>Ga0155394_138_pt1 | contig 23472 bp, 22 predicted proteins | sample RifCSPhighO2_02_FD_106362 | JGI IMG/M metagenome (GOLD analysis project Ga0155394, IMG submission 106362) | Candidatus Lloydbacteria bacterium RIFCSPHIGHO2_02_FULL_50_13 | reverse complement strand
CACGAAGCGGATGAAGCAGATGCGCTTGCCATAGGTACGCAAGTGGAAATGGTGGAAATGGGGACGGGTACAATTGATTTAAAAAAAGTGTGGTGAAATTTTAAAGAGAGAGCGCTGGGGAATCGGTCAGCGCTCGTTTCGCGGTGCTATAATTAAAAGTATGGCGCCGAAAAAGTTAAAAAAGTTAAGCAAAGAAAATGCAGCATACTTGGCGGGATTGATCGATGGTGAGGGAACCATCACGCTGACAAACAAGCAAAAAGGCGCAGAGCGACAGCTTGTCGTGAGCATAAGCAATACAGAGTATGATTTGTTGGAGAGCGTTTTTAAAATGACCGGAGTGTGGAAAATTACTTCAAAAAGAAGCACTAATCAAGCGCACCGAACAGGGCATACTTTTGTACTTTCCAATAGACAGGCACTCGAGCTCCTTTCAAGGATGCTCCCTTATTTGCATTCGTATAAAAAACAACGCGCGAAATTGGTTATAAAGAACTATATTCGACTAACGCCTCGCAATGGTAAATACACCCCGGCTCTTTTGGCAAAAAGGGAAAAATTTGTAAAAAAATTCTTCGAAATGAAATTTTCACTACAAAAGCAAAAAATCAGCACGAAAGGCTGATTTTTTGCTAAAAATGTGGAGGTGGGGAGCTGGTCACAGATAATTTTTCTGACGAAAAATTTCCGCGACCCCGACTCGCGGTACTCGCCTTTCGAAGACTCAAACTTGTGCAACGCTCCGTCTTTCAATCTCCCACGCAAAGCACGCAGGCGCTTTGCTCACCTCCACCAAAGAAAAATCACCCCCTACGGGGCGGATTTTTCAACTGGTGGAGGTGGGGAGATTGAACTCCCGTCCAAAGAAGTAATGATCGTGGATCTACGGTGCGTAGTTTTTCTTGATGATTCACGCATGAAGTAGAAGAAAAACGAAATCTTCACGCGCTACACCTGTTTGGTTTTGGTGGCGTATCCAGGCGGTACGCTCCTATCCTGAAGAAATGACACATCGCAAGGGCCTATCAGGAGTACTCCCCTGGATGCGTCGCTCACTTAAGCGTAAGCGAAAGCAAAGCTACGTTCTCCAAAATAAGGAGAGGCAACTCCACCGGTGCTTTTATTCTTGGCACTTTCAAGTCGTTCACGTTTTTTACGAGTCCGCGAACACGCTCGGCGTCGCGTACAATCAAAAACATTCTTTGTCGAAACTGTCACCCCCAATACTGGCGTCTTTCGATTAAGGAAAAACAACAATCTTGGAGGTCAATCTGTGAAATTTTCAATGAACTCTAGTCGAGACGCAAGCGGCTTCCGAGGCGTTTTGCCTCACGGGTGACGCTTTGCTTCACTTCTCTTGCGATGTCGCGTAGGTGTTCCCGCTTCATGATTGAGGCGCGTTTGTCGCCTTTCTTCTTTCCGCGGGCGATGCCGAGCCGCACTTTAATCACGCGACCCTTATTATACATCGAAAGAGGAATAATTGTCAAACCTGCCTTTTCTTCCTGGGTGGCGAGCTCGGCCAATTCTTTTTTTGTGAGCAAAAGACGGCGATTGCGTTTCGGCTCGTAATCTCCGGAAGTATTTCCCGGCTGATACGCGGGGATCTCGGCGTTCAGGAGAAACGCCTCCCCGCCGCGGACGCTCACGTGCGCGCCCTCCAATTTGCCGCGATGATCACGCAACGATTTCACCTCGGTGCCGAAGAGTTGGATCCCCGCTTCGAATTGCTCGAGGATCTCATAATCAAAATGCGCCTTTTTGTGTTCGATCAGGTTGGACATATCGTTTGTCGTTTGCTTTTTGCGGTTGAGCGTCCTACCCTGTTATTTGGGATGTTTCGTCACCGCCAGAATGACATACGCATCTCCCTTAATAAGAAAGTATGTCCGATAATCGCGCGTAATACGTGCTTGCCAGACACCGCGCCCTTCGTCATATTTCTTTGCTTTGAGCGAAGGGTGGCGAAGATTTTTCACGAGGAAGTTGAGCTGTTTGTCGGCGAGTTGCTGTGCGCTCCGCGGGAGGGCTTCGTAGTCGCTCTGCCCTCTCTCGGTAAAGAAGAGTTTCATGCCTGCTTTAGGGACTTTGTGAATTCCCGCATTGTTTTAAATGGCCCCTTGATCCGCCCTTCCTTGTAGTCGCGCAGGCCATCCGCGATTGCCACCTCAACGTGCTCGCGGTCAACCACGGCCTTCGGCTTGAGCATGATGGACTTGTTTAGGACGGTGGCCTCCAAGAGGTCGCCCTCCTCGAGGCGAAGTTGTTCACGAAGGTGAGCCGGCAAGGTGACTTGAAACTTCGGCTTGATCGTTACAAGCTGTACACCATGTGTTCCAGTGTTCATAAAGTTGGAAAGTAAGAATTTATAACTTGTAGCATTATCGTAGCGGATACGGGTACAAAGTCAAGGGCAGGGCGATCGGGCCGTATCTGCTCACAACACCGAATGTGGCGTTTTACGCAAGCCCACTGTCGCTACGAGCGCAGCGAAGCAATCCAGTATTTTTATGCAGTTTCTCTGGATTGCCGCGGTCTAAAGGCCTCGCAAAGACAACGTTACTCGGTTTGGTGAGGAGATATGACGGGACGCACACTGGCGTTTGTCGGATTTTCTTGTATAATGCTCGTACGATGGACTTGAAGGATTTCAACCGATTTCGCCCCGGGGCGGGGGGAGATGATGGCAAGAACGAGAAAAAAGGAAAAGATGGCGGCCCCGCGGCGCCTTCGTTCTTTTCGAATATCCTTACGCTCCTCCTCATTTTTCTTCTATTGGTTTCCGCGTACTCCTTTTTTGCGGAACGAAGCAAGTCAAAAGAAGAGGCGCTTTCGCTTTCGCAACTCGCGACGGACATTCGCCAGGCCTCTGTTGCCAAGGTGGGCGTCGAAGGAGCGGATCTCAAAATTGAATACAAAGACGGGATGAAACGTGAGTCAAAAAAGGAACTTGAATCGTCGTTTTCTGAGACGATGAAAAATTACGGCGTACTTCCGGAAGAGCTTGCGGCGATACAAATTGACATCAAAGATCCGACCGGCTTTGCCTACTGGTTCTATTCTCTCGCGCCGTTTCTCTTCCCGCTCATCTTCTTGTTCGTCCTCTTCTGGTTTCTTTCGCGACAGGTCAGGCAGTCCGGCGGCATGCAGGCGTTCACGTTTGGCCAGTCGAAGGCGCGCGTTATTTATCCCGATGACACCGCGCAAAAGGTGACCTTTAAAGACATCGCCGGCGTGAAAGAGGCGAAAGAAGAATTGCAGGAGATTGTGCAGTTCCTGAAAGAGCCGCAAAAATTTCTCGATATCGGCGCGCAGATTCCGAAAGGTGTGATGTTGATGGGCGGTCCCGGCACGGGGAAGACCTTGCTCGCGCGGGCAGTCGCTGGCGAAGCCAGCGTGCCGTTCTTCCATCTTTCCGGAAGCGAGTTTGTTGAAATGTTCGTCGGCGTCGGCGCGTCGCGCGTGCGTGACCTTTTCCGCATGGTGAAGAAAGAAGCGCCAGCGATCATTTTTGTCGACGAGATCGACGCGGTCGGCCGCGTGCGTGGAACCGGAGTGGGGGGCGGTAACGATGAGCGCGAGCAGACGCTCAATCAAATTCTTGTGGAAATGGACGGCTTCGAGCCGAACGAAAAGATCATCGTCATGGCGGCAACCAACCGACCCGATGTGCTTGATCCCGCACTTTTGCGACCGGGTCGTTTTGATCGCCGCGTTATTCTCGACTTGCCCGACATCAATGATCGCGAGGAGATTCTCATAATTCATGCGCGTACGAAGCCGCTTGGCGAGGATGTCAATTTGCGTACCATTGCTGAGCGCACGCCGGGTTTTTCCGGTGCCGACCTCTATTCCCTCATGAACGAAGGTGCGATATTGGCCGCGCGCGAGAATAGGACGAAGGTGTCGCAGTTTGATCTCATTCGTTCTATAGAGAAGGTGATGATCGGCCCAGAACGTCGGAGTCACCTGCTTTCCGAGGAAGAAAAGAAGATCACCGCGTATCACGAAGGTGGCCACGCGCTTCTCGCATCGCTTCTCCCCTATGCCGATCCGGTGCATAAGATAACCATCATTTCGCGCGGACATGCGGCGGGATACACGCTCAAGCTTCCGACCGAAGAGCGGCAATTCCACACACGCAGGGAATTTCTCGACGATATCGTCGTTTCGCTCGGCGGCTATGCAGCGGAAGTGATGATGTTTGACGACCTCACCACCGGCCCCTCGAATGACCTTCAGGTGGCGACCGCTTTGGCGCACGACATGGTCGCGAAATACGGCATGTCTTCGGGGCTTGGCCCGATTGCCTTTGAGGCATCCGGCGGCGTGCTCATTGCACGCGGAGGATTTATCGAGAAGGATTACTCGCAAGATGTCGCTATGCGTATTGATAAAGAAGTGGAGAAGCTCATGAATGAAGGACTACGCCGCGCGCGGGAACTGCTTACGAAGCATAAACCTGTACTGGATGCCATCGCCATGGAACTCATCCGCGTCGAGGCGATGGAGCGCGATGAATACGAAAAGATTCTCACACTCCACGGCATCAAGGCGCGCCGCAAGATCGGTGAGGAACCGTACGTTGCGCCAGCCATTCTTGCATCGGAAGGAGAAACGAGCAAGACACCCGAAGGGTTTTCAGACGTACCGCTTCGTGTTCCGGTGATACCGACGACCAAGATCACCCATGAAACCGTCGTGAGCGAGTCGAGCAACAAAAACGAAACGCCGAAACGTTCCCGCAAACAAAAGAAGTAATACCATCTTTAATAAACTATTTCCTATTCCGCCAGTTTTCGAGGGGAGTCCTTGGTTTGAAAAGGTCTCTCCTCGGAAACTGACTAAGAAATGGTTTATTAAAGATGGTATAATGCCATACTACACAGGACTCTCCTATGTAAACGCAACCATTGCTGCGTAATAACTAATAACCAAGAAAAACAAGAAATGGCTCTAGAGGGACGTTTTTGCTCACTTTTCTTGACTTACGCTGCCCGAGTGGGTAGTCTGTGAAGTAGAGTTTTCATTGGAGATTAAAGTGACACCCACTTTCGTTTGGTTTGTTGCACTCTTCAGTTTTTCGATTGTTGCTGCTATCGTCATGACGGTGATCAGGTTCTATGCCGTTGGCAGATATTTGCCTAGCGCCATCTTCCTGAGATTGGGCGGTAGCGTGCACGCTGTCGTGCTGTCTTGTGCAATTACGCTTTTGCTCAATGATGTGAGACCAGAGGTATCGGGCTATATCGCCGCAATCGGAATTGTTTCCGCATTTTTTTGCGCATTGTTCCTCTTTGAAATTATCGATGATGTCTTGGCTGGTCGACAACAAAAGTCAACGACGAAATAGGTCGGTAATCTCCCAAAGCCAGAACAATAAACGCCCTGATTCAACGGCGTTTTTCTTTTAGTTTTTGCTCAAGAGAAATTTTTTTCTAGGAAATGACAAAAGGATGGCCATCTACGCTTTTTCAACGCGCTCGGCGTAGTCTCCTGTCTCCGTGTTCACGCGAATGACATCGCCTTCGTTGATGAACATGGGGACGGAAACCGTCGCGCCTGTTTCCAGCGTAACTGTTTTGAGGGCGTTTCCTGATGTGTTGCCGCGCACCGCCAGTGCCGCTTCGGTGACCTTGAGTTCAACCTTGACCGGAGGACGGATGCTGATGATGTTGTCTTCGAATGTGACCCCGTTAATCACCGAGTTTGTTTTGACGAAACGCAATGAGTCTCCGACAGTGTCCGCCTCAAGAGTAAATCGGTCGCTCGGGTTGTTGGGGTTGCAGAACCAGTTTTCGCCGCGATTGGTGTACAGATATTTGATTGCACGAGAGCCCATATCCGCCTCCTCCACCTTGTCGTTCTGATGAAACGTGATCTCCACCACCTTGCCGCTGATGAGATTCTTGAGCTTTGTCTGGTTCACCGGTTTGCGCTGTTGCTTGCGGAATACCCAGTGCGTGAGCACCTCGTAAGGTTCGCCGTCGCGCAGAATAAACTTGTGCGGCGTCACTTCGTTATAATCAAGCATTGCCATAGTCCGACCATGCTAAGCCATTTGGCAAAATTTGTCGAGGGTACATTGTACCGTACATTGTACCGAAGGCGCCCCTATGCGTCGCCGTCATACACTGTACCCAAGTGGGGAAGCAAGTGTTCTTTGTGCCAGCGTATTTGCTCGGCGAGTCCATCTTCTAAGGAAGTTTTCGTGGCGAATCCGAACAGCCGTTTCGCTTTACCGATTACTGCCTCTGTTTCAAATTGGTCGCCCGGGCGACGATGTACCACCACGATATCGGCGCGTTGTCCTAATATGGCCTCAATGGCGCGTATGCCGTCTTCAGTCGTGTGCGTAATATTTGAGCCGATGTTGACGACTTCTCCGATCGCGTTTTTGTACTGCTCAAGCACTTGCGTCATTCCGCGCACGACGTCACCGACGTACGTGAAACTTCGCACATGAGCAAGCGCTCCTTCGTGGAGGGGAAAGGGCGCGTTGGTAAGGATTGCGTGGGTGAGTTTATGGTAAAGTTTCTCCGGCCTTTCCCGAGGGCCAAAGACGGAAAAAAGCCGAAGCGCGATGACGGGAAGTCCGAAAGATCGATGATGCGAAAGTGCGAGTTGCTCGGACGCAAGCTTGGTGACCCCGTATCCCGAAGTGGGCCGAGGGACGTCGTCTTCTCCGCCACGCGCGCTTTTGCCGTAGACGGATGAGGTGGAAATATAGACGAGCGCTTTCAGCTTCGGAAGAGTGCCTGCGCGATGAAGCAGGCGCTCCGTCGCTTTAATATTATTGCGAATATAGTGGTCAAAAGGAGTTTCGGCGGAAATTCCCGGTTGAGCGGCGAAGTGAAAGATAAATTCTGTCTCTTCGGGTATGTGTTCAGTAAGGTCACTCGTGACGAGGTCTTCGCGGACAACGTTGACACCGCGCGACGCGACATCCGAGAGCGTCAACTCTTTGATCGCGGCGGAGTAGTAGTTGTCGAGGTTGTCTATGCCGGTCACCTCATGTCCTTCCGCACGAAAAGCCTCCGCAACATGCGAGCCGATAGCCCCCGCGATGCCGGTGATGAAGATATGCATAGTTGATTGAGTTTGATACTACAACACGATCGGGGTTATGTCCACACCCCTCCTTCTTCGGGTCACGTCTTTTTAAACACCGTTCGCGGGACAATGGTCGCTGGGGTGAGTGGGTGTGACATTTTTTGCATAAGTTTGTTATCATTCCCGCATGTCTGATAGCACAAAACACGCTGTAGTGACCGGTGGTGCTGGGTTCATCGGCTCTCACCTTGTCGCCGAGCTTATCAAGCGCGGTTGGGAGGTGGATGTGATCGATAACTTGGTCGAAGGAAAGAGGGAGCGCGTTCACCCCTCCGCGCGTTTTCATCAGGTGGATATTCGCGACCTTGCCGCTATCACCCAGCTTTTCGCCGACGCCGATTGCGTGTTCCATCTCGCCGCTTTGCCGAGTGTCGAATACTCCATTCAGGACCCGCGGGAGTCGCACGAAGTTAACTGCACGGGAACACTCCATGTGCTTGAGGCGGCAAAAGCCGGAGGAGTAAAAAGAGTTGTCTATTCAGCGTCGTGCGCAGCGTATGGAAATCAGGAAATCATACCGTTTCACGAAGAACTTAAAGTTCGCCCCGCTTCACCGTATGCGGTGCAGAAGTATGTCGGCGAACAGTATGCGCGCCTCTATGCCGACCTTCACGGCCTTTCGACAGTCACACTTCGCTATTTCAATGTCTACGGCCCCGATCAGAACATGAATGGTCCGTACGCCAGTGTGCTCGGTAGATTCATGGTTCGCAAGGGCGAGGGGAAGCCGCTCCAAATTACCGGAGACGGGAACCAAACCAGAGATTTCGTGCACGTCCGCGATGTAGTTGCGGCGAATCTTCTTGCCGCTGAAAGCCCGGATGTCGGTCAGGGTGAGGTGCTCAATGTTGGGTCTGGCGAAGCGATCACCATCAATGACCTCGCGAAATTTTTCGGTGGTCCCGTCGAGTATGTTTCGAAGCGTCAGGAGATACGTGATGCGCTTGCGGACTGTACGCGTGCAAAGGAAGCGCTTGGTTGGAAACCGGCCGTGACCCTTGAGGAAGGAATCGCCGAGCTCTTGCGCCACAACGGGTTCTAAGACATGATGGCTCCATGTTGTTAGATGATGTCACCAACGCGGTTGTTGAGATGAAAGACGAGGAAGTACTGGAACGCTCGCTCAAGCACCCGTCCCTTTTTGCTATTCTGGTCGAGCGCTACCAGGATGCCTTTTTGCGTAAGGCGGAGAGTATCATCCATGGAAGGGAAGAGGCCGAGGATATTGTGCAGGAGACGTTCACCAAGATCTACTTCAATGCACGGCGTTTTAAGCCCCAAGAAGGAGCCTCGTTTAAGTCTTGGGGGTACAAGATCCTGGTGAATACAACCTTTTCGCACTACCAAAGGTTAAAGAAAAAGGGAGCGGCGCATATCGAGCTTGACCCCGAATTTTACGAGACGTTTGCGGACCCGGTGAATCGTTCAGAAGAAGAGACAATGCGCGATTATGTTGCCTCATTCCTCTCGCGAATGCCGGAACAGCTCGCTCGTCCGCTCAAGTTGCACTTCCTCGAAGAATATTCTCAAAAGGAAATAGCGGAGATGGAAGGCTCGACAGTTTCCGCAGTGAAGACAAAAATCTATCGCGCGAAGCGGGAATTCGAGCGGCTGATGGACGAAAAAGGCGCTTGACGGCCTAAGGTTGCAGACAAATACAAGGTCTGGCCTTGGGAATCGATTCTTTAAGGCCAGACCTTGTATTTGTCTGCAACCTTAGAGAAGTTGGCCCTCTTGCCTCGGAAATTGATTCCGAAAAGATTGGCAAAAAGGTGTCCTGTATTTTTCTGATGACGGATGACTGATGACTAGTGACTACTCTTAATTTTATGAACCAATCAACAACCAATCGCGACCAAGCACTCACCAAACGCATCATGCGTCGGATTTACCTCGTGTGGTCCATCAGACTCGCACTTCATCCGACAACACTCAAGGCCCTAATCGCCCTCCTCCTTGTCGTGCGCTCGACGACATATGTTTCGTACGCGAATGTGTTTGCAAACATGCCGGCGTTTTATGATGTTTCAGCGGGAATGCAATTCGTCAAATCAGCGATGTATCACACCCACCCAATGACCCTCGTCCTCCTCTCGTCTGTTGCATGGCTTGCCGTATGGGCTGCCGCGGATTTCTTTTTTCGCAGGAAAGAAGCGTGGCTGTAGTGTGGAGTACAAGGTGGAACACGGCCTAAGGTTTCTCCTTGGCTTTGAAAGGTGAAACCTTGGAGAAGTTGGCCGTGTTCCACCTTGTACGCGAGTCAGAGAAAGGTCTCTTCTCGGAAACTGATTGGAGAGTTGAAGGAAGTTTTGGCTAAGCGAATTGATCATATTTAAGTGCAAAAAATCTCCCGTCGAAAGGAGATTTTTTGTTTGTGGACAAAGTAATGAGGCCAAAACAACTCGTCACAGTAGACTACCTACCGTTTGCGTGTTCGGGTGGGCCATTGCCCATTGCCTTCTGAATAAATGACACTTAGTATGACACACGGATATCTGTGAACCAAATAAAGGAGAGCGTAATGAAGAAGAGCAATCTGCAAAAGGCACTTGAGGTGATTGCCCGGGAGTTCAAGGGTGAAATTGATGCGAAAAACGAAAAGTATGTCATCCTTAATTTGGGCAATGTCTTCAAGGCGCTCAATCTCAAGTCCAAGTCAGGTGCAAAAAAATATAACGATACAAGCGTGGTGATTCCCATGAAGCGGGAATTCAAAAAGTGCTTGAACGTGATTGTCAACGGGAACAATTTTGCAAACCATGTTCAGTTCGAATCTGGGATTGTGGTGCCGGCGTGGGTTGGAGAAGAATCAAAAATGTTTCACAAACCCTACCAGCCTGCTCGAACCATGGTGTTGATGATGAAGTGGTGATGAACCTACGAATCATGCCGGCCCACAAACAGGGGCCGGTTTTCTATGCGCCGCCTACTCTGCCGAATTTCCCGACTCGCCTCCGCCCGTGCCAAACGTCTCATCCTCACGGAGTTTTTTCTCGATCTGTTTCAAGATCTCCTTTGCCACCTGCTTATTTTCCTTGAGAAAAACGCGTGCCGAATCGTAGCCGCGGCCGAGCTTGATCGCCTCGGCGCCTTTTTCTCCCGATGTGTAAGTGTACGCGCTCCCGGATTTTTGGAGTATCTGATACTTCTCGCCAAAAGCAAGCATTTCACTCTCACGCGAGATACCCTCGTTATAGACCAGATCGAATTCTGCCTGCTTGAATGGTGCGGCGATCTTATTTTTCACCACTTTTGCGCGTGTGCGGCTCCCGATCACGTCGTCACCCTTTTTGATCTGCGCGATCTTTCGGATATCAATGCGCACCGACGTGTAGAACTTGAGTGCTTTGCCGCCCGGAGTCGTTTCGGGGTTGCCGAACATCACCCCGATTTGCATACGGATCTGATTGATGAAAATGATAATGGTCTTTGTTTTCGAAACAATGGCCGTGAGTTTGCGAAGCGCTTGCGACATAAGCCGTGCTTGCTTCCCCACATGCTGTGCGCCCATGTCGCCCTCGATCTCGTCCTTCGGCGTGAGCGCGGCGACGGAGTCTATGACGATGACATCGAGTGTTCCCGAACGCACGAGCGATTCAACGATCTCAAGTGCCTGTTCGCCGGTGTCGGGTTGCGAGAGGAGAAGCTGATCAATCTTCACACCGAGCTTTTTTGAGTAATCGGGATCGAGTGCATGTTCCGCATCGATGAATGCCGCCACGCCGCCCGCTTTCTGTGCCTCTGCGACGACGTGAAGCGCAAGCGTAGTTTTGCCGGACGATTCCGGTCCGAAGATCTCGATGATGCGTCCACGGGGGAGTCCGCCGATCCCGAGCGCGTGGTCGAGTCCGATGGAGCCGGTCGAGACTGCTTCCACGCCGACTTTTGGTGCGTCACCCAACTTCATAATGGCATTCTCACCAAACTTCGTCTGAATGGATTTGATTGTCGCGTCAATGCCCGCAGTTCCCGCGCGCTCCGCCTCGGTCTTCCCCGCCTTCTTCTCTTTTTTCATGAAACCTGCCATGGTTGTTTTTGTTACCTGTTAAAATTTTCCACTATCTTCAAACAAAGTTTTCGAGGTGAGTCCTCGGTTTTAAGAGGTCTCTCCTCGAAAACTTTGTTTGAAGCTACTCCGCCACCTTCTGATATGCCAGTTCAATTACTTTTCTTTCTACACGGCCTTCCGCATCTTTCGCGGTGAGCTCAATTATATTATAGCCGTCCATAAGCAACAATTGTTCGGAAAATCGCCCGTTGAGGTCAATGAAGATTGGCCGACCTTGGAGCGTGATTACTGTCGCGCGTGCCACCGAACCGCGCACGGTGACGAGCGAAGTGGTCGCAGTGGCGCCTGTTTTTGGCATGTCAACGACGATTGTCGGCCCCGCGATGATGGCGCGAGATTGATAATAGCCATAAAAGATGATCACCCCGATAAAGATTCCCACCAAGAGCGCAGAAAAAAGTTGTTTTGGCGCGAAATGCATGCACTTATGTATACATCAAGCAAGCCACGAAGCAAGGAAAGTCAGTACAAGGTAACCTTGTACTGGCGGAAAAGGGCATCTATGCATTGCATAAAATCGTTTTCATTGTCCACTGATACAAGGTTCCACCTTGTATCAGTGGACAATGAAAAATGCGGGTTGTTTTGACCCGCATGGGAGGTTTTGTGCTCATCGCACCTCATAAAACGCCGGAATATCGAAGTGTTTTTCAAACTTTTCACAAAATGTGCGAACTGCTTGGAGGGCGTCTTTTTCCACAACCACAACATGGAGTTTGTTGCGTTGCTTGTTTGGCGCGAGAGGCAACTTGAAAGGAAGGCGTACGGGCTCGACTACGAAATGTCCCACAACGACCTCGTTTTTGGTTGTCCAACTGAAGCCGAGAAAACTTTGTCGACGCTCGATCTTTTTGGTAACCTCATGTCCGACAACGAATTTCCAGTCACTGCGTGTGATGTAGCGATGCTGAAGTCCGACCTCCTCCAGTGCCTTATCGTAAAACTCCTTCAGACGAGCATTTTCCTCTTGGGTCTCAAAAAACATCGGTTTCTCCAGTGCATTTCTTGCACCACCCTATCAGACGATTATTCGCACATCAAATACAAGGTGTAACCTTGTATCGTAAGACAACGGAAAACATCTGTCCGCAAGTAGCTTGTGCAAACCAGTTTTTGTTTTCTTGTGATACAAGGTTAAACCTTGTATCCATGTATTAAGACAAGTCGCCCTCGCGAATGAGTACGTCACGGGGTTTTGCGCCGATTCCGGGGCCTACAACGCCGCGTTCTTCAAGAATATCCATCATTCGCGCCGCCCGAGCGTACCCGAGCCCGAGCCGTCGCTGGAGAAAAGAGGTCGAAGCTTTTCCACTTGAGACAACGAGCGCTTTTGCCTCTTCATACTTCTCGTCATCACCGTCATCTCCCTCGGTGAGCGCTTCCTCGGGTATTCCGCCAAAAAACGCGTTCTTGTTCTCGGTATTCGAGAGGTTAAGCTCGTCGCCAAGCGTCCCATCGTAGTGATCCTTTAGAAATTTGACGACATTCTTCACCTCATTCTCGGAAATAAAGGCGGATTGGAGCCGTATCGGCTTTGGCATCTCTGCGGAAAGGAAGAGCATGTCGCCCGCACCAAGGAGATTCTCCGCGCCAGACATGTCTAATATAGTACGTGAATCGATCTGCGAGGCGACCTGAAGCGCGATACGAGCGGGAATATTCGCTTTGATAAGGCCGGTAATGACGTTCACTGACGGGCGTTGAGTAGAAAGGACAAGGTGAATGCCAGTGGCGCGGCTCATCTGGGCCAGGCGAACGATGGCCGATTCAAGCTCGCGCGGGTAGGCGACCATAATATCCGCCAGCTCGTCAATGATAACGACGATATAAGGCATGAGCTCCGGAAGCTCCGGTTCCTCGTCCTCCTCAAATTCTCCAGCGGCCTTTTGCTCCTCATACTTCTCGAGCGCCGGCCGGAGAATACTCTTGTGGTAAGACTCGATGTCACGGCACTTTTTTTCCTCGAGTACATCATAGCGTCGATCCATTTCCTTGGTCGCCCACTTCAGGGTGAGGATCGCCTTTTTTGCGTCAGTGATGACGGAGGTGAGGAGATGGGGGATCCCATTGTATGACGTAAGCTCAACGCGCTTGGGATCAATCATAATAAAGCGCAACTGCTCTGGCGAGTTGCGATAGAGAAGCGACGTGATCATCGTGTGCATGGAGACGGACTTACCGGACCCCGTTGCGCCGGCGACCAAGACGTGTGGCATCCTTCCGATATTCATGAACTGCACAACACCGGAAATGCCCTTTCCCAAAGGCACAAAGAGAGGATTCGGGTTCGTTGCCCACGCCGCTTCACCGAGCAGTGTCCCAAGGCCGACAGTTGATTTAATAGAATTAGGAATCTCAATACCAACAAGTGATTTGCCGGGGATCGGCGCTTCAATGCGAATAGGCGCCGCCGCAAGCGCAAGCTCAAGATCGCGCTGGAGCGTAATAATTTTTGAGAGGCGGATCCCTTCTGCGGGTTTGAGCGCGTAGCGTGTGATCGAAGGGCCGACGGAGACTTCGTCCATCTCAACATGAATGCCGAAGTTCTGAAGCGTGCGTTTGATGATGTTCGCATTCGCTTTGATATCGCCGTACCCCGGTTTTCCTTTGTCTCCCGCAAGCAAAGAAAGCGGTGGAGGAATGTAGGACGAGTGAAGCGTGGAATTGAAGCGGAACGGCGCGAGCTCGGCACCCGTCAAAGGAGCGCGAGACTTTGTTTCATACCTCTGCGCATGCTGTCGCGCGGCATCTTCGGCAATCTGCACAGGAACCTCCTCTTCCGAAGCTTCTTCATCGTCATCTTCACCCGCATTGGTTTCCCCATCTTCGACGTCACCATCTTCCTCCTCCTCGTTTAATCTTTTCTCGGCCTCATCGTCTTCATCGCCACCACCCACTTCCTTGCCCTGTAGTGGCGTTTCGCTTACTGCGGGGTTTGATTTGAAAAACCGAAAAAGTGTGAGCACAAAACCGATGCGTAGCGGCGTATCAAAGAGAATAAGTATTGCCGCGAGAAGTATCGCGCTGAAGATGATCCCTGTCGCGAGCGGAGCAAAAAGTGAGATGATGGGGAACATGGTGTAGTACCCGACAAACCCGCCAAGTCCCGCCGTGCCGTCGCTTTTGTCGAAGAGCGAAAGAAGACCGAGTGTCGAGAGTACGAAAAAGGGTCCCGCAACGAGAGCAGGCCCGGCGAGGTTGTGTCCCCCTGCGCGAAAAAAATTTACGGAGAGAAGAACAAAAAGAAGCGGAATGACATAATAACCGATGCCGAAAAGGTAGTGCGCGCTCGCGTAGACTTTTTCTCCGAGGTAGCCGCCCTCTCCTTTGGCCGCAAGAAAAAGAATAAGCGCAATGATCACGCAGGCGATGCCGATGATCGACCCGCGCGTTTCTTCGCGCAACGCTGACCAAAACCACGGCTCGCTTTCGTGTCGATGCTCCGCGCGAGTGCTCCCGCCCCTGTTTCGTTTTTTTGATTTTTTGCTCATGCTCAACCTCTCTATATTATCACGTCCCAATTTTGCCCACGTCACACCCAAAGACGGCCCCGTGGTAGACTACTTCCGAGCGGGCTTATACCATCCCAGATAAACCTTTTCACGAAAGCAAAATACCAAAGGCAGTACCAAGGGCGGCCTTTAAGAATCTTGCCCCAAAGGCCGCCCTTGGTACTGCCTTTGGTATTTTGCAGATGTTTTAGGCGCAGAATTATGAAGGAGTTAACGAGAAATGGCATTACTTCGGGGTTGGCCGTCTTGGAGACTACAAATAACGCTCTTATTGGACATTCTTTTTTTCTTGAGTATCATGGACACCAAACGCAGACATTACGGACAGCGCAGAGGGATTCGTGGGGGCATTGACTTTTATAAGAGAGTATGATAATTTAAAAGGACAGCTTAAAGACGAACAATAGGACGTATGGAACAACAAAAGGACAACATTCAAAAAACCGTTACAGAAAGTGATGGCAGAACTCAAGGACAAGGTTTTTCTCAAATGGGACAGCGTATTTCGCAGCAAACAAACCCGCCCTCCGGCAATTCCGGTCAATTACGCCAGATCATACCAAGCCAGAACAAACAACCCGCCCAGTCTCTGGTGAGTTTACCCGCTCACGCGTCTTCGGGTGTGGCGGGACAGTCGAATCCATCTGCGGTAAGGAGTTCAGCTGGGGTCCACTCGAAGTCCTCGCCGAATCCACATGGCTTCGACTACGTTATGCGCAAGGCAGAAAAACTCACGACGGCACTTTATCTAGTGACGGACATTATGTCGGAGAAAGAGCCGCTGAAGTGGAAAGCACGTGAGATCGGCGTTGATCTTCTTTCGGACATCACCATAGCCTCGTCACTCACAGCAAGCGAGAAAATGAGCGTACTTCGGAACATCATGAAGAAGGCCGAGAAGGTCATCGCCTTTCTCGATGTTGCTCAGGCGGCCCACTTGATGAGCGACATGAACTCGTCAATGCTCAAAAAGGAGTACATTGCCCTCAAGGACAATATCGAGGGAGAGTGGAGTCGTGTCCATGAAAAAAGCAAGTCGATATTTTCAGAAAATTTTTTTGATGTCCCAAAGAACACTGTTCAAGAGCCGGAACGTTTGCCGTCCTCGACCTTTCCACATCGAGTCAATGCGACCGCTCCTTTTATCCAACGCGAGGAACTTCGCCAAGAGAATGAAAATAAATCATCGCAAGAAACAGCATCGTCTGCTCAAAACAAGCCAATGTTGGCCACAGAGGCCGCAGAAACCGCCACGCCCGTTTCAGCGACACCGATGACCTTGAGAAAGCACGAAGAAGTGAAAAAGGAAACGCCGCCTCTTTTTGGCCGAATGTCCGTGAGAGAGTCGGATGTTCGCATGTCCGCCCCGCAGTTACCGACAGCTCGCCCGTCGGCAAATGAACAGTCAGACTTTTTCCGGCCAAGAAACGACGCTGAACGAGATGACCGCCGCAAGATCATCCTTGCGCTTATCAAGCAGAAACCCGCGCTTACCGTAAGAGACATTACGAAAAGTATTCCGCAAGTGAGCGAGAAGACCATACAGCGCGAACTCTTCTCCATGGTTGCTGAAGGGACTCTCCTCAAGAGGGGGGAAAGGAGATGGTCAACATATTCACTTCGTGTTGTTTGACCACCATAGGAGGACTGCTCCGTAGTAGACCACTTCTTATACCACCTCTCGTTAACTCCTTCATAATTCCGCGCTCGAAATATCCGCAACATATCAAAGGCTGCCCCAAAGGCGGCCTTTGGGGCAAGATTCTTAAAGGCCGCCTTTGGGGCAGCCTTTGATATGTTGCTGGTGTTTCGGACCCAGAATTATGAATCGGTTAACGAGAGATGGTATCACGCAACCCCTCACGGCATTTTTCCAAAAACCCAACAACTACCTAAGGGTTGCCTATTTAAGTAGGGATGGTACTAGATTGTTACACTCGAAGACTCGCTCGTATATCCCCTCACCCCCACAGTGCGGGGTCATTGCGAGGCCTTTAGGCCGTGGCAATCCAGAGAAATTGCATTGGGCTTGCGTAAAACGCCACAATATAAGGAAAACCTGTAGCCCTCGAGTCTCGCTCGATTGACTTTGATGGGCCATGGCGGTATGCTCCTTGGGTCACCAAAAGGTGACCCGTTTCATTTCTTGTCATTTCTTGGGTTTTTGTCAAGATGTGTTGTAATTACTCGCTATCTTGACAGGCTCGCCCCGTGGCGGCTCTGCGCTTTACGGGGTTATCCACACCCGCTTGATTGTTGGTTGGCGGGAAAAACCAAGAGATACTATAATGATGTTGTGCTTTCAAGAGCGGAGTACTCCTGTCTTTGTATGTTTGTACGGGAGTGCAATGCGATCCTGAGCTCTATAAAAGATAGAGAAGGATGGAGGAAAGCCCCGAAGAAATAAAGCAAGGATAGTTCATTGAAAATTGAATAGCAGAATGTGTGCGACCAATTCTTCTTAGGGGTAGTCCACTTAGAAGATATGGAAGTACTCTTGTGGTGCGACCAATTTTTCTTAAAGGTAATCCTTTTAGAAAAATGGAAGTACCCGTGTGGTACAAAATTCACTGTGAATTATCAGTTATAAGCATTATTAGTAATTATTAACGTTCGGCAACGAACGATTATTAACAAGCAGACTTAAATATGATGAATTTTAAGAAATCCAAAACGTCGAAAGTCGTTTCCGGGTTTGTGGGTCTCGCAACGGCGCTCATGATGATGGGCCCGGCGGTCGCTTCGGCGGCTACCGTCGAAGAGCTCACTGCCCAGATCAACGCACTGCTCGCGCAAGTGCAGGCCCTTCAGGCGGCACAGACGAGTACACCGGCTGCGACGACCGGATATGTTTATTCCGTCGATCTCACGATTGGATCGAAAGGCGATGATGTTGTCGCACTCCAGACCTATCTCGTTTCCGGTGGATTCCTCACGATGCCGGCTGGCGTCGCGATGGGATACTTCGGCAACTTGACCAAGTCGGCAGTTGCGGCGTGGCAGGCGGCGAACGGGATCAGCCCGGCGGCTGGTTACTTCGGCCCGAAGTCGCGCGCGGCGATGAATGCGATGGCCCCGGCTCCGACAACGACCACCACGACGACAACTCCGACAACGACCGAGACGACCACAACCACGACGACAAGCACTTCGCTTCCGACTGGCTGTACGTCAACTGTCGGTTACAGTCCGATAACAGGAGTGTCCTGTGCAACGGGTACGACATCGGTGTCGAGTGCCGGCGTTTCGGCGTCTATCGACTCGGCAAACGCGGTTGCAAAGACGATCATTTCCGGCCAAGGCGTCGCAACGATCGGAGGTTTCAAGATCATGAACGGCGGATCGGCGGCGGCGAAGGTGACGGCGCTCAAGTTCAAGAGAACGGGCGTTTCATCTGACGCAACACTCAACAATGTCTACCTTTACGACTCGATGGGTAACCGCTTGACGGATGCCGCTTCGATCGCAACGGGTGTGATCAACTTCTCTGACTCGGCCGGTCTCGTAACCGTCCCGGCGGGAGGTTCTGTGGTGGTGTTGGTCCGCGCGGATGTAGCCGGATCAACCAACGGTCAGACGATCGGTGTGATGTTCACTGATGCGACAGCAGACGGAAGTGCCGTTGGTGGCACTCCGATCTCCGGTCCTGAACACACCATTGCGGCCGCTCCTACGGGAATGGCGACGGCACAGTTCAATGGCGTAACGCCGGTGGACAACGCCTCACTTGATCCGCAGAACGACTATACGGTATGGCAGTCAACGGTTTCGATCGGATCTCGCGACACATTGCTCTCGGCGATCCGCTTTCAGCAGATCGGTTCGGTATATCAGGATGATGTACAAAACTTCCGCTTGATGGTCGACGGTGTTGCGGTGGGCTCGGCGGTTGCGAAGGCGGATGCGAATCGCTTCGTCTCCTTCAACTTTGCCTCTCCGGTCACGGTCAAGGCGGGCTCGCATGTGGTGAAGCTTGTCGCGGACATCATTAGCGGCTCGACGCGCACGTTCAAGTTCTCGCTCCGCCGCGTGGTGGATGTTGAGCTCTGGGACAGCCAGCTCAGTGTCGTCGTTACACCGACGGTTACTGGAAATGACGGTGATGTCGCCGCCATGACGAACTTCCCGATGAACGCCGGTGATATTACGATCGCTGGCGGTACCATTACCATCACGAAGGCGACGGACTCTCCGTCCGGTAATGTGGTGGACAGTGGCACAGCGGTAACTCTCGCGAAATTCAAGGTGAAAGCTCAGGGCGAGAAGCTCAAGGTTGAGAACCTTCGCGTTTCGATGACGCATTCGGATACGGGTGGCGTTATCGCAGACGATGCGAACAAACTCAGGAACGGCGCACTCTTTGTGGACGGCGTCCAGGTTGGTTCGACGGCGAACATCTGTGAAGACAGCGCTTCAGGTGGCGCTGCGACATGTACGGTAGACTACACAGAGTTCAACCTTGGCTCCTCGATGGTGCTTGATGCAGGAAAAGAATACGTACTCGAAGTGCGCGGTGATGTCTTCGATGCTGATGGTACCGACAACATGTCGGCGGACGATACGCTCACAATCAATCTTGTTGCGGGCAACTCGAACATCTATAAGATGTCCTCGCTCGGCTATCTCTCGAACACCGCTGTTTCGGGTAATCAGCTCACGGTTGCTTCCGGATCGCTCACGCTTGCAAAATACTCGGCGTATGCGAACCAGACGATTACGCTTCCTCAGACGGCCTACAAGATCGGTGAATACCGGTTGACCGTTGGCTCGACGGAAGGAGTCAATGTTGACACGATCAATGTTGACCTCGACACGTCGTCAACCACGGAATCGTTCCTCCAGGACGTGTACATTGTCTATGGTGGAAAGACCTCAACACCGAAAGCGGCTGGCGCGGCAGACCTCTCATACTCTGTAAGCGAAGCGCTTCCGGCGAACGGAACGATGAGCATCGCGGTGTACGCGAACCTTCCGACAACGATCGGAACACAGGACACGGTGATCACGCGCCTCACAGTTTCGGGTACGTCCCAGAACTCGGGCTCGGCGGTTTCGTCGACAGCAGACGTCGTTGGCCAGACGATCTCGGCAGGTACAGGTACGCTCGCGATTGCGGTTGATGCATCGTCTCCGGTTGTCGCCAATGTGGTCGGCAATTCAGAGCCGAAGATCGCATCAGTGAAGTACACCGGATCAAACGACACTTTCACGTTGAAAGAAATCGGCGTGACGGTCGGCGCGAACGGTGCGACGGCGATTCAGGAAATCATCTTCAAGGATGGCTCACTGGAATTGGCACGCGTTGCGATGAACGTTACGGCGGCAACGGCAACAGGTCTTTCGGTTGTTGTTCCCTATAACGGCACAAAGGTGATCGACATCTACGCGAAGCTCGGTTCTATCGGTATCGGTTACGCGACAACGTCAGCGAACGTTGCGGCGACAGTCTCCTCTACGAAGTACTTGAACTCGGCGGGCTCGACGCTCTGGTTGAATACCGGAAGCATTGCGGGAACGGCGCAGTACGTCTTCAAGACCAAGCCGACGATCACGAACGTTGCGCTTCCGACGACGGTCCTTACGACCGGCACGGTAACGGTCGCCAAGTTCACGATTACGGCTGACGCGGGTGGCACGGTGGCATGGAGGAAACTGATCCTCACAATCGCCTCCAGCACCCCGGTCGCGGCCACGAGCTTCCAGGTGACAGGTTACGCCATCTACGACGCAGCGAACGAAGCGACGGCGCTTGCGAATGTCACGGCAACCGACCCGACCTCCGGCGCGACAGCGTCCTTTATCTCCGCTTCGGTTGATCAGGAGATAAGCGGTTCAAAGACTTATGTCGTGAAGGCGACGATTGCAGGTGCAGGAGTTGTGACTGGCGCATCGCTTGGTCACAAGATCGCGACAGGCCAAACGGCAGTTGTTGCTCCGAACGGCTACATCGCAGCAGCTGCGGCGTCTCCGACAGCAACATTCGTCTGGTCTGATGAGTCAGGCAGTTTCAACTTGGCTCACTCCGGCACAACTGCTGACTGGATGGGTGATTGGCTCGTGAAGAATCTTCCGACCGATCAACAGACGTTGAGTAAGTAAGTAGAAGTAGTGCATATATCCTCCGAAGGTCGAATATCGTAGGATAAACAAAACCCCCTCTCTCGAGGGGGTTTTGTTATGCCCAGATTTCCTCTTCCCCCAAATTCAAGGTTACACCTTGTACCACAAGACAACAAAAATCACCTTTCCGCAACTCTGTACAAGGTTACACCTTGTACTAGGATTACTGGTCATGAATAGAAAAATCGCCTTCGCGCAGGGGGAGTATTACCATATCTACAATCGCGGGGTTGAAAAAAGGGACATTTTCAAGACCGATGAGGATCGCAAGCGATTTCAGCGCCTGCTCCACCTCTCCAACGGCGAAAAACCCACCGTCTACCGCTTGGTACAAGGTGTAACCTTGTACAAAGAAGATGTTGGAAAGAAGATCTCGGCGGTCGGAGCATACGTGCTGATGCCGAACCACTTTCACATCCTCCTCAAAGAGACGAAAGAAAACGGCATTTCTGAATTCTTGCAAAAGTTCACCACCGCGTATGTCATGTATTTCAATAAAAAATATGATCGGGTTGGGCCGTTATTTCAAGGCACATTTAAGGCGCGGCATGTGAACGATGACGAGTATCTCAAATACCTCTTTGCGTATATTCATCTCAACCCTGTCAAGACCATTGACGCCGGATGGGGTGAGAAGCGCGTTATTGATCAGGGGAAGGCAAAAACATTTCTCAAGGGGTACTCCTATTCGAGCTACCTTGATCTCGCGGGAACAAAGCGGCCAGAGAGTGTGATCCTTTCCCCAAAAGAGTTTCCGGCATACTTCAGCCGCGGTGTCGAGTTTGAAGACATGGTGGACGAATGGGTCAATTTTGAAGAAGGAGAGGGGCAAACGGAGGCACAAAAACGCACTCCCCTCGATGAAAGTGATGAAGGAGAAAACCTCATGGCACAGTATTTGGCCGATTAGCCAACCTGCTATCAATACAAGGTAACCTTGTACTAGTTGAACACGGAAAAAGTGCTTGCACAATACACCCCCCGTACAAGGTTACACCTTGTACTCCTCAATGGATAAAACGCGTATAATTGAAGGAGGATGAATCTCTTCAATAAAAACTTCTTTCGTTTCGCATTCGGCTTCGTCGGGATTTTGAGTGTCTCGATCGCTGTGATTGTGGCTATTAACTTGGTCAATCCGTGACATGTCGCTTGAGGGAGTAAAAAGCCACGAGGAGCTTGCTGGCGAGCTTTTGGCGTTGCAAAGGGGGGAAAATAAAGGGCGCGGTGTTCCTTGTGTGCAAGACATCGCGCAGTACTGGAAGGTGGGAGAAATTGAATCGGCGCGGGCAATCGCATGGCATGATAATGACAAGATACGCGACAACCACCCCGATATCCAACGGTGGCTTGAGGACAACCTGTTTGGTCCGGATGTTGACTCACCGCTTAAAGTAGCAGAACGTATAAAAAACTGGGGAAGACAGGAAGACCATTGACCCATTTCTGTTTTCAGTTATACTCTTTACAACGCTTAAGACAGCAAGCAGTCGCAAGACGTGAGACTTGCCGAGGCCGATAGACATTCCCGTTTTCGGGACATGACATCGACTACGCTTAGCGAAAGGTCGATTTTTTATTTACACAAAAAATTGCTGGATCTAAGCATTTGTCTTTATGTATTTACTACGGCTAGCGAGAGAGAAGAGCAAAAATCTGCTTTTGCTCTTCGACCGAGCGACGACGTGGACAAAGATTCTTATCTTTACTAAAGACTAGTGACTGATGACTAGTGACCAATGCAAATGGCTATTACAAAACAAAAGAAAGGTGAGATATTGGAGAAGCTCGACAAGAGCTTGAAAGGTGTCGAGACACTCGTCTTCGTGAACTTCCACGGCCTTCCTGTCCACGAAACCACGGCGCTCCGCAAGAAATTGCGTGAGACCGGCGTAAGCTACTACGTGGCGAAGAAGACTCTGGTGAAGCGTGCGCTTGATGCTCTGGGCATTAAGGGGACCCAACCGTCACTTGAGGGAGAACTCAGCCTTGCGTGGTCGGGAGATCAGGTCGCGTCGGCAAAGGGAGTGTACGAGTTCGCGAAGCTTCACAAGGAGAAGATCGCACTCTTGGGCGGCGTGTATCAGGGTGCCTACATGTCCAAAGAGGAGATCATGAGTTTGGCAACGATACCGTCACGTGAAGCACTGCTCGGTCGGTTCGTGGGCATACTCAATGAATCAATCGCAAAAGTGGTGCGCGTGGTGGATATGAGGGCGAAGCAGATGGCGTAAAGACAAGTATCCAGTATCCGGTATCAAGTATCTGGTGTGAAATACTCGATACGAGATACAAGATACTTGATACTGTGCCAATTTTACTCATTACAAAAAATATTTAACCAAAGACAATATGGAAACAGACGCAAAGATAGCGGTTGATGTTCCCGCAAAGTTCAAGGACATCGTTGCGGGTGTTGAGAAGCTGACCTTGCTTGAACTACACGAGTTGGTCAAACTGCTCGAAGACAAGTGGGGTGTGTCGGCGACGGCGGCAGTTGCCGCTCCCGCAGGCCCCGCGGTCGCGGCAGAGGAAGAAAAGGATTCATTCGATGTTGAACTTGCGGCGGGCGGCGCGACGCCGATCCAGATCATCAAGATCGTCAAGGAGGTCTTGGGTCTCGGACTCAAGGAGGCGAAGGATCTTGTGGATGGTGTT
>Ga0155394_139_pt2 | contig 26672 bp, 22 predicted proteins | sample RifCSPhighO2_02_FD_106362 | JGI IMG/M metagenome (GOLD analysis project Ga0155394, IMG submission 106362) | Candidatus Lloydbacteria bacterium RIFCSPHIGHO2_02_FULL_50_13 | reverse complement strand
CAATGCCTTCGGCAATGGCAGCCTTCGTCGCTTTCACCGCGTCCTCGATTTTTAATTTGAGATACTTCATTTCCGTTTCCGTCGCCGCACCAACGCGAAGGATCGCGACTCCGCCCGCAAGTTTCGCGGCACGTTCCTCAAGTTTTTCTTTGTCATATTTCGAATCAGTGTTTGCGAGCTGTGCCTTGATCTCCTTCACGCGCTCCTCGACTTTTGCTTTTTTGCCCTTGCCATCAACGATTGTCGTCTTGTCCTTTGTCGCTATCACACGCCCCGCGCGGCCGAGCATTTCCATTGTGATATTTTCGAACTTGATTCCCACTTCGTCGGAAACGACAACGCCGCCGGTCACCACTGCGATATCGGCGAGCATTTCTTTTTTGCGGTCGCCGTAACCGGGCGCTTTCACCGCAAGCGTGGAGAAGCCGCCGCGCAGTTTGTTCACCACGAACGTCGTGAGCGCCTCGCCGTCCACATCCTCCGCGATAATGACAAGCTCCTTGTGACCAGTCGAGGCCATCTTCTCAAGAAGCGGGAGTACATCCTGAATGCTCGAAATCTTTTTGTCGGCGAGGAGAATGTACGCATCTTTATAGACCGCTTCCATGCGCTCCGGATTCGTGATCATGTAGGGAGACACATAGCCCTTGTCAAACTCTGTGCCTTCGACAATCTCGCTCTCGATGCCGAACGATTGCGATTCCTCGACAGTAACAACGCCGTCTTTACCCACCTTCTTGATGGTCTCAGCGATCTTTTTACCGAATTCTGGTGACTCGACAGCAATCGTCGCCACCTGCTCGATCTCCGCGTCGCTCTTAATCGGCTTTGCCATCACGCGCAGTACCTCAACGCTATCTTTGAGGGCCGCTTCCATGCCACGACGAACACCCATCGGATTCGCCCCCATCGCGGTGCGGCTCATTCCTTCTTTAATTAGTGCTTGCGCCAAGACAACGGCGGTCGTCGTGCCGTCGCCGGCAATTTCATCGGTTTTTGAGGCGACCTCCTTCATAATTTCCGCGCCCATATTTTCCATCTTGTCGGGAAGCGAGATCTCTTTCGCAATCGAAACGCCGTCGTTGGTGATTGTCGGCGCGCCGTATCCCTTGTCAAAAACCACATTGCGCCCGCGCGGTCCGATGGTGATCTTGACCGCGTTGGCGACCTTGTCTACGCCATTCTTCAGCGCCCGGCGGGCCATCTCTCCAGATAAAATTTGTTTAGCCATATGATATTCGTCACTAGTCACTAGTCATCGGTCATCAGTTTTCAGTCGCCAGAAGAGGCATGAGAATTTACTGATGACGGATGACGGATTGATAATTTATTTTTCCACTGCCAAAATATTTCCTTCCGAAGTGAGTATCAGCTCCTCACCATTCACTTTCACTTCCTCCGCGTCGTAGCCGCGCTTAAACCAGACCACATCGCCTTTCTTCACTTCCATGGCGATGCGCTTGCCTTCGGACGAAAGCCGTCCTGGCCCTACGGCAACGACTTCGCCGCGTTCATGCTTTTCGTTCGACTCCTTGCCTGGAAGGATGATACCAGAGGCAGTCGTCGCCTCGCCTTTCGACTCAAGCGGTTTGATAAGCACGCGATCGGCTATCGGGACGATAATTGGACCTTTTGTCTTTGCCATAAAATTTAGTTACTAGTCATTAGTCATCCGTCATCAGTAAATTCTTGTCGCATGTTCTGGCGACTGAAAACTGATGAACGATGACTTGTTGATAATTACTACTCTTCCCCCAACCCTAACGTCGCATCCCAACTGTACTGGTACGGGGTGCGATAAGAATCGAAAGTGCGCCTATTATAGGGATGTCCGCGCAATAAGTCAAAATTTGACATGATGGGCCGAAAATGCTAGCGTGATAGTGGCTACCTCAATCGTAGGAAAAGGAGTACGAACATGCGTTTGCGGAATATTGTGGCAGTCGTTGCAATGTCACCGCTTTGCGCAATTGCACAACGGAAGGCACCTCCCGATGAAGCATGGGAACGCCAATATTGATGCGGTCTTACGACGCGTCGATGACGGCGACAAGATCATCTCCCTCATACGTCCCGAGCTTCGGCTTCCATTGCGGCAATTTCGCATTCGCATGAGATTCCACGCGTTCCTCAAGATATGCGTGTGCCGCTGCGTAACAATGAACGAGCTCTCGGAACTTCTCGGTTTGCCGGAAGAGATTCTCACGACACACCTCCTCCACCCGCCGGAGAACCCGCTCGGCCAAACACTCTTGGAAAGCGAACGGCATTGGCTCCATGAGTATTATCGGGGCGGTCAAAAAGTCCGTAGTGTTTCCTAAATTACCCGCACCTGTAAACCTTTGCACAACAGGCGCTTCTTTCTTTGAGGACAAGCCTTGTGCGCTCGTGCCCTATCGCCTTGACAGCACAAAGCTCATGGGATAGGTTTTTTACAGTGATCGTTTATTGAAAAGGAAAAAGGAATGACAACGAAGTCGGTCCGTCCGGTCAGCAGGAACGCAAAACCCTTCGACATGAGTCTCGTCCAACGCGGCGCGCGGTTGCGTCGGACGCCGTTTTTTGACGCGACACAACGCTGGGGCGCCAGGGGCTATACGGTGTACAATCATACGCTTTTTCCGATCTGTTACGACGACCCCGAAAAAGAATACTCGCATCTCCTCCAGCATGTGACGCTCTGGGACGTTTCGGTTGAACGGCAAGTGGAGATCACGGGGCCTGATGCATTTACGTTCACGAATATGCTCACCCCGCGCGATCTCTCCAAATGCGCCGTCGGACAAGGGAAATATGTGGTCATTACCGCGGAAGACGGCGGCATCATCAACGACCCAGTCCTCTTGCGGCTCGGCGATAATCATTTCTGGCTCGCGCTTGCGGACAGCGACGTGCTCCTCTGGGCGCGTGGCGTGGCACTCAATTCGGGTCTTCGTGTCAATATCACCGAACCCGATGTCTCGCCACTGCAGATTCAGGGCCCGAAAGCGAAAGATGTGGTGCATGCGCTCTTCGGCGATGCGGCAACAGGACTCCGCTACTACTGGTTTCTCGAGACGAAGCTCAGCAACATTCCCGTCGTCGTCACGCGGACTGGCTGGACCGGCGAAGTGGGCTACGAGGTCTACTTGCGCGATGGCAGCCGTGGCGATGAACTGTGGGAGCGGATAATGGAGGCGGGCAAGCCGTACCACATTCGTCCGACCGGCCCCTCCGACATTCGCCGCATCGAAGCGGGGATCTTGAACTGGGGCGCCGACATGACGCTTGAGAACAATCCATACGAAGTCGGGCTGGACTATCTGGTGGACGAAAGCAAGACCGCGCCGTATATCGGCCGCGACGCGCTCAAGCGCATCAAAGCCAAAGGCATCAAGCAGAAACTCGTCGGCATCGAGATCGAATGCGATCGCATTGAAATGAATGCGACGATAGGACGAGTCTTTGGCGGACCGAGGGGTGGGATACTGGGCAAGGTTACTTCGGCAATTTACTCCCCGCGTTTGAAGAAAAATATCGGCTACGCGATGGTGCCTCTCGCATACGCTTCACTGGGAGACAAATTTTGGGTGGAGCTCAAAATGTACGAGCGACTAGAACTGGCAACCGTTGTCCAGAAGCCATTCATTGACCCGAAAAAAAAGATTCCGAAAACCTAACGAAACTGGGTTATACGAGAAACACCGATGGCAGAGCAACCGCTCTGCCTTTTTTTATTAGCTTAACCATCGGGGTTTCAAGGAGATCAAACGAATCCAAAGCACCAAACAAGGTCCGGCCTTAAAGCCGTTTCCCCAAGGCCGGGCCTTGTTTGGTGCTTTGGATGCCGAACATGGATGCCGAACCTCTTGCCAACAATTTGAGCCATGCTATACTCCTCTGTACATGCAAATACTCGTGGTGGCACTGCCTTGGATACAGATTGTTGTTTCCGTCCTTCTGGTCGGTCTCATTCTCCTTCAACGTTCCGGCGCGGAGTTGGGGGGCGCATTCGGCGGAGGCGACGGGTCTGGAGGAACGCTTTACACGCGAAGAGGTTTCGAGCAAGTTCTTTTTGTTGCCACCATCGTACTTGCGATTGCTTTTGTGCTCGTCAATCTCGGAGTCCTCTTGTTGGAGAACTCGACGATCTGATCTCGTCCGGAATAGCGGCAAACACCGGAGAGACGGTGTACGCAGTATTTCCGGCGGTGACGCTTGCGTCAGCGAATCTCATCAACCAAGGACACTGCCCACGTTCTCCATCTGCCGGTATTTTTGTTTTATATTTTTGTGGAAACACAAACGACACAATCTAAAAGAAAGAACCGCGGTGCGTTTCCGATGTGGGTTTTTTTGCGTTCCCTGACAACACTGCCGCTCTCGCTGAGGCGGATCTTCCTCTTTGCGCTTCTCGTGTTTCTCATCACCTCCTTCATGTTCCTGCTCCGGTGGAACGAACGTTTCCTTGTCGAGGTGCCGCGAGAAGGCGGAACACTTTCCGAGGGAATCATCGGACGGCCGCGGTTCATCAATCCCGTGATCGCAAAATCCGACGCCGACCGCGACATGGTAGCGCTTATCTACTCCGGCCTTCTCAAGGCGACTCCTGACGGAGCGTTGGTTCCCGACCTCGCCAGAGACTATACTGTCTCTCCCGACGGTCTCGTATATACGTTCACGCTTAAGGACGAACTCGTATGGCACGACGGCGAACCGGTCACTGCGAAAGACGTACTCTTTACCATCGAAAAGGCGCGCGACCCGAGTCTTGCGATCAAAAGTCCGCGGCGCGCGAGTTGGGAAGGAGTGCTCATCGAAACGCCGGACCAGAAAACGGTCGTCTTTCGCATCAAACAGCCGTATGCTCCGTTTCTTGAAAACGCCACCATGGGAATTCTGCCGGAGCACATTTGGAAAAACGTGCCGAACGAAGAATTCGACGTGACGTATCACAACATCGAACCCATCGGCTCCGGTCCCTATCGCATGAAAAACATCGCGGAAGACAAGACGCGCGGACTGCCGCAATATTACGACCTTGTCGCATTCAAACGGTACGCGCTCGGAGAGCCGCACATCACCAATTTCCGCATCGCTTTCTTCGGCAACAACAAAGAACTCGCCGAAGCGTATAACGACCGGAAGGTCGACCAGATGCACACCTTGGAACCGGCGCTCGCAAAAGAGCTGACACATGGCGGCGCGACAATCGTCGAAGTCCCTCTCCCGCGCGTCTTTGCCGCGTATTTCAATCAAAACCAGCAAACGATGTTCGCCGACAAAGGTGTCCGTCAGGCGCTTGCCTTGGCGGTGGACAAAGAGCGTATCGTGACCGACATCCTCTTGGGTTACGCGCGGGTGATCGACGGGCCGCTTCCATCCGTCACGATCGGCACAACAACGGAAAGCGCGGGAACGACCGACGAACGCCGCACCAAAGCGCGCACGCTCCTCGAAAAATCGGGGTGGGTCTCAAACGCGGCGGGGGTCTACGAAAAAACGGACAAGAAGTCGAAGACGGTCACCCCATTCGAATTCTCGCTCTCGATACCGGACGTTCCGGAGTTGAAAGCGGTCGCGGAGCACATCAAAAGTGATTGGGAAAAGCTTGGTGCGGTGGTCACACTCAAAGTCTTCGACCCGTCAACATTCGTCGCCGAAGTGCTCTCGCCGCGCAAATACGATGTCATCTTCTATGGACAAGTCATCGGGCGCACGCCGGACCCGTTCGCATACTGGCATGCATCGCAACGGAACGCCCCAGGCTTAAACATCGCGCTCTATGCGAACAAAAACGCCGATAAACTCCTCGAAAATATACGAAAAGAGAGCAATCCTACTCTGCGTGCAGACATGCTTGAAAAATTCGCAGAAGAAGTGCGCGCCGATGTGCCCGCCGTCTTCGTGTATAGCCCAGATTTTCTGTACGCGACGAGCAAAGATGTGCGCGGCATCACCATCGGACCAATCATCGTAGAATCGGAGCGTTTCCTCGATGTACAGAATTGGTACGTGAAATCAGAGCGTGTGTGGAAGTGGCTCGCCCCCTCGTAAGACAGTCCAAAGTCAGAGCAGTAAGGTTCGACCTTGAAAATTTGGATTTAAGGTCGAACCTTGGAGAGGTTGCCACGCTGACCATGGAGAGGTTGGCCGGCTATGTGGGTTTTGTGGCGGACGAACTCGCGGACAAAACAGAATGATCAGTGTCTCAATTTTTTAGTTTTTCATTTATTAACTCATTATTATGATCGAACCAAATAAACATTCCGACAGAAAAAACTGGAGCGGGCGGGGAAGCTCCCTCGGTGGAAGAAGCGATGCTCGCCGTTCATACGTCGCGCGCGCCAGCGAAAGTACGCCGAAGAATGCAAGCTCGGGCATGCCGCATTCTTCGTTTAGAACCGTCGGGCAACAATCATACGTACGCCCCCCGAATCCTCCGGAGAGAACTCCACTGCGAATGAGCGGCACCGCGAGGAAAACTCCGGGTGGACTGCGGCGCGGTTTCGCTCCAAACCGGACACCGGGGACAGCCGGGCGCTCGCTCGACCATACCTATCGCTCCAACGCGCAAAGAGCGGGAGGAGCAAGCGTCAGCGGGTCCGGAGGGCGCGGCGGAAGAGGGCGGTCACCTCGTATGGGCGGACGTCCGCCTGCCACGCGTGGCGGGGCGCAGTCAGGCGGCGGCAAACACTACGACGACACGCGTCACGCGATCACAAAGTCACAGGAAATGCGCCGTCACATCGCCGAAGAAAAAGCGAACATTCCGGAGCTCGTAAAAGGCGACGTGCGCATCGTCATCTTGGGCGGCGTCGAAGAAATCGGGCGCAATATGGCGGCCATAGAGTTCGGCAACGACATCATCATCGTTGACTGCGGCTTCATGTTCAAAGACGAAGACGCGCCGGGCGTGGATTACATTCTTCCGAACACGCAATATCTTGAAGAGCGCAAAGAACGGATCCGCGGCGTCTTTATCACGCACGGCCACTTAGACCACATCGGTGGACTCCCCTATATTCTCCCATTGATCGGGAACCCCCCCGTCTACGCGCGCAATTTGACTGCGCTCTTGATCCAAAAGCGCCAGGATGAATTTCCGGAATTGCCGCCGATTGACCTTAAGGTCGTTGAGACAGAAGACCGCATCTCTTTCACGGATATCTCGGTGCGCTTCTTCAAGGTTACCCACACCATTCCCGACTCAATGGGCATCATGATCGAGACTCCGTACGGTGTTATTGTCCACACGGGCGATCTCAAGCTCGATCACTTGGCCGGAGTGGCAACAGACATCGAGAAGAAAGCGTATAGCAAGTTCGACAAAGAAAAAGTACTCCTCTTGATGGCCGACTCGACGAACTGCCAGAAGCCCGGATTTTCCATCCCCGAGCCAACCGTACACGTTACCGTCGAAGAGTTGATCAAGAACTCACGCGGACGGGTCATCGTCGCGACATTCTCATCGCTCCTCGAACGCATCATCAAGATCATTGAGTTCGCGGATAAGCACGGGAGAAAGATCGTCGTCGACGGACGGAGCATGAAGACGAATATCGAACTCGCGCAAAAAGCAGGACTCTTCACTTACAAAAAAGGGACCGTCATCGGCATCGAGGAGATGGACAGTTATCCGCCAGAGAAGATTGTTATGCTCGTGACCGGAGCGCAAGGCGATCCCTTCGCGGTCTTAATGCGTGTAGCGACGAAAGTGCACAAAAGTTTAAAGATCCAAGACGGCGACACGGTACTCTTTTCCTCATCGGTCATCCCCGGCAACGAACGCGCGGTACAGAAATTAAAAGACTTACTTTCGCGACAGGGAGCGAAGATCGTACACTACGAAACTTCAGACGTGCACTCATCGGGCCACGCCTATCACGACGAATTACTGTGGCTCATCGGCCATATCCATCCGAAATTCTTTATTCCGCTTCACGGCTATCACTACATGCTTCGTAGCCATGTCGAGATCGCCCAAGCGACAGGGCTGCCGCGAGAAAATACGCTCATCGCCGACAACGGCTCCATCGTCGAGATCAGGGAAGGTGGCGAGAAGATCGTGAAACTCTCCGTCAGCGCGCCGAAAGAGATGATTATGGTGGACGGCTTCGCCATCGGCAACCTTCAAGAGGTCGTCATGCGCGACCGCAAAATGCTCGCGGAAGACGGCATCGTCGTCTTGGTCGCCACGGTAGACATGCACACGGGCAAACTGATGAAATCGCCGGACATTATCGCCCGCGGTTTTGTCTACGTCCGCGAATCGCAGGAACTCCTAAACCAAGCACGTCTCATCATCAAAAAGACCATCGAAGACGAGTGCGGGCGCGGCATGAAAGGCGTGAACTTCGAATATTTGAAGGAAGACGTCCGCGATCAGGTAGGCAAATTCCTCTTCCAAAAAACCCAAAAACAGCCGATGGTGATTCCTGTGTTGCTGGGGATCTAAACTCCGAGCAAGAGTCATCAGTCATCGGTCACTAGTCATCAGAGAAAGACTGCCCAAGGTCTCTCCTTGGCTCTGAAAGGTGAGCTCTGGCTATTGGGAACCCAGCTTTGTGGGAGCCAGAGCGCAAGACCTTTTCAGATTTTTTCTGAAAAATCGAAAAGGTGTACTGCCCATGTAATGGGAGACCTTGGAGAGGCTGGCCGTTTTCCACATTGTATTTTCTGGCGTTGGCTATACTAAACGATACAGAAGACCCTCCTCTCTAGTTCCCCACAAGAATCTATTGACAGCATATATACCAGAATATATACTACAGTATATGAAAACAACCGTCATGTTCAAGACAGATAAGAAGCTGAAGGAAGCGGCGCAGAAAACCGCCCAAAAGATGGGTATTCCCTTCTCGGCAATAATGAATGAATATATGCGCGAGTTTGTCGAAAAAAAGAGGATCACGTTCTCCGCTCTAGAATACAACCCAACCCCATACCTCAAGCGAATACTGGACCAGGGAGAAAAGGACTTGGCTAAGGGTAAGGTCAAATACTTCAATAGTGTTGAAGAATTGTTTGTCGACTTAGAATCGAAATAACATATGCTCTTTGCGCGAAATCGCATTTTTAAACGTCAGTTTCAAAAACTTGAACCGAGGATGCGAGCAAGGGTTCGGGAACGAATCGATATGCTCGTTATCGATGAGTTTAATCCCGTGCTCAATAATCACAAACTCGGCCCGCCATACGAATCGTACCGAAGCATCAACATCACCGGTGATTGGCGACTCGTGTACAGGCGTATTGAAACAGACATTTACTACCTGCGTGCTGTCGGCACGCATCACCAGCTCTATGGAACATAATTGAATCAAGCGCGGCTCATCATCAAGAAGACGATCGAACACGCGTGCGGGAGAGGCATGAAGGGAGTAAACTTCGAATTCTTGAAAGAAGATGTGAGAGACGAGGTGGGGAAATTTCTCTTCCAAGAAAACCCAGAAACAACCGATGGTGATTCCGGTGTTGTTGGGGTATCAGCTCACAAAACCGAGTAACGTTGTCATTGCGAGGCCTTTAGGCCGCGGCAATCCAGAGCTATTGCAGGAAAAACCACTGGATTACTTCGCTTTGCTCGCAATGACAGTGAGATAGCGGTAATCGCCACGCTCAAAGTTGTGAGTAGATACTTGTTGGGGATTTGACGAAGATGGTCTTTTGTGTTTCACTTATTCAAGATTTCACATGAGGTCAATATGACGGAATACTTAAAATCAACCCCCGAAGAACAACTCTCGGAAGATGAATATCTGCGCGAACTTACGAGAAAGAGCGATTTAGAATGGGCTGAACGCCGCAAAAAGTTGCTGGAATCATTGCAAGGAATTCTTGCCGATACCGACGTGCGCGACCAGTTGCGTGCGGGCAACAAGGAAATTGGGCTGTGGTCGTTTTATAACGAAGACGCTGAAATGCGTGAATATCTCGTCCTTACAAAAGACGGGTTCATGTATGAGCAGGTGTCTGAAGATTTCGAAGAGTCCGACCGTGATGATTGGGGGAAACTTGATCCCGCGGGTGCTGCCGATATGATCCTTTATGAGGGCGCCACCGTCGAAAAACTCGTGAAAAATTTTGAGGCAGAAAAACAGCGCATCTTCGGGAACAATCCCAAGTAATTTTTCCGCACACACCAGACCTTCCGTTGCGAAGGTCTTTTTTTGACGAAGAAACATGGATTCTGTTGTATCCCACAGTAGCAGATCGCGGCTCACTGCGGGGCTGGGCGCAGGCCGACTACCCGCCACACCGTTTGCCTCCCCCAAACAGTCTTTTTAGCCGCGATAGCGGTTAAAAAGACTGTTTGTCTATCTGCCGTTATCGTGTCGTCGTACAACAACAGGGGAGCCCGTGCAGCAAATTACGACAGCCGGAAGTGTCGCTTCAGTTCGAGTGCGTTGTCTATCTCCGTGGCAACAACAAAACGAATGTGGCGATGGGCGTTGTAGAATTCTACGAAGTATTCTATTTCTTTCTCGCATGGATAAGGGTGCACAAATACCGACTTCTGAAATTCAAAAAAGCCCATATTCTTGAGATGCATGCGGAGCGTGTCTCTCACGCGCTTGAGTGGCTCCGGCACATCAAACATCACCATGCGCCATTTCCTATCCCAATGCGTGGGCTCTTGCATTTTTATATTTTCCAAATCATACGTGAGTGCCACTTCTTTCCCCTCTTTGGATAATACGAGCGTGAGTGTCCCATCGCGATTATCTTTGGTTTCTACCAATTTTGATTCATAAAGGGCATGAATGGCCTGATTGAGCGCGTGACGGTTGATCGTCCTCCATTCTGCTTTGATCGCTCTTGCAACACGAAAATACTGCTTTGGTGAGTGTGCGAGACCAAGAGCGAGACCACCAAAAAGAAGCAGGAGGATCTTTTGCTGTAAGTACCCGACACGTCGAGCCGGCTTTTTACTTCTTTTTTTCATGACTCATCCGATAAGTGCGGCAGATGTTCCACCGCCGGCGTTGTCGGCATTCCACTCATCCTAGTAGAAAGTCTTTTTATTTGCTATAGCAAATAAAAAGACTTTTAGGGAAGTCGGCGCAATTCGTGGTATAGTATAAGCGATGTTCAAATCACATACACCACTGTCGGCAAAGGGCGCGATCGTTGTACTGTCGGCCTTGATGTTCTTTTTCTCGGCCCAGGTGTCACTTACTATCTATATTGACTCGTCATATTTGAAAGAAACGATTGAGCACGCGCCAGCGCTTGCGGCCATGCAGATTTGGAATGACCCGGAGCGCATGGTGGGAACGCTTTACACCTTCGCCTCGCTCATGACGCTTCTCGCGCTTATTTTGGCACCGAAAATATTACGCCGATTCGGCAATTATCGCTGGACGCTTTCCGCACTTGTCCTCCATGTCCTCACCCTCTTGGGACTCGCGCTCGGGGGCGGCGCATGGCTTATTATTCCCCTCTTTATCGTCGAGACGGCGCTCGTTTCGATTCTCTATTTCAACCTCGATGTATTCCTTGAGCGTTATTCAACCGATGCGGAAACGGGAGAGATACGCGGTTTCTTTCTTGTCGTCGGCTCCATCGCATGGATGCTTCCGCCGTTTTTCGCAGGAATGATCATTGACCACTTCGGTTTTCATCTCGTCTATCTTACCGGCGCGGCGCTGATGATCCCGACCGTATTCATAATGATGCGCTATTTCAGCGGTTTTCAGGATCTGCAATATGACGACGTACCCATATTGCTGTCAAAAGTAGACTCAGCCAAACATCCCGACATTGGGCGCATCCTTTGGGCGAATTTTTTCCTTCACTTCTTCTATGCATGGATGATCATTTATGCGCCGCTCTATTTCCACAACCATCTCGATATCTCGTACGAAGACTTCGGCCTCATACTGACCCTCGCGCTCTCTGCGTTCATTATTTTCCCTTACCCCGCTGGCTGGCTTGCGGATAAAGTATTGGGAGAAAAAGAACTCCTGATCGGCGGATTCATCCTTATGGCGACAACTACCGCGCTCATTCCTTGGCTTTCACACGCGGGATTCGGAATCCTCGCATGGGCGGCACTCCTCTTTATCGGCCGCATCGGTGCCTCGACGGTGGAGACGATGGCGGAGACATATTTCTTCAAACAAATAGACGGAAGGGGTGCGGGGCTGATGGGGTATTTCCGACGTTCGCGCCCGATGGCCTTCATCGCGGCTCCAATCGCGGCGAGCATTCTGCTTCAATTCGAACTCGTCTCCATGGAAGGGCTTTTCTTCGTGCTTGCAGTCATTATGCTCCTCGCAATTTACTTTCCCCTTCGACTAAAAGATACGTTGTAGTAAAAAACCGCCACGCAACTGCGGAGCGGCATGTTTTATTTCTTAGGGCTCGTCCGCTAATAACTTCCTAGTTATTAGCGATGACGGCCCTTTGTGCGACCAGTTTTTCTTAACGGTAGTCCGTTTTAGAAAAACGGAAGTACTCTTGTGGTGCCATGTCCATACTCTATCACTTAATTAATGGACGGGGCATCAAGAAGAGCTCTTTTTGAATTCTGCTATGCGGCGAGTAAGGAACTCCTGCAACTTCTCCAACTCTGCTCCGCCACAGATCATCGTTGCCAACTCACCGGCGAGGATTCTTCGCTCCTCATCGTTTAGTTCGCCATTGACGTGCGTCAGCACAATAAGTTCCGCAAGCTTCATGGCGGTATCATTCTTGGTGCACGGACGAGCGCTGTCTTTCGCTCCTTCTTTCGCCTGAAGCAATTCAATCACTCGCTGAAAAACGAAGGCGAGCGGATGGTGCACATGCGGAAATTCATTGAACGAAGCGACGAGCAATTTGCGCACTTGCGGCGACTTCACAATGAAGAGCGTGTTGTTGACGAGTGCAAGAATCCCCGCCGCCACAACAATCGCGAGCCAGAGATAAATATTTTCTGGAAGCGTCCAATCACTCCACGATATCGGCTGAAGCAGGTAGGGAAACTCGTTCGACCACGCATGCAACCCTGCCTTCAACGTTTGCGCGTTGAACACAAGCGCCAGAAGAATGACGGTGCCGAACTCCGCGAGAATGACCACCCGCTTGATCATTCCCCTGCGCCAGATCACCAGACGAAACATGACACGATGCCACCATGGCTCTGTCGGGTCGTAAATCATCCGTTCGAGCTTGGTGTTACTTAATCCGTTGAGCTCGATAAAACGCTGGGCCATTTTGAGTAATCCGTTGTCGAGAAACAAAATGGCATTAACCCAAATATACGCAAGCGGAATACCCTCGTGATCGTGGAAGTAGGCGGCAACAAGAACATAGTACCAGAAATTCAGCACCGTCATCCAGAACACCGGAAGGCGCGAGAACATGTACGCGATATGCGTGAAATGCTTCAATCGCGGCAAATTCTTTTCGATGAACCAGCCCGCAGGAAGAGGCGTGGGAGTACTCTTCTCCACCATAAAATCCTCCGCTAAAAAATAGTTGGAAAGAATGAAACTCTGTTATAACCCTACCCCAATAACAAAAATGAGCAAGGAGGGGGCGATTTGAGCAAATTCGCGCTATCGCGCGAATCGGAAAATACTGTTTGCTAAAATCGCAACAAAAATGAAAAACCCCATAGCGGCACTAGGCCTGACTACGGGGCAGTCATTAGCACTTCACAGAGACGCCGTGCTCTTCCATCCGCGCACGAAACTTCCGTTTTTCTTTTTCCGTCCAAGACACCGGATACGGCAAGGAGTGTGTCCGCTTTTTCACATACACGGCCACCTCATCATACCCCTTGAGTCCGGAGTTGTAGGAAGACTTCGACCCGCCGTTCCCTCCGAATTCCTCGGGGCCGGTGGCTCCCGTCGGACGACGACACCCATACGCATTTCCTGCGGGGAGTCGCATCATGCCGTCGGCAAGCTTTTCCGGATCTTCTTCGAAGTACGAGCCCGTAAGACCGTACTCCGTCAGCGGCAGGAGCGCCCATACTTCATCGATCGAACGATATGGAATGATCGTGAAGACCGGACCAAAGATCTCCTTATCGAGGAGAACCTGTATCTTTTTCGTGTCGCGAATGGCATTAGGTTCCGCGAGCAGAATCGTCGGTGCGACATCCTGACCAGACGGCGATGGCGTGATTTGCTTCCGATACACCACCCCGGCGAAACCATTCTCAAGAAATGCAATCTTCTTGTCGATGTCATTCTTCGCTTTCATGTCGATGACGGGACCTAAGTCCGCGCCTTCAAGCACGTTTCCGTAGACGAGTTTGTCATACTCAGCACTCAATCTACGCACGAGCTCGGGCACCAAATATTCCGGTGCAAAAACATCTCGAGTCGTCGAGCATTTTTGCCCGCTGATGCCGAGGTTCCCTTTCACGGTTTGCGAGGTAAACCAGTCAAGGTCTTGATACTTACCGAGCACCACCCAGTTCACCCCGCCGGTCTCCGCAGAGCCGATGGTCAACTGGTTGCCGCCGATGCGCGGCTCATACATGTGCTTCTTGATCATGCTCTCACAGACTTCGGAGCTTCCAGTGAACGAAACGATCTTGAGGCGCGGATCGGACAGGAACGCGTCCGCCGCTATTCCACCGGATCCTGGAGCGAAGTTCACCAAGCCCACCGGACCGATGCCCGTCTCCTTGCGCACCTCCTCGCACACATCATAGATAAGCCGTGTGACCAAGGAAGCGGTCGTCGCACCCTTCAGTATCACGACATTTCCGAACGCGAGCATGAGGGTCAACATCCGAACGGGGATCGCCGCAGGGAAGTTGAACGGAGCGACCACAAGGCCGATCCCTTTTCCCTTAAAGGAATATCCGAAATAATCTCCCGCCGCCTTGCACGACTTGAACTGATCTTTCTCGGTGTAGCGCTTGAACATATACCAGATGTGGATCAGCACAAAGCGGTACACTTCGTTGTACTCGCCCCAGGCTTCTGGCGCGCTTTTCCCCGTGTCATGCATTAGGGCCGACACGAACCGCCACGTCCACTTGTCGCTCTGGAGCTTGTGCGCAAGTGCGTAGAGGTACTCCGCGCGCTTCTTCCATGGCGTCTCGCGCCAGACGTCTTGCGCCGCGTCGATCTCGCCGACTGTCTTTGCGATGTCCCACCGGGGGTCGAACCGCTGGAAGGTGCCCAATATGCTCCCAGAATACGGATCTCTATCGACATATGTTCCCGTCGTGGAGTGGTAGTTGTTTCCCGCCAAGACATGTGGAAAGCATTTGCCCAAATAGAGCGTGCGAAGTTCGCCATGCGCCTCGGTGAGACGTCTTTGTACGACTTCGCTTTTGAAGTTCGGATAACTCTCTCCAACCATCACCTTGTCAGCTTCTTTCCGAAACGCCACTTTGCTCGGTAAACGCATTGCTATCTCCTTTTCAAAAAACCATTGTCCTGCTTCGTAAACTACCCCCCTCGTGGCGTATTGTCAAATGGAAGCGTTTTTGTTAGTACTAGAAGAGGGTTGTTGTTTGAATTCTTGCAAAAAGGAGGGTGTGATGAACACTCGGATGAAGGAGCTGTCGGAGAAAGTCAAAAAATTTGGCGCAGAGCATTATAAACTTCAAGAGAACGAACATAAATGCCCCGTTGTTATTTCGAAAGGAAAAGGGGTCTGGGTGGAAGACGCTGACGGAAACAAGCTATTGGACGCCTGCGCAGGCTATTCGTCGGTTAATTTGGGCCACATGAATCCGGAGATTGACGGACTGATCCGCGAACTCCTCACCCCCGACAAAGACGGATGGGGGCTCCCATGCGTCGTCCCGAATTCAACTCCGACCGAACCGTATGCGGAATTCGTCGAGTATGCCTGCGTCTTTCTCGGTGCCGACAAAATGCTCGCCAAAAATGGCGGTGTCGAAAGCGTTGATACGGCGATCAAGCTCATGCGCAAGTGGGGTGCCGTAAAAAAAATTCGCTATGTGCGTCATGGAAACGCCGAGATCGTCGTCTGCGAGAGAAACTTCCATGGGCGCACAATCGCGGCCATCAGCGCATCAACTAATCCAGAATACCGCGATCCGTTCGGGCCGCTTACACCGGGGTTTATCCCGATACTCTACGGCGATGCGCAAGCGCTTGAGCGCACGCTCGAAGAACATCCAAACGTCGTGGGATTTCTGGTGGAACCGATTCAGGGCGAAGGCGGAGTGAACATTCCGCACGAAGGATACCTTCGCAAATGCTACGAACTCTGCAGAAAACACGACGTCGTGTTCTGTGCCGACGAGATCCAGACCGGACTCGGACGCACAGGAAAACTGCTCGCATGTTCGCATGAAGGCGTGGAGCCGGACATCTTCATTCTCGGCAAATCACTCGGTGGCGGACGTATTCCGACTTCGGCCACTTTCGCGAAGAAGGACTTCATGGTCTTTACGCCTGGCGAAGACGGCTCAACGCACGGCGGAAACGCATTGGCGATGAGCGTAGCCCGAAAGGTACTCGAAATTATTGAGCGCGATAAGCTCTGTGAACGGTCTGCCGAGATGGGCGAGTATTTGCTCGGCAAGCTAAAGCACGGACTCACGCGAGGGCCGGCGAAAATGCTCATCAAAGAAGTGCGCGGACGAGGACTCATGATTGGCATTGACCTTGCGCAGGGAGTCAACGCCAGAGCGATGATCACCGCACTCCTCACGCATGGCGTCATGACCAAGGACGCGCATCATGTGATCCGCATTACGCCACCACTTATCATCGCCAAAGCAGAATGTGACGAACTGGTGAAGCGCATCCTCCGCACATTTCGTGATGTCGCCTGCGAATACGAAATGTGCACATGCAAGAAAAAAACGCGCTGAAACAAAAATACCTCGGACCAATTGAGTGGCCCGAGGTTTTCTTTATTTTTGTTAAAAATGTCAAGGTCGAACCTTGACATTTTATCGTTTACGGTCCGAGGATTTTGATTTCACGAAATCACATCGCGTAACCGTCCATTAAAGCGCGATGCTTTTCATCTTCCCAAAAGCCGCAATAGGAGGTCGCGGGCGAGGCGGATGGTCCTCCCCACACCGTCTTCGTCAAACTCCTCGGCACTCGGCTTGTACTCTACAAGATCAATGGTCCGCAATTTACCCGACTTCGCGATCTCGCCACAGAGCCACAAGCTACCTGTCCGCGTGAGTCCTCCGTTGCTTCGGAGGTGAACTGCGGGTGCAGACACCTTGTCTATCGCGTCGAGGTCGAACGACACCGAAAGGGCGCTGACTTTCGCGGAAAGCTCTTTGAGTGCTGTCCACGCCGGAAAACAATTCCTGTTCAATTCCTTGGCGGAAAAGGTCCGTACGCCCAGTGTATCGAGGAACACTTTCTCTTCTCTCTCGCAATCCGTGGTTCCCGCTCCGAGATGTAGGACATTCTCCGGCAGAAATACGGGGCACGGAAGTCGGCTCCATGTCTTTCCGTCATATTGATCGTAAGACGGAAGGAATTCGGACGACCCGTGACCAAGCGCGATGGCGAGCGGCATTCCGTTGGCATTATGCGAATGTGTCGTTTTGTCCGTGTGCGAATCATAATGCGCATCGATCCAAACAAGGCCCACATCCTTCCCCTCAAACCGCGCATTTTCGCAAGCGGCACGTTGGGGACCGATCGAGACCGAGTGATCCCCACCGATGGTCACAGGCAGATGCCCAAGACGAAGTGAGGTCAAAAAGTGCCCATGCACAAGGTTTGCAACCCCCGCGACCTGACGTTTAGAATACACTTTCCCGCGCGGTTTTCCATTCAACTCAAAGATCTCGGGGAATTCGGCGTGCTGTGCGACATTCCAATAGGAGGCGTGGAAGCCTTTTTTCCGAAGCTCGGATTCAAGCGCTGGACCAAGGATATCGGGGCCCCCGCTAGTACCGTTTCTTCCTCCGGCTTCGGAGGGAACGCCGATCAGGTCGATCAATTGAATCATTGTTCTCCTCGCACACGACTGTTTCTTCTGAGACACATCCTACACCGGAACGGAGTCAGAGTGCAAACTTTTTTTCCTCTTTTTTAAGTAAATTTATTCGGCACGGCGTAGCCTGCGGCTGCAATAAGGGCCGCATCTGTATACACGGCACCACGGGGAAGCGTCTTCACGATCCGTCCGGGAAAGACCGTGTAGTCGTCCCCTTCCATGAGTTTTTTGAACATCACACCTTTCTCGGCACCAACAAGATAAATACCCACAAGGTCGATGTACCGTAGGAATGTGAGTGTGGTCGTCACGCGAAGACGAAAAGGATTTTTGTCCTCCGTGTCGTAAGGAACGATCCAGCGTTCGCGTTCGAAGAGTTCGCGAAAACGTGCGGAATCTTCGGGGAACGGCATGATCCCTGCGGTATGCCCGTCGTCGAGCGCAATACCCATGGTTGCCATGATGGCGCCGCGGGGATGTCGCGCGCGCCAACTGCGCAACTCATTTTCATAATAGTCCGCGAGTTCCGCTTGCGTCTGTCCTTTTTGTGTTGTTGTGTCGATCAAGCGGCATCCGCGCGATACGACACGATTGTAAAATGCCGTCTTGCGCAATTGCGCGTAGTTTGATGTCTTGTTCGACGGATCGTAGCGCTCATCAAAAATACCGATGGTGAGATAGGGTCCGATTGCGCTCTCGTCAATGCGATCGAGCACGCCAAGCGCTGAACCGCCGGAGGAAAGAAAGAGCACATCGCGCCGCTCGACGTCCCGAAATTCTTTGAGCTTTCGGGAGATGTCCTTTGCAAAGAAACTTGCTGCATCCTCTTTGTCCTTCCGGATGTAGAGCTTGAGGTTGCCAACCGATTTCAAGTATTCCGCCATGTGTGTATAATAACATAACGGAAAATAAATCACGCTGCGTGTCCCCACCCCGCGGCAAGTCGACTGCGTCGAGCCGACGGCCGACTGGGTATTGGGCGCGCAGCACCGGGGGGTTTGGAGGCGGAATCGGCCGCCGCCGATTCGGATTTTTGTGCATCCCCCGCAATGCGGGGGTATTACACACCAATAAAGATGTTGCTTGGTGTGATATAATTAGACCAATCATGTTGCCACAAAAGAAAAAAGCAGAGAAAAAGCCAGTGCAGCCGCAAGGTCCGCTCGTATGCGTGAACATTCCCGATGCCGACGTGACGCGAGATCCCCACACGCGCAAGGAGCTAGTCCACGCGGTAAAAAATGACCGCGCCTCGCGCATTGCCAACGAATTCGATAGCGGATTACAGTTCATAAAAAAATATCCGAAATCGGTGACCATCTACGGTTCGGCACGATTCAAATCAAACAATCCGCACTATCGCGACGCCTACGATCTTGCATCACGACTGTCAAAGGCAGGATACACCGTTGTGACGGGCGGAGGGTCCGGCATCATGGAAGGAGCAAACCGTGGCGCCAAAGAAGCCGGCGGTCCATCCGTCGGACTCAATATTGAGCTCCCGCACGAACAACTCTTAAATCCATATGTGACCGACTCGCTTTCTTTCTACTACTTCTTCTCGCGGAAGACAACGATGTCGTTCTCTTCCGAAGCATATATTTTTTACCCTGGCGGGTTTGGCACGCTCGATGAATTTTTTGAGATCGTGACCTTGGTGCAAACGCGAAAGATCAGGATTGTTCCTATCATTCTTGTTGGCACCGATTTTTGGAAGCCGCTGCAAGAGTTCCTCGAAGAGCAATGCTTGAAGCGCCACGCGGCGGTGAATCGAAGAGAGCTTGGGCTCTACATCATCACCGACAATCATGACGAGATCATGGATATCATCACCAACGCCCCCGTACGGGATTAGGTCGGCTAAGATATAAAGTGAGAAAAAAAACAAAACGGGTGACGGCCTAAGGTCTCTTCTTGGTTTTAAAAGGTGAGACCCACGCGTGTCCCATTAAAATAATAAAAATTCTAAAAAAACCTTGTACATCAACACGTTTTGAAGAAAAAATCAAGAACCCCGCGGCAAGCCGACGGGGTATGCCCGAGGCTTCGCCAACTAATAATTTTGGAAACCAACGGTTTCCAAACCTTCCTTAGCGGTACCACGCGGCAAGCCGCGGGGAAATCACTCCGCGTATTATTGCACGATTTAAACTGAAAAGGCAAAATTTTTAGAAAAAATATGGCTTAAATAAAGGGTTCTATTTTTCTACTTTACTTTAATGGGACACGCGTGGGTGGGACCTTAAAAAGCATGCCCCGTAGTAGACCGCTTCCGAGCGGGCTTACTTCGGGGTTGGCCGTCACCCGTTTTGTTTTTTCTTATCTTGAACACCTACATCTTGTACTTTCTTACGCCTCACGCCGCGCGAAAAGCAAAAATTCTTTGTTGCCGTCACCACCTAAGACTGGCGAGAGTATCACCCCCAAAACGGCAAAGCCGAGTTCTTGAGCTACCCCCTCGATTTTGCGACAAACCTCCGCATGAAGCTTCGGGTCGTTCACGATGCCCTTTTTGATACGGGCTTTCCCGACCTCGAATTGCGGCTTGATGAGTGCGACGAGTACACCTTTCTTTTTGAGCAACTCTTTTGCTTTTGGAAGCACTTTTTCAAGGGAAATAAAGGAAGCGTCAATGACGACCATGCCCGCGATGCCCTCAACATCCGAAGGGCTCAGCTTCTCTATGTGGATCCCCTCCATGTTGACGACACGCGGATCAGCGAGAAGTTTTTCCGCAAGTTGTCCGTGTCCGACATCGACCGCGTAGACTTTCTTTGCGCCTCGCGACAAGAGAACTTCGGTGAAGCCCCCCGTTGACGCGCCGATATCAATGACCGTCTTCCCTTTGGGATTAATCTTCCACAGTTCAAGCGCGTGAAGTAGTTTAAGGGCACCACGAGAAACCCACGCGCTTTCTTTCATAAGCAGGGCAACCACATCGGCGTCCCGAACGAGAGCGCTTTTATTTTTTACGACTACGCCGTTCACGCTCACACCACCTTCTTTGATCAACGCTTCGCCTCGTGCGCGCGAGGATACAAGCCTGCGCAAGAAAAGCGCACGGTCGAGACGAATATTTTTCTCTCCTTTCTTTTCTGGCATTAGCTTATACCGTCTCTCGTTAACTCCTTCATAATTCTGTACCCAAAACACCCGCGAAATACCAAAGGCAGTACCAAAGGCGGCCTTTAAGAATCTTGCCCCAAAGGCTGCCTTTGGTATTTCACTTTCTGCAAAGGTTTGTTGGGGATGGTATTATTAAACCAGAAACTAACTAAAAAGGCATGAAAAAGCGGGCCACATACATGTGGCCCGCGCAACAAACCAAAGAGCCTTATTTTTCAGGAATTTCCCCAAGTTTTCGAAAACCGCTTTTCGGTGAAACTGGCTGTTCATTCAACAGCTCGGCCACCAGCAGTTCCGCTCTTGCCCTTGCCCTCATTATGCTTTTCGCCTTTATGTGTCCGTAGCCGCGGATCATCTCCGGCAGACGCAGTAACGCTTCAGACAAAGACCGCTTCTCCTTCGTCACATGAGCAAGCACCGTCTCGACAAGTTGTTCATACTCGACGATCAGCGCACGCTCTTCTTTGCGGTCCGCGGTATAGCCAAAGGGGTCAAGCGGCGTGTCGCGCAAAAACTTGCACTGAGCCAACAAACCCATCGCCTTCCAGATCCACGGACCGTACGTCGACTTTCTCGGCAATCCGGTCACAGGATCTTTCTTTGCGAACAAGGGCGGGGCAAGTTCGAAGCGCACATTCTCGTATGACTCGAAAGTCCCACGGAGCGCTCGTTCGAATTCACCCTCACTGTAAAGCCGAGCAACTTCATACTCATCCTTGTACGCAAGAAGTTTGTAGTAGTTCTCGGCCACCGCTCGCGAAAGCGTTTCACCGAGAGACAGCCCATCCTCAAACGCCTTCACATAACGGACCAGAAAACGATACCGCTTTGCGTATGCGTCATTCTGATAACGCGAAAGCTCGGCAACACGGCGCTCAATAAGCTCATCAAGCGAATATATAACGAGCGTGGGAGGGGCCTCGAACTCTCTTGTAAACCCCGCAAGATCATAACCGGCCCAGCGCCCCGCCCTGAACGCCTGAGTGTTTGTCTTCACCCGTTGCCCGTTTAGGACGAGCGCCTCTTCAATCTTCGCGCCGTTAACGGGAACGAGTCCCTGCTGGAACGCAAACCCCAGCAAAAAGATGTTGGCGAACAACTCATCGCCGAATAGCTTCTCGGCATAAAACGTCGCGTCAACGAGAGACATCGGACGGCCCGAACTACGGCCGAAAAGAGCTTTCTCTATCTCATTCCTCGGAAATATGAAGTCGGGATTATGCGTGAACTCCGCAGTCGGCACGACGTGGTTATTCGCCACTACGGCGACACCGCGCCCACCCTCTGGAGGGAGAAGTGCGAGCGTTTCCGCGTGAACAGACGACACCAGATCGGCACCAAACAAGAGCGTTGTTTCGCCATGGGGGATCTTCGCAGATTCGATGCAACCGCTTGCTCTCCCAAGGCGCACGTGGCTCGAAACATAACCGGCTTTTTGGCTCAGACCGGTCATATCTAGCCCAAGTACCTGCGCAAAACCGTCGAGATACGCCGCCGTGGTGAGTACTTGTGCCACCGTCACAATACCCGTCCCGCCAATTCCGGCAAAGAGGATATTGTGTACCGCTTCGTTATTGGAGATTGTTGGCTCCGGGATGGATGCCATCACGGGCATCAATAGATCCTCAATTCCCTCTTTTCTTTTTAAGCGGGGAGCATCGACAGACACAAAACTCGGACAAAAACCGTTTATGCACGAGTAATCTTTGTTGCAGGAGGACTGATTGATCTTTCGCTTCATGCCATACTCGGTCGGAAGCGGTTCGATTGAAAGACAGTTCGACTTCAAGCCACAGTCGCCGCATCCTTCGCAGACGCGCTCATTGATGAACGAGCGTTTTGGCGGATCCTCGAGAGTTCCCGCTTTCCGCCGACGACGTTTCTCCGCGGCGCACGTTTGATCATACACCAAGACCGAGACGCCATCACACTCGCGCAATTCACGCTCCAATTGTTCCATCTCCTCACGAGGGTGGAATGTTGTTCCCGGAGCGCAGAAGTGTTCGTCGCCACGATACTTACTAATATCATCGGAGACAATCGCGATGCGCCGCACGCCTTCCCAATACACTTGGTGGGTGATCTGGGGAACCGTGAGTGTCCCGTCGAGCTTTTGCCCGCCGGTCATCGCAACCGCATCGTTGTAGAGTATCTTATATGTCAGCTTCGTATTTGCCGAAACGGTGGCGCGGATTGGAAGAGAGCCTGAGTGGAAATACGTTCCGTCCCCCAAATTCTGGAAAACATGCCCCATGTCGCTGAATTTTTCGTAGCCTATGAACTGCGCGCCTTCCTGCCCCATTGGAGTGACACCGATAGTCTTTCCCATCGATGTCGAATCCATTTTGAGCACCATGTAATGGCAACCGATCCCGCCGCCCGCGACACTCCCGTCGGGGACCTTGGTCGACGTATTGTGCGGACAACCGGAACAGTAAAATGGCAGACGTTTCAGCGCGATCACGGAGGCGTGTTTTTTTGCTTCTTTGACAATCATCCTCAAATGCTCCGCGCGGAGAGCCACTTCTTTCGGCCAAGACCTCGTTGGGAGCGGCTGTTCCAAGAGAGCAACAGCGATTTCTGCAGGCGTCAGCTCGCCGACCTCAGGAAGAAGCGGCATCATCGAGGCTGTTTGCTTGCCCACAATGGTGAGGCGTTTGAAAAACAGGTTATAAAGACCTGCCTTGAGTTGGTCTTCAATGACATTCTGCTTTTCTTCGACCACCAATACCCGCGGCAAGTCCGCAAGGAACCCACGCATACTTTCGAGTGAAAGCGGCCACGGCATGCCAACCTTCATCACGCGAATACCGAGATCGCGAAGCATGTCGGACGAAAGCCCGAGCAACTGAAATGCTTCGAGTGTGTCCCGATACGATTTTCCTGATGCCACAATACCGAGCGATGGCCGCGGCGTGTCGTGCGTCACGACATTCAGATTGTTGAGTGCCACGAAACGTTTCGCCATTTCAAGACGATACGTATGTACGCGTATTTCCTGCTCCATCGGGTCGTCCGGAAGGCGAATATTTAGTCCGCCCGAAGGTAATTCCATTGTGGGGATGATAATTTCCGGATATGGATTAACAGAAACGATCTGTGACGCATCGGCAAGCTCCGCGACAACAATGAACCCCACCCACAAACCTGAACAACGTGAGAGCTCCCAGCCGTACTGAGCGAGACGAAGAATGTCTTCGACGTCGGCGGGAACAAGGTAAGGCATCCGCATAGCGCGAAAAAACTGATCGCTCTGATGCGGCATCGTCGATGACTTGCATGCATGATCATCACCAACGACAGCGAGTACTCCCCCCAATGGAGAAGTGCCCGCGGCATTGGCGTGCTTGAACACGTCACCGCTCCGGTCGAGACCAGGACCTTTACCGTACCACATGCAATACACACCATCGTATTTTGGTTTCGGGAAAAATGCGAGCGTTTGTTTCCCGTAAATTGATGTCGCGGCAAGGTCTTCGTTCATTCCGTGGTGGAAATGGACGCGTGCCAGAGCAAGACGCTCCCTGATCCGCTCGAATTCTTTATCGAGCGCAGCAAGAGGCGAGCCGCGATAGCCGGAAACAAATCCGGCAGTATGACGACCTTTCGCAGCATCATAAAGCGACATCACAATAGGTGCGGCAGCAAGTGCTTGTATTCCGGTCAGTAGCTTTTCGCTTGAACCATCAGGAGGAAACGCGTAACGCAATTCCTCAAGACTCCTTACTTTTGTCATAGAGGCCTCCTCATTCGACAAACGCACAAGAAACTGTTCCCTTGTGGGGAAAATTCCTGTTTCAATGTACGAGTAATCTCTGGGGCTTATTCAAGCACAAATGAAGAAACACAACAATGATTTTCTGTTCTATGCAGGGCGCGAAAAAGGGGCCGACAAACAAGCGTATTTTGAACTCATTGAATATGTTGACAAAGTTTATAGTTCTGCTATAATTGCCATAGTTGTTGAGGAGGCCAAATTCAGCTTCTCACCCCCCACCCGACAATCACATTTTATTCAAGTAAATTACTTAACTAACGCGGTTGCTCGGGTTGGGAATGAGGTGCTGGATTTTAACCTGAAGTTTTCAAATGAGGAGGCCGAAATGTACGTATACGGACGCTGTAGGATCTGCAACGAAGATGTGCGGTGCCACAAACGAGACTCCGGAGAAAAAGTGGGTGGTAAACTACCACGACGAGAATGCCGCTGGTAAAGCAAAGCTCGCTGACAACAAGTCTTGTGCGGGCTCGGCACAAGAACCAGCTTTTATCGCCGAAATCATCAACTAGCGAGGTGCGCAAGTTTTCCAAGTTTCATTTACTACTCGCATGGCTGTTGCCATGTGTTTTTTTATTCGCAACAAAACCCAAGGTCCGGTCTTAAGAATCAATCCCCAAGGCCGGACCTTGGGTTTTCGCTTTATGCTTCCACACATTCGGCCTGCTGGCCTCAGTATTTCGTCGTCGTCACGCCTCAACAAACGTGAGCGCGCTGCCGCGTTTTCCTGCACGGCCGGTGCGGCCGATGCGGTGTACATAGTCGTCAAAGGAAGATGGTACTTCGTAATTGATGACGTGGGTCACATTCGGAATATCGAGCCCACGCGCCGCAACATCGGTCGCAACGAGAATTTGCACGCGGTCGTCCTTGAAATCCTTGAGTGCGCGCTGGCGCTGGGGCTGGGACTTATTTCCGTGGATTGATGCCGCGCGAAATCCTTCTTGGGAAAGCGCGCGAGAGAGCTTCTCAACGCCGTGCTTCGTGCGTCCAAACAGAAGCACTTTGCCAAAATGCGGTTGCCGTAAAAGCGCGCAGAGCTTGTCGAATTTTTCGGCCTTGTCGCGCACGCGAATAATATCCTGCTCGACATTTTTTGCCGTATCTTGTTTCTTTACCGAGACACGGATCGGATTCTTGAGAAGCGTTCGCGCAAGCTCTTCAATCTCCCGTGAAAATGTCGCCGAGAAAAAGAGTGTGTGCCTTTCCTTGGGAAGACGCGCGATCAGATATTTGATGTCGTTAATGAACCCCATGTCGAGCATGCGGTCCGCTTCGTCGAGTACGAGATTGTGAAACTCGGAGAGATCGAGTTCTCGGCGCTCAATAAGGTCTTTGAGGCGACCCGGCGTACCGATGACCACACGCACCTTGCGGCGCAGGCGTTCAATCTGCGTATTGATGGAAACGCCACCGACCAACAGCACTGAATAGATACCGAGTCCGCGGGAAAACCCCATGAACTCTTCGTCTATCTGGAGCGCGAGCTCGCGCGTGGGAACGACGACAAGCACCTTCTCGGCCGGATGATGGATCATCTTGTTGATGAGCGGCACGAGAAACGCCGCCGTCTTCCCTTCTCCTGTGTTGGCAATGCCGATCATGTCGCTCCCTTTGAGCACATGCGGAATGCACTGATCCTGTATCGCCATCGGGATTTGATAGCCCTTCTGTGCGATATTTCTCTTCAAGCGCTCGTCAACGGCAAAATCGGCAAATTGATGGGTCGGGAGGTAGGGTTTCTCTTCTTCGGTTGTCGTGACAGAACGGTTGACGAAACGTGTGACATCGATATTTTCTCCCGGATTTCTGTTCTTTCCTCTGCCCTGAGCATGGCCGAAGGGTCCACGCCCTCGCCCACTGAAACTTCTGCCCTGCCTTCGTCCCG
>Ga0155394_139_pt1 | contig 27887 bp, 30 predicted proteins | sample RifCSPhighO2_02_FD_106362 | JGI IMG/M metagenome (GOLD analysis project Ga0155394, IMG submission 106362) | Candidatus Lloydbacteria bacterium RIFCSPHIGHO2_02_FULL_50_13 | reverse complement strand
GAGCACGTCCGCCGCCAAAAGACCCGCCGTGTGAAGGTCGTCCCGCGCCGAAACCTCGTCCGCCGACAAAGTGCCGCCCCGCTTGTGTACCATGCGCAGGCCTTTCGCCTACTGGTCGGGAAGGCCCGCTTGCGTGGCTGAAGCCACTTCGGCGAGGCGAAGGCCCGCTTGCGTTATGCGGTCGAGATGCGCCTTGCTCTGAACTACCGAACGCCGCGCGATCGAGACGTGCGGCAAAATTCCCGCCGCCTTTCGTGCGTTTGCGCGGAGGTTCATATCGGCCTCCGCCTCCGATGCCGCCCAATACAACGGCTCTGCGCGTCCCGCCATAGGTGGGTCGTCCGCCTGTCGGCCGGGCAGGCCTATTACTTTCTTGTTCCATACATTTACTAAATTATTATCGGGAAATTACCAAGGTAAGACCTTGGAATCCCGTTCGAGTAGATCCCACACTACTCCGTTTTTTGACCACTGTGTGGAATCTCTCAATTTTCGACGACGAGAGAGGAGTTTTATGAGAAGTTCAGCTTAGCATGGCCTACTATTTCTGTCAATGCCGAGTTCGCCCTCTCTCGTCGGCGAAAACAAAGAAGCGGTCTATTTGCTTTTTGCAGTGCTGAATTCGTTGAGTGTCCGAGCAATTTCTTCTTCAAGGGATTTTTCAAAGTCCGGAATGTACTCCGCGAGTGCATCTATGAGCTCGGCGCTGTCTTTTCCTTTCGCGTGCATTTCGGCGATTGTTTTTTGCGCTTGAGCGGTGTACTCCGCCGGAATGCGCAAGAGGAGGCGCTTGAACAGAAGGCCGCTCCATTCATTGATAACTTTGAGCTGGAGCTCCGGAGAACAATCCTGAATCTGAAGCGCTTGAGCAAGCGCATCAATATCTTTGAGGAGCGGGATGATATTTTGTTGTGTCTTTTGTTCGTCCATATTGTTTTACTAAGCGGTCAATACTTGACGCGAATGAGCGGTCAACATATCGCCCAAACTTTTTTGTTTCATACCGCCCGCTTGGGCGCGTTTTGCTAATATGTATCCGATTCCCCACAGTAGTCCGGCGCCGGGAGCGAACCCAGCGACACCGAAGACGCTGGCGGCCAATGCGTTCCCGATCTTTGAACGAGGAAGCGGGATTCCATGCCCCTCCGCCCAATCGAGCGTTTTTTCTCCGGAAATCTCCAGTTTGTGTAAAGAATTTTGCCCGAATTCTTTTATCTTCGCCCATGTCACTGCACCAAAACGCTCATTAACCTCAATCTCACTCGAAATATTCTCCGAAGAAAGAAGCGCCAGAAGCTCTTCTCCGCGCCGCTCTGTTTCACGTGCTCCTTCATTACTCTCTGTATTTTCGGCGAAAACCACGCTTGGCGAAAAAACAGTTGCCTCCGTCGTTGAAGTCTCTTCTTTGAAGCTTGTGGGTTGTTCAAACGGTGTCTCGGCAGAAAAAGGCGCGACAACATCGTCCGCGTGCTCACTTGTCTCCCCCAACACCATTTCACCTTCAAGGCTCATAACTTTTATGATAACACAAATTACTGTTTTTCGCAAATAAAAAACGCGGTCACCGGCTCCGCGTTTGCTGAATTATTCCATCCTCGTATCTATACTATCGTTTTTTCCTTAAGCCACACAAGGAAGGCTTTGCCGGTGTTGGTGCGCTTCACGACGTACACGAGCCACATCGGCACCACTAAGAGGAAATTTGTGGCGACGACCCACGAAGCAACGGTGGAGGTAAAAGGCCCTGAGTCAGGTGAAAACATCAACAATAAAAGATAGATGGTGCTGACCGTAGCCGGAACAGTAACGATGGACAACACGATCGGTTTGACCAAATAACCGATTGCTAACCCAAGCATGGCAGCCAAGATGGGAACACCGACTACAATAATCGAGAACAGGTTCATCTAGACTTCTCCTTGTATTTTGGGATACACCTTGAAATATCTTATACGAAAGAAACGTGGTGTCAATACTGGGGTGTAAAAAATGCGAGGGGTATCATCGCATTTACTATTTCGTTTCGCTTCGTGTGCCTAATACGTTCTTTTCGACCCACATGACGACCCGTGGCTTCCTTGTGACTGTGAATTACGAAATTCCAAAAACCGCAGTTTTAAAAAGAAAAACAAAACAGCCACAACGCCGTGGTTTTATAAATTTACACGTCACACATCAACCACACATCAACAAAGCCAATAATTGGGCGATGTAAACACCAATCATCGCCCAATTTCGTTCTACCACTACACACTTTTATGCATAGCGAGTTATCCACAGTTTTTCTATTTCGTAATTCACAGTAAAATAAGGAGAATACTCCTATTTTAAACTACCCTCTTCACCCCTCTTGGTCAAGGAAAGGAATCCGGCGAAAAACCCCGTCCGCCTGAAGCGAACGGAGCTTACATTTACACCCCCTCAATAAGCACCGCGACTGCTTCGCCGCCACCGTTGCAGGCGACCGCGATGCCTCTCTTTTTGCGAAGCGTGGAAAGCTCGTGCGCGAGATAGCCCACGATCCGCGTCCCGCTTGCTCCGAGCGGATGCCCGATGGCGATGGCACCGCCCCAGACATTCACTTTGTCATGTGAAATGGCAAGCGCTTTCATCGCGTAGAGGGACACCACAGCAAATGCTTCGTTGATCTCGAAGAGGTCGATATCAACGATGGAGAGTTTTGCCTTCTCCAAGAGAATGCGTATAGCCTCCGCAGGTGCGGTGGTGTACCAAGATGGGTCGCCGGAGAATGTCACGAAGTCAACGATGCGCGCGAGCGGCTTGAGCGTATTCTGTTTCACACCTTTGGTGTCCGCCAAAAGAAGCGCGGACGCACCATCCGCGATCTGCGACGATGTTGCCGCAGTCACCGTGCCTGATGCCGAAAACGCCGGCTGCGATTCCCTCATCGCGGAAAGGTTGGGGTGACGAAGCACCTCGTCATGCACAAAATATTTTCCATCCCCTAGAGTGAGATCGGCCATCGAGAGCCTCGTCGAACCTTCGATGTACGCAAGGTGGGCGCGCATGATGCTTTCATTCGCATACGCTTCCTGCTCCTCACGAGATATCGCATGTGTTCGTGCACAGAGATCAGCAAGGACACCCATATGCGGCCGCGCTGCCACCGATGGTTCAGTCAGTCCGTCGTAAAGCATGCTGTCGTAAGCGTAATCATCTCGGCTGACCACATTCGTCCCCGTGAAATCGACCAGAGGCCTGTGTCCCATTTTCCGCGCGCACCTCCAAAGGAGATAGGGCGCTCTCGACATGTTTTCCATTCCTCCGGCGATCATGACGTTCGCCTCGCCAAGCCAAATCGCATTCGTCGCATGACGAAGCGCTGCCAAGGAAGAGGCGCAGACCTTATTCACCGTCTCTGCGGGGCAGGAATGCGGCAATCCCCCGAGAAGTGCCGCGTGGCGAGCGGGATTTTGCCCCTCACCCGCCATGAGTACTTGGCCAATAAAGACACCGCCCACCGCTTCGGGCGAAAGAGTGTTCGCATGAAGCAGGGCGCGGATAACGCGCGCACCCAATTCCCGCGCTGGAAAGTCTTTGAGTGATCCGAAAAATCTCCCGTGCGGCGTGCGTGTAGCGTCACAGATAAACACATGCTTCCGCTTTGACATTTGCGAGCTCCTCTCTGAAAAGAATCTCTACGCTGATAGTAGCCCGCGCGACGAAAAGAGTCAAAAAAAAACAAGGTGAAAGTACAAGGTGGAACCTTGAAGAATCAATTCCTAAGGTTCCACCTTGTACTTTCACCTTGTTTTTTGCACCTTGCATTTGTCAGTTGCTCGGCGAGGCGACCTCCTCCTCCGCTTCTTTGGGAAGTTCGTGGCCGTATTTTTTCAACACTTCGTTCACCTTCGCGAGAATGACCTGGCGACGCTCCGTTTTTGACAGGTAGCCATCCATGCCGAGTTCCTTGCCGGCTTTTTGCCCTTCAATACTAAAATCTTCGTTCGTGAGAAAAATAATAGGAATGTGCTTGGTTTCGTTTTCGCGTTTCAAATATTGAAGCGTTTTGTAGCCATCCATGACCGGCATGCGTACATCAAGGAGAATAAGGTCGGGCTGAAACCGCCGCGCCATCTCGCGTCCCTCGTTGCCATCATGTGCAGCCATCACTTCATACCCCGCGCGTGCCAGTTGCGCCGCAAAAAGCCGCTGAATATTCGGATCGTCATCAACCATCAAAATGTGTATCGGTTTTACTGCCATAGCCATAGGTGAATCTATTATACACCACTCATTGGCTTAATTGAATTTTCCACCAACCATTATTCGTACCACTTTCAATTACTTCCCCATCTCTATAGCCATCTGCGACCGCGTTGGCAATGTGCTGCAGAGTCCCCGCGCTTAACAGATGGTGCTGAATGTTGTTAAAGGATAACTCCCAACATGGATAATACCCACTGGTAAAACAGCTTACTATCCAATTCGCAATATATTCTAATGTCGTGTCATCTTTGCTCGTATTTTTCAGCTTTTTCTTTGACATTTTTTATATAACATGGTATATATAATTTGGGATAAAAAATTTTCAAACAATCACTGTTGCTTTTTCATAAAGCGCCGGTAAACAATTCTGTCGCATTCTCATCTTCGTACCATGGTTATGGCCCGTGCGTGCATCAAAATCAACCAGCACGTCTTCGCACTCCAGCGCTTTCAACAATCCTTCAAAATTAAATTTTTGGAGCATGACTATTTTGTTATGGCGTCTTCATCGCTCCTGTTTTTCTCATTATGAAGAGGTACTTAAATCCTCTGAGATAAAAAATCAAGAACCCCGCGGCAAGCCGACGGGGTATGCCCGAGGCTTCGCCAACTAATAATTTTGGAAACCAACGGTTTCCAAACCTTCCTTAGCGGTACCACGCGGCAAGCCGCGGGGAAATCACTCCGCGTATTATAACGTCATTTCCTTGCTCTCCCCACCTCACCCTTGAGCACACCGACGATTTTGCCGTTCACCGCCCAATCGTCGCCCGGGAGCATGAAGATGGGCTTCCACGGCTCGGTGGTCTCGGACACCAGAGTTACCGCTCCCGTTTTCTTGTCTTTCTTGTACTTCTTCAAGTTCGCCGCCCCGTCAATAATAGAGAGAATGTAGTCGCCATTCTTCGCGTCGCGATCCTCAAAGTCCACGAGTACTAGATCGCCTTCGTCTATAGTCTTGCCTTTGATATTCGCGCGATTGAGCGATTTGCCTACGGCGCGCAGGGCAAAAATACCGCTTTTCTTCGGCACCATCGAGCGTTGCACCGTGAGATAGCCCTCGATGTTCTCATCGGCAAGAATCTCCGCCGGACCGCAGTTGGCAGACCCGACAAGCGGGATCGAAATGTATTCAAAGCCGATGATATTACCCATAATTGGTGAGCCCATGAAGTCTCCCGCCAAGACGCTCATCCCCCGTGGCTGATTGGCTTCGCGCGCCAAATATTTTCCCTCCTCCAGCTTTTTCAAGTAATGGTGCGCCGTTGATACCGAAGCAAGTTTAAAGTGCTTGCGTATCTCCTCCAAGGACGGGGCGAATTCGTGCTTCGCCGTGTATGAACGCACATAATCAAGCACTTCCTTCTGGTTTTTGGTGAGCATGGTGTTGTTGATAACTACTAATTTTCTACTTCTACTCTCTTATAATAGAAACTAAATAGAATCCCCGCAATAGGACTTATCCACAGGCAAAAAAGTTGCGGGAAAAATGCAAGAAAATACAAGGTCTGGCCTTAGTGCAACTTCTTCAAGGCCAGACCTTGTATTTTCTTGCATTTTTTTCTGACCTTTTACGCCGCTTTTGCCCGTGCCGCGCGGAGCGCGTCGGCCCACCAGACGAGTTGAGTGAGAAGGTTGTCCGCTCCTTGCGCAAACTGGTCTAGAGCACCTTCTTTTAAATTCCCTTTTTCATCAAGAAGCGTCCATGGTGCGGGAATATGCACCGCACTGCGCATCGGCGCCATCTGTAATTCAACGGAAACGAGCCGCAACTGTTCGACAGCCCGCGCTCCGCCCACGCCGCCATAGGCAACAAAGCTCACCGGTTTATTTTTCCATTCAGGAAAAACATGATCAAGGGCATTCTTAAGCACCCCCGAATAACCGTGATTATATTCCGGTGTGACAACAATGAACGCGTCAGCCTCGGCGATCTTCGCCGCCCACTTCGCGACCACCGGATTCTGGTGCGCTCCTTTGCGGTACGAGGGAGACACCGGGTCGTTAAAAAATGGCATCGGATAATCGCGTAGATCGAGTAACTCGACTTCGGCACCAACTTTTTTCTTCGCCTCCTCGAAAATCCAACGCGCCGGTTTGTCACCGAAACGTCCTTCGCGCGTGCTTCCGAGGATAATTTTAAGTTTGAGCGGTAACATATGTGTTTTAGCTTATTTCGATAAAATTAGTTGAGCACATTTTTCAAGGAGAAACATCTTCAAACAAAGGACTCATCTTGAAAATGCGCTATTTACCCGCCTTTGTTTTTGCATCAATGGCGGCAAGACACTCCCTTACCTTCGCCACAACCTCCGCGAGCATATAATCGCTTTTAACCATGTAGAAGGCGGGCGAGTTGCGCGTAATCTTCGTCATCACCTCTTCGCTGTCGGGCTCAACATTCGTAAGAATGATGACTTGCACGCCCTTCCCCCACTCATTCGTCGCGCGTAGTTTTTCAAGCATGGTGAGTCCGTCCATGTCCGGCATAACGATGTCGAGGAGAATGATGTCCGGCCGGTTCGCGAGTGCATTCGCCAGCCCCGCACCGCCGTTCCGCGCTGAGAAGACCGTGAAGTCCTCGAATTTAAATTTCTCAATAAGCGCCAGCGACAAGGCGCGGTCGTCTTCGACAACGAGGATCTTTTTCTTTGCTGCAGTATCCATATTGGACCCATTGTACAACAGGGCGGCCATGTCTCAAAATACTAATACCCCGCGCGCATCGGGAAAACCGGCAAAGGTCACGACCACAAAAGGTGAAGTGTCAGCCAAGCGTGACTTCCGCTTCCCAGCACGACAAAACCGTGAAATACGTTGTGCGGCGTGAGCCATGTGTGAAAAACAGGAAGACGTTTGATGGGGAGAAGCATTGCTCCGGCCGTGTAAAACACTCCTCCGAGGATAAGCCAAAAAAGCTCCGTTCTTGTGAGGGCGTTTGCAAGCGGCACGGCCGCCACAACGACCAGCCATCCGGAGAGCACATAAAGGAAGGTGGAGAAACGATGCTCGACTTTCGATGCAACGAACTTCCAAAGCATTCCGACGATAGCTATCCCCCAGACAACGCCAAAAAGACTCCATCCCCACCCTCCGCGAAGTACCGTGAGCGCGAGCGGCGTGTATGTACCGGCGATCAAGACGAAGATCATGGCATGATCGAGGCGGCGAAATAGGGCGCGCGCCTTGGGTGAGGCGGAGAAATGGTATGCACTACTCGCGCCATAAAGCAAGATGAGCGACACGCCAAAGAGAGTGAAGGAGACGACGTGCCACGCGCTCCCCTCCCGCGCGGCAAGCACAATAAGGACGACGGCAATAGCCGCCGAGAATATCGCGCCAAAAAGATGCAATAGCGCGCTCACTAGCTCGTCATGCTTGGTCATGCATTGAGAATAACATGCGGCATTGTTACAACGTAAGACAGGTGAAATACCAAAGGCCACCTTAGGTATACCTAAGGTGGCCTTTGGTATTTGATGACTACTCAAGCAACGGGAGAAGAACGGGGAGGACACGCTCCGCGATTTTGGCATAGCCAAGGTTGTTGGGGTGTATCGGGTCTGACATGTATTCGCCGCGCCCAAAAAGTCCGGAGAGTACGTCGGAAACATACGCTGTCCGGTAGCGTTCGTGTAATGTTTCAAATTCATCTTCAAATTGACCGCCAAGCAAACTTCCGCGCACACCGAGTAAAAGGGCGACCGCTCCACGCACGTGAATATTCTCGATGATCTTGCCGAGATTCGCGAATGTTTCTTCAATCGGCATTTTGCGCAAATGATCATTCCCGCCCAACAGCACCATCACCACCTTCGGATGGTAGGGGTCGAGTTCACGCAAACGCGCAAGACCTTGTGCCGTAGTGTCCCCAGATCGACCAAGATTCACAATCGGCTGACCGATCCCCCTCGAAAGAAGCGATGCAAAATCATTGCCATCCGTCGCGCCGACGCCCTGCGCGAGACTGTCGCCGAACACGATGATATCCGTCCCCGCTGAGGGGTAATTCTGTACGACATCATCATCGAAAAAAACAACAGCAAAGAGGACGGGGGCGCACAGAATGGCGCCAATGATCACTGCCTATTTCTTCACGTTTCCATTATACCCCGTGCCGTACCCGGCACGACGAAGAGCGAGCTCACTCTTGAAGCGGCGGAGTGCATCCGTTTCGCTTGCATTCGGACGAAGCATCTTTTTCTTAAGAGCCTGTTCAAGATCTTTTTGTAAGTTCCAAAAAGATGAGATTTTGCAAGGAAAAATGTTTTGGAGGGCGACGTGATGCCAAAGCATCATGGAGACTGAAAAACGCTTTTACTTGTGAAATATCGCTTTTTGGGATGGCATAAAAGATTTTGAACAGGTACTAAGAACCGGATTAATCATCGCGTTCTTTACAGCCCCCTCAAGGCGCGGAGGACATGTCAGATGAAAGCCTTTTTCTTTGAGCGTATGGAGTGTACACGGTTTCATGAACAAGAAAATTGCTGATAATTTCACCACTCCCCCTCTTCAAATAAACGGGCTCGGTCAGCCGAGGTAGCGTACCATGATAGGCCTGTGGGAAAACCGGCTTCTATGGCGGCCACTCCATCCGATCCGCACGCCTCGTCGTCTCTTTTGTCTCTGGACAAGCCGGTACCGTTCACGCATCAACTCAAATTTCAGCTTCTTGCGGCCACGAGGAAGCACGGCGGCCTTCGCCGCCCAGACAAGTCCGGGTAAAGTGGTGATAAAAAATCCCCGATCTTCGGCCGTATGAGTCAGTGTGTGTTTCATGTTTTCCTGTTTTAAAAAGATGATGCGTTTTGCCACACATTCAACAAGCCCGCTCGAATCGACCGCCGAGCGGTAATAGAGGAGAAATAAAACACACCACGTGTCCTTTTTCAACCGACCACCACAGAAATACGACGAGGCCGCCTCGGCCAAGCTGGCAAGGCGGCCTTGCCTGGCCCCACTTGTAGACAATTATACACTCAGCACATGAATGTGGCGTGAACGCGTGCGCTACTGATACTGGCGCCGCTCAATTGCGCGAAAGAACAGCTGAGTGTTCACTTTTCCGCAAGAAAAATACGATAGGTGAGTACTCTATTTTGAAAAAGGGGAAGTTGGTCTATGCCCGCCTTGTTATTACCAACGAGCAATTGCGGGGTGAGGCCAAGCCACGTGGTAAAAATCGAGAGCGGCAAACTAAAGCGCGACATGCGCCAGAGCGCAATAGCCGTTGGGAGAATGTCTTCCGTCTTATCCCAGTTTTGTACGTCGTGAAAACCCACCGCATGGAGCATTCCTTCGAATTTTCTTGAAGCCGCAAGGTTATCCAACGCCCAACCATGAAGAAAATTCTTGAGCATTCTTTTTTCGTTTTCCTGTTCCGGTTCTCTTTCAAGAAAGCCATCAGCGACAACAAGGCGGCCTCCGTATTTGAGAAGCCGATACGCTTCACATAAAAAGTCGGGCTTCTCTACGGCGTAACAGACACTTTCGATGGCCCAGACGATATCGAACGAACCATCCGGAAAATCTGTTTTTGTATAATCTTGCAGGGAAAACTCCGTCTGTTTTTCCAACCCCAATTTTGCCGCAAGTTCTTTTGCTTTGGCGAGCTGGCGTTCGCTTAGGGTAATGCCTGTAACATGCACGCCCCGATTTTTTGCCAGCCAAAATGCGCTTCCCCCAACTCCACAGCCAGCATCGAGCACCCGCTCACCCGGCTTAATATCCGCCTGCTCCGCAAGAAATTTATTCGTGTTGAGCAACGCTTCGTGCAGATTTTTGGTTGAAGAGTCCCATATTCCGTAGTGCAGGGCGTTCGTATCACCGTGATAAAACACGCGATACAGCCCCCTCGTGTAATCGTAATACGCTTTTACTTTATCTTGGTATATATTTTCTTTCATTTTTATGATCCGTCACTCTCTAATTTTCTGCGAGAAAAACGGGTCGTCCGCGAAAGTAAACGCTTTGTCGTTGATACGATATTTCGTGCGCAACTCTTCGATGGAAAGCGTGTTGTCAATGAGGCCGATCTCTCGCGCGAGCTCGTCGGAGTATGCCGGCATGAGGACCTTATAACTCCACGGCACGCGCCCCGGCATGATTTCGTTCACATGCGACACGAGATTGGTCGTACAAGTATTGGTAAGCGTATTATAAAATTCCGGTTCGGTCGCGAGTTTGTTGGCGCGCTCGAGCATAGAAACGAAGATCCTCCGCATGTTTTCTTTACTCGTTTGTACGGGATACAGGAAAACCTCGTCCTTGCGATAATTCGAGCGGAGTTTTATCACATCACGTTCATCGGCAACGACGTAGACGATCTCGTAGCGGCGCAAGAGGCCTTGGAGGGGCGAGAAGGACTCCCCTTTCTCTTTCCGTATCTCGACCGATATCGCCACGTAGTCGCCGCCCTCGAAACCGAACGAAACGAACGTGTGCGCGGCACCGGCACCGTGTCCGGAAAAAGGCTCGACGATGAACCAGACGGATTCGAGCTTCTCAAGATCAAATGTTTTATCGTAATAAGCGACATCGTAATCGCTCGTCGTGCGATAGGCGATGTTGCGGATATCCTTGATGGCGGCCGTATTGCCGGATATTTCCGCGCGCGCGAGCAAAGCCTGATCCAAAGTCCAGTCCCGCTCAAGCGACGGACGGACAACGAACGAAAGTGCGGCGTATACGAGCGCAAAAACAATGAGTAGCCAAAGGAAGACCTTGAACAGTCTGAAAATAACAGCGATCATCGGTGTCGTCATTCTACCATGAATCGAATGCACCGATGATATAGCGGAAGAAAAACTATCTTTTGTATTTCTTCGCAAACTCCGCAAGGCCTTTGGCAAATAGTGTCGCGCCACCGTGGGAAGGATGGCGCACAGCATACGCCTCGTGGACCATCTCCACTAGGCATTTTTCCGCAACACGGCCGACAGCGATGATGCGCTTGATAGCAAAGAGGCGCATGATGTCCTCCAAGAACTCCCGCCCAAGTTTCACTTCTTCGGGGCGCGGCGCACGATTGGAAAGCTCGTTATTCGGCTCGTGCTGGTGGAAAGGATAGGTCGCCCACATTAAGGGGTAGAAATCGAGCGTATCAAAGGTCTTCCAGACGATGCTCGCGCTCGTCTCCGCGATGGGGTCATTGGCGTTCTCAACGTCGAAAACTGTCCGGTCGGCAAAGAACGGATGCGTGAGTATCAACTTCTCTGAACAAAAAGGAGCGCCTGTCCTCCCGCAGCCGCGATACCCAGGAGCTTCGCCCACCAAAAGAACCGTCGGCTTCGCTTTTGCCATTTTCGTAAGATATCCTTCAAGATTCTTTCTCCGCACGGCATTTCCTGCGCTGGAAAGATCCCAAGGGTTTTTTGCATCCTTCGGTGTCTTCGTCTGCGCAAGTTTTTCAACAAATTTCTTCATTCGTGCATTTTACTAGCCCGCATGACTCCCCGCCACATAGCCCGTGGACCAGCAGAGTTGGAGCGAGAAGCCGCCTGATGGCCTGTTGATATGAAGCAGGTCGCCGGTCACAAACAAATTCGGCACTTTTTTCGACCGCATCGTGCGCATATCTATCTCCTCAAGAGGCACCCCGCCGTCCGCGACCACGGCGCGATCGTATCCCATAAGGCCGGTAATCGTGAGCGGAAGCGCTTTCAGAGTTCGCACAATATATTTTCTTTCTTCCTTGGTGACTGAGTGCACTTTCTTCGTGACGTCGAGACCAAGCGCAAACAAAAACAATATCCCTTTCGCCGTGCCGTCGGGGACGAATTCGCTCACGATATTTTTCAGCGCTTTGTTTTTGTTTTTATCGAAGGTTACGATGATGCTCCGCTCCAGTTTTCCATGGTCAGTGTCGGGGTAGGCGTCGACTGTCGCCGTCACGAGTCCGCCGTGGAGGATGTCGGCGACTTTGTGCGCACTATTCAAAATAAGCGGCCCTGAAAGACCGAAATGCGTGAAGAGTATTTTTCCTGTTTCAGAAAACGCTTTTTTCCCTTCGACAAAGAAATTAATCTTCATGAAGGAGAGCGACACGCCCGCAAGTTTCTTGCTCCATGCCTCCTTTGTCGCGAGCGGGACGATCGTTGGGGTGTTTTTTCGAACAGTATGGCCCAATTCCTTTAGCCACTTGAGCCCGTCGCCCGTTGAGCCGGTTTCGGGATGCGAAACGCCGCCTGTCGCAAAAAGATAGTCGGTCGCACGGAATGTCTCCTTTCCCGATGATACACCTGTAATTCCTGTTTTTGTTCCATGAATCCGCGTGACAGGAGAGTTGGTGCGTACGACGACCTTTCCCTCATGGACATATTTTTCGAGCGCGTGAAGCACATCCGGCGCTTTCTCGGTCTTCGGAAAAGCACGTTTTCTTGCCTGGACAACGAGCGGAAGCCCGCGTGACTCAAAAAATGCAAACGTCTCTTTGACACCAAACTGCGCAAACAAAGAGTACAAAAACTGCTCGGCCGCTCCATAGTGAGGGAGCAGTGCGTGGGGATCGAATTCGGCATTCGTGATATTGCAACGCCCACCGCCAGAAATCTTCAGTTTTTCTCCCAGTTTTTTATTCTTCTCGAGGAGAAGCACGCGCAGTCCGCGCTCGGCGGCCCTACCTGCAGCCATAAGCCCCGACGCGCCGCCGCCGACAACGATGAGGTCAAACTGCATTTCGGCCTGAGACACCATAGCGTTCATTCAATGCATTAATTTTTTTGCCCATCAATAAGAGTGCCCATGGTTAACGCTTCGGGATTTCGTTTGGTGATCCAGCCGATCAAGAAGAACGCGACCGCCAATGCCCCGATAAGCGTCGCAATAAGCATAAAAAGCGACCCGCCCGCAAAGAATCCCAGTGTGCACCTGTGGCTCTGGCGACGCAAGAAGCGGTGAGCAGAGCGAAGCAACGGCGACGGTTTTCAGTGAACCCTAAATCCAACCTGCCATCTTTCTGGACTATTGCGTTCTATTATATACCGCGACAAGCTCGCAACAAGGGTATAATTCGCCCATGCAACTGTTTCCCGAACAATCGTTAAAAAGCGTTGGTTTTGCGGTGTTGCGAGTTCTTGTCCTCGTTTATGTGCTGTTCGGTTTCTTGCTCTATCTGCGGCAGGATGCCTACATCTTTTATCCGCCGATGATTCCAATGGAAGAATGCACGGACCTTCCGAATGCAGAGATCGTCGCGCAAGAAGGCACTCGCGCCTATTATATAGAGTCGGGAACTTCCACCAAACTGGCGGTTATCTATCACGGCAACGCCGAGCGCGCCTGTGATTCAGGTTACCTTGCAAATTGGCTCCCGCAATACGGATACAGCGTGCTTGCCGTCGAATATGCCGGTTATGCGGGCGATCGTTCGCAGAAACCCTCCGTTGCACTCATCTTGCGCGACGTCGAACACATGAATGCATTGATTAAAGAAAAAAACTACTCCGAACTCCTTATTATCGGCCGAAGCATCGGAGCAGGATTCGCGGCGTATCACGCATCACTCGCTTCGCCGCAAAAACTCCTTCTTATTTCTCCGTTTGATTCGCTTTCGCAACTCGCAAGTGAGCATTACCCTCTCTACCCAATGTCACTTATGCTCAAAACCGAACTCGATAATGTCGCCAACGCATCATCGGCGGAAGAAGTGCTGATCATTCACGGAGTAAAAGACGACGTCATTCCAATCGCACGCGGCGAATCTCTCTACAAAAAACTTCCGCAAAAAGAAAAGTCATTCGTCATTATTCCCGGGTCCGGCCACGACGATGTGCTCGGCACCAAAGAAAGCTGGTCGGCTATACACTCTTTCCTCAAGTGGCCAATATAACATTCCAACACTCTTGAGAATGTTGGAATGTTATACAAAGATTGGCGCGCACTATCTTCTCCGCAAAATGTTGCCGAGGATGTGCTGCGCGACATTCGTGATGGCTCGCTTGCGCTCGTAGTGCGCGCGACCCTCTCTCACCTCAACTTCCCGCGCATGCGTCCTTTGCGCATATTCCATATTTCTTCTGAAATTTGCGTCGGCGTTCGGATTCCCTCGCGCTCGCTCTTCAAGCCACACGTTCCGTGCACGCTGTTCTAATATTTCCGACTGCGCAGATGAACGGCCGCCTCCGATCTCAAACGGATTATACGGACGACCACCGTGGCCGACTCCGTATGGGTATCCCGCTTGCGGCTGTCCACCATAACGCGGGTCAAAAGGATATTCGGACTGCGGACGGCCGCCAAAACGCGGATCGAGCGGCGCGCGGGCCACGGAATGCATCCTAATCATGCGCTCGTACTCCCCCGCTTGCATGCGCGAATAGGGTCCGGCCTGTACCATGCGGACAAAACGTCCCTCCACGTCTCCTCCCTGTGTTTGTACTCTTGAAAATAATTTCAACTCGTCCTCATTCGGATAACGCCCAACCTTAAAACGGAAGCTCTCGGCAGTGATTCGGGTGCGGCTAAAATTATTGCCGTACGACCGCTCCACTTCCCTCATGTCAACCGGCCACGGTTTCGGGGTACCTGCAGGCCAGCGCGCGAGTTCTCTCGGCGTGATCTCAGAAAGACGGCGATCGGGAACGAGCGCGTTCTCTTCAAGATGGTACCCCCTCCCTCCCGGGGCGTAGTCCGGACGACGAGCTCCCGGAAACTCCTCGGCAGGAGAAGTCGTTGCTTGTCCCTCTCCATACCCTCGTTCAAGAGCATATTGCTCATTCTTCCACCGCGCGAACTCTTCGGTCGTTGGCATGCGCCCCTTACTGCGCGCAAATTCTTCAGTAAACGCAACGTCCCTCGGGTCATTGAGAGCATGGGTATTCACTGTTTCGTAGATGATCTCCTTTCCGCCGTGTGCGCTCGGATAATACGCCCTCTCGGTGCCATCCACGCCACGTTCTATGACAGGTCCTCCCTCCCCCGTGGAAATGGTCCGCTCTTCAACCGGAGCGGGTTGCTGTACATCCCCATCGTACGCTGACGCTCCCCTTGGCGCAGTACGCGCTTCTTCAATTGCGGCAAGGCGCTCTCTTTCAAATTGCTCTTCAAGAGCGACGCGGGCGGCTTCCGATTTCGCCTCCTGATCAATCTCCGGAGGAGTTGTCTGCGCAGACACGCTCTCCGGTTCCTGCGCCGCCGTGAAGTCAGACTCGGGAATTTCTGCGGGAGTAATTGCTTCCGCGATAACGGGCAGGGAGGCATTGGACTCCGCGAACGCACCAGGGGCAATACGATGCAACTCCGCCGACAACGCCGTCTTTTGATTCAAGAGCTCCTCGAGATGCACCGTATCGATCTTCTCGCCGACCTTGATCATATTCGGGTCTCCGCTTGAAACGCCGATTGCCCGCAATTCGTCAGGTGAAAGCCGGAGCACCGCCATGTTTCCTTTCGCAATGTGTCCAAGGGTATCGCCTGAAACAACCGTATGCATGCCTTTCTCTATTGCCCCCTGATCAAGCGCGGCAATTCCTCCTTCTAAGATCGCGCGGGCTTCTGCATCTCGTACGTCAAGTTCTTCGGGGGTCATGATCGTTTCCGCAACAACCGCTCCGCCTCCTCCCGCATGTGCGCTTGAAACAAGATCAGGAATATCCCAACTCCGCCCCGCAAACGCCTCTCCGAAACGATCCCACAGACGATAGAGCGAATCCGCCATCATGCCGTAGACGACCATCTTCGCGCCTTTCTCGCCGTACCGCGCGCTCATCGCCAACGCATCAATCGTCCCCTCTTGCGCAAGCATGCGATCAAAATCGCCGAGCATTTTCGACCGGCCAAAACGTCCGATGATCGCCTCTTTTTGCGCGGCCTTCGTCTTCTCATCGAGCGTCGCGCCTTCAACGGCATCAAGTTTTTTCTGTATCCGATTCGCCGCCCAACCGATATGTTTCTGGAACATTTTCTGTACGAGCGTAGACCCCGTGCCTTCTTTCGGATTCTCCGCGAGGCGACGTAAAATGTCCGCAGGGATTTTTTCTTGGTACGCTTTGATCAATTCCTCTTTTGATATTCCTTCGTGCTCGCCGTCGGGATTGAGCCCTTTGTTCCGGAGTGCGCCTTCGTAGACCGCCCATGCTTCTTCCGCTGCCTTCTCAATATCTTGAACTCGCGTTTGTTCTTTTACTTCTTCGTTCTCGAGCCGCGCCTCCTTTGCGCCTTCAAGCACAGAGCCGGTTGCCATAGCGCCGAGCGTTACCCATCGTGTCGGCGTTCCTGCGGTCCAGCCGACGAGATCGCTTACCACCCTGCCATATTTCAATAAATTTCCGCTTAAATATCCCGCATTACCGAGTTGTTTCATCAACCCTTCGGCCTTTCCTTCATTGCGCGCCGCTTCGATTTCCTCCATCTGCTTTTGTGTCGTTTCTACCCTTTCTGCAAATTGGTTCTTCATTGCGCCGAAAAATCTGCGAAGCATTGGCTTTTCTTCGCATTGTTCCGCCAACCACCCATAACCGCTCGCAAGACCCGTAGATTTCAGTTTTTCAATCTGAAAACCGATATTGTGAAGTTTCCATCCGATTTCTTCACGTTCGGCGGGCGGCATTTCCGCAATCGCGCTCGCAAGCGCAAGCTCTTCTCTCTTTGTCTCGGCGGCCGTTTCCGTGAGCGGATCCGATTCTGGTAAAACAGCGCGGGGTTGTTCCGTCGGAGTTTCTTGCGGAGTGATGCTAATCTTGCCTCCCTCTCCTTCGACAAAAGTCGCGACGCTTCCATCGCCTTCAGTAATTGCTGAATCGGTGGCAAACCCGTGTGTTTGCTCCGCCCAATCATCCGTTGCCGAAATCAGTGCTTCTTCCGGCGGAAGTTGCGGAGTTGATTCAAATGTCGATCCAAGACCCTCTCCCATATTTACTCATAGTACTGAATCAACCGTAGTACTGCAAGGGCATTTTTGCTATAATTCTTTAATGTGGGCCAACGCGATAATTGTCGGTGCGATAACAGTAGCGGCTTTGAGCGCTTGGTGGTGGTTTTTACCTCCCACGGAACACACAGACAAAGAAATATTTACAAACAACTTTATAAATAACAACGAGATAATCATGCAACTCACCAGTCCGGCGTTTCTTCACGAAGGGCTTATTCCTACGAAATACAGTTGCGACGGAGCGAATATCAGCCCCACGCTTTCCATTGCGGGCGTGCCGAAAGAAGCGCGGTCGCTCGTACTCATCATGGACGATCCAGATGTTCCGAAGGCATTGAGGCCGGACGGCGTCTTTGATCACTGGACGCTCTATAATATACCCCCGACAACGACCCTCTTTGAAGAAGGGGGGTTGCTTGGCACGGCTGGCGCAAACGGACGTGGTGATGCCAAATATACCGGACCGTGTCCTCCGCAGGAATATCAGCCGACGATGCACCGCTATTTCTTCCGACTTTACGCGCTTGATGTGCCGACACTGCAATTTGCCAAATTGCCGACAAAAAAAGACCTCCTCGCAGCCATGGAAGGACATGTCATCGCTACGACCGAACTTATGGGAACTTACGACCGTGCGGCGAAATAGTTAACTGGTGGTTGTATCCTCTCGACGCCTCAAACCCATCACGAGTACACTCGCGACTACAATAAGCATGAATACACCGACCATGACGATGGTCCCTCTCCCGCCAAAAAATGTCGGCGCAGATGGCGCGGTCGGGAGTAACGCGGCGGAACCTACCGAAACGGCGGCGGCGGTTTTCACGAACGGAAGCGGTGAGGACTTCGCCCATACGCGCCCTTTTGAGTCAGCGACGGCGGCGAAGACCTCATGTGAGCCGTCGGCAAGTTCTTTGTCGAGCGTGTACGTCCACGCGCCGAATTCATCCGTCTTGATGGTGACCACAATGGGTTCGGAATAGACGAAGATCGTGATGAAGCTGTTCGCCGGCGCTTTTCCGGAAAGCGTCAAGGCAAAGATGCGCTCGGCACCTTCCGCGTCGGCAGTTGATTTCTCTGCGACGATATCTAAAACAACAAGCGTCGAGGACGCATGCGTTCCGTACAGCTTCGGATCTTCAAAAACGATTGGGACCTTACTCCCGACAGCCGCCGTACTCATGGGGTCGGTGTTCGCGAGCAGTTCGTCGCCATCTGAAACTCCATCCTTGTCGGTGTCGCCCGATTTCGGATCAGTCCCGTAGATGTTCACCTCGTCAAAATCTGCGATGCCATCTTGGTCGGAATCGGAGAATGCGCGCACGCCGCTACGTTCGGTGAGATACATTTCCATTGTTTTTTCTCGAAACCCTTCATTGAGTTGTTCCGCCGGAAGTGTTGAGAGCGGAGTTGAAACGACCGCTTGCGCCACGAACGCTTCACATGATTTTGTCCCGCCTTTTGCACTACATACTTGCGCACACTCTTCCGCACTTCCGCATGTTGCCAGAGGGAGAACGATTGTCGGGGTTTCCGTCGGGACACCCCCTCCTTGCATCGCCGAAGCCGGCTCAGTCGTCGTTGTTTTAACCGTTGGCGGTTGCCCCGTAACAGGCGGCAAAGCAGGCGTCGTGGTGAGCACTGGAGTGGTTGACGTGGGCTCCGGTAGCGGAAGAGGTGCGGGAGAGAGTTCGCCGCAACGACTCGCAATAGTGAACGGAACGACGGCGGATATTGCGAGGGTGTATCCCGGACGCGCGGTGAGCAGTCCTTCATACGAGCCGTTCGAGAAGTACCCGTCGAGCCCGGCTTCTTCGTAGCTCGCAAGCGCGTCGAATTTGCGGACATAGCCGTGGTCAACCACAGTGAATTCCCCGCCCTCCTTAGGGAGAATATCAAAAAAAACATGCGTTGCCGGGTCGGTCGGACTTTCACAGTCAATCTCTATTTCAGAAACGCGTACCGTCATACTCACCGCGCCTAATGCGCTTCCCACTTGAGCCGTTTGGCGGAGAGCACCCGGCAAAGTGGCAAACCCGGTGCCGAGGGCAGCCGCGACGAGCAAAACTACTGCGCCAAAAAAGACCTGTGCCGCCGAAAAATTGCGAAATTGAAAGTTCATAACTGTGATATTCAGTATACCAGCAAATCAACCACCCCGTGGCAGAGACCACGGGGTGTGGCGAAAGACGCTAAGCACATCCCCCTTATTCTACCATTCGTACGAATGAGGGAAGATACGGAAAAATTGTTGGATTGCTGGATGCATCAACGTTCCGCGCCTCTTTTTTCTTTCAGCGCGTCGGTCAAGAGTTCGGACTGGAGCGCAAAGGCGTCGGCGGCACTCGATATGCCGGCGTGCAAGGTCAACTCCTTGGTGATCACTCGCGCAAGGTGAATGGCTAGAAAGTCATCTTTGCCACGATAGGTCTGGTAGAGCGGATGATCGAGGTTGACATAAATAATACCGCCGGAGAGGAGCGATTCATCTTGCTCGCCCATATGCTCGAGGCGGACGGCAATATCCATTCCTGCAAACGTGATCCGCCGCACGACCGACTTTGCGCCAAGAATCGCCCGCGGCCGCCCACGTGATTTTCCTTTCGGCGCAAGCGATTGTTTGAGCGCGTCATCCATACCGCTTCCGGACGGCAAAAATTGCGCTTGAGAAATTTGAAATCCCGTTCCAGCGCGCTCTTCTTCCTCTTGTTCCGAAGGGGCGTTCATCGACCCCTCTGGCGCTTGCTCTCCCACCGGCACCTCGATATGCGGAAACAGGCCTTTGTGGCGGCGCATTGCTTTCCCTATTTTTTGCAGCGCATCTTTGAGGACGCGCGATGCTTCGAGATCCGCCTTTCGATCGCCCTCCGAGCGCAGAGAGCGGAGTGCCTGCGTAACTTCTTTCTGCATCGTCTGTTCAAAAACCATGAATTCGGCGGAATCGCGCACAAAATCGTCGCGGCTTGACGTTACCGGAAGAAAATCCGCATGCACGCGGCCGGTGATCCGTCCCGCTCCCCACTTCCGCGAAAGCGTGAGTCCAAACTGTTCATAACGAATGAGTACGCCTTTCACATGCACAGCGATTCCGAGCATTGCTATCTTTTTTCCTTCGGGAACAATAACGAGCGTCCCGTGAATTTTTCCATACGGCGTCTGCTCAAGCATCGCCTTGTGCGCACCGGTGAGCATGTCGTCGCTGACGCGCTCGCCATTCACAAACACGGCAAAATCCGGAGCATGGATCGGCGTCCGCTCGGCGAGATATCGGCGCACCCGCCCAGGGAGAAGCGTGATGGTCGGGTTGTGGAGCGTGATCGTCGTCCCATCTTTCCCTTGAGACGGAAGGAGGTCAATGTCGAGATGCCAATCCTCGTGATGCAGCCACGCCTCTTTATCAAAACTCAAACGTGCGCGAAATACTCCGCGCTCCGTTTCAATCGCAAAGCGGCTGCACGCCGCAAGCGCCGCAAATTTGCCGATACCAAACTCGCCGATCCGCTTGCGATGAAAGCGCGGGCTGATGTCCGAAGATTTTTTGAGCGAGGAGCCGATGGCAAAATATTGGGTGAGTCCCGCTTCGTCCATGCCCGACCCGTTGTCCGTGATCGAGACGGCATGTTCCGTAATCTCGACACGCACAATTGTTGCGTCCGCATCATACGCGTTATTCGCCAGTTCGCGAATGAAGCTCGTTTTCTCCGCATACAACTTCTCGCCAATCGTGACCAGATGGCTCTTTTCGACGGTAACCGGTATGGTGCGTTTTGCTCCTCCTTGCTCTTGCATGCGCCTATCATACGTTTTGTTGCGAGAGTTTCAAGTCCCAATTTGGCCCACGCCCCGCATTGCGGGGCCAAATTGAGGATGCCGAGGACTTTGCCGAGGCGCACAACTTGCTCCCGCTCAAGCAGGAAGTCTCCTCGAAAATGCGGCGATCAAAACGGCTGTCTTTGGGGGACGAGCTGGATTACAGCTGACCGCCGAAATTTTGGACCGTCATCTCTATTCTTCGCGCGCAAGAGTCAAGCTGCCCTATAATATGCTTTTCGATCAGCCGAATGACGTGCCAGCCATGACGCTTGAGCACCGCGTCTTTTGCCTTGTCTCTCCCTTTTTGCGCTTTGCCGGAATGCGCTTTCTCGTTGTCGCACTCAATAGCAATCCGTCCGTTTCGGCAGAAGACCGCAATATCAATTCGATAGCGCCGTCCCTCCGCGGAAACCGTGTGCTCGACGACTGTTTCAATGCCGCGCCGCTTGAGCTCGCTTCCGATGATCTGCTCCGTTTTGGGAACGCCATAGAGTTCCAAAATATCTTTTGCGGAAAGTAATTTTTTCAAACTGGTGAAGCCGAACGAGACCCGCCGCGGGATAATGTTTTTGATCGGGTGCGGAAGTTTTTTAATCTCGCGAAAAAGTATTTTAAAATAATCGTCGCCGGCGCGCGGATGATCCGTCTCTTTCGGTAGCAGTGCAATTCTTTTTGCTTTCTCGATCTTCCGGACGTGGGCGTAATAGCGGACGCATTTGCCCGCTATCCCGAACACTGCCGGCTGATAAAAAGCAATGTGCGCGAATCTCCGCTTTGGGAAAAAAGCGGCCGGAACGCGATACCAACGACCCCGCAAGAGGATGCGGAGGTCGCTTTTCTGCTTCAGCACGCCCACCAATACTGTCGCATTCCTTGAGGATGTTTGTTTTCTTTTCATCTCCTTATAAATAACACTCTCACACCATAGAGAATGTGGGAATGCTGTCACAGTGATGTCATTCCCAATTAACCTTCTCCTCGTCAGTTTCCAAGGAGAGACCTTCCAAAGCTAAGAACTCACCTCAAAAACTGAAAAAATGGGGAGGGGATAATTGGCGGTGGTATATCACTCTTTGCCATAATAACGAAGGAGCGTTTTGATGCCGGAGAAGTTGCGCTCCCATTCAATCGTCTCGTGAGTTTTTAACTCGACGGTAATCGCCGGAATACCGATGGATGCCAGCCACCCTTCTGCGTCGCCGGTTACTTCGTACGAGTCAAATGAGCTCACGGGGGCGTATCCCGACGCCTGCGCATATGCGTTCATCAGAGCGAGCGTCTCCGGAAGAATGCCGTTTGTGCATTCTGACGCATACACCGCATTCGCCGCGCTATGCCAAAAAATCACAGCATCCGGTTCGTTGGCCAGAACGAAATCACGTATGGCCACCGTTTCCGGCTCGGAGAACGGTTTCGCTCCAGCGCTTACTTTCTTCGCTTGCCACACCCCCTCCGGCTTCCACTTGCAGTCAAAGTTGCGGTTGAGATCGACATCGCGCTTATTGAAACGCCCAGATGCAAGGATTGTTTTGTTGACTGACACATCGCTTGCGGCAAAACGGCCTTCTTTCCCGACGACGGCGTACACTCCATCGGGATTCGCGGAAGGAATGACCGAAACCGTGAGATTGGCGGGAACAATGCCGGGATTCGCATCGAGATACTCGATGAATTGGTACGCGAGGAGTACACTGTTCCACTCGTACCCGCCGTGTACACCGCCGACGAAGAGAAGGCGCGTCGTCCCCGTTCCGTAGGTGTAACTTTCGATGTTGCGGCCACCGAGAGACGCGCCGATTACTTGCTTTTTTGGCGCGATATCTTTTTGCGTCTCTTTTTGCTGTACCGTTTTAAGCGGCGGCAACTCCGACACCGCTTTTTTCGGACTGTTGAACGCAACCACGCCCGCATAGAGCGCGATAAGGGGAAAAACAACTGCGAAGAGCTTCGTCAAGGGCGATCGCATTATTTGGAGTAGTATTCGAACAGCGCCTCGATACCTGCTTTGTTTTTTTCCCATTCAGTATCTGTGTGATTCGTGAGTAGAACGCTGATCGCTGGGATATTATTCTTCGCAAGCCAATTGACCATATCGCCAGTGATCTTATAGTAGTCAAAACTCTCGTAAGCGGGATAACCGGACGCCTTCGCGTAGGTATTAGTGAGCGCGCGCGTCTCGGGCAATACGCCATTGTGGCAATTTGACGCGAAGACGCCGCCAACAGCGCTGTACCAGACAATGACCGCTTTCGGTTTATTTGTTTCCACGTAATTTTTCATCGCCAAGCTTTCCGGTTCGGAAAACGCCGTGCTTCCGCCGCTCACTTTTTTATCCTGCCACACGCCGACCGACTGCCAGTCGCAATCAAAGTTACGATTGAGATCAATTGTATTCGCATTGAGGCGGCCTGAAATCACCGTTGCTTGGGATGGCGACACATCCGATGGCGTGAAACGCCCCGCCATACCGACAACACTAAAAAGGCCGTCCGGATTGAGTACCGGAATGACCGTCACCTTCAGGTTCTTCGGAATGACGCTAGGGTTCGCCTTAAGATAATCCATCATCTCGTACGCCACGAGAGCGGTATTCCATTCATATCCACCATGTATGCCGCCGACAAAGAGTAGTTCCGTATCGCCAACACCATAGTGATATGCAAGAATCTCGCGGCTTTCGACGGATCTGCCGATCACTGATTGGTCTTTATTGACCGGTTTTGCTACGGGTGGTATCGGTGTCGGTTTTGTATCAGACGGCTTTTGCGCATCGGTTGTTGCGGCCGGACTCATGACTACTCCCGAGTCACCGGAATAATTCTTGTACAAATAATAGCCGCCAATGCCGATGAGTAAAAGCGCCGCGGCACCGATGATGATATTTTTCATATGACGTTAGTATAGCACAATGGGCCCATGACTCATGCGCGAAGCATCCTGCTTCCATTACCCCACCTTGCCTCGAAATACGTTAGGGTTGTATTCCAAATACGCCTCAATCTCTTTCTGAATATCGCTGAATTGAGTGTAAAATTCGTCGCTCTTTACTCGCTTTGCGTTTGTAAGATTTTTGTTTGCCATATCTATTTCAAAAGATCATCAAGTTCTCGTGATTCAAGCGCCGATCGATTGAGTAAAATCTGCTCCCTAGGGTTGAGACTGTTCGCTGTCATGCGGATTACTTTTGTTGCAATGACGTCACCAACTATTACTCCTTTGGTTTTTCGAAGGTAGATCTTATTTTTTTTACTAAAAAGGGTTGCGTATCGTTTTAGTTTATTTTCCTCCGATTCTGTTCTTGAATGGCGAGCATTGCTCGAAAACTCAATCAGATTCTCCAGCGTTTTATCTATCTCTACTATTACATCGCTTTCCCCATAAATTACACAGTCCTCATGTAATCTATATACAATTCTTGTAAAGCTTCCGTCAGTGGTCTTATGCCAATACTCAAAATCATACCCGTCTGCTTTCCCCATTAGAACCCAATGATTTATGCGGATTTTATCAAGTTTGGTGATGGTGCGAATTTTATAGTCGTTAAGATACCGCAAATAACTGTCCCGCCAAGTCTGTGACCATGTATCAAACTGGTGTGAATTCTCAAAGAGTTGTGAGAGATCATCTTTCAGGCAATCGTCCATTTTGTCGTAATTTAGAATATCTACCGTTAGTGTGTCGAACAATGTCCGTATATCAGGTATCTCTTTCTTTTTCTCCTTGAGTTTTGCATTCAGATAGTCAAAATCTGGTGTCGCCTTTTCTTTCATATACCAAAGCAAATCATAAATATCCCGACCTTTATAGTCATAAGTCTTGTCCCCGATACGCCGTTCTTCTCGCAAAAGTATCGCGGCAATTTTGCTTGCCATGAGGGCGCCTTTGTTATAGGTCAAAACAACAAATGACATCTGACCGCGATTAACTGGCCTACGTTCCGTAACAGTCTTCGTGGCAATAAAATAATTGAGATCAATTTTGACATGCACTTGTTTGGACGTATGACCAAAATTCAGGATGTCGCCAACATTGAATTTTAGAAGCAAACTTCTAGTCGAAATTGTTTTGAGAGTGAAAAAATCGCTGGTAGTTCCGTATGTATTCTCAAAATATGCTCCGATCTCCTGCTTGAGCTTTTCCAGAAATTTTTTGTCTACCTCATGCGTAACTTCAAAATCCAAATCCACTGACATTCGATCAAGCCCGTGAATAATACGGAGCGCAGACCCACCGTACATTATCCATTTACTATATTCTGGGTGATGATAAATAAAATCAAGAACAATGTACTGTAGTGCCTCCTTAAGCTTGTTCTGACGAACATCGGCGTTCAAATCGCCATAGATGACGAGCTCATCGAGTTCCTTCTTTAGGATGGCGACAATATGATCACTCATGGAGATATGCTTTTACCTTTTCATAAAACTTATTTTGTTCCGCTTCGTCCATTTCGTCAATGTCTATCCGCAATTCTTCTACTGTTTTTGCAATGTCTTTAAACCGGACACTTCGAAACTGGTGTGTTCTGAAGTACAGAAGATCAAACAACGCCTTCGATGGCGAGGCAACATAGAAATCAAACTTTCCTTTGATGAGCGAGTAGTCTGAAAAAAGATTCTTATTGATTGACTGATATGAAAACGCGCCCGCTTTCGTTTCGTAGTCTCGCGTGACTTTCGGCGTAACCGACATGATGGAGCGTATCGCCTCGGTAGTGAAATTATAGTACTGAAGCGCAGTCCATGAACTTACATACGACGGCGCGCGGAGAACGTTTGCGAGGTAAAAAGAGTACGAGATGTCGCTTTTGTTGTCTGCGAAAAATTCGGCAGAGATATACAGACCGTTTTTTAGCGGCAACATGTCCCTGAGCCTCAAAAAGCGGCTGATGTAGGTATTCACCGTGCTGTTTGCGAGCCCCAACTGACTGCCGAGCTGGTATACCGTGCTTTTGGTGAAATGGGGCAAATTATTCAGTTGTTCAAGGAGGTTTTTCTTGCTTTTCATAACTATGACAATAGTGTATCATATGTGAAATAACCAGTCAAAGTCCGCAACATGCTCTGAGTGCCTTTCGTGTACCCCCCGTAATGCGGGGTACATTAGACACCAATGGGCGCGAAGGTTTGTGCGATAACCATCACGCCCTTGGCGCAAGCTTTTATTTCTGCAATGCGCTATCTCACGTTCGAGATGGAATTCCTCACCGTGTCGTGCCTTGTTTTCATGATGTTTGAGATGAACCCGAGTACTCGCGCAACGCGGCTCGCGTCAGCGGGGGCTTCGGAATTGTCAACATTCTCCCACTTTGACGGATCAAAGACACCGATGGTGTTCGCGCGGAGCTCTTCCTCGAGTGCGCTCGGACTATAACTTTTCTTCACGAAAATATGCCACCACGGAAGTTTCACGTCAACAGGGTCGCTCTCACTGTCCTGCAAGGTGAGATCAACGATAACGCGTGAAGACATCTCGATTGGAATAAATCCGAATAATTTCCCCTGCTCGCGGGATTCCAATTCAAGAATTCCTTGTCTTATCTCAATACCTTCTATCGCCGCATCGTTGAGTACCACGGCCTCGATATAAACCTGAAGATCTTCAAAAGTTCTCACCGCTTCGGGCTTGCCGATGACCTCTTCTTTTTTCTCGTGGTCCCAGCCGCGGACATTGACATTACTCACTTGGTCAACCGCCACTGCTTCCGCGCGAAACTTTTTAAGTTCATCGCCGCGCAGATCAATGTTGAGGAGATCAAAATCGGGATCGCCAATCACAATGCCACCCCCCGTCTCAGACGCGCGCACGGAATCCTCCCCGCCGAAATCCCAATTCTCATTGTTTCCCGCCTCCGTTGAGGGCGCTGTTTTATCCATTGATCCATCGCGATCGACGTCGCCGATGGAACCAGCCGGAGGACTGGTCTGTTTGATAAAGTCTAAATTTGTTTCTTCGTACTGAACAATTGGAGATGCCGATGGCGCGGCATAGATATCAACCATGCCCCTCAAGTCAACATTGACATAGCCGGTGGTGTCGGTGAACACCGTGCCAAAGGTGGAGTTGGTGTCCTTATAGTAAATTTTGCGTGCCACGGCATCATATCGCGCCTCGGCGATGAGTACTCCCGTTTTTGCGTTATACACTTTGCCTGTTGCCGGATCGAGTTTCACGGCCGTAGCGTTATCAGGAACGACGGTGGAGAAAGCGGTTGTTGTAACGCTGGAAGATGTCACGGATGACGATGTGTCGGCCGTCGCGACGGTGCTATTTTGCACATATCCGTATTTCGGATAACAGTTATTATTGACGGTGATAAGGCCGACCTCTTGCTCATCCACTTGCATTCCCGTCGCGCCGTAAATAATCCGGAATATCTTCGTCGAGGTCTCCGGATATGCCCGTATGCCGACGAGCTCCTCCTTCGGCGGACTTAAGTAGAATACTTTTCCCTCTCTACCACGAATTTCCACACTGCGGGTGTTCTCTGGATTGGCCAACGGCTTGTTCACGCAGGAGGTCGTCGTATTCGTTGTGCCCGTTGTGTCTGTCGTGCTTTGGGATGTAGTAACGGTGGGGGTGTCGCTTGTTCCACTCTCCACGGACGAGCTCGGACTCGAGTACGTGGAAACAGGATTCATCGGATAGTAGTCTATATTACTATTCGAATAGGGGTCGTAATAATCATACTGAGCAATGGCATGATCCGATGCCAAAAGTCCTGCCACGCCGATGGCAAAAATGACAAAAAGTTGGGGTATTAATTTTCTCTTGATATGCATAATTTTATATGATTATACGCCATTTCTCAGCCAGTTTTATGGCTTTTTTGTCAAAAGCACTTCTTCATCGACTAAGACGGGCAAGTGTAATTACTCCTACTTTGTAACAGCGCAGATTTCACTGCTTTGGAAGGAACGGTTGTTGGCAGCATCGTAGGCAGCCACTTTGTAGCAGTACTTGGTTCCAG
>Ga0155394_111_pt1 | contig 28617 bp, 22 predicted proteins | sample RifCSPhighO2_02_FD_106362 | JGI IMG/M metagenome (GOLD analysis project Ga0155394, IMG submission 106362) | Candidatus Lloydbacteria bacterium RIFCSPHIGHO2_02_FULL_50_13 | reverse complement strand
GGAGAGGTCAATTTGAGTTGTAGAGACGGCGGTGACGGTGAGGTTTGTGGGAGTGCTCGGAACCGTGGTGTCGGCTATCGGAGCAGCTGCGGGTGGCGGCGAGGCAGTAGCAACATCGGTTTCGTCGTTATCTTGGCTATCGGAACAACCAATATCTTTGAGGTCTATGTAATCATCCTTGTCATTATCAAGACTGTCACCGCATTGAGGCAGAATTGGTGAAATTATTGTTTTGCATTCCCCTAAGTATCGCAGTCCAACCCCGGCTGACTTTGCGAAACATGCGTTAGAATAAGTTTTATTATCGTAGCCGCAAACCGGAGCATATTCCTGGGTGCAAACGACAGACGTCTGGGGAGAAGGCGCTGCACTTTTACACTCGCCGTAGTATTGAACCTTTACACCGCTTTGACTTGTCAAACACTCGTTTGTATATGTTTTATTATCTAAACCACAGACCGGCATATAGTTAGTAGAGCAAGAAAACACTGGCGAAGGTTCTGGCGCCATCTGCGGCAGACCACACTCGCCTAAATATTTTAAAGGAACACCCGCCAACTTCAGTATGCACTCATTTGTGTATGTCTTACCATCAATTCCACACACTGGCTTAAAGTCGGTTCGACAAGATGACGACGCAGGAAAAACTCCGGTGCCGCACTCTCCCTTATGTTTGATAGGGGCTTTTGCCTGATCAGCAAAACATATATTGGTATATGTTTTTCCGTCAGCGCCACAGACAGGACTGTATCCTTCAGGGCAAGCGATCGGAGAAGAGGGCGGGATCGAGGCGGTTGTTCGCATCTCCTCTTTCTGCGCCTCTATCTTTTGGTAGAAATCCGGACTATATTTTTGAATAAGCTGTTGGGTCGCCGGATCTTCGCCAACTTCTTTTTTGAACAACTCCAATTTTGCTTCCTCCGTTATTGTACCGATAGTCTTTTCAACTCTTTTCGCCTGCGCCGTCAGAAGCTCGTCGGTCAACTTCTTGCCGAGTTTCTCGTTTTGCCGGGAAATGGTCTTTAAGTATTCGGGCTGATCCCCGATGGTTTTTTGAATAACGATTTCCCGTTTTTCCTTGTTTTTTCCTGTTGATTCAAGCTCCAATTTGATATGGTCAACCAACTTCGATTGCAGCCCAACAATGATGTCCTTTTTGTCTTCCGGGGATTCGGTCTTAATGTTATTAAAAACCTCGATCTGCTTGATGTCGGAGTAACGCGAAACAATTTCTGCAACAAAGGCCTCTTTTTTCTCCGGCTCTTTGATCGCGTCAAACTTTTTCACAAAATTCTCGCCGGCCTCCTCTCTTATTTCCTTGATCCCCGCGGAAAAAGAGGACGGGACGTTTTGTTCGATATCTTTAAGCGCTCGCAAATCATCAATTTCTCCCGTAGAAAGGTGCTGAAGAAGTTTTTTGCCATTTTGTGGACTCTCGGCCGATGCCTCTTTCAATCGTAAGTCAAGCCGCTCAAATACTTTTTTATTGGCACCTGAAACCACATCGGTGCTTCCCCCATCAACTCCTGACCGTTTTAAATCGTCGAAAACTTTAATGTATGCTGTTTCATCACCTCCTGCATTTTCAACATAGCCGACAAGAAGCTCTTTGTGTTTATCTGGTAACACTTCCGTTTGATCCTTGAAACGTTTTAGAGAATTTTCCTGAGCTTTGCGAATCGCACCTTTGGCCTGTTCGGGAACGTTCTCTCCTCCTTGTTTGAGGACTTCAAGATTGCGGAGGGATTTGAATGGGCTACCATTGGCGTTCAAGGCGGATTCGGTTATTTTTCCGATTTTTTCTTGGTCAGTAACACTTCCCATGGTCTCTCCGATGTGTTTGATCGTTTTTGCTCGGATCGCCTTGATATCATCGAGGGTTTCGGCAGTTGCTTTTCTCTCAAACTTACCAATGAGGATTTGCTGTTTCAGCTGACTATCGAGCGCTTTCTCGGTAAGCTTTTCGGCCGCTTGGGGATTTTTTTCCTTAAGTTTCTGCTGAAGACTTTGGAATTTCACGATATCTTTCTCATAACTCTTCAGATGCGCGGCAAGGGCTTGCTCTTTTCCTTGATCGGAAAGTTTATTGGCTTCAAGGATTTTTTCACTGACAAAGCGCAAACGCAATTCCGCCTTCTTTTCGGAATTGAAGGTGAAAAAGGAACGAATTTCCCTTCCGACGCCCCTGAAGAAATAGAGCGGGTTACCAGGAAGAACGGTGGGGTCGTATCTCCCGGGTTCTCCCAATGGTGCTTCCTCGGCAATTTCTTCAGCGATCATGGATTCGTCCGCCTCAGAGAGAGCTTCGCCGGTGGTTTCAGTGGTTATCAGTACTATCTCCACGACATTATTCACCTCATTAGACTCTGGAACGGCGGAGAGGATGTCAACGGTGATCTTGAGACGCACCGCATCGGCAGGCGGAGTGGCGAGGTAGACGGGGGGAGCGAAGTCCACGGAAATTGGCAATGAGGCGCCGGCGGCAAGGTTGGTGCTTTGGCCGTATTCGGTATAGGTCGGTGCGGTTGCGCTCGTGCCGTCAGCGCGGATCCACTCGATCCTCGTGTGATAGAGACCGGTAGGGGCAGTGCCGATGTTGTTCACCGTGAACGAAAGGTTCGTCGAGGTGAGCGTGGCGTTGGTAACGGTGAGGTCGGGTTGTAGACTACTCTGTGCCTCAGCATAAAAAAACCATCCTAAAAAAAGAAAGTGGACTAAGAATAATGACGACAATAAAAACTTACGAAAATATAACATGTTTTCATTATACATCAACGACCGTGCCTTATGAGAAACATTGTGCATATCGAGCAAATGTGGGTTTTCCACCGGATTCAGCGCATTTTGTAGCATTGAGTAACTGGGGCATCATTTTTTCGTTCTTTACATGTGTCATAACAATGTGGCTGTCAACGATTTTCCTGCTATTTGACAGACATCGGAAGGGAGAAGGAGCGGAGCGCGTCGCCGACCATGTCGCGGTATTCGTCGGCGGCGTCCCGCAAGAATTCTCCGCGCACTTGGTACCAGAGTCCCGAATCCACGATAATTCCGTATTCTTCGAAATCCCACATCACCGCACCGTCGCTCCACTCACCCCACGCGCGGTAACCAGATCGCCCGCCGACCAAAATCTGATTGAAATTCGCGATCCGATACGCCGGATCGTCGTTGAACATCTCCCCCATCAATCCGAGAAATGCGATCTGCTCTCCGCCGGAAGCAAGAAAGCCGCTCGTATGCTCACGCACCAAGATTCGCGCAGCGCCAAGTTCGCTCACTGCGGTGAATATTCCGGACGATCGCTTGGCCGCCCACCAACCCGGATATTCAATAGTAAATGTTTCTCCGCGCTCGGTGATGCGCTCGAACACCGAAGACGCGATCTCTTCCCCTTTTTCTCCTCCGGATGGAGATCTGCCGGAGTAAAATACATAGCCGCCGACGAGCGCCGCGACAAGCAAGGGAATGACCACCGCAAGCATGCGGCGATCGTAGAGTAATGATGGTGAGTTGTCGTTTGTCATAATATTGAATGAGATCACTGCGACGACGCGAGCGGACAACGGCGGTCGTTTGGCGGCAAGTTCGCCTCTCCCCATGCCTCTTGCATGGCGTCGGGGACCAGTTTTCCGTAGGTGAGGATAAGATCCTGGTTATCTTGCGCTTTGCATCGATTGCGATCTGGCTCGCCAAAATGAAACACGGTGCGGTCGGTGGTATTCGCGCCGTAATTGTTGCAGGTAAACTCGATGTCGAACGATTGGCTGTCGAGAAGCTCCATGCGTGTCCGCTTGGTCCACGACGCCTGCCAGCATTTACCGTCCTCATTGCACGTGTATGAATCGGTGAAACGATAAGTACTGATCCGTATTGGAACGGTCATGGAGAGGATATAATCGAGACGCTGGGAAATATAACCCAATCCCTCAAAAATCGGCTCGATAAACACGCGCGCGCCAGGCAGGGTGATGTCCGGTGTCGTGAGAATTCCGGGACCGTTCAACTCCCAGCCAACCCGGCCACCGGTCGGAAGTGGCCCGCCAAGATCGAGCGCGGTCGTGGAATTGCTGAAGAGCGTGTTCATTCCCCTGAAGATTGCACGAAAGGATTTCAGTTCGCTGGGCGTCAACTGGTATTCACCGTGCGACGTCTGAAAGATCGGAGCGCGATTTTCATTAAGATCATAGTAACTGCACTCGTACGATTCTTCGTTTCGCACTTCGCCGCGCTTGCAGATTTTTGTATATGCATCATCGTCCGCGCGCCACGGAGGAGTGACGGAAGGCGGCATGGAGCCAGAGCGGAGCTTCTCATAATACCCGCGCACTTTTTCGCGGAATTCCTCATCGGCAAGCGCTTTTTCTAATTTTTTGACCCGGTTATTCGTTTCCTCGATATGCGCCTCATGGGCACGCTCTGCGGCGGCCTTCCGTGCCGCACTCGCCTCTTCAGCCGCGCCTCGCTCCGCAGAACGGGTACATGCGAGTGCTTCGGAGAGTGCGCGCCTATATGCCTCAGTGGCTTTGGACAACACATCTTTTGCGACAGCAAGCTCCGTCTCTTGCGCCGCTCGCTCGGCTTGCTTATTCGCAAGACGCACGGAAAAACTACTGATGTCGTTCTGCAGTTTCGCCGCAGACGCGTTGTCTGTGTCTTTTCCTATTTGTCCGCGCAGAATACTGATCTCATTTGAAATTGCGCGAATGACCGAATCCAAACGCCCAGCTTTTTCTGTCGCCTCATCAAGTTTCCGGTTTGCTTTCGCCAAAGCATCTTCGGCCGCTTTGGCCGCCTCGCGCATGATCTTCACTTGTTCGGGCGTACATTTACGCGGCACCCCCTCCACACTGCCGGAGCCATCCGACGTGTCACCACCAAGCGGCGCCGACGGAGGGATCCCTCCTTTGTCTGTATCCGGCGGAACCGTTGTTGGCGGAGTGGTCACTTGAGGCGGAGTCTTCGGCGGAACGGAAACATCGGGGAGCAAGTCGGATTTCGGCGGCACAACTTGGGCGGGTGGCTTTACCAAGGGGGGCGCAGAGGGAGCTTGACCGGAAGGATTACAAACGCCGAATGTTTTCATTCGTTCAGTATTTTGGCGTATCTTCTCGTATGTTGCCGCAAATACTTTTCCTCCGTAACTGTTGTCGTTTGCGGGGCCAGTTCCTCTGATGAGGATATCAGTGATGCAGGTGTTATAGCGCACGCGATAAGCGGCGTAGACCTCTTGATATTCGCCACCCGCCGTATCATACGAGATTGCGATCTGCCTTCCGCGCACCGCGTGATGCCCGAGCGGCATCGTTTCAAACTCCCGCAACATGCCATACGCATCGACCCCTGTCGTTCCTAAGGATACGCCGAAAGAAGTGCTCTGGTCGGTGTCGGCGAACTTGTCCCAACTCTCGGCTGTATCTGGCGGCAGAAGGATCATGAAGCCAAACAAGGCGTCGAACGTGACGCCACCCTCCGTAACCTGCCTATGCGTGGTGCCGGGCGTGCCGCAACCATCATCATACGACGCAACTTCCGACGACCAACTGTCCGCAAACACTGTGCAGTCAAAGCCGACCCCCGCCGCCGATTCGAACGCAACAGTGCCGATTGCAACGACCAAGAATACTATTGCGGCCGGTTGAAATATTTTTTTCATTTAGAAGGTGACGTTTTGTAGTTTTCCGCTCTGTGTCTCCACGTCATAGCGCGCTTGCTCCGCGCGATCTTCCCTCTCGCGTTTCTCGGCCAACGCTTGCCAAGCGCGGTCGAACTCCTCGCAAGTGGCATAGGGCGACATTTGCTTGAGTGCCTGAAATGTCTCCGTAATATTTTCAAGCTCGATCTTCGCATGTCCTTCCTCATGAACGATCAATGCGGCGATGAACGCACCCCATGCGGCAATCACCTCCGACGATGCACCGGGTGGCTGAGCCCACCTCGGATAGATAAAACCCATGCGGAGATCAAATTGCGTCAGAACCGCTTCGCATTTGTCCGCGAGCTGACGCCTCTTGAAATTAATGCCGGTTTGCGCCGATGTCGCTCCGACATGGCCTTCAAGAAATACATTAGTCTTTTTCGCCTGCGCCATGCTCGCGCGAACCTCCTCTTTCGTCGCCCCCGTCACCGTATAATATTCCGTCGGAACATTGATCACGTTCGGCGCGCCGATCTCAAGCGGAGCCGGAACGTAAACAACTTGCGCGCCAGCGCCGTCTTCCGGAGAAACACCAGATGTAACCTTAGGTGAGCTTGGCGCTTTTGAAAAAAGTGCATCCAATCCTCCGCCAACAAATACCAAAACGACGCCAAAGGCAAAAATGATAAACGGGATGAGCAGTATGAAGAGGAGTTTTTTCATGTTCGTTTTTTGGCAGAATTGTTTGTTCGCCCGCTCGACAACTTTGTCGGTAGCTATTTTTCGTAAAACGTGAATTTCACGAAAAGCGCCTGTGGCAACCGTATCGCCTCCGCAAATTCAACCGTATAGGCGCGTTCGCTTTCGCGCTGGAAAATGCCCGGCAATCCCTCATACCCCGGGTACGGAACGCCGGTCTCTTTGCGATCAAACGGAGAGAGTTTTTTCCACTCTTTGCTTATCGCAGAGGCATAACGATGATCGATCTGTTGGTAAAAATCGTTAAATCGTTCAATGTCAAATTTATAAGCCACTCCCAATGAAGCAAAGGCCTCTTCCTCGTTGTCATACTTATATTCCACGCCGCATGCGTATGCATTGCTGTACCTTTTTTCCTCCGGAATGAATTTCATCATATAGGTACTGGGGAGCTGGTAGGACGGGCCTTCCACGTTGTCATAGCGAAAAGGCGCGGGCGGTAATTTTGCCACCTCCTCATGACAATATTTCTTCTGCCAATCAGGAACCGTCTTATCTATTTTGATCACCAGCACGGGAATTTCCTGCGGCGGCGCCTGAGTCGCGGCCACAGGGGGCGGCTCCGGAATAACGAGCGGCTCATATGTCTTTTTTACCCAAGCGATGGCGGCGGTAACCGCTATGGCCACTGCAATCATAAGCACGAATCCCGTAAGCCCCTTCGCGTTCACCGCTTTGACGGCTTTTCGCACGGCGTCATTTAAAATTTTCATGAATGCGCTCAGTGTCATGATCATTTCATTGTACACCCCCTACATGCGGCAACCCCAGAATAAAGTGGGGATATGTCTGCCGGAAGGTGTCTACGACTGAATATAATAGACAAAAAAACTGAGGCATTGTCATAAAATACCATAGTCAGATTCGGTTTTAGACTTGCCACAGATTCAGCTTTTCCGATTGAGCGGAAGCTTCGGCGTACTCGGAGTACGGTGAAGCTTCCGAGCTTGCGGAAAGGCTGAAGGTGGAGTAAATATGGAAGCGAGATAACCATGGTATTTTATAACAATGCCTAATATGCTCTATCTTTGAACTCTCGTTCCGCCTGTTCATCGTGGCCGACTTTTTTCTCAATCACTCCGATAATGGCCTCCTCGATCACCGTAAACCTATTATAGGGAACGCTCCCTGCGTCATTCAATTCTCCCGGAAAACATTCTAAACCCGCCCATTGGTCTATTAAATATTCTCCGGTTTGGAGGGTAATATCTTTACCGACAAGGTTCTCGTATTTTTGGCTTCGGAAAGCGGCTTTTTGTTCAGCGTAATTCCTGCCAAACTCGACTGTTTCTGTTCGTATCTTTAGACTGCTGTCTTGAAAAGAAAAAGTTTCTCCCGGCACGCCAATTATTTTACCAAGGGACATGTCCGGACCCATGCTCAAACACATACTTTCATTCTTAAATGGATCATAAATGATAACATCACCGAAGACCGGGCGATTCGTTTTAATCTGAACAATGTCTCCGATCGCAAAATCGTACCCGTCAACTTGAAGAGTGATGCTGTCCGACTCAATTCGCGGCGGTTGACCTCCGGCATTTTCCGCATTGAGCGTCTTTTCAGCCTTCTCGGTTTTTGGCTTGTTTTGCACATAAATAAATCCTGCGACGACGATCAAGGTAATGAGGACGACGCCCGAAGATTTGAGATGTTTCGATAAAATTTCTTTCATAGATCCTTTAATTTTTGTAGTAAACTATAACTATAAATAAAATCGGGGGAGGATAATCGAAATCTATAGATCCATGTTTTATGCTCGACTACAGTAGCAAAAAAACCGTTACAGGGAGAAACACAACATTGTATATGATGCCGATTTTCATAAGCACCGTGATTTGTTGTTCAATCACATAGCCCGTACCCGATCTTATTTGACGTAATCTCACATAATCCCGAAAATGTGCGGATGATAAACGCCAACATGTCGCGTCAATAAGCCCGCCCAAAAGAGTGAGCGCACCGATGGTGTTTACTATTCCGAGTAACACAAGAAGAAAAAGCCCTTTGTCTGGAAAATGAACAAAACCCAAAAGCGGGAACACGAAAAGCGGCGCGAGGCCGACACTGATCAAAATAGTTATCCAAAGAGCATACAACACGCTATAATACGCAGGATATTGAAGATCCGCCACTCGCATCTTAGTTTCTTCGTCAAACTCCGCAACGCCGAAGATCTTGCCGGTATGCGGCAGAATCTTCTTTACGAGCGCGGGTACAAGCGCTCCGATGGAGGCATGAGATAAAAAAATCATGTACATCTCGTCGGATTCATCCGACTACAACTCCAGCATACCACGCCCACCGCTGGTGGTGCGCGTTGCTAGTGTACATCCGACAAAAATCTTCTCCGGCCGGGTGATGGTAATTACAGGCTTTGACACCACACTAACCAAACGTTGAAAATGCATCGCGAAATACGTCGCATGCTTGTATTCATTTCCCCCACGACACCCTTGCCAGTCACTTGTTATTGCAGTTTTTTGCAAAATACTAGAATAGATTCGGCGCGATGGGTGACCTTGTGGCGTACCGTAGTACCTTCGTAGCGCTTCCACACCAAACCCGCGATGGCAAGTTTGCGCAAGTGATCCGATGCGTTCTCGTATCCCATACGAAGCCGCTCCGACACGTCGTCCACGGAGAGTTCGGGTTCTTTTTTCAGCAAATGCAGAATCTCGATGCGCCGGTGATTCGCAAACCCCTTAATGATCCGCTCCAGTTGCCTGTAGGATTTCTCATACGCCATGTTTGTCATCATACTCTTTAGTTCAGTATTTTGCAAAATACTGCATCAATGAAACTTCGGGAGACCGGACCGTATTAGGTTTAACTTCTTTTTTCGTGGCCAGCGTTTTATTTCGGCCTCTCTTTTTAAGGCCACCGACCTGTTCGGCCGGCTTTCGGCATATACCAGCCGCACGGCCTTTTTTGAACGAGTGTAGTGTCCACCTTTCCAGCTTTTGTGCTCCGCGAACCTCCGCTTAAGGTCGGTGGTGATGCCGGCGTAGAGCGACCAATCGGCGCATTTTAGGATATACACGTAATACATATTGTTCGCAAAAAAGTGGTCAGCTTAGGACTCGTCCACTAATAACTTCCTAGTTATTAGTGATGTTTCATTATTCACTTAACGATTTTGTGTTCCTATTAAGCCATTATTCTGTTAAGTAAATAGTGAAAGGTCAGTAGTGTTGACAGCCCTTTGTGCGACCAATTTTTCTTAGAGGTAATCCTCTTAGAGCCTGTTCAAAACCTTTTATGCCATCCCAAAAAGCGATATTTCACAAGTAAAAGCGTTTTTCGGTCTCCATGATGCTTTGGCATCACGTCGCCCTCCAAAACATTTTTCCTTGCAAAATCTCATCTTTTTGGAACTGACAAAAAGATCTTGAACAGGCTCTTAGAAAAATGGAAGTACTCTTGTGATGCCACGTTCATACTCTATCACTTAATTAATGGACGGGGCATTAATCCCGCACAACCACTTGCGTGCCGATATCGGCCCACGAGTAGAGTGCGCGTGCCTCTGCGGGGGGTAAGTTTACGCAGCCGTGCGAATACGCGCGCCCAAATTTATCGTGCCAATACGCCCCGTGGATAACCGCACCATCGCCGGTGAAATAGAGATTCCACGGCACGCCCGGAAGATCGTAATATTGTTCCGCAATTCCAGGAATAGGACCCTGCATATAGCGGCTTGGGGTCTTTTTGTAAATAGCAAAAGAGCCGCGTGGCGTTGGCGTAAGTTCAAGTCCGGTAGAAATGTCTGCTTCCATAATCAACTCCTCACCATCGTAGGCAGAAAGCTTTTGCTCCGAACGGTCGACAATAATGCGCTTCGTGCTTGACACACCCACGGCATGTTCGAGGTCGCGATCACCCTCGTCAAGAAGCACGCTCACATAATCCGCGACGATATACCAGTCGCTTTTTACACGCTCCGGATAGCGGACCCATTTATCAAAGACGATCTTGTACCATGTCCGTCCGTCACGCTCAACCTTGCCTCCCACCTTGAGCACAACGCCGCTCCGTAGTCGCATAACCACGGGGTAGTCTTCTCCGGGACCGGAGCGCACATTCACGCATACTCCCTCAAAGTGCGGACCGCATCCGTCAACGACTTCGATATATTCGAAAAGCACTTTCGTAATGGGAAGAATGACCGACTCTTCGTTCTCGTTGCGTCGCGCCACGACCACCACCTCTTCGTCCTTTAGGTAAACTTCAGCAACAGTCTCTTCTCTGGTGAACGGACCTAGGTGAAGGAGCATCATCACCCAGAAAGTCAGAACTGGGAGAAGAAGCCCGACCGCAAAACTCAGGACGAATAAATACCACTTGGGCGACACGTTCTGCATGCGTTGAGTATAAACCACCCCGCGCAAAGGCACGAGGACCGCGCCAACGCACGCTATGTTCGGCTCTTCAATTTACTCAACAGAAGCTTTCGGGCGCGCAGCCAGTATTTGATCTTTGCCTCACGCCTTAAAGCACTCCCTCGATCTTTGTGTTTCTCGTGGTAGAGTATTTTTATCGCACCACGAGATCTTGTGTAGTGTCCGCCTTTGCCATTTTTGTGTTGCTTGAACCTGCGCTCGACATCAGTCGGGTAATGGGGGTAATGGGTAATGGGGACAGCCACCATTGTTTTGAGTTTGATATGTCATAAAAATTTCGAGGAACCACCAGTGTCTGCATATGCTTATTACAACCGCGCCGAAAGAAACAGGGAAGAAACATTAGAACACGTCAGTGGTCAGTTAATGGTGGCTGTCCCCGTTTCCCCGTTTCCTGTCCCCGTTTCTCCGTTTCTCCCCCTTCTGCTAGATGCGTCTAAACTGATACATACGGGAGTTCGCTAAAGAGTACTATCACCATCCTTCTCAGAAAGCAGGAGGAAGTTGACCACCGCATTATAATCTGCGACAAGTGGCGGATGCTTAATGGATTGCATGCCCAAGCGGTAGGCGATTTCTGTCCGCAATATGAGACTGCTGTCTTTTTGCGTTTTAGCACAAAGATACATTTCCTTAATGAGCAAAAAACCTGAAAGAAATTGCTTTGTCCAAAAAATGTCAACCTCGCTTACATCAGGATTAAACAAATTCAATTTATTTTCATAGTACTCATGCAGATTAGAACCCCCGACGGACGGGAATACGCGTCGCCATGTGACAGTACTGGTTGACCAAGCAAGATTTCTACATTTTTCACGAAACTGAACGTCTTGCACTGATGATTTTTTTAATATTTCAAGAACGACCTCTCCCAAATCTTCCCCTCTTTTATCAGAGATGAGTCGAGCAAGAACAAATGGAAAAAGAACGCCCAGTAGCCCGTTATTTATGTATTTCTGAGATTTTGAATTCCGGTTGGAATTTTTTAGTGCTTCGTGGCACAGGTCATAAAATACCTTTGGTTGCCCACCCTCATCCACCACTCTTTGTGCCAATTCATAGAAGTATTCTCCGGAATTGACCGCAACTGCTAAAAAATGCGTAAGCTTCAAGTCTTCACTGAGGTCTTTCGTTCTCGTTGCACATCCGTCTTTTTCTGCGAGTGGCTCAGCCACAAGCGCCAATGTGGTCAATCTTTGTATTTCGTGTGGATTAATCATCTTACATATTTTGTACTCGTAGTAGTCACACTTTTCTATTGTGCAAGTTTACCAGAAATTCCGTCGATTAAAAACTTGCCAATCGATGCCCCTCGGTCACCCAAACCTATTCTTGATAGCTGCGGGACTTGGATTCGAACCAAGATGAGTGGATTCAGAGTCCACTATCCTACCATTAGATGATCCCGCAATGTATTTACGCCCTCCCCTGCAATGCTTTTCTAACCCAACCATCATACAGAAATCGGCCTATTTTTCAACCCGCACTCCCGCGCTCCTTCGCACTCCTTCGCATTCCCACCCTGTCCCCAACCAACTACCATAGTTTTGGCGGTCGGTTAAACTATGGTAGTTTCAATGTTTTCGCGTTATACTCTTCGAATGGTGAAACACCACGCAAAACATGTCGGCGTGACGCAACAAAAAATCCTTCTGCTCCTCTTCGGAGGGCTTGCGCTGGGGCTCTCCGGATCACCGAAACAATATTTTCGCGTCGCAAAAGCGGTCGGGAAGGAGTGGCAGAGCATAGAACACCGCCAACTTCAGCGATCACTTAAAATGCTCTATGAGTCACGACTTATCGAGGCAATCGAACATCGTGACAGAACGACCGAACTCGTCCTTTCGACGGAGGGGAAGCGTACAGCGCTCCGCTACAATCTTGAGAATCTTCATATCAAGAAGCCGGCACATTGGGATAAAAAGTGGCGCATCGTCATGTTTGATGTCCCCGAACGATTGAAGAAACTCCGGCAAACGCTCCACTTCCACCTTAAGGAGTTGGAGTTTTATCAATATCAAAAATCGGTATTTGTACACCCGTACGAATGTAGCAAGGAAATTGAATTCATTCTTGAATTCTACGGCGCGAGGAAATATGTGCGTTTTGTCGAGGCGACCAATCTCGACAACGAACTCCACCTGAAGACTCTCTTCCGCCCCTGATTCCTCTGATCCCTCGAGCAATCTCCCAAAACACCAACTACCATAGTTTTGGCGGTCGGTTAAACTATGGTAGTTGTATGGTAATTTTATAGAATACCGAATACGCTGGTTTTCGGCACGACACGGGAGGGGTGTGTGAGGAACTTCAAGCATAAAAACTCCGAGGTCTCACCTTTGCGCAAAGCCCCATAGTAGAAACCTTGGAGTTATTACATCGTCCGTGGTCTCCGAGGAGAGACCTTTCAAAGCACCACAGAGAGTACACCTGAAGGGACTTCCAGTTTTGTAAACAAAACTTAGGTCGCTTCCATTTTTCTAAGGGGACTACCTCTAAGAAAAATTGGTCGCCAGGGACTCGAAGACCCTTTAGACCCCTTCTACGAGGCCGAGTTTTTTGAGGCGGGCGCGGATGCCGCCGGGAAGACGGGAGAGTTTTTGAGCGATATCTTTCGTTTTCACGCCCTCTCTGAAGAGCGCCGTGAGCTGTTCTTCTTCGGCCTTGCCCCATTTTGTGCCGAGATTGGCGGGCTTCTCGCGCAACGTCGTTCTCGCGCCGACATTACCCCGCTTTGTTTCTTTCTCGTCACGTTTTGCTGGTGGGCCAAATTCGAGTCGGACAAGACGAATGATTTCGTAGGGATAGCGCTCGCCCAACTCGAGGAAGATGGGTTTCAAATATTCCGAGCCGACTTTGTTGATTGCCGTGCGGATTGCTTCGCATGCGCGTTTGTCAATGCCGCCAAAGTTTTCCGAATCTAGCGGGGGGAGTTTTCCGAGAAGTGCGAGTTTTTCCAGATGCTCGACGATAGTTCCCTCCGTACGGCCTCGCAGCTTCGCAATCTCACGAAGCGTTTTACCCTCCCCTACAAGCACGAGCGTTTCATCGTAGGTATCGGTGTCAGCACCTTTCTTTTTTTGCATTTCTGCTTGAGTTTTCTTTTTCAACTTACCATCCATGGCAAAAATAAAATTCTTGTGAAGCGTCTCCAATTCTTCCTTGGGCATGCGCGCAAACGCGTCTTCAGCTTCTCTTGAGCGTTCGCGAAATGTCTGGTCATTCGCCAAAACGAGCGGATGTACTTCGAACGCGCGCTGATTGATGCCGAGAATATGAAGCCCGGAGAATGTGCGGACGCGAGACAGCGCGACGTACCCCTGCCCGTATTCAAACGCGCGACTCAAATCCATCACCGCGGCGTCAAGCGACATCCCTTGCGACTTGTGCACCGTGATCGCCCACGCGAGACGAAGCGGAATCTGCGTGATTGTCGCGAGCACTTTGCCGTTGTCGGCAACCGACCATTCGGACGGGACTGCGGTGAAGACTTCGCCCTCTTTCGTAGTTACCGTGGGATACCCGGTGTCTTTGTCGAAACCGGTTACCGTCCCCAGCGTACCGTTCACGTATCCCGTCTCAAAGTTATTTTTGGTGAACATGACCGAGGCTCCGACCTTGAGTACCAACTCCTCCGGAGACAAACATCCTTTGATCAGTTGCGCGACGCGCGCCGCACTCCCCTTCGTCTCCATGAGAAACATCTTTTCGTCGCCTGCGATCTTATCCAACTCCGCTCTATTCTTCGCATCCACGTCAACATTGTGCGTGTGGAGTTCGGGAATATCGGTGGGATGCGCTCCGCGGACAACATGGCGCTCGCCAAGATATTCGAAGACACTGTCATCGAGTTCGCCACGGCGAATGGCGGTGAGCGTAGAGAGGAACGCCGCGTCCTCATGGCGATGCTGTTCGGAGAGATAGCACACGAGCGGGTTCGCGCTCGCCCACGCGGGAGAGTTGAAGCAAAATTGCGCCGGAAGACCCTGCTCAAGAATTGGCGGGAGTTGAAAAAAATCTCCGACTAAGATCACATGGAGTCCTCCGAATGGCGCCTCTCTATGTCGCAAGGCGCGCGTTACCCGCTCCACCATTCCCAAAATATCGCCGCCCAACATCGAGATCTCATCAATAATGAGCACCTTCGCGTTTCTCATGCGCCGCACCAAAGGCTCGATAGTCCCCAGTTGGTCGAGATCATATTCGGTAACCATTTTCCGGATACCAATCCCGCCCCATGAGTGAATGGTCATACCGCCTACATGCGTCGCGGCTATTCCCGTCGAGGCGGTGATGGAGGGCTCGATATCATGCTCGCGTAGGTAGCGGATGTAGGCGTTCACCGTGTGCGTCTTTCCCGAGCCCGGCTCCCCAGTGAGGAACACATTCGCCCCGGTTTTCATGATTGCGAGCGCGGAGTCTTGGGTCATTTTGAACATGCTACCCGCTTTATGACCGTCAATCAAGGCCCCGTAACAAGTTCGTGCAGGGGAAAGTATAAAAATACAAGGTCTGGCCTTAAAGCAGTTTCCCCAAGGCCAGACCTTGTATTTTTGACCTTCGATTTTCCGCGTTACAACATTGTTCCATGCGCTCATGTGAAGTACTGATGTTATACTTTCTCAATGACTCAGCTCATGCTCCTTGCGGGACTCATTGAACTCTCGACGGCCATCCCCTATATTCGTGATATTCGCCGTGGGAAAACATATCCGGCCATCGTCAGTTGGGCGACGTGGTTTCTGCTTGCGCTCATCGCCGCCGCGTCATTTTCCGCAAGCGCGATGGCATCGGGAATTATTTCCGGCGCAATCGCCGCCGAATGCCTCCTTATCATTATTTTCTCAATCAAAAAAGGCCATATCACCTATTCCCGTTTTGATGCTTTCTGCCAACTCGGGGCGCTCGGCGGACTCTTCTTGTGGTGGTTAACCGAGGAACCGTTCCTCGCGCTTGTTTTCTTTTTTTGAGAACTCGCCCCCAAGGTCATCAAGCGATTTTTCGCCAGATACTTGAGTGCCGCCGCCACTTTCTGCTTTTGTGATATCTTTGAGTGCATTATTTTCTTTTTATCGCCGCCTTGATAAACGCGTCAAAAAGCGGGTGCGGCTGAAGCGGGCGGGCGGTAAACTCGGGGTGAAATTGCGTGCCGAGGAAGAAGGGGTGTTTCGCGCGCGGAAGCTCGGCAATTTCCATCAATTTCTTGCCCAGGGAAATTCCCGAAAACACCAGACCAGCTTTTTCTAATTCCGCAACATAGGCCGGATTCACTTCGTAACGATGGCGGTGGCGCTCATGGACCATCTCCGCTTTGTATGCCACGCGAGCGATGGTACCTCCTCTCAAGTATGCTGGATAGGAACCGAGCCGCATTGAGCCGCCGTAATTTCCTTCTGCAAGTTTCTTCTTTTGTTCCGGCATAATGTCAATCACCGGATATTTGGTTTCACGATCAATTTCCGTCGTGTTTGCTTCTTTCCAGCCCAAGACATTTCTCGCATACTCGACAACCATCAGTTGCATGCCGTAACAGAGGCCGAAATAGGGAATTTTGTGCGTTCGCGCATATGCAATGACACGCAATTTCCCTTCGATGCCACGCTTGCCAAAGCCACCGGGTACAATAATGCCTTGGAATTTTTTCAATTTACCAACGTCCGCCTTCTTGCCTTCAAACTCCTCCGCGGAGAGCCACTCGATCTCCGGTTCTACGCCCGCTCGATAGGCCGCATACTTGATCGCTTCAATGACCGACAAATAGGAATCCGCGAGTACGAAGTCGCCTGTCGCAAAATATTTTCCGACAATGCCGATCTTTACCGATTTTTTTGCGCCATGCGTCTTACGAATGAATGACTTCCAACTGTCGAGCAATGTTGTCCGCTTCCGTGTCTTCAGTTTAAGAATCCGCATCGCGATCTCTGCAAGATGGTCGGCCTCGAAGTTGAGCGGCACGTCATACACGCTTTCGACATCCGGCGCGGAGATCACTTGTTCGGGTTTCATCCCCGACGATGCGGCGATCTTTTCTTTGCGTCGTTTGTCGAGCGGAACACTGGCGCGGGCAATAATAATATCCGGCTGAACGCCGTAGGAATTCATCGTACGTACGGCGTATTGCGTTGGCTTCGTTTTCATCTCGCCCAACTTACCCGGGACCGGGAGGTACGAGACGAGCACAAAGAGCACGTCTTCCGGATGCGCGATCTTGAGAAGGCGCGCCGCCTCAAGGAACATCACACTTTGGTATTCGCCCAACGTTCCGCCGACCTCGATGATTGTGATGTCGGACTTGTCCCGTTTTCCCGCCGACATGATCCGGCGGATCACCTCCTCGGGAATGTGCGGCACCGGCTCAACACATTTGCCTTCATAGCCCAAGGCTCGCTCGCGGTCAATGATCGTTTTATAGATAAGCCCGCCGGTCATGTAGTTCTCTGGGTGAAGCGCACGCCCCAAAAAACGCTCATATGAGCCCATGTCTTGATCGGTCTCAAGGCCGGAACCAAGGACAAACACTTCGCCGTGCTCCGTCGGATTCATCGTTCCCGCGTCAACGTTGAGATAGGGATCAATTTTGATTGGAGAGACTCGAAAGCCGCGCGATTCGAGGAGAAGCGCGAGAGAAGATGTCGCGATGCCTTTTCCCACTCCGCTCATCACGCCGCCAACTACGAAAATGTATTTGTGGGATTTCATGTGAATTAGTCACTAGTCATCAGTCACTAGTACACAATTAACTTAATCTTGTCATGGACACACCAAAGGCAGCCTTTAAGAATCTTGCCCCAAAGGCTGCCTTTGGTGGACAGAATTAAGTTAATGGGGTATTAGTTTTCAGGGAATACGACACGTGAACAATTTTACTGATGACTGATGACAAGTGACCGATAACTACACTTTCAGATATCTCCGCACGGCAAGGAAAGAGGAAATTGCACCCAAGCCCATGCCGGCGAGTAGAAGCACCGAGAGCATCTGGTTGAGATTATTGATGTAGTAGACGAAAAGATCGGTGCCGCCGTAGAAATTCTCCGTCGCGCTTTGGAGCCACAGCGTCACCGGGTAAAGAAGGCCCGTTGCGACGATCGCGGCAACGACGCCGTACATGACGCCTTCAACAATGAACGGACCGCGGACGAAGGTGTTGTTCGCACCGACTAGACGCATGACCGAGATCTCGTCGCGTGAGACGTAAATAGCAAGCCGGATTGTATTGAACGTAATAATGATCGCGATCCCAACCAGCAAAAGAAGTACCGCGATAGAAACGCGCTCGACACCCTCCGTGATCGCGGTGAGCTTATCAATCACAATCTTGTTCTTGCCGTAATTGACACTATAAATTGTGTTAGAGCCCGATGTCGGAGTGTTTTGCTCTTCTTTCACCTGCACGGCGATCGCCTCGTACTGTGACGGGTCTTTTGCTTTGATGGTGAGTATCGCGCCGAGCGGATTGTCCGCGAGTTCAGCGAGCGCTTGCGTCATCAGATAGTCGTTCTCGTGCCGCACCTTGAAATTTTCGATTGCCTGATCGCGCGAAATATATTCGATCTTTGCCACTTCGGGGATCTTCTCGAGAGCGCGCTTCATGGTGAAGATGTCCGTCTCGGTCGCGTCGGGATTGAAGTAGATATTGATGTCCACTTTGTCCTTGATCTCGGCAAGCGACGATTCGAGAAAGACCGAGAGCAGCATCGTGGAGCCGATGACAAACAGCGCCACCGTCATGACGAAAATCGCGGAAAGCGAAACCAGCGCATTCCGCCAAAAGTTGAGGAAGCCAGCTTTAATAATCCTGCGTGTACTAGTGAAAACTCCCATGCCCCCATTTTCGCACAGTATGAGGTAAAAACGAAGTGGATAATGCGGGGGGGGCGGAAACGTATACAAGGTGGAAGACGTCCAACTACTCCAAGGTCTCAACTTTCAAAGCCAAGGAGCGACCTAAATTTTCACGACCAAGGGGAGTAGAAAATTGGAAGTCCCGTGGGAAGACCTTAGGCCGTCTTCCACCTTGTATACCGTGCGTACTACAAAATATATTTTCCCTCTTTGTCATCACGGATGATCTTGCCGTCTTCCATTGTTACCACGCGGCGCTTCAAGGAATCAATAATTCCCTTGTTGTGCGTCGTTAAGATCACGGTCGTTCCCATATCATGGATCTTCTTCAATATCTGGATGATGTCGTAGGTGTTCGTCGGATCAAGGTTCCCCGTCGGCTCATCCGCGATCAAAACATCAGGCTGGGAAATGATGGCGCGCGCGATGGCGACGCGCTGTTTCTCGCCGCCGGAAAGCTCGTGCGGAAAGTGAAGCGCCTTCGAGGCAAGGTCAACCAGATCGAGCACCTGCGGCACATCCGAGCGGATCTCTTCGTCGGTGCGCCCAGCCGCTTCCATGGCAAAGGCGATATTCTCGTATGCGGTCTTGTTGGGGAGTAAGCGGAAATCCTGAAATACCGTACCGAGCCGCCTGCGATACTCGGGGATATGCGACTGTTTGATGCGATGGACGTTCGTTTTCTCAAAAAAGACCGCGCCGGAAGACGGGCGATCCTCGGCCAACAAAAGACGAAGGAGCGTTGTTTTCCCCGCTCCAGATTTCCCGACGATGGAGACAAACTCCCCCGATTCGATGCCCAAAGTAACGCCGGAGAGTACCGCGTGGTGAGCATAGAACTTTGTTACGTCGTCAAAATAAATCATTTTTAGTTAGTCACTCGTCATCAGTCACTAGTACCCAATTAACTTAATCTTGTCATGGACACACCAAAGGCAGCCTTTAAGAATCTTGCCCCAAAGGCTGCCTTTGGTGGACAGAATTAAGTTAATGGGGTGCTAGCCACTAGTAAAGAGTATAGCACAGGCTGTCGGTTGACAAAAAATTGCGCATGGATAGGACAACTTTAGTGTTCTTCGATTCCGAGGGAAACAAGTGGACTTAATCGTTTTTTGGATAGCAGTAATGCCCATCTCCTATTTTCTTGTTTACAGCAATGCCATCGACCTTCGAGGCAGGTTACACTCATCGGCACACTTGGAGATGGGATTCATTCGCTTTCACTTAGTCTTTTGGTCAGAAAGTCTAAAGCTTCTTTTTCATGACTTCTGCTGTGTCCACTGCGTTTGGAACAAGGAACGCATGAAACGCTCTCGCGTGGAAGATATCAAAAAATACGCAACAGAGTGCGGAGGCCAAGTGGAACACGTATCGTTGGGAACTGTCACACCAGAGTTTTGTGACGACCCAAAAAATCACGAGCGTATCGCAAGCGAAGGGCATATCTCTCCTTTCCGTTTCTGGCTGAATGGATTTGTGGGCATGCTTTTTTCTCCAATTCATCCAGCTTTCTTGATTTATGCCGTCCCAATCGCGCTCGCAATCTGGGGAACTCGCCATCTCATCGGAACCTTGTGAGCAACAACACGCCGATGTATGGCGTGTTTTTTATACACACGACACCCTACAAATTCTTTTCAGCGTCAATAAACTCATCGAGCTCCCCGCGATCGAGAACAGCGTCCACTTTCGCTGTCTCAATGCCCGTGCGGTGATCCTTAACCATTTTGTAGGGATGGAGCACATAAGAGCGGATCTGGCTCCCCCATTCCACCTGCGTCGTTCTGGAAACGTACATTTTTGCTTTTTCCGCGTCGGTGAGCGAATCCCGCAAATGCTGGACCTTCGCCGCAAGGAGTTCGAGCGCGCGCTCACGGTTCTGCAATTGCGAACGCTCCGTCGAAGCATGCACCGAGAGGTTGGTCGGAATATGAATCGCGCGCACCGCCGTCTCGCGCTTGTTTACATTCTGCCCTCCTGCGCCGCCGGAGCGTGCAAATTCGAGACGCACCTCGCTTTCGGGAAGCGGGACAAGATCTGCTTTTTTAAACTTCGGAATCACTTCAACCATCGAGAACGAGGTATGCCGCTTGGCATTCGCATTAAAGGGGGAGATGCGCACCAGGCGATGAACCCCGGACTCACCCTTCAACTCTGTGTACGAGCCCTTGCCGAGGACTTCGAAAGCGACATTGCGATAGCCACCGTGGTCGTTCTCGTGTTCGTGGATGAGTTCCATGCTCCATCCGCGCCGTTCGCAGTACTTTCTGTACATCTTGAGCAGCATCGCAGAAAAATCCTCAGAATCATCGCCGCCTGCACCTGAGAAGATGGTGATCACCGCATTCACTTTGTCATACTTCCCCCCTCCGGAAGCCGCCGTTTTTAGATCCCCTAGCTCGCGCACGAGCTTTTGTGCCTTTTCCTTGTCAGCCCAAAAATCGGGCGCCAACATGGCGTTTTCGATTGCTTTGATGCGCGCAGTATTGTGCGCGGTCGAATCATTCATGGCACAATTATAACACACGCGAGAAATTCAAGATCCAAAAAATACAAGGTCTGACCTTAGAGCCTGTTCAAAACCTTTTATGCCATCCCAAAAAGCGATATTTCACAAGTAAAAGCGTTTTTCGGTCTCCATGATGCTTTGGCATCACGTCGCCCTCCAAAACATTTTTCCTTGCAAAATCTCGTCTTTTTGGAACTGACAAAAAGATCTTGGACAGGCTCTTGGGGGAAACTTCTTCAAGGCAAGACCTTGTATTTTTTGGATCTTGAATTTTTGTGCGCTAAAAAACCCAGCAAACTATGGCGTTGCGGGGTCTTGTGTTATCATCGCTCCGGCGGAATCAAGGTTGAGTTCCTCAAGAAATTTCCACACGTACATGTATTTTTTTATGTACACGTAAGTCTGTTCGTTCCACACTGTGCGCATCCGAGAATTTCCGCGCCGGCAATTGTTGCAACCGCGCGAACGGTTGAAAACACTCTCCGGCAATTCGAGATCCTCATCCGAAAGTGTGGCGAGATTTATTCCGCTCGCAAGGATCCGGCGATAGAGTTGTTGTGCTCCATCGCCGCCTTCGTTGTACGCCGCGACCGGATAGATCCCGCCGATCTTTGGATTTGCCGCAAACAATTCTTGGACCGGAAGCGGCAAAGCGGCAAGCTCAAGGTCGAGAAGGCACGCCGCGGCCTTGACCGCATTCCCCAGATCAAGGGCTCCTTCGGGGAACGCAGTGATGAGCTGAGCCACACTACACTCACGCACCACGCGGCTGTATGTGCCATGGTGGTTGGTAAACTGCATTGCTCCGTATGCATGCTCCGTCCTATTGCGGAAGGGAAAGCTCGATCGGCTGAAATAAAATGACTGCTCACGATTGAGCGCGTATTCCACCAATACCGCCTCGGCTGTTCTCTTCGCTGACTCCTCTTTGCAGAAGATGCGACGCTCCGTTTCTTCATCGCTTAATCCGCGCTCGGCCGGGGAACGGCAGGCCCCGAAACCGTTGAATGAGTCGTGATCCATCTGCTCAATGAGCGCAAGGTTTATCAAATGCTTCCACGAGATCACATCGGCGAGCAGGCGCGGATAGGTGCGAGACTGGACACTCGCCGCCCGCAACTCGCCAAGCGCCGCAGTGATCTTCTTGTAGAGAAAAACTGCGCCGGCGCGGACATGCTCATCGTCGTGAAAATCTTTTGCATATGGCGTGTACTCAACCCATCGCGCCGAAGCGACCATCGCTTTCGCAGGAGTCGTAGGTGCCAAACGGTCCTCGAACCAAATATGGCGATAGCGATAGACCTTCAGCCGCTCACCTTGGTGAGAAACCGAGAATGTTAGGCGCGGGACACCGAGTCCCGAGACATATTCCACGCCATATCCCGGAGTAACCGTTCGGAAAGGAAACGCGCCGCAACGCAGGTGACGATCAGTCGGCCTTGACTTCCGAAAACAGTCCGGAAGCGGATACTGCACAAGAATCTTCACGACATGCCAACTGGCATCGCTTTCTTTGTACGCACAGAGAATGACCGGGCGCTCGGCGATAACTCTTTTACCACGTATGATCTTCGTGGTCGGCTCAAGTGTTTCATTCTTGCACAAAGTGTCCGCGTTAGCGATGCGCAAAAGTGTAACCTCTGGCGATGGAACAGGAAGATTCAGGGCCGATTCAGCGTGAACGGAAAAAGCAAGAAACGATGATAGCACGGCGACAAAAAGTCGCCAGGTGGGCGATTGTCGCATGGGAAGTCTCCGTATCAAATAACTACTCTCTTCGTGTCATGCTAGCCGTCATAATAAAAAAAGCAAGGTTGTACGAGCGATACAAAGTCGGACATTGAATCCGCCTAAGGCGGACGAATGTCCGACTTTGTATCGCCCTCTCGGGCATAAAAACTCCGAGCGCGCTTGGCGCTCGGAGCATGAACCTAGAGTGGTTCGAGTTACACAACATCAATCCCGGGAAGTCTCAGTTGGCGAATTTTCACCCGTCGTCCCCGCTTCTTCATCTGGTGAAGGCACAGCCTTTTGCTCCTTTAGAAACTGCTCAAGAAGCTCGGGGGGCGTATTGGGATCTGAAGGATCAACAATTACTGACTCTTCGGAATCAGCGACTGGTGTATCTTTGGGCGGCGCGAGTTTTTTCGCATCAAACCCAAAGAGCACGTCATCACGGTAGATCGGCTTGAAGCGATTGCCCGGCTGTAGCAGTCCGCGTTCTTTTTGCAAGAACGAAAATACTGTTGCAGCCGAGTGCGTCCAGTTGCGTCCACCGGTCTCTGCGAACCCGCTGCCGCCGTCAGCACCACGATTGCCGAGTGAGTGGGCCTTGGAATCCTTCCCCATCCAAAAGACAAGCATGATGCCTTTCTCGGGACTCTCAAGCGGACCGGGAACAAAACAGACAAGCCACACATCGGAAGTACGGCCGTCCGCATTCGTCGCCGTGCCTGTCTTGCAAGCCAACTCTCCCGCTTCTTCGATAGGAAACGCAAGCATCCTTTTTTTTCTTTCGTCCGGGGAAAGTTTCCCAACCGCAGTACCCAAAATATCCATGCCGGGAACAACGCCCTTACGAAGCGACTTAGCGGTGCCAAACTCGTCAGTAAGCGGTGCCTGCAAGATATCCGACATGATGAGAGCAACCGCCGGATGAATAACGCGTTCCTGCAACGGACGATTCTTGCCCTTCATGTCACACTCAAGCCCTCGCCCCATCTCGTCTTTATTGAGAAGCGACTTTCCGTCCTTGCAGAGATCATTAATGAACCTCGGCGTTACTTTGAAGCCGCCGTTTACAAACGCGGCAGCACCGGTCATTCCCAAGGGATTTGCTTCGCAAGAGCCGATTGCGCATGTCGGATACGGCTGAAGTGTATGTTTCGGGTCTTTTGGCATGCCGAGACGATACGTCAGCTCGATGATATGTTTGATTCCCGCTTGTTGTCCTGCACGAATAGCCGCGGCGTTTTGCGACCTTCCAAGCGCATCTTTGCATAACATCCACCCCCAATATTGCTTTTCTTTGGGGTTGTTGGAACGAAAGTTGCGAATCTCCTTTACTCCACGCCCGCGACCCAGTGAAACACCGACCGGCTCATCGAGGACTGTACATCGTTTCATAACTTCTCGAACGATATCATCAAGTGTCTCCGGCGGATGTTCGCCCAGAAGCACTTCGTTGACGAGATGCTCTACGAGGCCACCGTAGGTGTATATCTTGAAAGCCGAGCCCGGTTGACGCCAACCCAATCTCATCACGTCATGCTTCAGCCTCTTGAAATCGACATTGCCGACCTCTGCCAATACAGCGCCGTCAAACTGAACGGCAAACGCACCGAGGCGCAGCTGATCATTGTCCGGATCGTTCTCGTGGCGAGCAAGATATGTTGCCTCGGTCATCTTGACCGCCATGCCCAGCACGTCCTCCAGGCCCCGATCATGAGGAACAGCCAGTGTGTAGCCGCCCCGATCGAGATCGGACCGGCCATTTAATGATTGGAGTATCTGAATCGCCTCCTGACGGGCGCTTTCCATGTAGTAGCTATTCGCTCCACATCCTGCCCCGAGGGGCAATACTTCATCGCGCAATTTCTGATCAACGGCGTCGGCGGCGCGTGCATGCGTCGCGTCGTCAATGTACCCCTCTTGCGACATGCGCTCGAGTACGCGGCGTGTGCCGCGCAGTAACTCTCCCCAATTCGCTTCACGGATCTTTTCAGGGTATTTGAGGGAACGATCACGCGCATACGAACGAACAAGAAGCGACGGCTTATTGATCAAGGCGACAAGCATTGCGACCTGATGCAGTTCGAGTCCTTGCACAGGCTTTCCAAAGTACGCCCAACTTGCCGCTTGAAATCCGTATTGGTCACGGCCAAGAAACGGCATGTTCACATATTTAAGGAGCAGTTGCAGCTTTAGAAACTCACGCTCGATCCGAATGGCCATGATAATATCGCTGATTTTTTGCCTCGGGGTTGACCGGTGATTCGTACCCTTGCGCAAATCCTTTGCGATTTGCATCGTAATGGTTGACGCGCCTGAAGAGCTCACGTGGAGAACGTACTGATTAAACGCCGCGCGCGCGACGCCCCACATGTCGACACCTTCATGCTCGAAGAAATTTTTGTCTTCCGACGCAAGAATCGCTTTTTTGAGCAATTCGGGAATGTCGCCGGAGTCAGTGATAAGCACTCGATGTTCAGGAGAAGAAATGCACGCGAGAGTTTTTTGTTCCGGGGAAACAATGCCTGTTGCTTGAGAAAAATATCCCGGCTCATGAAGCCGTTCAATATTCTTGCGATTCGTCCCAAGCTGTGCGTCAAAATACTCCGGACGCAACATGTCCAATCCGATGATGATCTCCGGCGCATAAATGAAGCCTAGCCCCCCCGCCACGGCAACGAAACCGACTACGGCGAAAAACCGCACGAGCATACGACCGATCCAACAAAGGACAGGCCAAAGCATAATCAAGCGCAACACCCCCCAAATTCTGCCGAGGAGTGTCTTCTGGGAAGATTTCGGGCGACGTTGGTCGTCCATGACAAGACCTCCTATTTTCAATGGTCAAAAACTCTCTAGTCCAATCCTATGGTCGAGGCCCCATTTTTGCAAGTGCCGCATGTGGAATACAAAGTAGGAGAATACAAGGTCAGGCCTTAGGGGAAACTTCTTCAAGGTTTGACCTTGTATTCTCCTACTTTGCTAAAATGGCTTTTGTAAATACGCCGTAATAGTGCGGCGTTTGAATGCACGTCCGCGATTCATGTGTTTGTGCGAACGCTCGATCTTTTGGATGTCGAAGTGGGGGTCAAAAAATTCACGAAGCGTGCCTTCGGTCCATACATGCTCATAGACGCCGAGTTTCGGATGGATGTAGGAATCTTTCTCGTCAGCCGGACTTTCTTTGAGCAATCGGCGCACGTGAAGGTCCTGGTCTGCAAGAAACGACTTGAAGAAGAGCCAACCCTCCGGTTTCAGTACACGCAAAATTTCGACGCGCAGGGCTTCACGCTCTTTCTCACGCAAAAAATGCGAGGTCATCATATCAAGCACAAGATTGACCGACCCGTCCGGAAGATCGATCTGCTCTTCAATTGACCGGACAGTGTAAGTAATCGGGAGGTCTTTTGCCCGCCCTCCCTCCTTCACAATGAGGCTGGACGTACGCTCAGCTAGTTTTATGGCTTCACTTGAAACATCGTATCCCACTCCGCGCATGCCATAAGTTCGCGCAAGAAAAATGAGATTCCGCCCATTGCCACAACCAAGGTCAAGTACACACGCCAGCGGATTCAAAAACCGCCGGCCGTAATTCCGCTCGGACCACCGGCAGAACTTCTCAAGATCCTCCGCCGGCTCGTCGGAAAGCGTGAGATGCTCGGAGGTCTTGTATTCCTTATCCCAGAATTCTTTGTGTTTGGACACAGCACTATCATACGCACCCCGCAAGTAATTGCAAAAAGCCCTCACGTCAACAGAAAAAGCCCCGCTTGTGCGGGGTTTCTGTCTCGTGGAAAAACCTTACTGAACCGAGACCGTTACTTGCTTGGTAGCCATCGGCGAGCCGTCTTTGCCCCCAGCGCTACACGTAAGCGTGTATGTCGATGTAAGAGAAGGCGTATAGGTCACAGAACCGCTGGCGCCACTTGTAGCGCCTGACGTAATGTGGATTTGCTGATTATAAGAAGTGATGGCAGAAATTCCACATCCGCCGCCGTAATACGATGTGTCGTTGTTCGTTAGATTGGAGTTCCAAGTGAATGTAACTGGCTGTCCCGACGTAAGAGAAGTTTGTGACGGTGTAAACGAACTAATCACGACTGGATTGGTTTGCGGCGGTTGAACGACATTTACTGTTATCTGCTTAGTCGCGCTCGGAGAGCCATCCTTTGCGCCAGAGGAACAACGAAGTGTGTAGGTCGCAGTTGCAGGCGGCACGTAGGTGGCGGTACCGCCGCTTACAAAGCCTGGCGTAACTTGAAGTGCTGCCACGTTATTTTGTGTCAGACCCTCAATACTGCATCCGCCGCCGTAATACGATGTGTCGGTTTGAGTTAGATTAGAATTCCAAGTGAATATGACGGCTTGTCCAGGGGTTATTGTTGCGGGCGATGCGGTGAACGAGTTGATGACGACGGAGTTGGTTTGGACATTCGTGCCAGTCACGGAGAATAGATCCTGGAGTGTATAGAGACCGTCTGCAAACCGGAACAATTCCATGTTAATAACGGTATCGGTATCTGCGCGACATGGAACGGTGTCCTTGAATGTATAACTGCCATTCGCATTCTTTGTAATCACGAAGTCAGAGCGCTTTCCAGAATATGTAAGTGTGTCAGTGCCTTCTCCTCCATCGTAGTAGTCATCACCATTCCCACAACTGATGGTAGAGATTGGTGTGAGGGTCGTTCCGTCACACTTTTTGCCAGTCGTTGAGCTGTAGCCGACAATCGAAGAACACCCAGGTGGATAGGTTGGCTGGGTCGATACACACCTCTGTCCCGTGAGCGAGCTGAACAGGTACCCTGAGAGACATCCTGCGGGAAGAGTTGTAACGCTCGACAAACTGTTCGTATTCGTCGGAGTGGGAGTCGTTGTTGACTGATCGGTAACCTTAAAATACGAACCGCTCGCATCAAGATAACTCTGATTACCTACGGCAGTTTTGATTTCGAGCGTATAGGCTCCGAGCGGAATCATCGTCGGCACAATCAGTTTTTCGTACCCATCGTTGGTACTTGTAACCAAATCATACTCTTGGCCGTCAGTACCATCGCCGATGTATGAACGGAGACGAATGAGCATTTGGCTGTCACTCGGCACACCCATCGTCTTCCATTCGACTAAGGCGCTCTCACCTCTGTACCAATATCCCCCGCCGTTTGGATTGATGACGGTAATTGAGGCGGATGGTACGGTTGTGCCAGAACAACTGAAATTCGCGTATTCATTGTTGCCATCAATGATGGTATCTGCGGATCCTCCACAACTGCTCCCCAATGTCATCGGTGTACCCCGTTGACCACTTGCCGTTATCACGCAAGCGCTGACTCCGGAACAATCGTAGCGTGTCGGCTCACCGACCGTTTTTGGAGACACGTATCCCCAGCATTTTTGTTCTCCAGACGCGCCACTGAAGACGCATTTGACTTGATCAGTTGTGTCCTTGGTGGTTGTGGGTGTTTGGTCAACGACAGTTGTGGTGTTTGTTGCGTCATTTGGCTTGCTTATGCCACTCCCTCCGCAGATCTTCGCAATCACCGCTCGTGTCATCGAGCCAACGATGCCGAACGATGGAAGCCCCTGCTCTTTCTGGAATCGCTGGACGTATCCTTGCGTAATGCGGCCGAAATAGCCGGTCACAAGTTCCAACGGATCAAGATCATAGTGGTCGGCGAGGAATTTTTGCAATTCGCTCACTTGTCCGCTCGTTGAAACATCGCGCGCACCGC
>Ga0155394_150_pt2 | contig 28739 bp, 27 predicted proteins | sample RifCSPhighO2_02_FD_106362 | JGI IMG/M metagenome (GOLD analysis project Ga0155394, IMG submission 106362) | Candidatus Lloydbacteria bacterium RIFCSPHIGHO2_02_FULL_50_13 | reverse complement strand
GAAACACCAATCATCGCCCAATTTCGTTCTACCACTACACACTTTTATGCATAGCGAGTTATCCACAGTTTTTCTATTTCGTAATTCACAGAAGTCAAGGAGAGTTCCTTTCGTGTGGCGAGGTGAAAAATACGAGGTGGAACCTTGAAGAATCAATTCCTAAGGTTCCACCTCGTATTTTTTGCTTTTGTCTGCGTGAGTCTGCGCGCTTCTTAGCGAGCGTATTCGATACATCTCATCTCGCGGATGACGGTCACTTTGATCTCGCCTGGGTATTTCATTTCCTGCTCGATCTGAATGGCTATGTCGCGGGCGAGCGCATGCGCTTCGAGGTCGCCAATCTGTTGCGGGGTGACAAAGACGCGCACTTCGCGGCCGGCGGCAAGCGCATAGGCTTTCTCGACGCCGGGTCTTGACGAGGCAATCTTTTCGAGGTCTTCGAGCTTTTTGATGTAATTTTCAACTGATTCACGCCGTGCACCGGGGCGGCCGCCGGAGATCGCATCTGCCGTTTGGACAATGATGGATTCGAGCGTTTCGTACGGGTACTCCTCGTGGTGCGATTGCATGGCTTTCACGATGCGCTCATCGGCACCGAATTTTTGGAGGATCCTGCGTCCGATCTCCACGTGCGTTCCTTGGACCTCGTGATCGAGCGCCTTCCCGATGTCGTGAAAGAGCGCTCCGGCGCGTGCGATTGCGACATCACCGCCCAGTTCCTCGGCGAGCATAGCCGCGATGTGCGCCATTTCGGTCGAGTGCTGAAGGACATTTTGCCCGTAGCTCGTGCGGAAGTAGAGGCGGCCGAGAATGGAAATCAGCCGCGGGTCCATGTTGATGACCCCGCATTCATAGCAGGCCTGCTCGCCTTTTTCTTTGATGATTTTGTTGATATCCGTTTTGGCTTTCTCTACCATTTCTTCGATCTTGGATGGTTGAATGCGTCCGTCGAGAATGAGGTTCTCAAGCGCAATGCGCGCGATCTGGCGGCGTACCGGATCAAAGGCGGAAATGACAATCGTCCCCGGCGTGTCGTCGACGATGAGCTCAACTCCGGCAACTCGCTCAAATGTGCGGATATTGCGGCCTTCTTTGCCGATGATCTTCCCCTTAATTTCTTCGTTGGGAATCGTGACCGATGTGGTCATGATATCGCCTGCGGTTGAAGCCGCCAAGCGTTGGATGGACGTGGAAAGAATGTCCTTGGCACGACGGTCAAGGCGCTCCACACCCTCACGCTCGAGTTTTTGCAGGCGAACACGGAAATCCTCCTCGAATCTTGTCTCGATCTTCTCGACAAGCTTTTGCTTCGCCTCTTCTTCAGAAAGCCCCGCAACACGTTCGAGCTCCGTTTCGACGGCGCGTTTTCGCTCCTCGACTTCACCCTTTATGGTGCGTACCTCTTCCGCTTTTCCTTTGATATTTTCGACTTCTCGGTCTATGTCACCCTGGCGTTTGTCCAACAGTTCCTCTTTTTTCACAAGGCGCTCCTCCGTTTTTTTCCACTCCCGCTCTTTTTCTTTTTCCTGTGCGCGCAATTCTTCGCCGCGTCGCGCCGCCCTCTTCTCTCCCTCCTGAATAATTTTCTGCGCCTCCTCTTTTCCGGCGAGGAGTATTTGCTTGACCTCAAGCTCGACCGAACCCTTTTTTCCCGCTGTAAGCGCCCATCGGATGACATATCCGGCGATCAGACCGAAGATGCCGCTTCCGACGCCGATCGCAATGACCATGACGACGTCCATAAATGTTGTTGGTGATAAGAGAAAACACCGCTTTCCCAAAGCGATGTGTCCAAGTTAGACACGTGTACGCAAGAGACGCAACACAATGACCCGCGCCATGACCTTAAAGAGGGTGGCACTTGAAGAGGATACTCAAAAACTATCCTGGGATAACGGGTCCGATGACGAAGCTTCGCATACGGGGTGGGTGAACAATGCTTTCTGTGTTGATAAATAACGAGTTTATTCATTGTCGGCTCGGGAAACTGAAACAGAAAACGCCGACAAATGCAGTGTAGCAGATTGTCGGCGCGGTGTCCATATGCCTAAAAATTCTCACCAACGTGTCCAAAATTATGAGGGCGCGGGCCACTAGTCGTTTTTGCGCAGAGGCGCGGTTTCCTCACCGGGAAGCAGTTTTCTCATCTTGAACACCTTACGGCATTCGGTGGCACCAGCGACGCAGAGATATTGGAAAACGGTCTTTTCGTCAATGCGCACAGTGATGAGGTCGATCCAATCTCCATTTTCGAGTTCGTGATATGGATATACGCGCGCGGATTCAACGGCCCATCGTTTTGTGGTGACGATGAGGTCACCGACACGCGCCGTCGTGTTCAACTGCTCGACCTCTCCCAAACTTTCACGTTCGACAGAGGGCGCAGTCATTGGCGGTACGCTGATCTCCGGCTTGGGGCGCGCCTTGGTCGCAGGTCGAACATTCTCTCGCGACGGGCATGAAGCCAGAAGGATTAGTACGCCGATCACAACGAATGCGACGACGACCTTTATTCGTGACACGCGACTTCTCCATTCAGTTGAATGTGTTCGTCTTTTCCGAGTGTGCCAGAGAAAAAGAATGGCGGCAACGGTACTACGATAACGACATGAAGTTGCGATTGCGTCAAACAAAAAACCGACAGTTGCTCCGTTGCTTGAGCGAACCGTCGGCGGCGTCAGTCTTTTTCGGCGCAGAGCTTCTTGTCGCCCCTTGTCTCGACACAGAGCCTGTGGAAATAGCGTTGATTGAAACCGTTGTCCCGGAGTAGATATTCGAGAACCGCCTTTGTGCCAACGGCGATGTCGAGATGATATCCATGAAAGTCGTATCCCACCATGCTCGCTGGCGCAAGCGGGGCTTCGCCGTTCAACACAACACGAGTGACCGCATCGCCACTTCTGTTGTTGACGAACATTATCTCACGGACGGTCACGCTTCTTGCCTCGACGATCTCTTCCTTGATGGTGACTGAATGCATCTTCTGTGAGTAGTCCGAGCATGCGGACAACCCAATAGCAAGCAGGGTGAGTAGCAGTACATTCTTCATGGGAGGCTCCTCTTTTGGTTGTGGTTGGGTTGTGGTACGGATTTGATGGCAAACAGCTGAACAGCTGAGGAAACTCTATCATGAGCCACTTGGTTTGTCAAGCAAACAAAAAGTAACTGCTCACAACTCTGAGCAACGGCCGAGGTCGTTCCTCAGCTTTGGGAGGTGCGACCTCAAGGAATTTGGCCGTCTTTTGAACAACGGCAGCCAACTTCTCCGAGGTCCGACCTTTCAGCCAAGATCGGACCTCAGGCTGCCTTGTGGTTGAGCGGTCACTCGGTTTCGTGAGTAGATACAACAAAAAGTAACTATCCACACCTCCCCAAATATCTATATTCTTAGGCGTTTAATGCGAGGTACTGTTTGAACCAATTCTCTGGGTCATTCCACTTGAGAGAAAGAATGAACGAAGTGACCTCGGATTTTTCGCTATTTTCCGTTCGGTTTCGGTTTCAGCACTTCGTCGATCAGTCCGTATTTCTTGGATTCGTCGGCAGACATGAAGTAGTCGCGGTCGGAGTCTTTCTCCACTTGCTCAAAAGGTTTTCCAGTATTTTTGGCGAGAATTTTGTTGAGATTTTCTTTTGTGCGCAGAATATGTTTCGCCGAGATCGCGATGTCGGAAGCCTGCCCCTCGACGCCACCCATCACTTGGTGGATCATCACCTCGGCGTTCGGAAGCGCAAAACGTTTTCCCTTCGTGCCAGAAGAGAGAATAACTGCCGCCGCGGATGCGGCGATGCCGATGCAAATGGTAGAAACATCAGGCTTGATGTGGTTCATCGTGTCGTAGATCGCCATTGCCGCCGTCACCGAGCCGCCAGGGGAGTGAATATAGAGCTTGATATCTTTCTTCGGGTCTTCAGACTCAAGGAAAAGGAGTTGTGCGATGACAATGTTCGCGACATTGTCATCGATCGGTCCGCCCAGAAAAACGATGCGCTCGCGCAAGAGGCGCGAATAAATATCATACGCGCGTTCGCCGAAGGACGATTTTTCGATGACTGTTGGAATTAACATGAGATTTTTTGTTTAATTCAGTAACAAAGGGAGCATAACACAAAAAAGAAATTTGGAAAATCTTCGTGGGCGTACAAGGTGAAACCTTAGCCCCGCAGTGCGGGGTTCAAGGTTCCACCTTGTACGCCATCCTGGTATTTTCTCACCATGCATTTGCCGCCTTAATGAATGCCTGAAAGATTTTTTGCGATGATGTGCCACCAAGTTCTTCCGGATGCCACTCGATGCCAAGGCCGAATGGGTAGTTTCGCAGTTCGATCGCTTCAATAACGCCATCCTGCGCCCGTGCGGAAACAAAAAGTCCGCGACCGAGTGTCTTTATGCACTGGCGATGGCGACTATTCACGGTGAGGCATTTTTTCTTGGTGAATGATGCGAGTAAGGTGCTCGCTTCAATAGAAATCTCATGGGTGGCGAAAGCGTTTTGCATCAATGTGCCGCCGCGACGATAACGGGCGTGTGCAACCGCGTGTGGTATATCTTTTTTTAAATTTTGATAGAGCGATCCGCCGAGTGCAACATTCATTATTTGCGCTCCGCGGCATATACCAAGGATGGGGATGTTTTTCTTTTTTGCTTGGCGAAAAAGCGCAAGTTCCAACAGGTCGCGTTCATTGCTCACGTTCACGCAGTCGCGGTCTTTTTCGTGATAACGGAGCGGGTTGATATCGTGTCCGCCGATAAGCAGTAGTCCGTCAGCAAGCTTGATAATTGAGCGGAATGCGCTCGCTTCTGTGGGCCGTGCGATGAGGAGTACGACTCCACCCAAGGATTCAATCGCGTCAGCATATGCGCGTTTTACCTGCAGTTTGCGCGGGACACCGACATCTTCACTTGCCGGAATGACGATGATGGGCTGTCGTCGCATGGTTAAAATCACAAAACTTAATACACCACTTCGTTTTCTCCTTCCTTGTTCTCGATGGTGTAGCCCATTGTTTCTGCAAGATATTTGAACGCCTCTTTTTCCCCAGCACTAGATTTTATCTCTTCAACGCGTGCGGTGAGTTCTTTTGCACGCGCAAGCGACGCGCGTATGTTTTCGCCATAATGGCTGAATTGTCCACGAAGCCCTGTTTCTTCTTCCACCGTGATTGCGTTTTGCTGTTTCAGAAGGTGGAGGATCTTTTCGAATCGCAACGCTTGCCATGCGGCAAATCCTGGCTGGCCGTTGAGCCATCCGGTAAAGGCGCCCATTGCTTTCTCGCGACCGACTCGGTCAGCCTCGTCGTCACCGACTACTAGGCGAGAGAGCACTTCTTGGCGACGAAGGTTGCCGTAGAGCTCCCTCATTTCATCATCTCCTTCATGAAAGAATTCTTCATTTTTTGAAAATCCCGCCGCACCAAGATCGGCGAGGGCAACGATAAGCGCTTCTTTGGGAACAGGAACACCGTCTTCAAGGGCTTTTTCCAAATGTGGTTGGGAAAAAAGAGGCCCTTTGACAACATCACCCTTCTTCAATTCAGCAAAAAGTTTGCCGAGTTCAGGGTTTTGCTCAACAGCAACTCCAAAGTATGGACATTCTTCGAATGGCGCACCCTTGAAATCTTTGCCGAGATTTGCATCAGGATAAGTGAAATCAACCCCCAGGATTGCGGCGCGAATATCCTCTTCGGTGAAAATTTCAACCCCCGCCTCTTCATTTGCTTTCCGCATCTCATCCTCAACGAGCCGCGCACTTTTTCCCTCGTTGCCATCCGCGCTAAAGGGCGCATCACCTTCTCGTGCTCCTCGGTGTCGACGAATCATCGCGAGAAGGTTATTGGGATCGGTTTCGTCGTATTCGATAACGGTGTCATGCCATGCGATAGCCATCTCAGCTACCAGCCTTTGTTTCGGCGAGAGATGTAAAACGTCAGCCATTTGTTCCGCACGTCTCTCTAGTGTGTGAGGGTGTTCTGATGTGTGAAAGGTCTTAGGGTTTTTTCCCTCTGAATCGTGTTCCGCTACGTGAAATTGAAAACCACGCTCCTTGATCTTGAGCGAAGCGTTCTCAAAATTTATTTCCTTCTCGTTTTCTTCAACTGCGGCTTCTGGCATACCCTCCGACATAGTTAAATGCTAACACAATTTATTAAAGTAGTCAATGTTTTGGCCCACTGTGGCAAGGGCTTATTGGAGTGTCAACTGAGTATATAAAAAGCTGCGTTTTGTGTAAAACGCAGCTCGCGCACTAGTACCCAATTAACTTAATCTTGTCACGGACACACCAAAGGCAGCCCTTAAGAGTCTGTCCACCAAAGGCTGCCTTTGGTGGACAGAACTAAGTTAATGGGGTACTAGTACAAGGCCAGACCTTGTACCAACGGAACAGATGGTCTTTAACTGGTCAATCCATGCATTGTTTAGGTCCAGATATAACGCACCATAAGCGTGTGGTTCGGCGTGTGCCAGAACATGTTTGGAAAACCTCCGGCTTTCATGGCAAGCTTGCGCATTGGCAGGTTGTCCGCCTTGGTGTCGAGGTAGATACGTTTGCAGAGTTGCCGTGCGAACGTTTTCAATTCTTCCAGGAGTATTGCTCCATAACCTGAGCTACGGTCCGGCTTGTTCACCACAAGGCGGCGCACAAAGATGCCGTCGACGAACCGAGGGCCTTTATTGTGCCAGACATACTTGAGCTCGTAGGGGGTGAGTGGCGCGCGATTCACGACAGAGATACCTATATAGGCGATTGGTTCCCCATTTCTCCACCAACGTGTCTTGCCGAGGCGAATACGTCCACGCGTTAATTCGAGCTCACCCGAATCGAAGCGCGCCTTGTTCTCGAGTTCAGCAATCAGGTCCTCAACGCGCGGAGGCCTCCGGAATGCGTGACGAGTTTCCTCGTCTACTGTGAAAAGTTTTTGCACCGCACACGCCTCTTTATAAAGCACAGAATTGCTGGCTCGTTGTAGCGAATTTTGCACTGACTTCTCCGACACCAAACATCTCTATAGAGACTAACAGGGGGACTCTGGTGATGCAAGAGTTGCGAAAATGTTGCGAAAATGTATTCAGTACTTTAGGACTCAAGCAACTGAAAAACTTTTTCGTTGGTGAGGAGCATGCGTACATAGGCCTCCGCGCGTTCTTCCGTCGCGTCAGGATAATGCGCGCGGAGTGCTGCGACCTCTTTTCTTAACTGCTCAGCGTCGGGCTCAACCTTTTCGTCTTGGGCGATCTGGCTTACCACGAGTTGGGTTTTAGCGCGTTTCTCGGCGGTGGGTCCCCAATCTTTCTCCAGTTCTTCCTGTGTTTTTTGTATTGCCTTGTAGTACGCGTCCGTCGCGAGGCCCGTCCGCTTTAAATCATGCGCGAATTCCTCACGCATGCGCGCAAGCTCCTGTTCGACGATGATTTCCGGTATGTCGATGGTTGACTTTGCGAGGATGGCATCCATGATCGCCATGCGCTTTTTATCTTTCGCAGAACGCTCCTTTTCTCGCCTCATGTTTTCGTGGAGTTTCGCTTTAAAATCCGCGACATCGGCGAAATCTCCCAGCCTCTTCACATAGGCATCATCCAAAGGCGGAAGTGGGGCGCTCGTGTCCGAAGCGCCCCTTTCGCTTTTTGCGCGCATTTTTTGTATTTCCCCGACAGCTTTTTCGACATCGTCGTCACTCACGATAACTTCTGCGGTTGTCCGCGCTTCTTTTTCGGCAAGTTTTTTGTAGTCTGGAAGTGTTATTTTGGGGAGTATCGCGGTGGTAAGCGTGAACTCAAGCGGATTCCCCATGGCGATCTTGGTGATGCGTACATCAGGGCGGCCAAGTACGTCAAGTTTTTCCTCCCGGATGATCGCTCCGTAAGCGTAAGCGATGGCAATCTCCGCCATTTCTTCAAGAATTGTCGCCTCGCCGACTTTTGTAACAAGAATACTTTCCGGAACATGGCCCTTTCGAAACCCCGGCATTTCAAAGTTGGCACCGATACGTTTTATCGCCTCACCTCGCGCACTTCCGAATTCGTCCGCGGGGATTGCGGCGGAAATCTCCGCCATAGAGCGAGGGAGTTTTTTGATTTTCAGGACGTATTTTTTTGCGGCTTGTTCATCCATGGAATGCCGTTTATGCTAATGTTTCTCAACTTACCTTGCAAGACGACGAAAAATACAAGGTGGAACCTTGGGAGTTAATTCTTAAAGGTTCTACCTTGTATTTTTCTTTGAGGCGGTTTGCAATTTTTTGGCAAACAAAAACTAAATCTGATCCACCTCGTTCAACGAATTCAAGTCGGTTTCGTTTAGGTCCGCCTCGATGTCGCTCACTTCATCGGAGGTTTCTTGTGGGGGAAATACTCCCGCTTCGCCCGGAGGCATTGGCACGTCAGCATCTCCGCCCACCATAATTCCCGGTGTATCCAGCATACCTGTGGTCGGCGCATCAACCTTTCCGCCCATTAACACAAACCACGCGACAATGACGAGAATCACGACAGCGCCAACGATAAACATGGTCGGCGATTTCTTCGGCGTCATATCTCCCATCGGTGCGACAGGGGCTGTATTTTGTTCTTGGTCCATAATTTCTTGTTAATTAAAAAATAATGTTTTTCCAACTGTGTCGACGGTTACGGTGTTGTCGGAAGGGCGGGCGGCGTGCTTGTGGCGGTCGCCCCGGGCGTTTTGCCGCGTAGCTCCGCCGATGACTTCAGGCTTTTAATCGTTTCCACAAGAGCACGGTGGGCATCTTTGGTTGCATCACGTGCGGCCGCCAAGAACTCGCGAACCTTTTTGCCCGGATCAACTTTGTCCGGCTTTCCATCGCCGTTGGCGTCAACATCGGCGGCGGTGAGCGCGCTTTCCATTGCGGCCTTCGCGCTTTCGACCGCGGTTGTTGCGGTGTCAAGTTTTTGGCGTGCAGTTGCGAGGAGTGCTTCCGAGGCGGCAGTGTTCACGCCGCGCTCCTTTAATTTTACGATACGTGAATCAATGCGCGTTGCGATCTTCCTTAGCCGTTCGATTGCTCGCTCCATGTGCTCGATCATGCGGCTTGCAATGCGTTGCAAGATTGCGCTTCGTCGCTCGGCCAGCTTCTCTTGCGTCGCCGCCTTACGTTCGTCGAACGTACTCGACGCGACTCGTCCTGTCGCCCGTCCTGTCGCCGTTTCACGCGCACCCGTTACCGCTCCGACTTGCGCGAGGGAGATCATCGGAGAAAAGAGGAGTGCTCCAAGCGCCACGCCGCTGACTAAGTGTTTCGTGTTCATATCTGGTAAATGATGTTTAATAAATTACTAATTTCAATTTAACACAATAAATTGTGCCACTCATTAAGTATAGCAAAATTGTGGAGGGATAAGGCGGTGCACAAGGCGGAAGACGGCCTAAGGTCTTTTCTTGGTTTTTACAAGGGAAGACCTTGGAGAAGTTGGCCGTCTTCCGCCTTGTATGCCTCGATCTAGATGCTTTTGTGGATAAAGTGGGGGATAAGCTGTGCATAAATCCGATTTCGTCACGGTTTAAGGTTATGTATATCGCAGGAATTGCTGAAAATAGCACCAAAGTGCTAGTGTTTTCTTATGAACTTAAAAGCATTGGTCAAAAAGTTGCTCGTTATTCGGGCCAAAGGTTTCATAAAAACTCACCGAGCACATGATACCGGTATTGGTAAAACCATGGAGGACTTATTGGGTATCAGAGAAAATAATCTTCGGCTTCCAGATGCCGGAGAAATTGAGCTGAAGGCAAAAAGAATTGATTCCGGTAGCATGTTAACCGTTGCGACAAAATCTCCTTTGCCAAAAGGGGTGAATAAAATTCTTTTTGAAAAATACAAATATCAAGACAAGGAGGGGAAATACAGTCTCCATTCAACCGTCTGCAGCTCAAGAAAAAACAGGCAAGGGTTAAGAGTTGCTTTTACAGGAGAAAAACTTATCTTAAAAAATCCTTATAATGTAAAGGCGTATTGGCCGATTTCAATTTTTGACGAAGTACTCAAGAGCAAGTCGAATAAGATACTGCTTATTTTTGCGGAAACTCGCGGTGAAAGAAAAACTCGCGCAGAGCGGTTTCACTACACCGAGGCGTATTTGCTTTTCGGACTCAATATAAAGAAATTCAAAAACGCCATCGAAAAAGATAGTTTAAAAGTGGACATACGAATCGGAGTGTATCGAAGCGGCAAACTCAAGGGGCGTTATCATGATCACGGAACCGGCTTTCGCATCGGCAAAAAGGACTTTCTCAAAATTTTTGACGGCTATAAAAAACTCATGTAGTTTTTCGTAGCACAACAACACTCTCCGTATTCATTGTCTCTTCAAGCGCGCCGACAATGTTTGTCGGAGAATTTTTAATAGGCATTCTTTTTCCCGGAATATTGCGGACAAAAATATCTTCGCAAGTGAAGCCGATTTTTTCAGCCAACTCGGCGATAATAAAATCGGTGGGAATGCGGACTTGTTTGACCAGCCGATTGCCGATCACCAGACAGAAATACTTTTTCGACTTGAGTATTTTATGCGCCCTTTTTAAGCAGTCGTTGAGGCCGATATAAAAACTCAAAACATCCTTAGCGCGACTTTCGTCTCGTTTCGCTATTTTATCCAGCGAATCATTAAGATGTTCGGACGAGAGAACGTGGGACAATGTCTTCGTTGCCCTGCCGCCAAGCAGTTCGTTGTCAACGCCAGAAGCGTCATTCGGATCGTCAAACATATCAATCCATTGTGAGGATAAGCGAGAAAATTGTCCGTACGCGACGGTTGTCCTGCTGTCGCCATACGGTGGCGAAGTGATAATGCAATCAATGGAATGCTTTCGTATGCCGTTTTCTTTGGACGAATCGCCGAAGATAATTTTTGTCCATGCGCCCCTTTTTGCCTCTTTATAAAATTCACCGGCCCTTGTGATGTTTGCTTCTGCCTTTTTTCGAAAAATACCGAACACGTCGGGGTCATGCTTTTCCAGTTTCTCTCCCTTGATTCTGACCAATTTAAACTCGCCCGTCTTGGTGTTTGAGGCGTAGCGCACCGTTTCGCTGAAGGCGACCGTGAGAAAATTGCGCATTGTCACGTCTTCAATTTCTTGGATTGCCCTCTTGAGTTTTGCCAGTTTGACGATAACCCCTTCCTTGAACCAAAAATCAAGGTTTTTGAAGTTGGGTTTTTTGATCTCGCGATCTTTGACTTTTTCTAATCTGTCGAGTAGGGCGAAATACTCCTTCGTCAACTTTTGCGGGTTGATGGGCGCAGTTTTTGCTTTGGCGAGAAAAATTGCTAAAGGGTTAAGATCAATGCCATAAGCATTCCTGTCCAAAACCCTGCTTTCCACAAGAGCCGTGCCGGAACCGCAAAAAATATCGCAGATCGTGTCGCCCTCCTTGCTGTATGTTTCCAGCAACCTGCGGGCCACTTGCGGAATAAACATCGCGGGATAAGTGTGGATGCCATGAGTATATGTTTTGGTATTTTCTCCCCGATAATCCCACGAGTAATCTATTCGGCGGGTGTATTTTTCGCTTGATTGGTCTTTCTCAATTTGCGACTCGAGGTTGCGGATGATTTTCACGACAACGCCGCGCACTTCCACCTCGTTGCGATACATCGGAAAGAGGGAGGGGTTTGCCGGCTGAAGTCGAAACCCGCCTTTTTCCCGATAGAGTTTTTTGAGCGTTACTTGGTTGTCGTCAATAATTGCGACCACGGTTTGCCCATTATCCGCCGTTTCCTGTTTGCGGATTACGACAATGTCTCCATCAAAAATTCCTTCGTCAATCATGCTGTTGCCTTGCACGCGCAGAGCGTAATGTTTTCCTTGCCTGCTTATTTCATCCTTTGTGATGGTGGTTGTTTCGTCCGGCGCTTCAATTGCTTCAATGGGCGCTCCGGCGGCGATTGCGCCGAGGATCGGTATTTCTATCGTCTGCTTTTTCTCGACAGTAGAAACGGCACGTGGCTGATTAAATTCCTTTTTGAGTTGCCCTGCTTCTTGCAGTTTTTTGATGTAATAGTGGGCGGTGGAAACAGAGGCGAGCTTAAATTTTTTACTAATCTCGTCGAGGGAGGGGGCGTAGTCGTGCTTGGCGATGTATGCTTTTACGAAATCGAAAACCCGCTTCTGCTTTTTCGTGATCATTCTGCCATTATAGAAAATAATTAGAAAGCATACAAACGCAAACTATTAACTGTACAAGGTTACACCTTGTACCCACCTTGTACCAAAATATCCTTATTCCTGCGATACAAGGTGTAACCTTGGATATTAGACGATACTACTGACTAGGAGGCAAGTAGACCAACCATGAGGAGCGCGACGATGTTGAGTATCTTGATCATGGGGTTGATGGCTGGGCCGGCCGTGTCTTTGTACGGGTCGCCGACGGTGTCGCCGGTCACCGCCGCTTTGTGCGCGTCGCTACCTTTCCCGCCAAAGTTGCCTTGCTCAATGTATTTTTTTGCGTTGTCCCATGCGCCGCCGCCGGTCGTCATGGAAATGGCGACGAAGAGCCCCGTCACGATGCTACCGACCAAGAGTCCGCCAAGCGCTTCTGGGCCGAGTATGAGTCCGACCAAGACCGGGGCGAGCACCGGAATAAGCGACGGCACAATCATTTCTTTGAGCGCCGCGGCGGTTACGATGCCGACCGCTTTGGAATAATCAGGCCGCCCGGTGCCGTCCATAATCCCCTTGATCTCTCTAAATTGCCTGCGCACTTCTTCGACAACGCTTCCCGCAGTTTTTCCGACTGCTTCCATGCAAAGCGCCGCGAAGTAATAGGGGAGCAAGCCGCCGATAAAGAGGCCGACTATAATGTATGGGTCGCCGAGCTCAAAGACGAGTTTGCGTCCGAGCGCTTCGAATTCTTGTGTGTAGGACGCGAAGAGGACAAGCGCCGCGAGACCTGCAGACCCGATGGCGTAGCCCTTGGTCACTGCTTTTGTGGTGTTTCCCACCGCGTCGAGAGGATCAGTAACCGCGCGTACTTCGGCGGGAAGTTCTGCCATTTCCGCGATGCCGCCCGCATTGTCGGTGATCGGACCGAACGTATCAATGGCAATGATCACTCCGGCCAAGGAGAGCATGCTCATTGCCGCGACCGCGACGCCGTAAATCCCCGCGAAGTGATGTGCGACGAGAATTCCTACCACGATCGCGATTACGGGAAGTGCGGTGGCTTTCATTGATATCGCGAGCCCCTGAATGATATTTGTGCCATGACCGGAAGTTGATGCTTTAGCAATCGACTGCACCGGTTTGTGGTTCGTGCCAGTATAGTAGTCGGTGATGACGACCAAGAGGCCGGTGACGACGAGACCGACAAGCGATGCGATGAAAAGATCGGAAATGGAATGGAGCCCGTTACCAGACATCAACTTTTGCGTGACAGGATAGAACGCCGCCGCCGCGACAACGCCCGAGACAATGAGTGCTTTATAAAGTGCACCCATGATGTTCTGTCTTTTCCCTAGTCGCACGAACCACGTACCGACGATCGAGGCGACGATAGAGACGCCACCGAGAACAAGTGGGTAGAGGACGGCGTTGGGAAATTCCGGGAAGAGGAGGTGTCCCAAGAGCATCGCCGCAACGGAAGTGACTGCGTAAGTTTCGAAGAGGTCGGCGGCCATGCCTGCGCAGTCACCGACATTGTCTCCGACGTTGTCCGCGATAACCGCCGGGTTTCGCGGGTCGTCTTCGGGAATACCTGCTTCAACTTTTCCGACGAGGTCCGCACCAACGTCAGCGGCTTTGGTGAAAATACCGCCGCCCAATCGCGCAAAGACCGAGATCAAGCTCGCGCCGAAGCCAAGCCCGATGAGCGACCGCACGTCTTGGGTAATTTCGTAAAAGACAGCGATGGAAAGGAGTGCAAGTCCGACCACCATAAGGCCGGTGACGGCGCCGCCACGGAACGCGACCGAAAGCGCGGGAGCGAGTCCCCCTTTTGCGGCTTCGGTCGTGCGGACATTCGCGCGCACGGAGACATTCATTCCGATATATCCGGCAAGCGCGGAAGATACCGCGCCGACTAAAAAGCCGATCCCCGTAGTAAGTCCGAGAAAATACCAGAGTAATGCAAATACAATAAGCGCGATCGGGGCGATGACCTTGTACTGCTTATTGAGATACGCCTCGGCACCCTCGCGAATCGCTCCGGAGATCTCTTGCATGCGCGCGCTCCCGGCACTTTTGTTCAAAATGCTCTTTGCGGTTCCCATGCCATAAAGGATAGCAAGGATTGAACTGCCAATTGCGAACAGAATGTAGTTACTCATAGATAAAGTTATTTGAAAAAGTTAATTTTAAAAAGGGCAATCAATTAAACTTAACCCTCACTACGGGTTGCCACAGCAACTCACTATCGAACTTCAGACTCATAGTTATTATAGGAGGACCAATATGTCCCCCAGTAAGTGTTCCAATACTCACTGTTGTAAGAGCCCCCCTCTTGCAGAATAGCGTCTGCAGCTTTCTGCGCTTCTCGCTTCGCGTGCTCTTGAGCAAGTTTTTCTTTTCCCGCCCCCCCCTCCATGAGATTGCTCTGGTGATGTTGACATAAATTTTATAATTACTTTAGTGTTTAGTAATAATTTTATAATCTTTTCTTCCTGCTGACTATGTACTACTCTTGATTTGTATTGTCGGCAATCACCTCCTTTTCTCCGGTCATGGTGCCGACTTCTTCGGCCTCTGCTTTTGTTTCCTCGACCAGATCGGGCTCGCCGACAGACTCTGATTCGACGAATTCTTTTACTTCTTCTTCCGGTGTCATTGCCGTTTCAGCCGCCAAGGGTGCCTCGGGCTCGGCCAAGTATTCTTCACCGGCAGTTGATTTGATGTCAATGCGGAAACCCGTCAACCTTGCGGCGAGGCGTACGTTTTGCCCCCCGCGCCCGATCGCAAGCGAAAGCTGGTCCGGCATTACCTCAACCACGGCGCGACGCTCTTCGGTGTTCACCAAGACACTCCGCACTTTGGCCGGCGAGAGCGCATCGGCGATGAATTTCTCGACATCGGGTGACCATTCGATGACGTCGATCTTTTCTCCGGCGAGCTCACTGATGACGGTTGAGACACGAACGCCGCGCTGTCCGACGCAGGAGCCGACGGGGTCGACATGCGCGTCGTTGGAGTGGACGGCGATCTTCGTGCGCGACCCCGCCTCTCGGGCAATCTCTTTGAGTTCAACGACACCGCTTGAAACCTCCGGCGCCTCAAGTGCGAAAAGCGCGCGGATGAAGTTCGGATGTGCGCGCGAGAGCCGCAGGTTGATGCCGCGCGGTGACTCCTCTATAGAGTAGAGATAACTGCGGATGCGCTCTCCCGTGCGGTAGCGCTCGCCGGGTATCTGATCTTCATAGGCGAGGAGTCCCGTCGCGCGACCGAGGTCGATGAAAATATTTCCACGCTCGATACGCTGGACCATGCCGGAAACGATCTCTTCGCCGCGTTTTGCGAATTCTTCAAGGACCGATGACTTCTCCGCCTCGCGAATCTTCTGGATGATCACCTGTTTTGCCGTCTGCGCCGCGATGCGTCCGTAGTCGTCTTTTGCATCAAGCGGGAAGATAAGCTCTTCGCCCAAGACCGCGTCTTTCTTGATAAGCCGTGCGTCGTCGAGCATGATGTGATGCTCCGGGTTGAATCGCACACGAGCGTCCACGCCCTCAACGCCTTCACCGGGGGCTGGCATGACGGGGAGAGGTTCCGGCTCGCGATTGCGCCCGTATTGTCGCCCATCCAACTCCTCTTCTTCCTCACCGTCAATTGGCATGCGCACCAAAGTATCGTCAACAACGACCTTCACCTGGATGAATTCGGTCTTCCCTGTATCCATGTCGAGCTTGGCGCGGATAATCTGTCCTTTTTTCCCGTAGTCCTTTTTATACGCGGCGGCAAGTGCCGCCTCGATCGCCTCGACAATCTTGTCCTTTGCGATTCCGCGCTCTTGCTCCAGTTGCTCAAGCGCGCTTTTCATGACCTTGAGGTCTAACATATTGTTGAGTGTTAAATAATAAACATGCAAAGATCTTAAAAGGACTTACACAAATGGATGAAATTCGAGGCGTGGAGATGGCGACGAGGAAGACATATTCATATATGTTGACCGAGTCGTTGGTGCCCCAGAACGATGAAGTTCGCCGCTTGCGTCAGTCCGACTTAAAAAAATCGACAGGATACCGAGGTACCCTGTCTTTTCATCTCTGTCTAACCTATCTGTAAGCTTCCAGTATAGCAAGCCCTTTCATGTTGTCAAACTTGACACTATAGATTAGGCATGGTATTGTTAACGAGATTTGTCAAACCCCCACCCATGCGCAAAATTGTTATATACTTCCGATAAATCATGAAAAACACTTTAGAAAATATGCCGCTCGAGCTTCCGCCGCGTGATGGCGAAGAAACGCCCGATGTACACCCGTCTTCCGGCGAAACACGCGACCATGTTGTGGACGCACAATACAACTCACCGATGAGAGCGGCCAACGACAATTTCTTTATTGAGTCACCGGAGAAGCGGACGGGTGCGGCCGCGATTGAAGATCCGGTAGTCCGCGACTGGTTGAAAAATGTGCAGTTGTACCAAGATTATCAGGAGCTACTGTTTTTCTATAATAAAGGATATATCGTTTTTAATAACAACCTCCCCGTTCTCAACCATAAGGAGCTGAAAGGGAAAACGTGGAGAGAAATTCTTTCCAATAATTTATATAAAGGAGCGGATAATGTCTATGACTGCTTAAGCAAAAACGGCGTTACGGGATTGCCCGAGCGTGATTCGTTCAGGGAGACGAATGAGCGGGAACGTAAAAATAAAGGCGCCCGTTTCCTAAAAGAAGAAGTAATGCTTCCCGACTCCCTCAGCATGCTGTTAAGGGGGGAGGTCGGAGCAGGTGAATATGGCGGCGGCAAAAAGGGGCACGATTGGTACAACGAAATAGTTTTACCAGACGGGACTGCAACCAATGCGCTGGAAGTCAAAGTTGCTCAAAAGATGAACGAACTTGGCGTGAAGCGCACACGAAGCGGGCTCACGTTTACCAATAGTGAGTTTGCTGGACAGTCTGCAACGCTTTCAAAAATACTCGCTGAAAGTCGCAGTGGAGGGTTGCCTCAAGATAAGACTTCGCTTGATGTGTATATGCATTATCTCCCGAATTTGCGAAAGACGGGCTTAATTCAGGAAAGCGACTTCCATGTGAACGAGCGGGGGAAAGGTCTTAACAATATACGATTTAAGCGAAAGACCGCGGGTGACGTCAATCTGCGTTCATCATTGGGAAGCGCTAAATACTACTTTGGTCGTGATAAATATATCCAGAACGGCGAGCCGATTCCTGAGCAGACTTTTACTGCGACGCTTGACGACAGGACTGGCGGAGTCTTTGAAGAGCAAAACGGCGTGAAAAGGCTGAAGTATACGTTCCCCCTGATCACGGCCGATGAATTTGAGGAGGAGAAAGTAAAAATCGCAAATAAGTTTTCTAAAGAGGTGAACGAGCTAACCGAAACAGAAATAACGCAAAATACAAGAAAAAAGTTAGATAAAAATGAGATCAAAGACTACTCTGCTACCGACTATGTCTCTCCCTACAGAGGAGAAACGCCCAGGGAGTACGCGAAACGCGTGGAAGCAATGTCCAACGGCGAAGCAACTGTGAACGCGATCAACGAAATTTTCATGGGAGCAGGCTTGGACCACCTCTCACTGGGTTGGGGAAAGAAGATTAGGTTGGCCGAAGCGGTAAGGAGGATAGACAGAGATGAAATTATAGCTTTCGCCAAGAAACACGGCGTTCCGGGACTTCAAGTTTTCCTTGCTTCCGAGGTGGAAAAGGACTGGCCGGAAGAAGTGCTCGCGTTTTCAAATAAACCGGAGAGCCCTGCGTTGTTTGAAGCATATGCACCTCTTCTTACCGACGAGGACGAATTTCGAAACGTTATAGATACTTCTATTTTTAAAAACGATGCGGCGCGCGAGTATCTTGCAGATCTGCGCCGCGCATCGCTAGAAGACGTGGTTGCTGGTATTAGGAGGGTTATTCGAGAAGGCGGCTCGCCCGCCCAAGTCATAGCAAAATCGCGCGAAGGAGTATTGGCGAAACTTTCTCTTGTCAAGGCGCTCAAAAAAGAAGGCCTGCTCGATTCGCTTGAAGAGATCAAGGGCGTGCGGTTCGACGTATGCCAACCGCAAGAAATCTCGCCCGAAGACATACAGGTTGCGCGCGCAATCTACGCAAAGAATTACGCGAGTACGCCGCGACTGCAACAGTCTCTTCTGCATACATTCGACGAGAGTGTTGCCGATGCATCGGGCAAAGAGCGGTTCTTCATCTTTAAGCACAATGACGCCGTCAAAGGATTCTATCGTCTTGAAGAAACGGCGCCCGGGCACTATTATTTCGGCGCGTTCAATGTTGATCCGACGTACAAAGGTTACAAGCTCGGCGAGACAATGCTCGCGCAATCGCTTGACCACAAAGCCGCGCTGGCGGTCATTGACGCAGATTGCGACCGTGAAGCGTCGGTCAGCTCGTTCTATATTGAGAGTGGATTTATCGCCACGGACGCGTACGACTTTGAGGAGGCTAAGGCCTTCCATATTCTGCGCAACGACGCACTGCAAAAAGAAGTGTTGGCGACCGCGGACTGGAATGAGGAGAAAATTAGGGCGATGGCCAAGGTTGGAGAGACTGTCTCGCGCGAAGGTGGGAAAGTCCTTGTCTCCGCGTTTCCTCGCGCGCGGCTCAACAACATTCCTTTTGATAAGCTTGGCGAACATCCGGGGAATCGGTACGTTCTTTCGCGCTATATCTTCCCGAGAGACAAAAGAGACGACATCGTTTACGCCGTCTTCGAGCGTGTTTCAGAGGAAGATTTTTCTCGATTGAAGAATGAGGTCACACGATCGGAAGAGGAGCGTTCTTCTTTTGAAGAGCTTCCATTGGCGGCGTAATGCTCCAGAGATACTCGAAGAGGTATTTGTGCATTGTGTAAATGTGCGGATCTTCGATGATGGCGCCGATCATCTGTTCTCCCAGCGTGATATAGGACACTTTGTTGTCGTAGATTTGCATGACCGTCTGGAACGGCGGCGCGTCGTAGGCGATCAACTTCGCGCCCGTCACCTCTTTGTGGTAGTCCGCGAGGAATTTTCTATTAAACGGCGTATCGAGAACGATGCCCTTTTTCTTGATGCCGAATTTTTCTCGCTGTTTGGCGTATTCTTCGTTTTCCTTGGGAATATATTTTTCGATCGCTTCAAGATCGGCGTATGAGTATATCTCTCCGCGGGCAGTCAGTGAATCATTCAGCGCCACCCGCATCCCCTCCTTGCCCTCGAAGAATCGCACGCCGGGCTTGCCGCTGGTGAGATTGAAGTCGGAAATGAGCTTGCCCATGATGCCCTCGAGCGCGACGGCGGCGTTCTCGCTTTCCTCTTTTTTCTTTGCGACCATTTCTTTGAGATGCGTTGGATGCCGCGCGGCAAACATTGCCGCTTTCCCCTGTCGCTCGATCTTCTCCGCAAGCCCGTGGGCGATTAAATCCTCAAGTATTTTGTATGCGAGCGGGCGCGAGGAGATGGATGCCTCCCGCGCAACGTCGCCTGCCTGCATGGCGCGATGCTTTACCAAGAGTTCGTAGACGCGCGCTTCACCGTCGGAAAGTCCCGCGAGTTTCAGATTTTCTTCGTAGGCCATGGTTCAATCCTATCATTTTGATATTTATTGTCAAGAAGTTATGACAAAAATATCCATATATTTAATATAGTTAGTAAAAATATCATAATATAGCATTACACAGCAATAAAATATGTCAAAAATCTATTGACGAGATATTGGAAACATGGTATGATGGCTACAGAAGAGAAAAGTACATTGACCGATGGATTAATACGATCGCACTGAACTCTGATTCAGCACTAACTGTTAGCGCTGGACGGGCAGGGGAACCGGCAAGTCCCCAAACGCGAAAGCTCGAAAGAGCATTCGCAAGAGGAGAGAGTGAGGTGAGCACGGCCGCATTGATCGATCGCATCCCCAGGATCGGACAACTCGCATGGTGCGCTGTTGGGGAATGGCCCCATGCAGGTTTCTGTCTTTAAGGCCATCCGATTCACCGGTTCGATCATCACGCAAGTGGTGGAGAGATCCGCTCGACAGGAAGGACTAAACCAACCTTCGTGTCGAGAAATCTCTCATGAGGAGAGATGCCGTATGTGCGGCAAGGAGAGAGGCTTGATCGTTGACAACAGAATAGACGCGCGACACAGAGCGAATCGTCGCTTAATCGGCACAATCCCCGAAAAGCGGCGTCCGAGCACTGTGTTGCGCGAAAAAGAAATAATTACTGCGGGAGTGATGATAAGGAGAGAGTCATTCCCGCATCTTATTGAGTTCATGAGCAAAAATGCTGGTGGACTCAAAGGATCGGCGTACCCGCGCCGCATGAATTTTTCCTGCACGCCGGGATTTGCGTGTGGGAGAGGAGTCGCCATGAACGTGACTGCGAATTTTTCAAACCTGACGTGGGCCGCCATGGCCCACGCAGGTTGGCAGGCCCGCGTGGTCGCCCGTAAGGGCGACTGCGCGGAGGTGATTTTCGCCGCCCCTACGGGCGGCGAACTCGGTAGGCTAGTTCCAATCGACCGGCTCGGGCGCGCTCTGCGCGCCCGACTGGATGCCGTCGCGCCGATCCGGCGCGCGGTGAAAATGAGGATGCGCTTTAACTAGCGCATCCTCGCGAGAGTTTCTGTGTTCTCTCGATAATCCAAGAACACTCCTTGGGCCGCGCTCGCCCGCCGTGGAGGTCAACGGAAAGCGCAAGGGGCGGTTGGTTACGTCCGCAATATTGTCCGGCTCTAACAGATAGTGCTGGACAAAAAAGGTTTGCGAGAAGAGTGACTGGTTATCGTTCTTCTTCTCGATTGGGTTCACGAGCGCACTGCTCGCGAGTCCATAGAGATAGTACCAAGCACCAAAAACATCAGGCATTTTTTAGGTGCTGGGTAAATTGAAGAGGCGCATGAGATCGCGCAGTGGTATCGCTTCAGTGCTGTTTCCAAGAGAGAACCGACGATCCCCCGGGTACACAAAAAATCGTTTCGTAGCGCCAATGTCATTGCATCCACTAATGAATCCTCGGGAGAGTTTCGGTGAAAGGGAACGTTTAATCTCGATAGCGATCGTGTCTTGTCCTCGCTCCAGTACCAGATCTATCTCGGCTCCTGTAGCGGTTCGATAGAAGGATGCGAGGGTATTGGGCCCAGCGGCGGCGATGATGTTTTCTATTATGAAACCTTCATAGGTCGCACCAGCGATCGGATGTCCGAGCAAATCTCGCATGGTCCGTATACCGAGTAACGCATGCACAAGGCCGCTATCGCGCAGATATATTTTCGGCGATTTCACCATTCGTTTGCCGATGTTGCGATTCAGTGGTCGCAACGAACGCATGAGGAGCAAGTCCTCGAGAAACCCGAGATACCGCGCTATGCTCGGCGAACTCATATCGAGTCCGCTTGCGATGCGAGATGCGTTAAGAAGTCCGCCATGCGAATGGGCAATAATGGTGAGCAGTCGTTCTGTTGTCTCGCTTGGTATGCGAATGCCGAAGAGCGGAATGTCGCGCTCAATGTATCCTCTTAGGAACGCTGTCCTCCAAGAGAAACTTGTTGCATCGGATGTCGCAAGGAAACTATCGGGTAACCCACCGCGCAACCATAAATGGTCGAGCGGCGCATCAGTGGTTGCCGATGCCCCCTCTACTTCGGTCGCCAAGAAGCCAGTGAGCTCGACATATCCTATGCGACCAGTGAGCGACTCACTACTCTGCTTGAGCAGATCAAGAGACGCTGAACCGAGGAATAGGAACTGCCCCGTTCGTTGCCCTTGTGTGCGTCGCTCGTCGATAACGCCTCGCAGAATCGGAAAAATCTCTGGCGTACGATGTATCTCGTCTAGGATTATGGGGGTGTGAGCGTGAACACGGAAGAACGTTAACGGATCAGAGGTGACTTGTATTCTGTCTACTGGATTCTCAAGATCGAAATATTCAGGAACGATGTTTGAGAGACCGAACGAAACAAGAGATCTCGCCAGCGTCGTTTTGCCTGTTTGTCGCAAGCCCAAAAGGGCAACGGCTGGGAATATGTTGAGCGCGTCATTTAGGGCCTTCTTTGTGTTTCTTTCTACAAACATACTGTAAATTTAACATGGCATATTAATTTTGCAAGGTATCTGAAACGAACAGGTGGATAACGATCCGCGCTATTATTCAGGATTCGTCTCCGATTTTGGGACGAATCCTGAAGGATGGTTCAAAAAATTTTCTTAACTTCTTAAAGGAGAAGGTAATGTTAATGAAAATTCGTGCAACATGTAGCACTCGCCACGACCATGTCGTGGCGAGTGCGGGGGATATACTCCCCCTGCTCGAAAAGGGGGAAACGCTCTCCCTGCAATTCTTCGCTGGGCGGAGCGCGCTGAAGGCATGGTTGGTCGGGCGGTGTCCAACCTTGGAAAGAAATTTTATTGAAGTTTTTGATACTTTTTCTTTTCGGGACGATGATGGCATGAAAGACCACCATCGCAACCCGGCCCGCTACGCCGAGCTGATGAAACAGCTTGGCAAAAAAAATCCTTCAGTCGTTGTCGACGGCTGGAAACTTCAAGGATTTTTCTCCTTGATCTCCGCAATATTGGAGATCAAGGTTTGTGAGCGGTACCGCGGCTTGCGGTATCGCGAAAAGTTCTACGAAAAAAATGGCCAGAGTCTAAACGCTTTGGCCACGATCTGGAAGTATATCGGCGCTTGTCGCGGAAACTGATTTTAGTTTTGCCATGCGCGAGATGGTATCCCGCGCGTGGCAGTGATAGGAGCAGTTGGTTTTGCTCCTATCCATTTTTTAGGGCGGGAGTCAGAATAGTTCTGGCTTGTGCCCTAAAGCAATGGAAAGTTTCTTAACCGACTCGCGATGACGATCATCGCCGCGAGTTTTTATAAGGAAATAAACATGGTCAAGTTGAAAATCGGCGGCCGAGAGGTCGCCATGGTGAAGTTCTTCGCCGCGACCGACAAGGCCGCGGCGTTTGAATTTGTCGAGACCCGGCCGGGTGCGTCTGTGGTGTGCCTAGACACGCCACCGACGCCAGTGTTCGGTGAGTTCGTTCGTGAACTCACCGAGGTTGGTCGCGTGGTGATCGTCCGCGACCACCACGACGTCGCGGGTGACCCCAAGTCGCCACGCAACGTGGAAATTCGCGCGGCGGCTGACAGTATTCGCGCCGTTTGTGGCGCGAATACTGTGGTGAGCAACCGGGTCGCCAACCCGGCGTGCTCGTCCCTTATTGTCGCCGGAGAGTTTGCTGGCGACGAATTCATGATCGTGGCGGATCAGGACATGGACGGCCTCACGGCCGCCATGAAGGCGCTAGGGGTCGTGTACCACGAGTTGGACACCGACGCGGCGATTTTGGACGGCACTCTCGCGCGCAAAACGCGGGAGTTTGGCTTGAGTTCGCTCGGCGAGCTCTTGGTCAAAGGGAGCGCAACGCTCCCGCCGTTCAACGATCGCAACTACGAGGTTGCGGCGCAGGAGCTTTACGGCTCTTGGGTCGCGGCAACGCAGGGCGACTCGGCCGCCCTCGAATCTCTCGCGACGAAAGTCGCGAAGTTCGAGGAAATGGTGGTGAAAGCGAAAGCTCTTGCCGCCACCGCGACCGAAGTCGCGCCCGGCTGTTGGCTCGTGGATGTCACGGGCCAGCATGGCTTCCACCTCGGGACGCTCTCCGCGTCCCTCGAAGCCCGGCCGGGATGTAAGGTCACCATTGTCCGTAAGGACGATGGGCCGATCGCCAAGATCGGTGGTGTCCAATACTCATTCGCGCGTCACAGCGCGGACAAGGACACCGACCTCAAATCGTTGTTCCCGGCGGGCTTCAAGAGCTCGCCGGAGGAAGGGTACATCGGCAACGTACCTTTCCTTGTCCACTGCGGAGAAAAGCAGTGGGCGGAACACGTTCGTGTCGCGCTCCTCGAGAAATTCGGGCGGCGCGACATCTGCGGATACTGTGGTGCCGACAACGGTCCCATGGATCCGCAACGTGGCGGTATCTACCGCAATGGGTTTGACTGTTGTTACTGCGGGGGGAATTAATCCCCGCACACCCACACGTGGAGAGGTCAACGATAAATAAAGGTGATCATAGGTTCACGGAGAAGCTCGGTTGGTTCCGCGCTTCTCCGCTTTATTCAGCCTGCAAGCAATTGTGGGCTGATTGAGTTGCGACGGGAGAGAAAGAGACCGTCGTTAAAGAAACTTTCTTTGTGTGTTGCGCACTGGTAATTTCTTTCGGGAGATCGAAAGAAAAAGAGTGTGCAGGAAAGGAAAATATGAAAAAACTTTTAGCGGCGGGCTCGCTGTTCGCCGCCGGGTTTGTTGTCGGCGTGTTCTACGCCGGCACAACTCTTCACTTGGATCTCCAAAAGGAGATCCCTGTCGGGTTTTTGGGCCTGTTTTATTGGCCCGATATCGTGACCTTGGTCACGATACTCGCCCTTGTGGGCGGGGGTCTTGCCGCGCTTCTACGCAAATAGGGGCGGAGTGGAGAAAGCGTACCGGCGTAAACCGGGACAGCCGCATAATGCGGCGCTCAAGTCGGAGCTAGGCTGGGGAACGTGCAATCTACTGCGCGCGAGACCAGACGACAGATGGTTTTGCTCAAGCGATTGGTTTTCGTTTGAGCGCTTTATTCAGCTTGCAAAAAGTTGTGGGCTGATAGAATTTGGCGCATTTGCGCCGCCCGTGCTCCGGGGTGAAAGGGGCAAGGAGGAAGTGGATGGACAATCAGTACGCAATTGTCGTTGACTGCAGGTCGCGAGACCTGCAGGTGTTTGCCGCTTCGGTCACCGAAGCGGCGGACCGGGGTCTCGTGCTCCGGAAGGCCGCCGACCTCGGCGGCCTGGGTGAACTCTCCGGGGGAGAAATCCCCCAAACGGTCATTCTCTTGGGCGGCTATGCCGCCCAGAGTTCGGCCGGATTCGCGGAAGTGGTCCGCCCGGACCACTTCTATCAACGTTTCCTGACCGGAGCCGCTGGCTTCGGTTGGGGAACGGGAGATGGACGGAGGGGTGACGCCCTCCGCCCAATGACTAACCGTCGCGGAGAGAAAATCTCCGTGACGGTCATCGTAGGAGGGTGCTCGCTGACGAAAGTCGGTGGGCATCGCAATTCGAATACCGCGACGGCGTACGCCGCCTTCGCGGGACTTAAACTCCGCGCACAAATGCGTGGAGAAATAATCGCTCTGGAGGGCCAGAGCGATTACACGACTAGTTGGGCCTTCAAGCCCAACCAGCCGCAAAACGGTCTCGGCGGGGAGTTTCCCGCCGAGCATCGGGGCGATATTTTTGCCCCGAAACCGTCGTCGGAGTCAGAGGTTCCGACGACGAATGACTCACCGTCCGAGATTGTAGACGGTGACGAATTCGTCGAGGTGGAAGAAGTGAAAGAAGTCTAGCCACCTCGGCGGCGGAGATATCGCGACTCCGGTAAAAGTTCGCGAAGTTTTTGGTTTCGGTGAGGATGCGTTGGTTCGCTTCCTCCCCATTTTCAAGCTCGGAAGTTTCTGGCTTGCGGGCTTGAGTGATGGAACAACGATTATCTGGTCTCGTGTCACCTTCAAGGCATTCTCCCCAGACGGCTGTTTGGTATTCCGCGTGCGTCGCGGAGTCGGCGCTTATGCGGCAAGGCATTTCGCTTTACCGCTCAAATCTCTCTCCTCTATAGCGCTCCCTCCATGAGGCGTGCGTGGCCGAACAGCCGTCTGGGTGGAATACTGTTTTTGCTCGAATCTACTGTGGCTCGCGACGGAGGCTCTACTGGGGTAGGATACAACGTCATTTTTGCCAGTACTTTGGTTTATAGGCGATGAGAAACTCATCAGTGCTGATATTGACGTCGCGAAGGATGCCGCCCAACGTTCCGCGGGGGATAGTTCTGGAGTGCCGCGAGACCGTGGTGCGCCGTCCATAGGGATGTACGAGCACAATGTGCGCCGATCTTGTTTCTTTATGTTTTATGCGGGCATACAACCGCGCGCTCTGCGCGGGGCTGGAACCGCAGTTTGCACCTCCGGCTTTGCGGTGTGCAAACTCAGCAACGTCTTCGTTGCTGCCCCCTTGCCGCAAGAACCCCGCACTCCGTGCGGGGACTTCTTATTTTGAAACCAAGTCCGTCGAGAACGCGCAGAAGTTCACGCGGTTGAAGCGGGGGCAGTTTAGGCATACGCAATGTCCATTTTTCGCGAGCGATGTGCAGATGTCCCAAAAATCGTTTCAACGACTTCGATGCCGCGATCTTCCGGCACGCGCAGGCCATCCGCAATCATGCTTCGGACATATGCATCAATAGCGTCGCGTATATTTTGCCGCGCCTCCGCAAAAGACCTTCCGAATGTATGACAACCGGGGAGCGCAGGGACATACGCGTGGAACGTCTCTTTTTCGTCTGGTTCAATAATGACGCGATAAGTGTAGTTTTGCATACTTCAAGTATAACAGGAGACGAAATGCACTGTCAAAACGACGACGAACGAACAACGGCCGCATAAGTATCGCCTTTTTCAATTTGCGCAGGTATAATGAACAATGATGAGTTGGCGCTTGCCGTTGGTTGTGAGAAATGCAACTGCATTTTCTAGCGACCAGCGACTAGTGGCTAGCGACCGGTTCATATGCTCGTCCAAGAGACAAAACTGAAAAAATTCATCCTCGATTCGGGGCTAGTATCACGCGCGGAAATGACGGTTGCCGAGAAGGAGGCGGAGAAGGCCGCCGGCTCGGTGGGAGATGTCTTGGTGAAAAACGGGAAGATCTCGCCGGACGATCTGCGCCGTGTGCAGGCGTATATTCTCGGCATTCCGTTCGTCGACCTCAAAGGCCAGAAGATCGACTTCGCCACGCTCTCGCTTATCCCCGAACCCATCGCGCGCAAACACAACATCGTTGCGTTTCGGAAGACCGCATCGGGGCTCGAAGTGGCGATGCTTGACGTCGACGATCTCGAAGCGATCGACTTCGTGCGCAAAAAAGTGGGCGCGCGTATTTTGACACGCCTCACTGATGTTGAATCGATCAAGGGCGTACTGCTTCAGTATCAGAAGTCGCTCAAGGCGGAATTCGGCGATATCATTCAGCAAGAGGCGCAGTCGGTTCGCGCGGTAGCGGAAGACGAGGCCAATCCGACATCAGAGAAAGACCTGAAGAAGCTCGCGGAAGATCTTCCCATCGTGCGTATTGTGGACACCCTCCTCAATCACGCGATCATCCAGAACGCATCCGACATTCATATTGAGCCGATGGAAAATCAGCTCTTGATCCGCTATCGCATCGACGGCATCCTTCACGATGCAATGGTGCTTCCCAAAGATTCTGCGGCGGGTATTACTGCGCGCATCAAAGTGCTTTCGAATTTGAAGCTTGACGAAAAGCGTTTGCCGCAGGACGGCCGTTTCAAGATTGAACTCAATAACGAAAAAGTCTCATTCCGTGTTTCGACCCTGCCCACGCACCACGGCGAAAAGACCGTCATGCGTCTCCTCCGCGAATCCTCCGGCGGTTTCTCGCTCGAATCGCTCGGTTTCCATGGCGCGGGACTCGAGGCGCTTCATCAGGCGATGAAACAGCGCGTCGGCATGCTCTTGGTCACTGGTCCCACCGGTTCCGGGAAAACGACGACCCTCTACACTGCGCTCGATATTTTGAACACCCCTGATGTGAATATCTCCACGATCGAAGACCCGATCGAATATCAAATGCAGCGCATCAATCAGACACAGGTAAAGCCGGAAATAGGGCTCACGTTCGCCAATGGTTTGCGCGCACTCCTCCGCCAGGACCCGGATATCATCATGGTTGGAGAGATTCGCGATGGTGAGACCGCGTCCTTGGGTATTAACGCCGCCTTGACCGGTCACCTCGTGCTCTCGACACTCCACACCAATTCTGCGGCGGGAGCCATTCCGCGCTTCATCGACATGGGTGGCGAGCCATTCCTCATTATCTCAACGGTGAACGTCATCGTTGCGCAGCGTCTCGTGCGCAAGCTCTGTGCCGCGAAAGAGAAATATTTCCTGACAAAAGCCGAGATCGAGTCGTTGAGCAAAAAGGCCAATCTCGAACGGGTGTTGAAGGCCTTGATTGAGGAGGGTGTCGTTCCGAAAGGAGTCGATTGGGACAAAGTGCCGCTCTTTAAACCCAAAGCGACGACGGATTGTGAAGATGGCTACAAAGGCCGTATCGGTATCCACGAAGTGCTCAAAATGAGTCCTGCAATCAGAAGTCATGTCATCGTGAACTCTCCCGCGGAGAAGATCGAAGAGCAGGCGCGGAAGGAAGGAATGTTGACAATGCTCGAGGACGGACTGTTCAAAGCGGCGAGGGGCCTCACCACGGTAGAAGAAGTCTTCCGTGTGGTTTCCGAGTAATTCGTGGAAGTATAGGAAAGAGCGGGCTCGTCCGCCAGATGTTTTTTTGTTTTTTTTATATTCTCTTATTCGTACGAATGGTGGAATAAGGGAAAGGATTTCTGAAAAATAAAACGACCCGGAGGTCGTTTTGCTGTTGTTTTGTCTGTTGCACCACGCATTCTACATGTCGTTATGGTCGGCGAACTCTATCCAGCCGTGATCTTTTTTGCAATCGTCGTTGACGACCTCTCCGATCGTCTCGTTGCCA
>Ga0155394_155_pt1 | contig 30433 bp, 30 predicted proteins | sample RifCSPhighO2_02_FD_106362 | JGI IMG/M metagenome (GOLD analysis project Ga0155394, IMG submission 106362) | Candidatus Lloydbacteria bacterium RIFCSPHIGHO2_02_FULL_50_13 | reverse complement strand
CAATTCAACATTTCACGCCAAACTTGGTCACGCTGGTGCGCCAGGCAGCAAACTCGAGGGGGATGATTTTCTTGAAGCAGAAAGTTTTCTTGATTTGGAGATTGCCAGACTCAATAATCTGCGCAACGCCCTGCTTGCCATATCATTGGGACAGCACACATCGTAGGGGGTAGGTTTTGAGGTATAGCAAAATAATTCAACATTTATGAAAGAAAGCGCGCCACAAGGAGAGGACATGACCATGTTGTTTGAGGAAATTCTATCGGGAAAAACACCGGAGAATCTTTCACAAAAAGAAGCAACTAAAATGCTCAAGGCTGTTTCTGAAAAAGTTATCGGAACTGTTGATACCCTAGCGCTTGAGCAAAAAGCGGCTGGTGTTATTAGCACTGATTGGGACCTCGAGCAACATAGAATAAAAAAGGACGAATCAAATAAAGGCACATATTCAAGTCCGAACAATGGCGTGTTTTCCTGGATTGATGAATCGGGCGATGTTTGGGTGGCATCATCACTTTCATCCGTTTACGAATTAGCTCGCAAGAGCGGTTTAAGAGAAGCAAGTTATGCGGTTCCACATTCCAATGACGGAGGCGCTTGGATTATGCATCATAACAAGTTTAGGCAGGCAGAAACATTGCAAATACTAGACCACGATCTTGCTGGCGCGAAAGATGAATCCACGAAATCAATCATTGAACAGGAAATCCAGAAGATAAAAAGCGGCTACTTCGGCGACGCAAACTATGTGGCGGAAATAGAGCAACGCGCCAGAAGAGATGAGGCGGATGGGGTGGACACAATAGAGGCACCTAAAATCTAGCACAAAATACCTTGGATTTGTGAGCCGCGGTGGCCCATAGTTTTTTTGTCGTGTAGCCGTCTGCTATGCTGATGCCATGACCGACAACCAAGAGTTTTTAAAGAATCTCACCAACGAGGAAAAGCAGGACCTTGATGAGGTGATGAGCCAGCCGGGTTCGCCGGAGAGTTTTGCGACGGGGAACGAGGTCGCCACGGAGGATCTCGCGCAAGGAATGGGGGAGAACGAGCCGCCGACAAGAACGGGTACCATTGTTTCCGGCAACGACACCGTGCACTGAAAGAACGAGCAGTGTACGCTTGGTTGCGTTTTTTTTATACTTTGTTATGCTCCAAAATATGAGTGAATTCGCACCAGAGGAGTCCTTGACCAGCCCCGAAGATGAGCGCGTAGACGCCATAAGCGATGCCTTTTTGGTGGCAGGGGACCCGGAAGCAATCGAGGAGGAACTCGACGACAACCCTATTGAGCCAATGGATGTATAGGGTTTTTAGGACAGTCGTTCGAGTCGATCCAGACTAAAGAATTTATTGCGGCGGAGCAGTCACGTGTCGAGAAATCCTGCTCCAATAGCGATGCGAAGGCGTGCCGCTATCTCGCGGCAGTCGAGCGCCAGAAAAAGTAGCGTCTGACTAGAGAAACAAAAAGACCGGACGCATCAGTTGCGCCCGGTTTTATTTTTTTAATCTATGCCTCGCCACAGTATCCAGCCGACGGAGAGACCGCCAAGGGTGTCGGCAACCATGTCGAGCATGGTGTCGCCCCAGTAGAGTATTGTGCCTGTGTCCGGTTGATTACAGAGCGTCTCATATACTTCCCAGCCGAGGCCGACCCAAAACGCGAGGAGGAATGCGACCGAGAGCGCGTGGAGTCGTTCGTTGATTGCTCCACTTTGTTGGAATAACCAGAGGCCGAAGGTGCCAGAGAACGCACCAGCCGTGAAATGGACGATCTTGTCGTATCCAATGTAGTCAGCATGGTACAGTCCTGAAGCGTTGCCGAAGTGATCAAGGATAAAGACAACACAGGCGAGCATGGCCATCGCGATGACAAGACGTTGCCGTTCAGGTGGGATCTCATGCCAAAGTGTACGGAGCATTTAGCTACTTCCTTAAAACAAAGAACAACCTCATTTCATCGTATCGAGTGTGCACTTTTTGTCCAATCGTCCCGCAGTAACTGCTCACAACTCTGAGCGACGGCCGAGGTCGTTCCTCAGCTTTGGGAGGTGCGACCTCAAGGAATTTGGCCGTCTTTTGAACAACGGCAGCCAACTTCTCCGAGGTCCGACCTTGCGAAGCCAAGATCGGACCTCAGGCTGCCTTGTGGTTGAGCGGTCACTCGGTTTCATGAGTAGATACGTCCCGCGGGACTTTTAATTTCCTACTCCCTTGGTCGTGGAATTTAGGTCGTTGCTGTGGACGGTTCTTTTTGCTATATTCTCGCTATGCGCGCGTAGCTCAGCTGGTTAGAGCACTCGACTGATAATCGGGAGGTCTCAGGTTCGACTCCTGACGCGCGCACCGAGAAGGGGAAAAAGCAAAAAAGCAAGGTGCCGCAACTACCCGCAAGGGGCGTGCTTTACGAGTGGTATGGCAATGGTACAATAAGTAGATGTTTGGAATATTCACCTTGGTCAGCATTGTAGTCATAATCTATCTTTTATCAGCGGTTTATGGTTTGCGGGTTCGTGTCGACAACCTTGAGCGCGTGCTTTTGTCGAAAGCGGCGACTGTTCAACCGACGGCACATAGGGAGAGTATACTTCCTGGAGCGTATGTGGCACCTCTTGATGCGGCTCCTGTTTTGCCATTGACACCCACTCCTCTTTCAGTCAACGATAGAGAGGGTTGGTGGCCGAAGTTCACAAAATGGGTGTTAGAAGACTGGCTCGTGAAACTTGGCGGTTTTATTATACTGCTTGGATTCACATGGCTTGCGACATACGCTTTTCTTCACGATTGGATAGGCCCAATGGGTCGGATCACGCTCGGCTTGGTCGGCGGAACGCTACTCCTCGTGCTCGGCTGGTGGCGAATGCAACGATTCGTGCATCAGGGAAGCATCTTCATCGTGCTTGGTTCGAGCGTCATATTACTCACCACGTTTGCCGCGCGATGGATATATGATTTTTTCACCCCGATATCCGCTCTCGTACTCATGTTTGCGAGCACGTTCTTTGTGACGTTGGCGAGTTTGAGATTCCGCGTCCGCTCGCTCGCGGTGGTTGGCATTCTCCTTGCGGGAGTCGTGCCGTTCCTTACGCGCATGCCGGAAGCGAACGATCTCTGGCTCTTTAGTTACCTCCTCGTGATTGTGCTCGGGGGAATATGGATCGTCGCCAAAGTCGGCTGGCGTATCGTCACCATGGCCTCGCTAACGGTCATCACGATCCACAGCGTGTCTTATTTTTCGATCAATATTTCTGCCGATATTGCACTATTGTTCGCATATATTTTTGCGGCGATATTTTTCATTGCGACGACATTAAGTTTCCTTTTGCGCGTTTCGTCGGGCGGTGAAATGGACGACCTTATCATCGCTGGGTGGAACGGCTTACTCCTCTTGCTTTGGATCCTCACCCAAGCGTCAAAAGAGTGGCAGAGTCTCATCCTCTCGTTTTGGGCCGTCGCGTTTCTCCTTGGCGCGTTCCTCGTTTTTCGCATAACGTCTCAACGTGGAGCACTCGTTTCCTACGGCGTCGTCGGTGTGGCCTTTTTGGGTGCGGCCACAGCAACCGAACTCGAAGGCGCAGCACTTACCATTGCCTTTGCCCTTGAGGCCGCGGCGCTCACCATCGCCTCTCGCCTCCTCTTGGGTTCGCAGTCAATAACGGAAAAAACCGCGCTTCTACTCGCCATCCCCGCAGTTCTTTCCGCTCCCTCGATCTATTCGTTTGTGTGGCGTGGAGAGGTCTTGTTCAACAAAGACTTTTTTGTGCTTTTGATCATGGCCCTCGTGCTCATGTTTGTCGGTTGGTATGTGAATCGCACTCGCCGAGTACTTGGCGAAACGACTTCTCCTGGAAATATGACAATCGGGTCAACTGTCTTCGTCATTGGTACAGCATATGCCTATATACTCCTCTGGCTTTCTCTCGGCGTAATCTATAGAGACAGTGTTGCTGTTCCCATTGCGCTCTTCATCTATACGGTGATTGGGCTTTGGTGTTATCTCAACGGGCGCATTCATGGAGAGCGCTTTCTTCGGCTCTATGGCGGAGCGCTTATCGGCTTTGTCGTCCTCCGCATGCTTTTCGTTGAAGTCTGGGATATGGAACTCACCGCCCGCATCTTCACCTTCTTCATCGTCGGTGTGCTCTTGATGAGCACCGCATTCATCGGGAGGAAGAAAAAGGGCGAGGCCATTACGTTAAAACAATAATTATTCCACATGCGTATCAACAAAAAACATGCATGGTTTTTACTGTCGCTTGCGATAGTGACAATTATTGTCCCCGTGGTTATATTTGCGGCGGCACCGTTGGATAGCCGCCCGCCGACCTTGTCGTTTCGGGAATTTACACAGATACCTGACGAGAAGGTCCCCATCCGTGTGCCGACGGTGATCGAACTTCCTCTCGACGGACGCTCTTTCGATTACCCATTCTTTGCGGTCAAGGACCTAAGTGACACAAACTCTGACGGTTTCATCGCGAGTTATTTTCGTCGTTCGACGGTAGTATCGGCAACACCGATGAGCGTCGTCGCTTCCGCTGATCTATCGTGGGGCGCGATGCTCGACAACAACTATCAGACGTATGCGAGTTTAGCCGTTCCCGAAGACGGTATCGGTCGCGCTGTAATCGAACTTACTTCCGCGAAACCGGTGACTGCATCGGCGCTCACCCTCCTTCTCGACGGAGAGGTCGCTCTTCCCAATACGATATTGATCCAGGCGGATACGGCCGATGGCGGGACGAACACTGTTCTTCTCAACACGACGAAGATGTCGGGAAACACGGTGCGATTTCCCAAGACCACATCAAGCCGCTGGAGGGTCACGCTTACCTATAGTCAGCCGCTCCGTATCACCGAACTTTCCATCAGGGATGAAGATGCCCTGAGCGCCACGACCCAGGGACTGCGTTTCTTGGCGATCCCGGGTCACGATTACGTCGTCTACATGAACGCCGACCGCTCTGTCACGCTTAGAACGACTGAGTCGGGCGATCTTGTGACCGACAAGGGCGTCGTGCGCATTGCGCCCCTCGCGTCCGCACAGAACCACGCGTACGTCATCGCAGACACGGACGGCGATGGAATCCCCGACATTGCGGACAACTGCGTCTCCCTTTTCAATCCGTTACAGGAGGATGTGAACCAGAACGGTATCGGAGATAATTGCGAGGACTTTGATCGTGATCGGATCGTGAACCAAAAGGATAATTGTCCGAATGATCCGAATGTCGCGCAGACCGACACTGACGGCGATAACGTGGGGGATTCGTGCGACGGCGAGGAGAGTCGCATCACCGAACGGCATGTCTGGGTTCCTTGGGTGGGGATGGGAATTGCCGCGCTGGTGCTTATTGTGCTTTTTGCGTTTGCAATTCGGGCACAGCCGAAATCGAAAGAACCGAAACCGCCTATTCAGTAAAGCGTTTGTTTTCAAGACAACGTCTGATGGCACGCCCGATCGCCCCCGTGTCCCCGTGCCTGCCCCCGTGTGCCTTGCACTTTTCGCCCCGTCCTGTTAGCATGAAAACTTAGAATGTACGTTGAGCCATTCGGGAGTGCCCGTCGTTAGAGGGTGCTTTTTCGTCTGTGACACCAACGAATCGGAGGCAAAATGGTGCATACTCGTTTATTGATCGCACTCACGCGATTCACGCTCTGGCTCGCTTTTCTTTGTGGACGGTTCGCGTGGCATATCGGCTACCATTGTCGCAAGTTGGGGAAGTACCTCATGTTGGTCGGCGAGGAGGAGATCCGCTATTCGTGGGGCGCAATACTTTTTTCGCGCCTCTGGCGTACCCAGATTGAGATCGTGAGCGCCTTTCCGAAAGTGTACCGTGGCGAGATTATCGGAGCGTCCTTTTGCTTTAACGAGCGAGATAACAAAAGAAACGTTGTACTCCATTTGAACTGGATCGCGACGAATGCCGCATTATTCGGGCCGTGCCCAAGAGATCCATGGATCTTTGGCGGACCGTGTACCATTGTCATTGATCCCGCACTCTCTCCAATTCGCGAGTTAGACGGAGGAGATCTCTGGTTCTCGTGGCCGGGTGGGAATTATGGTGTGATTCATTTTAACTCGAGCAAACACCTGCGCTTCGCGGGAAGTGCCGACACGCCGCGAATCTATAAATATTTTTGAACGCTTCGCTCTTCTGTCAAGTATGAGCGATTTTTCTTTACGTCGAAAGTGCTTTTTAGCCGCTATCGTGGCCAAAAAGTACTTTTGGTGGGGAGAAGAAAAAGCCCCCTCAAGTGAGGGGGGATAAAAACAATTTATGGGAGCCCATTCTTACGCCCCCGGCATCGTGGGGTGTTTGTGCACGAACCACTGGTGCCAAAGGATCGCAAGGAGAGGGATCATAAGGGCGAGCGTTGCGGTGGTGAGCATCAACACGCCGAGTTCGCTATAGTCAGCCGGTATGGTGACGATGCCGGTCGCCTTCTCTTTCACTTCGCGAGTGACGACGAAAATCTTGTTCAGATATTTCGTTCCGAGCGATGATGCAGAAAGCGCCAGATTGGTGAACGATGCCATGACCGCGAAAAAGGTCGCTTTAAGCTGTTCCGGCGCCGAGTTTGCGATCCATGCGAGCATCGGGATCATCGCAATCTGTCCGAATGGCGATTCAAGAGCGGTGTTCACGACAGCAATGAAGCGCGCGTTGACGACGCCACCGCTCTGTGCGGCGGTCCATTCGTGCAGCCCGTAAAACATCCCAATCGTTGGCAAATAAAGTATCGTGCCAACAACAACGAGAAATCCCAAGACATACGCGATAGAGCGCTCCGCCATAAAGCGCCGGAAGATGAGCATGCCGAAGAGTCCAAGGAATCCTCCGATCAACGAGAGCTTCGCGAAGAATTCCTGATCGAATCGGAGTTGGTCGATCATCCACCAACTTGAACCTTCGCCAGTGCCCGGCATAGCGCGAAAAACGAAAATAATAACGGCCGTGCCGATGAGCATTCTCCGCGCATCCGGTTCGAGTTCAAGCAGGAGCTTCCGCATCAGAAAAAGAACGATTCCCATGGCGCCAGAGAAGAGGATCTCCTGTCCGAACGGAACCTCGCTCAACCCGATTGCGAGGGAAAAAACTGTGAATATTAAACCTCCACCCAAGATCCACCAATTGACCGGCGGGCGCTCGGTGTCGCCGTAGAGCATGTGACGCGCGTCTATTATCGAGTGTCCCCGCACGACAAGACGAGCGATATCACGTCGGGCGATCCATGCGGCGGAGAGTACTCCGAGAACGGAAATGAGCGGAATAATGAGTGCGAGTTGGTAGATGAAGAGATATGCACCATCTATCTTCTCCTGTTGCATTGCGCCGACATCTTGAAAAAGATAAATGTTTACCGCAGAAACGAGGATGCCTCCGCCGACGATCGCGATGCGCCCGAGCGTTTGCATGGTGATGTGCATCGACTTGCGCTCTGCTTTCCCGATCTCTTGTCCATCCGCATCAATGCGTGGCACAGCTTCGACTGTCATAGCGTCAGCGACGACGTCTTGGATGACGTAGCCGAACGGCGCGAGAAGGGCAGAGAGCACGAACCACGCTTCCACGGATGCCACACCTCTCATCATTTCGGTCTGACCCAAGAGTCCGACCATAATGGAAAGACTCGCCGCGATAAGTCCGGCGCCGATAAATACGAGGATGCCTTTCCATCGCCAGATGAGGTCGACAATATGACCAAAGACCATTTTTGCCGCCCACGGCAGTCCCACCCAAAAACCCAGCGCGGCAAGAAATTCCGCCGAAAGTCCCAGCTTCTCTTTCACATAAAACGTGCCGACAATTGCAGTAAGCCCTGAAATGCCGGCGGCCATGTAGACCATGAGTGGCGGTAGATAGGACAGGCGTATTTCAGTGAATGGGCGAATGATATTCACCCAGATCCAGCGCCACATAGGTGGCTCCTTACTCAATGAACACTGAGTTCAATACTCAAATGAAATTGGGGAATAGTCAACCCCCCCCCGCCTCCTCCAAAGTGCATAAGGGCTTACGATGGGGTACACTGATGATTATTCTTCTTCTTATCTTATTTCGCGTCATTATGGAACTACTTTCAACATTTGGCGTTTTAATTCTTTTCCTCGTTATCATCGGTCTTCGCGTTGTTGACCAATATGAGCGCGGGGTCGTGCTCACGCTTGGTAAATACACCTCAACGCGAGGGCCCGGTCTCACGTGGATATTCCCCGGCATCCAGCGCATGTTCAAGATCGACCTGCGCATCACGACGATAGACATTCCACAGCAGGAGGTCATTACGAAAGACAACGTTCCCGTTGGCATCAATGCGGTCGTCTACTTTCAGGTGGAGAACGCGGAATTCGCGACTTTGAATATCCAGAATTATGCGCTTGCCGTTTCGCAGTACGCGCAGGCGGCGCTTCGCGATGTGATCGGCGGCATCGAGCTTGATGCGCTGCTCTCCGAGCGCGAGAAAATTTCCGACGAGATCAAGAAGATCGTGGACGAAGCGACGAAGAGTTGGGGTATCAACGTCACCGACATCAAGATACAGGACCTCGAACTTCCCGCCGACATGAAGCGCGTGATGGCCAAGCAGGCCGAGAGCGAGCGCGAACGCCGCTCCGTCATCATTCGCGCGGAAGGAGAGTTCTCCGCATCGCAGAAACTTGCTGAGGCGGCAGGGGTGCTCTCGGGGGTCCCCGGCGGTATCGCGATGCGCACGCTTCAGACGATAGAGAAGATCAATCCGGACCCGTCAAAAACCGTCATTTTCGCGCTTCCTGTCGAATTCTTCGAGGGAATGAAGACCATGGCTGAACACTTCAGGGCGAAGAAGTAATCATTGACACACGGTTGAGTTTACTATAGGCTCGGAAGAGACATCTTTTTCTCAAGGTAGATCACCTTGGATAGTAAATTGCTCGATACGGTCTTTGGGTTTATCGCAATCCTCGCAGGCCTCGTTATCGTCGGTTTTTTTGCGATGTTTTATATGCTCGGAGAGGGAAGAAATGTCGGCTGGTTCTGGCTTGTTTTCCTTTTTGGCGTTGCCGCAGTATTCGGCGGCATACGAATGATTTGGCGGACTTGGCGTCCGCAGGTCAAAGAAACAAGTAACGACTGAGGAAACCGATACTTTCTCAACGTACTCTATTTAATCGTCTTCAAAAAACCCTCGACCGACTCGAGGGTTTTTCGTTGCGTTCATAAATCGACTTCCAGACGACCACGATGTCCGCGTCATTGAATGTGGCATTTTGGTTGACGGATTCGCGCATGCCATGATAGTATTGCAACATGAAAAAGCCACATGGAAAATTGAGTAAAGGAATAACGCTAGACGCCCTTGCGCGCATGATGGCAGAGGGTTTTACCGGCCTTGAAAAAGGACTGTCTGAAAAGATCGACAAAGTTGACGTTAAAGTCGGCGGCCTGCAAAAAGAAATGAAAGTCGGTTTTGCCGAGATAAACGTGCGCTTGAATCGCATGGAACTTCTGCTTATCGGCGCGCACTGACAAAAATACAAGGTCGAACCTTAAAGCTGTTTCCTCAAGGTTCGACCTTGTATTTTTATGCAGATGATCAAAACGATACTCGAACAAAAACTCGAGGTCACTTTTCGCAATAGATAGATAAGAGTTTCTTGGCCAGTTACTTAATCGTCTTCAAGAATCCCTCAACGAGTTCTTGTGTATCGGAGGTGCGTTCATATACTGATTTCCAGACAACCACGATATCCGCATCGTTGAAGGCGGCGCTTTGTACTTCGCGGGGGGTGTCGCCGCCGGCGACGGCGATCAAGAGGTCGTATGCGCCTTTCACGCGGCGGATCTCATGGAGGGGGAGCATCTTCTGCCGATTTTCGCGTTCTTCGTCCACGCCACGGTGGAGGACGACGACGGCGGGCTGGCGTTTGAGCGCACGAAGAACGGATATGGGAAACTCCACATTCATCATATCGATCATGGCATCCACGCCGAATTCTTCGCATGCGGCGACGAATGCATCAAGCGTTTCGACGGGCGCGGAGCCGAGCGCAATAATGCCCGATCCACCCGCATTCGCGACCATTTCCACCTCGGTTCGTCCGCGGTCCATTGTTTTCATGTCGGCGACGATGTAGGGTGCGGGTAGATCGGGGGAGGGCGCAAACTTTCGCGTCCGCGCTCTCTCTGCGTTCTCCGCGACCGCTTTTGCTATAAGGCCGACGACACCGAACTGGTTACCCTCTCTGGCGGAAGGTGCCGCTCCGATACCACCCAAAAGCCGAGCACCCCACCAGTCGCGAAGCGAGCGGATGGCATTCATGCCATAGCGCTTGATGAGCGGCGTTCCAGCTTCGATGATGATGCGTTCCGACGGCGGGAGGATGCTGATGACGTTTGCCGCATCATCGAGCGTTGAGTTCAAGGCGATCTGGAGATAGCGCGTTTTTTTTGAAAGCCGGGAGGTAGATTTCTTGTGCATATCTAAAATTGTAACATAAAAAGAGACGAGAGTTACCTCGTCTCTACAACACTACAAAACCAATCGCTTGTAGATTTCGTAAGCAGTCATTGTTCCATGGATAGCTCGATGAGGCATCGGCTCTTCGGGGATTCCGAGATGCTTGGCCACTTCGTTCAAATTGAGTTTCTCAAGGCCGGAATTTCGAAGCCTCATCCACGCCATTGTAAAAAGATCGATGCGATGATAGTCCATTGAGTTTTTAACCCTTGTCTTCTTGAATGCTTCAAGAATGAACGACCAATCAAATGTGACGTTGTGAGCGCAGAACACGGCATCCTTTGTTTTCTCGCCATACAACGTCATGGCTTCTTGAAGCGTCAAAGCACCTTGCCAGTCGGCAACGTTGTAGCCGTTGAGCTTCAGGGCAAATTCAGTGGCCGTCTCAAGATGTTCGGGTTGTACTTTTACATCCAGAGTATCAACGATTTCGAGGGTTTGTTGATTGATTAACACCAGTCCGATTTCGATAATTTCTTGACTTGCTGGATCAAGGCCGGTGGTTTCAACATCAGTGATGGCGATAGGTCTTTCAAGAATTTTCATCGAACTTCTCCTTGCGTGGAAATCCATGTTGTATAGTAGCACAAGAGTTTTCTCTTGCAACTACCGGCCATTTGCCCCATTTTTGTTTTGTGGTAAGGTAAACACATGGTTACGATACAAATTTCCGACACAAAAAAAATAGGACAACATCATGATCTCATTGCGATACCAAAGAGTGCGTACGAGAAATTTTTGGCATGGGAGAAAAACTATGGGTCAATAAGAGAATTCATACCGACTGCGTCTGAAAAGAGGGCGCTTGCGCGAGCAAGAAAAAATTTTTCAAAAGGAGCATATTCTTCGTTCAATACCTTGCGACATGAGCTGGACAGTCATCGTTGATGATGCGGCAAAGAAACAGCTGAAACGAATCCCGCGGCGAGATGCGTTGCGTATTGTTTCTGTGCTTGAAAAGTTCGGTGACGGTCCTTTTGCTGGTGATATCGAAAAGATGAAAGGCGAAGAGTTTGTGTGGCGGCGCAGAGTCGGCAATTTTCGCGTACTTTACGATCTTCACGTGGCAAAAAAGATTGTTGCTGTTTTTAGCATAGAAAGGAGAACATCAAGTACCTATTGATATGCCAACCTTATACATAGTGGCTACGCCGATCGGGAATCTGGAAGACATCACGCTTCGGGCTTTGCGCGTACTCAAAGAGGTCGATCTTATTCTTTGCGAGGATACACGGGTAACGAAGCGGCTTTTGGAGAAATACGAGATAAAGACACCGACCATGAGCTATCACGCGCAGTCAAAACTATCAAAAGTTGAAAAGATCTTCGCGCTACTCGAAGAGGGGAAAAACCTTGCACTGGTGTCCGATGCGGGGACGCCGACCATCTCCGACCCTGGGTGCCTTCTCGTCTCTCAGATTCGTCAACATTTTATGTCAAGGTCGAACCTTGACATTGAGGAGGTAAAAATTGCGCCAATCCCCGGTCCGTCCGCAGTGCTTGCCGCGCTTTCCATTTCTGGCTTTCCGTCCTCGGAATTTCTCTTTCTCGGGTTTCTGCCGCACAAGAAGGGAAGAGAAACGTTATTTAAAGAGATCGCCGTTTCAAAGCGGACTGTAGTATTCTACGAGTCACCGCACAGGATTATAAAAACCCTTGAATCACTTAAGCATCACTTGGACGTCGGGTTTCCAAGTAACATGGAAACCCGACATCCAAGTAGCGGGAGGCGGATGATATTGGTTGCGCGCGAGTTGACGAAAATATACGAGGAACTTGTCATCGGCGAGCCGGAGGAACTACTCGCGCATTTTATAAAACACCCCGATCGTGTGAGGGGCGAGTTTGTGGTGGTGGTAGAGGGGGTGTAGAATATTTTATGTATGTTATCACACGAGTCATCGGAATCGACCTTTTTGAACACTGGCGGCATTCGCGAGTCGTTTGAGGAGGAGCAATCTTCAATCGGCGAACGATTACCTTTAGACCTTGCGCAACTCCCCGAATTTGAAGGGAAGACGCAGATCTTTCGTGAACTCTACGGTGGTGGAGCAGACATCCTCCTTGACCTTGAGGGGCATGTGTCCCGAGGAGAGTATCGCGTCATACTGGGAGATGACGCTTCAGGAAGAATTCCCACCTTATTTATGGCAAACGCAATAAAAGAGATTTACAGCAAAAGAGATCATAAAGCACCTGCGGTACGTTTTGTTGCGGGGGGTGATCGTTATGGGGACAATAGTTTGGCCGGGAAGTTCAATTCCTATCAAAAGGGAAGAAAACTTGCCGCATATTTCAAAAAGCTTGAACCACTCATTCAGCAAACAACACACGAGCGCCTGCTCCTTGTCACCGAGGCCATTTCACGAGGAAGAGGCATCGCGCCGCTTGTTGAGGGGTTGAACGAAGTCGGGATACCATTCGACATCGCCTGCTTTTCGACTCCGGAGGATAAAAAAGCATTAGAAAAAAAGTGGGGTATCCATATTGCGCAAGGAAGAGGAGGCGCGGGTGTATATTCACTCACTGAATGGTCGGGGGTGACAAAAAACCCTAATGATCTTCACACACGCCCCGCGTCGTTGCATGAAAAGACACCAAGCCAGCGTCATGCGTCAATGAAATATGCACGCGTTGAAGCGAAACTTACGGCCCATCAACTCGCGTCGTGGTTTCTTGGCTCAAAAGATGGTCGGCAAGATGACAACCAAAGCAATACGATCGAGGAGCGCCTCGCCGCATAGTAATGGATGTGCCGAAGAAAGAGGAGCTCTATATCCCAGCACTGACTTTTGGGAAAAAATAAGTGCTGGGGTATACTGTTCTCATGTTACGTAAGATCACTATCTGGCTCGTGATACTGATTATTCTGCTTCAGTTTCCGGGATTTCCGTACGAAGTCACTCGCTGGGGGTCTTTGGCCTCCGGATTCATTATCGTCATCCTCCTTGCCGTATCCAAAAGGGGAAAAATGGGCAACGCGAGTACGAATGGATGGAACGAAACACCGCGCACGCTTCGTATCGAGCGCAGAGAAACAGAAGAATATCCCCGCTTTAGTGTGACTTCGAACGGGCAGGCTCGCGTACGCGTAGAAAAAGAAATGACCATTGAGACGGAGCAGGTTGCTCTCCGCCACGGTGAGGACGTTGCGGTAGAGAGAAAGGTCACTGTTACCCGTCCGCCTGAGCAAGATCGCTCGCAGTCAGGCACCAGCCGGAAGAAAAGCGATGCGGATGTTTCTCCGGGAAAAAATATTTAATATTCATGCTGAAAAGACTCTTCACAACGCGCCTCCTCATCATGTTGTTGCTTGGGGGAGGGGTTTTGTATGGCATAGTGGCGTCCACGACGCACGTTTCGTACGACCGAAAAGCAATGATGACGACCACCGCCTCGTCAAGCGTTACGGCTGGCGTGCCAGCGCATGCGCTTGAGCCAGTCTTTGTTGTGACCCACATCCCTCCGCCAAAAGAGGTGAAGGCGGCATATATGACGAGTTGCATCGCAAGCGGTAAAAAACTTCGCGCTCCGCTCGTTCAACTTCTCGACGATACGGAACTGAATGCGCTTGTCATCGATATCAAAGATTATACCGGAATGATCTCGTTTGAAACCGGAGATGCGCGATTTATACTCAACACAAAGGGTTGCTACATTCCTGATATTAGGGAGTTCATCGGAGAGTTACATGAGAAAAATATTTATGTCATTGGTCGAGTAACGGTCATGCAAGACACCGTTTACCCCAAGGTCTACCCCAATGCTGCTGTGAAACGCCGCTCGGACGGTGCCATTTGGAAGGACAAGAAAGGACTCACATTTGTCGATCCAGGGGCGACAGAATATTGGGACCACATGATTGATCTCGGCAAAGCTTCATACGCCGTCGGATTTGATGAGATCAATTATGACTACATTCGCTTTCCTTCCGACGGAGACATGAGTGACATCAAATTCACGCGCACCGGCACCTCGACGAAGGTCGCGATGATGAAGAAGTTCTATGCACACCTAGGCGGTGCAATGCACAAAGCGGGGATTCCTATTTCGGCGGATTTGTTCGGGATGACGACAACAAACACTGACGACCTCAATATTGGTCAAGTTATCGAGGACGCACTACTCTATTTTGACTTTGTTGCACCGATGGTTTATCCGTCGCACTATCCTCCGGGTTTTAACGGGTGGAAAAATCCGAACAGCGTACCGTACGAGATTATTAAATTTTCGATGGAGAGGGCCGTGGCGCGGGCGAATAAGCTTGAAGAGAAAGAGTCTGGTTGGGTGGGTTCGGCAGGCTCACCACAAGTCGCCCACCAAATAGGGACAACAACGGCGGGCACGGTTGCAACCTCAAGCCCGAAGTTCGCCCCCAGAGGTATTTATGCAAACAAGCTTCGCCCATGGATACAAGATTTTGATTATGGAAAAGTGTACACCGATGCTGACGTGCGAGCGCAGAAAAAAGCGGTCTACGATGCCGGCCTCACGAGCTGGATGGCGTGGGATCCTTCCAACAAATACACGCCGTCGGCGTACGACAAGGAGTAACCACTCCGTGTAAATTCGAGACCGGCGTGCTTGCTCTTTTTCTCTGCGAGGGTAGGATATCAAAGAGGTGAATACAAAAGGTGGGTCATCGTGGGTAAAGGAATGAAGCGTGTGTGGACACGGCTGGATGAGAAGCTATATAGAGCAACGGTCGCGATTGTCCAATTTAAACAACTGCAACACGAGATTGATCTCTTGACGCGAGGTTTTCGTAATGAGGAAATTCTCGCCATGGAAAGCGGGGAGCCGCATGTGGGGGCCGATGAAAACGAAGAAAAAGCTCGGCAAAAGTCCAAGCGCATGCGCGAGATCGAGCAACTCCTGAATACCCACCACGGCAACTAAAAGGAGAATGAAACATGCAACGGACGAAAATGCCCGAGCATAATCGTAAAGAGCTCCATGCGGAGTTGGTTCGCTTGGAGACTGAGGCGACCGATCGCTGTCGCAATTACTCTATCGATGAGCAGGTCGCCATGCAGAGTGGTGCGCCGCGCGAAGGTGCTGCTACCAACGAGCGCATGGCGCGTGAGAAGTTCGCCCGAATCAATGAGATCAATTTGATCTTGAACACGCTCAAGTGGTTGGAGATCACGTAGAGAGAAGAGACGAATACCACCTGCCTCATCGGCAGTGGTTTTTTTGTTGAAGAGTGCGAACGACAAAATATTAAGGTCATCGGATTGAACCCCATCCTTTCAAGGAGAGACCTTTCAAAGCCAAGGACACCTTGAAAGTATACAATACGCAGAAAGTAAGTTGCGACGGTACGTATTAATGCCGAGTGTATTGTTTCGAAAGTAGAAACCGTACTATAATAGAGACAGCATGGCAACCCCCGTCAACACGCCGGATAAGGTGACGTATTTCGCTGAAACCGACTACCGCTCGAAGCGGATCAAATTTGGTATTCGCGATCAAGATCGTGAGCGACACATGTACGTCATCGGGAAGACCGGCATGGGCAAGTCAACGATGCTCGAAAACCTCGCCATTCAGGACATTGCGAACGGGGAAGGGCTTTGCTTCATTGATCCGCATGGTGGAACCGCCGAGACCCTGCTCTCGTACGTTCCCGAGCATCGCGTGAAAGATGTCATCTATTTTGCGCCGTTTGATCAGGAGCATCCCGTTGCGCTGAATGTCATGGAAGATATCGGCCGCGACAAACGCCCGCTCGTGGCGTCGGGATTGATCGGCGCATTCAAGAAAGTCTGGGTAGACGCGTGGAGTGCGCGCATGGAATATATTTTGAGCAATGCCCTGCTTGCTCTACTCGAATTTTCCGGCGCGACCCTCCTCGGCGTGAATCGTATCTTTGCCGACAAAAACTATCGTTCGCTCATTGTGAACAATATTACCGACCCGTCGGTCAAAGCGTTTTGGGTTGATGAGTACGCGAAATATTCCGATAAGTTTGCGACGGAAGCGACTGCGGCGATCCAGAACAAGGTCGGACAATTTGCCGCCAACCCGCTTATTAGGAATATGGTCGGCCAATCGAAGTCCACGTTTGATATTCGAAAGGTGATGGACGATCGCAAAATTCTTATCGTCAATCTTTCAAAAGGCCGTATCGGGGAAGGGAACGCCAACTTGGTCGGTTCAATGCTTATCACCAAGATCTATCTTGCCGCGATGTCGCGTGCCGATGTCGGCCCCGAAGTAGTGCGAGGGCTCCCGCCCTTCTATCTGTATGTTGACGAATTTCAGTCGTTTGCCAATGAATCATTCGCGGATATTCTTTCGGAAGCGCGCAAGTACAAACTCTCGCTTACGGTCGCTCATCAATATATCGAGCAAATGTCCGAAGAAGTGCGCGCCGCCGTGTTCGGGAACGTCGGCACGATGTGCGCATTTCGCGTCGGCGCATACGATGCCGAAGTGTTGGAGAAAGAATTCGCTCCGGCGTTTACCGCCGAGGACATGGTGAACCTTGGTTTTGCGCAGATCTATCTCAAGCTTATGATCAAGGGCGTTGGATCGGCGCCGTTTTCCGCTACAACCCTCAATCGCCCGCCGTTTCCTCCGCGCGCGTACACGAATGAGGTTATTGCGGCCTCGCGTGAGCAATTTGGCCGACCGCGCGCCGTCGTTGAAGAGGAGATCAAAAAATGGCACGAACCAATACCCGAGCCTCCTCGCGATCCGAATGCGCCTCTCATTCCGGAAACACGCAAATATGCTTCGGGAACGAGGCCCCTACGCCCCGCGATTATCGGCGCGAGCGCCTCTTACACCGGTGTACTACCTCGCACGCCCGAAGGATTAGTGCCTCGCCAAGATGTTTCGCGCAGTGTTTCTCCAGTTACCAAGTATCCCCACTTGGACGTCGAGTTTCCAAGTGACTTGGAAACTCGACGTCCAAGTGGAGGGAGTCACGAAGAACTCACGCCATATCAGAGCCACCTTCCGGAAATTCCGCCGTCAATGTTGCCGGCTGTGCCGCGCAGTGCGGAGCCGCCGATGATTCCCGAGAGAAGAAATATCACACCCCGTCCGCCTGCTCCGCCTCATGGCGGATTCGGACGTGTAGACCCGCCTGCCCAAAATTCGTCCGTGCACCGGCCGTTTCGGGAAGAGTTCGTGAATCTGCAGTCTGCCGGAAAAAATTTAGGTGAAAGTTTCGTTCGCACGCTGCGCTCCGTCGCCGGAGGTTCTGGCGGCGTGCGACCAGAGCCTTTGGTGACGGAGCGCGGGCACATTCGTTTGCAGTCGGACCTGTCTACTGTGTCGGTGCGTGGCGATGCGGGTCGAAGCGGCGCAACTGCGAGAGCTCATACACCCGCTACCGCCCCCGCCTCGCTCTCGAGTTTGAAATCGCAGGCCAAGAAAGACAAGGGGCCCTCCATGCAAAATCTTTCGTCACTTAAAACACTGATCGACGCGGCATTTGCTACGAGGCCGGAACCGGAACGCGCTGGTGACGCAAAAGAGAAAACGCCACCACTGTCGCAAAAAGAAAGTTTTTATACAGCGCCGGTCGCCCAAACGACCGCGACCCCCCCGTCGCTTTTGGGTGATATGCGTACCGCGCAAGGCACAAAAGAAGTACCCGAAGATGTTCTTCGGGGTGTACTGGCCGACTGAACACTCTCCTGAGTCTGCATAATACGCGGAGTGATTTCCCCGCGGCTTGCCGCGTGGTACCGCTAAGGAAGGTTTGGAAACCATTGGTTTCCAAAATTATTAGTTGGCGAAGCCTCGGGCATACCCCGTCGGCTTGCCGCGGGGTTCTTGATTTGACAAAAATAAAATTATTCCGTACTCTCATAAACAGAGATGATTTTGTCATTTGTCATAAAATAAAGAGGTTTCTGTGACCAAAGACGAACGCGGACTTCCGGAGAAGCTTTTGCACTGTTCGTTCTGCGAGAAAAGCCAGCACGAGGTCCGCAAGTTGATCGCCGGGCCTGCGGTCTATATCTGCGACGAATGTATTGAGCTGTGTAACGACATCATTCGCGAAGAGAAAGGTACTGAGAAAACTTCGGCGGTGGAAAACAATGAGTTGACGCCAAAACGCATTAAGGAATTTCTTGACAAGGCGGTCATCGGCCAGGAAGACCCAAAGAAAATTCTTTCTGTTGCGGTATACAACCACTATCGGCGCATCAATAACCCGTCGAAAGGCGATGAAACCGTATTGAAAAAAAACAATGTCCTTTTGATCGGCCCGACCGGTTCGGGAAAAACGCTGTTGGCGCAAACACTCGCAACAATGCTCAACGTGCCTTTTGTGATCGCGGACGCAACGACATTGACCGAAGCCGGTTACGTCGGCGAGGATGTCGAGAACATCATCCAGAAGTTGCTCCAGAGGTGCGAATACGACGTGCCAAAGGCGCAACGCGGCATCGTCTACATTGACGAGATTGATAAGATCGGGCGCAAATCGGAAAACGCAGCACTCACACGAGATGTGTCGGGCGAAGGCGTGCAACAGGCGCTCCTCAAGTTGATCGAAGGGACAATCGCCAGCGTCCCACCGCAAGACGGACGCAAGCATCCCCATCAAGATTTTGTCCAAGTAGATACGACCAACATCCTTTTTATTTGCGGAGGCGCGTTCGGCGGACTTGAAAAAATAATCGCTAGCCGGGGAGAAAAAAACGGCATCGGGTTTGGCGCGGTTCCTCGGAGCAACGATGCTCGAACGATGGCGAGGATACTTTCGTCCGTTGAGCCGGATGACCTCATCGGGTTTGGCCTTATTCCGGAGTTTGTGGGACGCTTACCAGCCGTCGCGGTTCTTGAGGAGCTTAACGAAGCGGCACTCATGAAGATTTTGAGGGAGCCCAAAGGCGCGCCATTCAAGCAATACGAGCGCTTATTCGGGTTCAACAAGGTAAAATTTGTTGCCACCGATGCGGTAGCACGGAAAATCGCAAAAATGGCGCTCGTCAAAAAAACAGGCGCTCGCGGCCTCGACAGCATCCTCAACCGTCTTCTGCTCGACACGCAGTATGAACTCCCGACCTACCAGAGTGAGCACGCGGATAACCCCGTTCTCGAGGTTTCACTTGACTGTCCCCTTGACGGTGAAGTCGTGGTCACACAGGTGACAAAGTCCAACGCAAAATAATGCCCCGTCCATAAATAAGTTCTACAAATATGGATGTGGCGCCACAGGAGTACTTTCGTTTTTCTAAGACGGACTACCGTTAAGAAAAACTGGTTGCACAAAGGGCCGTAACCACAAATAACGAGGACGTTATTTGTGGACGAGCCCTAAGTTCTCGGCGCACCAAACGGTGCGCCTTTTCTCACCCTATTTTTCCTTGGCACGCTACATCTTTTTCAGTACAATGATTTATATGAGTGGAAAAATATTCGGATGGGCGCTGATTATTTTTATATGCTCCACTGGCACTGCTCGCGCGCTCGCTCTCGAGAAAGATGCGACGGGCAACGGTGGAGAAGCGACGAACCCCGCAATACAACAAGAAGCTGACCACGGTGCAGGCGCGAAAGTGCTTTGGGAGAGCGTGGAGTCACAAGAGGCAACTGCCGCTATCTCCGGCCACGCACTTTCAGAAACTACTACATGGCTTTTTCTTTTTACGGGAATTATTTCTTGCGCACTTGCCGGATTCATCATTGTGCGAAGCCCAAAGAGGGAAACTGTTCCGGCCGACGAGTATGCGATCATCGAGGACATTATTGAAAGTGCGGACGATTAAACACAATAAGACTTTTTATTGGTGTGTAATACCCCGCGACTTTGTCGCGGGGATGCACGAAAATCAGCATCGGCGGCGGCCGATTCCTCTTCCAAAAAAACACCCATGGTACCGCGTGCCGAATACCCCGTCGGCTTGCCGCGGGGATTGGACGGGCGGACAAGTTTATTTCTTCGTCAGGCAGATTGCACTTTTGAGGAATTGGCTACCCCTCGCATGGTTTCGGGATGCTCAATGTCGAACTATTCGCCTCGCTCGCGGACTACATTGGCACTTTTGGTGTTCCCGCGGTGTTGTATTATAGTGACCACAATGGGAAATAGGAACAAGAAAAAGACCATACTCATCGCTGGTGGGGCTGGCTTTATCGGCTCCCACCTTGTCGTCAAGTATTTGGGCGAAGGTCATAGGGTTATTTGTCTCGATAACCTACAGACGACATGGAAACCTAAGAACATCGAGCGGTTTTTTAGCCACCCAAATTTCTGCTTTATTCGGCAGGATATCATCGAGCCGATCAGATTACGGGAGCGTGTGGACTGGGTCTTCAACTGTGCGTGTGCGGGTTCTTACACCAGCTATCAATTTAATCCGGTCCATACGGTGAAGACGAACACCGTCGGCATAATCAACCTCCTTGAGCTCGCGCGGAAGGACGGTGCGCGTATTTTGCAGACCTCGACCTCGGAGATTTACGGCGACCCGCTTGAAACGCCGCAGAAAGAAACGTACCACGGCAACGTGAATCCGCTTGGACCGCGTGCTTGCTATGATGAAGGGAAGCGCGTCGCGGAAACCTTGTGCATGGATTATCACCGAGAGTTTGGAGTGGACGTGAAGATTGTGCGTATTTTCAATACGTACGGCCCGAACATGGATCCGAACGACGGACGCGCGGTAACAAACTTTGTACGGAACGCGCTCACCGGCAAAGACCTCGTTCTGTATGGCGACGGATCGCAGACGCGGAGTTTTCAGTACATCGACGATCTGGTGGCGGGGCTTGATCTTATGATGCACAAAGAGGGTTTTGTTGGTCCGGTCAACTTAGGAAATCCAGGAGAGATCTCCATGCGCGAATTGGCGGAGATGATCGTGAGGCTCACAAGGTCGCAGTCGAAGATCGTGCATGCGGAAAGCGCGACGGATGATCCACGCCGGCGCTCGCCGGACGTCGCACTTGCGGGCCGGGAACTCGGATGGACTCCCAAGGTGCCGCTTGATCAAGGACTGAAAAAGACCATTGAATACTTTCTCAATACCGAGTGGCCTGAGAAGAAGGTGCTTGTTTTCGCGACGACGTATTATCCCGATCTCGGCCCTGCGGAGGAGGCGCTCTTTGAGCTTTCAAAATTGATGCCCGACACAGAGTTTCATATCGTCACGACGAAATTTAGAAAAGGCATTCCAGAGATCGAAGAGGTGGGGACTGATACGGTCCACCGCGTCGGCGTTGGCAATTGGCTCGACAAGTACATGCTCCCGCTCCTCGGATTGCTTAAGGCGCAAAAATTAAAAGATGAGCATCAATATCGTTTCGTCTGGTCCATCATGGGCTCGTATTCTGGCATGGCGGCGCTTTTGTTCAAGCTGATGAACAAAGAAACGAATCTCTTGATGACGCTTGATGACAAGGAATTGATGCATAAGGGGATGAAGGCTCGTCTTCTTTCCCCGATCTATCGCATGGTCTTGGGTGAGAGTGATAGCATCTACGTGTCAAATATCGCGCTTGCGGAAGGTGCCGGACTGGTGAAGCATGCAGCTCGGCTTACCGCCAACGAAGGGAACACCAAAAGCATGGTGAACAAGGTGCGCTACACGTACAGCGATCTCCTCAATAAACAAGAAAAAAAACTCCATCGGCCGAAGTGATCGCTCGGTGATGCTTTTCGTCGGCCAATGCGAGCAGTTTTCGGACAACGCGCAACTCGTCGCTTGGTGGAAGGGATGGATCTTGTGGCCACTTTGTATCTTGATAACTCCTCTCGCCATCGATGAGTTTGTAAACTGTTCTGCGGCTGAGTTTCGGCATTTCACCTCCTCTAATAGATAAGTAAGAGCAACTTCACATAGCAGTAAAGTGATATGGCGGCAAATCAACAAGTACTGTATTCGAGGGTCTACACACTACTCAACAGGTTCGAAGTTCCCAGTAGTACAGCAGAAAGCTGACTACGGGGCAAGCTATCCGTCACGGTACCTCGCGTTACGACAAAAAATTGTCCGCTTGGGGCGGACAATTTGGTTAATCGAGCACTCCGAGCGTGCGAAGTTCTCGACGAAGTTCGCGGAGCGAGTTTTTGCCGGCATGGTACACGATGCCATGACCACCGAGTGCGCGCCACGCCTCGATGTTCTCCGGCATGTCGTCGAGGAAGAGCGTTTCTTCGGGCCGCACTCTCGCACGCGCGAGCGCTATTTTGTAGATGAGCGGGTCCGGCTTGATGGCGCCGACTTCATACGAAAGAACATGTTGGTCGTGGAGCGGAAAGTGTTTTGCTACTATGTCACACTCAGTGATGTATCGTTCGTAGACGATCTGGTTTGTGTTCGAGAGGAGATATTTTTGCTGCGGCAGTTTGAGAAGAAGTTGCTCGAGCCCATTGTTCTCCTTAAGAAAGATATCAGACCAGAGGTGGACAAACGTATCATGGTCGATTGACTCTCTACAATTGAGCGCATTCGTGAGCACTCGGAAAAATCCCACCGACGTAATCTCACCACACTCCAGTGCTTCAAAGATGGAGGAATAGCCTCTCTTTCTCGGCTCAGCTTCTGGGCGAAGAAAAAGTGTCGCCTTGACTCTGGCTATGGGTACTTTGGTGACTGCGCTAAATTTCTCGAAAAAGCGCGAAAAGTCATACGTTGCGCACACATTTCCAAAGTCGACGAAAATCGCACGAATAGCTGGCTTTCGCAAGCTTTTTCTCCTAGAATAAGAGGAACAACTCTCTTCTCTTCTTACTATCACTCTTACTACCACAACAATGTTGCAGAGTCCAAGGGCAAAAATGCTTATTTTTTCTTTGACCTACTATCCGAAGTACGTGGGTGGCGTAGAGGTGGCGATCAAGGAGATAACGGACCGTATCCCCAAAGAGGATATTGTGTTCGACATGATTACGCTCCGATTCGACAGCACGCTTCCGAAAAAAGAGCGTATTGGTAACGTGATGGTGTATCGGATCGGCCCCACAAAGAAGAATCCACAGCCAGATGAGCTTGTGCGTATGCCGATGTATATGGTGAAGGTGCTCTACCCGCTGCTCGCCACATGGAAAGCGTTATGGCTCAACCGGAGGGAGCGATATGACGGCGCATGGGCGATGATGTCCTACATGGGTTTTCCACTCGTACTGCTCCGGTATTTTTGTTTCACGAAACTTCCTTACGCACTCACGCTTCAGGAGGGAGATAGCATTGAACATGTTACGAGGCGATGGCGCATTCGCATCGTACACTTTCTCTACGCGCCGATCTATCGTTTTCCGCGTATCGTGCAAACGATCTCCACCTATCTTGCAAACTGGGCGCGTACGATGGGTTACGAAGGACCGCTTACCGTCATTCCAAACGCGGTCGACACCGAGTATTTTGCCCAGGAGTTTTCAGGAGAGGAGTTGAAGGAACTTTCTCTGCGTTTGGGAAAGAAGACGGACGAACGGTTCATCATCACGACCTCACGCCTTGTTCCAAAGAATGCCGTTGATGTGGTGATCCGCTCTCTCGAGTTTTTACCGCAAACAGTGAAGTTTCTGGTCCTTGGGGTGGGGCCAGATGATGCGAAGCTCCGAAAACTTACCGCCGACCTTGGTCTTTCCGAGCGCGTACTTTTTTTGGGGCACATTGACCGCTCGGAAATGCCAAAGTATCTCAAGATAGCGGACGTGTTTGTTCGTCCATCACGCTCAGAAGGCATGGGCATCTCTTTTGTCGAAGCGATGGCCGCAGGCATACCCGTTGTTGCCACTCCTGTGGGTGGAATTGTTGACTTCCTTTTTGACCCGAACGTAAATCCCGACAAAGACCCGACGGGACTCTTCGCCGTTGTCGATGACCCAAAAGACACGGCCCGCGCGATCAAGGCGTTCCTTGACGACACCGCACTCCGTGGTCGCTGTACGATAAATGCCAAGCGCATGGTGAAAGAACAATACGAATGGAACCTTATTGCAAAAAACATGCGCGAGAAGGTGTTTGCAGAATTGCTGCGATGAATTACATAAGGTCCAACTTGCAAGTACAAGGTAAAAGATGGCCAACTTCTCCAAGGTCTCAACTTGTAAAATCAAGGAGAGACCTTAGGCCATCTTTTACCTTGTACTTGCGAGACATCACTTTTTACTAGCATCAATTGTTACTATCCCTGCATGAAACTCCTGATTGCCACACCGCTCTACCCGCCGGACATCGGCGGACCAGCGACCTATGCGAAAATCCTTGGAGACGAGCTTCCGAAGTATGGTTTGTCCGTGCGCGTTGTTTCGTTCGGCGAAGTGCGGCATTTTCCTAAGGGATTGAGTCACCTCATTTATACTTTTCGACTCTTCCGAGCGCTTAGCGACGCTGACGTACTCCTTGCGCTTGATCCGGTCTCGGTGGGGCTTCCGGCTGTATTTGCGACAGCGCTTCGCCGCAAAAAGCTTGTGGTGAAGATCGTCGGTGATTACGCGTGGGAGCAAGGGCAACAGCGTTTTGGCGTCAAGGTATTTCTCGATGAATTTGTGACGATGACCCCGAATAAATTCTTGGCACAGGTGAGATTGTTGAGTGCCATTCAATTTTTTGTCGCGTCACACGCCTCCCGCATCATTGTTCCGAGCAATTACTTGAAAGACATTATCACCAAATGGGGTGCTTCGCTTGAAAAAATCGTTGTCGTATACAATGCCTGCGACACGATCCCCGTTCTTCCCCCACGCGAAGAGTTGCGAAAAAAATTCGGATGGAATAGCCCCGTTCTCTTATCCGCAGGACGACTTGTTCCGTGGAAAGGGTTCGCGCCGCTTGTCACCCTTATGGCGGAGATCGTCAAGAGACACCCGCGCGCTAGGCTGTTTATTGCCGGTTCAGGGCCGCTTTTTTCTGAGTTAAAAAGTAAGATTACAGAGACGGGCATGGATTCTCTGGTCACACTCCTCGGCGAAGTGCCAAAAGAGAAACTTATGGAATATATCTGTGCGGCTGATTGCTTCGTGCTCAATACCGGCTACGAAGGCCTCTCACACCAGTTGCTTGAAGTCTTGGCGATAGGGACCCCGATTGTGACCACTAATGTGGGCGGCAATCCGGAGATCGTGAAGGATCACGGAACCGGTCTTTTGGTGGGTTATAATGATACGGTTGCGCTCTTGGGGGCTATCGAAGTAATGCTTACCGACACGACGAAAGCGCAACAGATGGCGACAGAGGGCAGGCGATTTGTGGCGTCATTCACCATCGCGCGCATGGTCAAAGAGACGATCTCGGTATTGGAAAAAACAATTAGCCCCTAGTCCCCCATTAACTTAATTCTGTCCACCAAAGGTATCCTTTGGGGCAAGATTCTTAAAGGCTACCTTTGGTGTGTCCATGACAAGATTAAGTTAATTTGGTACTAGTCCCTAGAACGTAGCCAATAAGTAAAATTGTCGAAAAACTTTCTTGCTACTACCATCTCAACCTACTTTCTGCCATTCAAGGAGAGACATTTCCCTGCTAGATTTATGCAAGGACTCACCTTGAATGGCTCGCAGGGTGGCAGGAATTAAGGTCTCATCCCACGCGTGTCCCATTAAAATAATAAAAATTCTGAAAAAACCTTGTACATCAACACGTTTTGAAGAAAAATTATTGCACGATTTCAACTGAAAAGGCAAAATTTTTAGAAAAAATATGGCTTAAATAAAGGGTTCTATTTTTCTACTTTACTTTAATGGGACACGCGTGGTCTCATCCATAAATAAGTTCTATAAAATATGGATAAGGCACAAATGGCCGTAACCACAAATAACGAGGAAGTTATTTGTGGACGGGCACTCAGTTGTGATGGTACTACGAACTACAAACTACAATCTACGTTCTCAACATTATGAATGTTCTCATGCTCTCAACCGATCGTTCGGTCTTTGACGAAGACGCTTCGATACGAAGGCGTCTTTCCGAACAGGGTTCTCTTGTTTCCGCGCTTCATGTCATAGTGGTAGCTAAAAGGGAAGAACCGTTCAAAGAAATACATTTTGGCCGGCGTGTGACGGTGACCCCGACGCGCTCGGCGAACCGATTTACGTATATCGTCGATGCCTATCGTCTTGGCGTTCAAATTCTCCACACGGGCCGCAAGAATCAAAAATGGCTCATTACGACGCAAGACCCTTTTGAGCTCGGCGCTATCGGATACATGCTTTCGCGCAAATTCCGCATCCCGCTTCACCTCCAACTTCACACCGACCCATGGAGTGAGGTGTGGAGAAAGGGCCGATTCCTGAACCGCCTCCGCTTTCTCCTCGCTCTCTTTCTTCTGAAACAGGCCGAAGGCATCCGCGTGGTTTCGGAGCGTGTGAAGAAGCGGGTACTTGAACTGGGAATTTCTGAACGCAAAGTCGTCAAAATTCCTATTTTTGTGGACACGGCACATTTTATTTCGGCGAAACCTGCATTTGATCTGCGCCGGACGTATCCTGAGTATGCAAAGATTGTACTGTCGATCGGACGTCTTGAGCCAGAGAAGAATCATCGCGGGCTTATCCGCGCTTTTGTCACGGTACACAAAGAGCATCCCGACGCGCTCCTCCTTATTATCGGGAGCGGTGGAGAGCGTGAGCGGTTACTTCGACTCGCGCGTACACTCGGTATCGAGGAATGTGTCAAGATTCTTCCGTGGGCGCGTGATGTGGCGACATACTATAAGACTTGCGACGTCTACGTTCAGCCCTCGTTATATGAGGGGTGGGGACTTGCGGTGATCGAGGCGATGGCCTCTGGAGCCCCTGTCGTCACGACGGATGTAGGATGCGCGGGTGAGGTGGTGGAGCACGAAAAATCGGGACTCGTCATCCCCGTCGGCGACGAAAAAGCTCTCGCGCGGGCTGTTCTCCGTGTCTTGAATAACCGTGAACTCGCGCTTTCACTTGCGGGAAATGGCAATATGGCCATCAAGAAACTTGCCACAAAAGCGGAGACGCTTATGCTGTACAAGACGAGTTGGGAGAAAGCGGCAAAGCAGTCTTCAGTCACTAGTACCCGATTAACTTAATCTTGTCATGGACACACCAAAGGCAGTACCAAAGGCGGCCTTTGGGGCAAGATTCTTAAAGGCCGCCTTTGGTACTGCCTTTGGTGGACAGAATTAAGTTAATAGGGTACTAATCATCAATCATAAGTCACTAGTCATCAATAGAATGCAAAATGCGTTTGTATTTTTCTGATGACTGATGACAGATGACTTGGTAAAGCAAGCTGACACGGGTTGAATAATAATGATTATGAATGTGCAAAATACGCGCAAAAAAATAGTGGTCATCGGTGGCGGGACGGGGACTTTCACCGTTCTTTCGGGCTTGAAACATTACCCCGTTGATTTGACGGCGGTGGTGACGATGGCCGACGACGGCGGCTCGACGGGGCGACTCCGGGATGAATTCGGTGTGCTCCCGCCGGGCGATCTTCGTCAATGTCTCGTTGCGCTTTCTGAAGCCGACCATGTGATGCGCAAGCTCTTTAACCATCGCTATGACCGAGGAGAACTCGCCGGGCATAATTTCGGCAATATTTTTATTTCGACGTTGGAGCAGGTGACGGGGTCGCTCGATCGCGCGCTTGATGTGGCTGGAAAAATTCTCAATATCCGCGGACGCGTGATCCCCGTTACGCTCTCGAAGGTTGGCCTCATTGCGGAATTGAAGAATGGTAAGATACTTTACGGCGAGTCGGCACTTTCAGACTACCAGCTCGTTTCGCGTTTTGGCGTGGAAAAGATCTATCTCAAGCCGAAGGCGAAGGCGAATCGAAAGGCGATCGAGGCGATCGCTACCGCGGATCTCGTCGTGGTTGGGCCGGGCAATCTCTACGCATCACTCATACCGAATTTTCTCGTTGCTGGTGTGGGCGAGGCACTTTCGTTGTCGAAAGCCAAAAGAGTGTATGTGGCGAATTTGATGAACAAAAACGGACACACGGATGATTTCCTAGTTTCCGATTACGTGCGGGTGCTTGAGGGGGCGATAGGAAAAAAGTGGGTGTTTGATGCCGTGGTCTACAATACGAAAAAACCTGCGCAAGTGCTTCTGCGCAAATATGCCGACGAAGGATCTCCAGTCGTTTGCGGTCCCGAGTGCAGGCAGGGCGGCTTTGAGCTTGTCGGGACGGATCTCCTTGCGAACGATCTGGCCAAAACGGCAAAAAAAGACTTTCTTCGCCGCACGCTTATTCGCCACGATCCGGAAAAGTTAGCAAGAGTGCTTATGCAACTTGCCGTTTAGTTATTTGATTATAACTATCATGAGATTGGGATTTATCGGACAAGGGTGGATAGGAAAGAATCTCGCGGACCACTTTGAGGAACGGGGTTTTTTGACTGTCCGATATGCCAAAGAGGAGCCTTACACGCAAAACAAAGATGCAGTTGCTCTTTGTGACATCGTTTTCATTGCCGTGCCGACGCCGTCAACGCCGGAGGGTTTTGACGACCGCATCCTTCGTGGCGTGTTTCCCAACGTCGGAAAGGGGAAGATCGCCGTGATCAAGTCGACCATACTTCCGGGCACTACCGACAGCATCGCGGAACAATTTCCCGATATGTATGTTTTTCACGCACCGGAATTTCTCCGTGAGACATCAGTGCGCAAGGATATCGACTTCCCGGATCGCAATATTGTCGGCGTGCCGTCGGCATATTTTGAAGATCCCATGTGGCTTGAAAAGGCCGGGCAAGTTATGTCAGTTCTCCCGAATTCGCCTTATAAAGTGATTTGCAAGGCGCCCGAAGCAGAACTCACGAAATATGGCGGCAATAATTTTCTGTATGCGAAGGTCGTGTTTATGAACCTCATGTACGATCTGGCACAAGAGCATGGTGCGCGCTGGGATGTGCTTGCCGAGAACATGAAGGCGGATCCGCGCATCGGAGCATCGCACATGCAGCCAGTGCATCAGTATTCGCACATGGGCGGCAAAGAAGGGCGCGGTGCGGGTGGCCACTGCTTCATCAAAGACTTCGCGGCATTTCGCCAACTCTACGAAAAGACACATCCGGGCGATTCGGAAGGGATCGCACTTTTGCGCGCGTTTGAGGGGAAGAACAACTGCCTGCTCCGTGACACCGGCAAGGATCTCGACTTACTAGAGGGTGTCTACGGCAAATTAAGCGAGGATATCGAACAAATGGAGGGAGTACTTGTTAAGGAGGAGGATGACGTCGATGCGATGGAACGAGCGGTCAAGAAAAAAGACCTCCACGTGCTGGAGGCGGCGTACCGGAAGTCCGGCGATGACTTGGTGAAACTCGCCGATGTGTATGAAAAGGTTGGAGAAGATATTGGCGTGATTGAAGCGGGTACAAAGTAGAAAAAATACAAGGTCGAACCTTAAAGCTGTTTCCTCAAGGTTCGACCTTGTATTTTTGACTTGAATTTTTTCTATGTCCGTTTCGCTACCACAACGATATTGCTTTCTTTTTTTCCGTGCGGGATGATCTCGATGTTCACGACCGTGAATCCATTTTTCGCGAGGAGCGCGGAGAGTTCTTGTCTGGTGAAAGCGTGAATATAACGCAGTGTGTGGTCTTTTCCGAGAGGCAAAAAGATATCTTTGATGTTTGTCGGCGCGAATCGCAACAGGTTTTTCGCTACATTAGCCAAGAGTGTGCCAATGTGGCGTGGCGACCAGAGGTCCCACGTGGTGAGTACGAGGGTGCCGTTTGGGCGAAGCACACGCCTCGCTTCACGGACAAAAAGTGCCCGTAGTTCGTCTCCGGGAATATGGTGGATCACCGCGAAAGAATAAGCGATGTCGAAACTCTCATCGGGGAAGAGAAGCGCGGTTGCATCGCCGACGATGAATTCGCCCTCGGGATGAAGGCGTTTTGCTTCGCGGATAAGTCCTCCCGAATAGTCAACTCCAGTGTACCGCGCTCCGCGTTCTGTGACGAGCGGAAAGAACCGCCCGTTCCCGCAACCGATATCGAGTACGCGATCTCCCGTTTTTATGTGCTT
>Ga0155394_116_pt2 | contig 31464 bp, 29 predicted proteins | sample RifCSPhighO2_02_FD_106362 | JGI IMG/M metagenome (GOLD analysis project Ga0155394, IMG submission 106362) | Candidatus Lloydbacteria bacterium RIFCSPHIGHO2_02_FULL_50_13 | reverse complement strand
TGGAGAGAAGGTTTGGATTGATGGTGTAAAGAATGATCCATGCGCCGATGGCCAACAGAACGCCGAAAATGGCGTTCCAGATGCATTCTTTCGCCTCGCTTTTGCCAGATGCCGATGGTGTCCCCATCAGCTTAATACCGCAGACGACGACCATGATGACTGCGAGAATTCCCGCAAGGCCGATGATCACCTGCACCGCTCCCTGCAAATATGTCGTGAGGCTGGGAGAACTCCCGGGTCCGATCTCACCGAAGAGCGGCGCCATTAGGGTGTAGGTAGCGGGGGTGGATGGGGTTCCGGGGCTAACGCCGGGGATTGGTGTATAGCAGAAAGCGGGGTTTTCAGGATTGTGGATCTGTCCTGCCTCGGTGCAGTGGTCTGCGAAGGCCGACGTGGGAAACAGCGCGGTTGTGAGGAAGACGAGAGTAATAAGAAAGTGTTTCATTGTGGCATGTTGTTTTTCGGAAGTTCAAGATTGAATGCAACGGTATCCAAGGTTTCGGATACAAGGTGGAACCTTGGGGATTGATTCTTAAGGTTCCACCTTGTATCCGAAACCTTGGATTCAGTTGGTGGCGGGTAACTCTTCCGGAGAAAGATCGGTTGGCGGAGTTTTTTGCAGAATACGCAAGGCCCAGAGCATGCTGTCGCGCTTATTTATGAAAATGAAATAGGCGTCGTTTTTGGAAAGCATGGGGTTTATGATGTCGAATGCTTGCCCGACCTCTTCTTTGGGGTCGGCGAGATATGAGATTTCCCCAGAGTCAACATCAACCGACCAGAAGGTGTCGTCAAAGAAAAATGATCCTTGGTACCAAAGATCGGGGATCCCTCGCGGGGTTGTAATAAACGCGCCGCAGAGCACGCGCACACCGTCCTTAAGCCACGCGCATTTTTCCGGCAGAGTTGCAAGTGGCAAAGATTGCTCATGGAACACTGTTCCCTCGTCCCCAGCGAATCCTTTCGAATTGTAGGCGTTCAAGGTGGTATTTCCGGCGATGTTCTCCCCAAAAAGCAGGCGAGACCCCGTGCTATTCCCGAAGGTTGTCAGGCCGTCCTTTTCACGAACGAGGCGCGTCAGCGCTTTTGTTCTTGGGTCGTAGAGATAGGAGAATCCCGGCACGGCACCCGACGGCTTCGTCGTCAAAATGATCGTGTCGTCGTTTAGTAGCTGTGGCGTCCACTCGCTGAAGGAGTGGCGAAAGACTTCTTTGGTGACCCTTGTACTCAAGTTGACGATACTTCCCGATGTCTCGCCGCCTTTTTTAAGGAGATAGAAAAGGTCTTTTCCGTCGTCAGCTACGGAAAGCGCCACGATATTATCGGGGAGAAATTCTATTGTGAGCGTGCCAGCGAAGTCTCCCATCCCTACACCAACGGCATCAGGGTTTTCTAATGAGGATGATGATGCCGACGACGAAGAGAGATCTGCGCGCGTTTTGCTTGCTTCCTTCGCCGAAGCGGCTACGGAGGCCGAGTCGACCGGCAAACGCCCAAGGTTGGTTTTGATGATCTCGCGTCCGGTATACTGCTCCTCTTCAAGGTAACGCAAGACGACCGCATTTCCGTTGTCGGCCCAGTCGGCAATTGCTACGCGCGGGATGGTCGTCACGGTGAGCTGGCGCGATTCTCCGCTTTCGATCGGAACTTCGTAGGCGTGGCCGGTTTCACGCTCAATATATCGGACATACTGCTCGCCTCCTCGCTCAAGCGCGTATGCTCCGGCGATGGGCACATTGGCGAGTTGGCGGAAGAGCCGTTCTGCTTCAGCACCCTCCCCGCCGCCTTCTTCCCCGCCTATTTCATGGCGGTCGGTATCGGCATTAGTGCGGGTGTCTCCGCCCTCACTGGGCGCACCGAATGGAAAGAGGTTTTGCGCATCATCACCGGCCTTTGTGCCGCCAAAAAAATACCAAATAATCCCCCCCGCGAGAAGCAGGAAGAAAAAGATTGCGAGCCCTACCCAGAGCCTTTTTTTTGATGAGTTTTGTTCCATAAGTTAGTATCTAGTGTCTAGAATCTAGTATCTTGTATTTATACTAGATACTTGATACTGGATACGAGATACTTCGTTATATTTATACTGGATACTTGATACCGGATACTAGATACTTCAGACACAAGGTCGAACCTTAGGAACCAATTCTTCAAGGTTCGACCTTGTGTCTGAAATTATTCTTGAGCGAAATTAACGGTTATCTGCGCGCTTGCTTGCTGGAGTATTCGTTTTCTATTTTGCACCGAAAGCGACACTGCACTCGATTGCGCCGCCGTCCCCGTTTTACCGAGTTGTATGCTTGTTGGGTCAAGCGCAGGAGCGACCGACGCTCCGTCTTTCTTCCAAGTATAAACGAGATTGCCGTTCGCCATGTCGTCGTTGGAGAAAAAGTACGGCACTGCGCGGATACGGAAGCCAGTCCCTTTTGTTCCGGCGCTTCCGGAAAGCGCGCGTTCGAAAATGGTGCCCAGAAGCGGGGCCTGTTCGTAGAACGCGAGAAGCGGATTTGTGGCGAGAATGTTCTGCACGACACTCCACGTACCTCCACCGTCTTTTTGCTCACTCACTTCACGCACGCGAACTTCTGTCGGCACCGGAGAGCCGGCATATTTCATGGGAATGATGGCGCTCGTTTTGCCTAGCCCTTCTCCTAACCCCTGGATCCGATTGATGGTCCATGTGTAATAAAAAGAGGTTGGGTTGTCGGAGAGCGATCGTATGCGCGCCATCGCCGTTGCTTTGACGTTGCTTTTATACGTCGGCAGTGCTTTTCCTTTATAAAACGGCGGCGTATAGGTATCGGCCTCCCAAAGGAGATCGATTTCAATCGGGCGAAGCAGGAATTTTTTATCCGTGCGCACGCCAGTCGCGTCCACAAGAACGACGTCAATCACCGTCGTCTGGCCGAACTCTTTTGTGTTTGTTCGGATACTTTTTTCCGCGATGCCATCTTTGACCACCTCTTTGTCCACGTACCAAGTGATTCTCGCGGAGTTGAGATTGATGGCATAGGACTGAATGGAGACAGTCACCGTCTGATTTGGCGGAGGGTTTTGCGGGTTGGTGCTGAACGTTACAAGATCAAGTGCGGCAAAGGTGATACAAGGAAAAAGTAAAATCCCTATCACACAAGCGACTCCTAAATTAAAAGTGCGTGATTTCATCGTTTTTGTAAGATTCTGTTTGACGGCCAGTTTCTTCAAGGTCTCACCTTTCTATGTAGTTTTTTGCAAGGTGAGACCTTAGGCCGTCTTTGATTCTTAAGGTTCCACCTTGTATCCTGACGGCCGTCTCGCTCATGCTTTTGATAGAACCTTTCCCGCAACCACACCGACTGGACCCGCTTTCGAGAGCGCTTTGGTCGCCACTTTGCCCACCACACCACCCAAGATACCATGACCTCGCTTCACGTTTTCGGTGATAGTAATGATGAGAAACGATATTGTTAGCATTGGAAGAATGTTTACCCAAGGAATTAATTCAATTATAGCACTCACTCCCATTGTGGCCAGTTTGCGGACTCCCATAAGGGGTACCTCATTAAATAGATAATATCCCATAGAAAACATAAAGGCGTTGAAGGATATGAGGACTCCCGCTATCCAGCCAACTACCACGAGCGGAATGCCTATTGGTGCTGTGACTACTGCTCCTGCGAGGCCGATCCCTGCGGTGACCAAAAGATTGGAAATGACTGACCCGATATCACTTAGGATCATAAGTCCGAGAAGGAGCCACCAAGCAACCCCGCCGAGCTTCGGAAGACCTTCGCTCTCCCCCTCTTGTTTTGGCGACGCACCAGCGCCTCTTTGGGTGCCGACGTTTTTTCCTCCGCCAAAACGTCGTGCCGCACCGGCTGCGAGCGCGGTGCGGGATGAACCGCCCCCGCCCACGACGCGTTGAGTGCCGACATTCTTTCCCTCGTCGAGGCGCGATGCGGCTGATGGTGACGCCGCCCCAATTGCTGTCGTACCTACCGGAGTTCTTTGTGTACCGACATTTTGGCCTCCGCCGAGACGTTGAGAAGGAGAAGTTGTTTGGTTGTCGGCGACCATGTTGATTGGTATCCAAGGTTTCAGATACAAGGTGGAATCTTTAGATAGTCATCCGTCATCAGTCGTCAGTCACTAGTCATCCGTCATCAGTCATCAGTAATACGATTACGTTGGCATTTATCCAGTGACTAGTGACTGATGACTGATGACTAGTGACTAGTTTGCGCCTGCTCCAGTTCTTCTTTCGAGCGTTTAATGGCAAGCAATTGCGCCGGGTCCGAGGAAACGATCTGGTCTTCGGTGTAGGAGGCGTAGATTTTGATGGCAACGTGTTTGACACCGGCAAAGAAAAGCCCTTCACCGACACCGCTCTCGAGCAAAAGGTATTTCTCTTCGTCGGTGAGGTGAAAGGTCTGCTGGACAAGATCAATCGTTGTCGGGGATTGTTTTAAGAGAAGCTGTATCGAGGAGTTAGTAAGAATAGGAAGTCCGTAGGGTGAACGGAGAAAGTCATTCACGTCTTGGGTGATCGTTGCGATCCCCAGGTAGTATTTTCGTCCGCGCTTGGCGAGCGAGAAGAGAAACGACGCCGTATCCTCGGACTTCATCATCCACCACGCTTCGTCAACGACCAAGAGGCGCTTGCGGAGCTCTTTTCGGATCGCGGTCCAGATGTGGTGGGTGATGATGTAGACGGCGACAGGCTTGAGCTCGTCCTCCATGTTGCGCACCGAGAAGACACTGAAGCGCTTCGTGATGTCCACATTGGTCGGCTGATTGAGAAATCCGGCCCATGTTCCACGTGTATATTTTTCGAGACGCTGGAGGAGCGATTCGGCACCTTGAATTCCAGAGAGGACAAGCTCGAAATCAGAAAGGAGCGGCGGCTCGAGGTCGGCAAAATTCGCATCGGCAGTGATGTCTTTAAGTGCGTAAGTCTCCGCGATAGCGCGGTCAATGATGCCGTCTTCTTCAGGCGTAAGTCCGCCCAGCATAATGCGGAAGAGCCCGACAAGGAAGATTATGTTTGACCGGAGTACATCCGCCGGCGCCTCGTCTTCGCGCGGCACAGGAAGATCAAAAGGATTGATGTGGTGTTCCGAATTGAGCGAAATGTTGAAATAATGTCCGCCGGTCGCTTCTGCAAGGAACTGATATTCCTGTTCGGGGTCGATAACAATCACGTCGGCGTCGAACATGAGCGTGCGGAGGATCTCAAGCTTCGTGGTATAGGATTTCCCGGAGCCGGAGACGGCGAACGTGACGGAGTTGTAGTTCGGCATTGAGAACCGGTCGAAGAGGACGAGTGAGGCGTTGTGGCGGTTGATGCCCCAGAGCACGCCCTTATCACTCGTGAGATCAAAAGAAACGAAAGGAAATATCGAGGAAAGCGGCGCGGAATTGAGTTTATAATGCACTTCGAGCTCGTCGGTCATGAGTGGAAGCACGCTGCGATATCCCTCGGCCTGTTGGAAGATCGCTGGTTTCAGATAGACGAGCCGCGAGTCGAGCATGCTCTTCAACTCCCCTTCAGCCTTGTCGAGCTCGAGTTTGTCGTTGGCGTAGATCGTAATATAGATGCCGACGTCAAAAAGCCTCTCCTGCGCTTGCTGGAGTTTGTCGCGAAGACCTTCAAGGTCTTGATAGGCAATGTCGAGCACGGGGTCTCGCACGAAGCCTCTGCGCTCGCGCTCGTTGATCTGGCTCTGCACTTCGGCGACCTTTTTTTGGAAGGTGCGGAGCACGAGCTCGGTTTCAACCGGATGGATCATGATCGAAATGTCGTAGACCTTGTCGAGGTTCACGACCGGCGTGAACCAGTCTTGCGTGAGGTAGCGCGGATAGGAGATGACAAAGAGCGTGCGCAGTATCTTGTCGCCGACGTAGAGGTCTTTCGGAGTGACCTTGATCGCCGCAGGTGCGAGAATATCCTTCATGTCAAGGTTGGTCGCGGCGTAAATATCCTCGGGCAACATCCCGCCGGTGTTCACGATCTGATAGTTTTTTTGTGTGTTTGCCATGGAAATTAGTCATCCGTCATCAGTCATCAGTAATGCGGTTACGTTTTTCATTTGCATTTACTAGTGACTAGTGACTGATGACTGATGACTAGCTAGCGACTGCTCCTTCAAGCTCTCCGGGGTTAAACTTCCGATAAAAAAGCTCCGTGATCTCTTCCGTGCCGATCCGTGTCGTCCGAATGTCGCAACGCGCAAGTCCTTGCTCCACGATCGATGCGCGCTGTTCAAGCTGGATGCGCGCTTCTTCGAAATCCTGGCTCTCTTCTTTTGTGGGCTTTTGCGACGCGTCGCCTCCATTACCAGGGAACATGCCGCCCAAGATTCCTTTTCCACCCGGTTTTCCCATTCGTCGTACTCTGCTGAAAGGCACGACGATAAAGAACGTCTTCGACATGATATTTGTCCTGCTCGTGAAGTCGCGGATAAAGCCGATATACTCGTGCGTCTGAATCTTCATTGCGTCAACGAGCTGGAGCTTCTCCCGCTCCTCAAGCATTTTGATATACGGCCTGATGTCGAGGCGCTTGGATTGAATGAAAATCTGTATCGGAAATTCAAGGGAATTGAGGAAGTTCTGGAACTGTAGAATGATGGCCGCCTGCTCGTCAGCTGATTTAAGCCCGAAATTCAAGGACGAAGTCATGACGATCATGCGCAAGTCGCCGTTATTTAATACAAGGATGCCATTCCGAATGTCCTTGATTGGAACGAAATCTTGTGTTGGTTTTCCTGGAACAGCCATAGTAAATACAGTATATAGTGTCTAGTGTCTAGTATCTAGTATGGATAGCAGTCATCCGTCATCAGTCGTCAGTCACTAGTCATCAGTCATCCGTCATCAGTAATGCGGCCACGTTTGCGTTTGCATTTGTATTTACTGATGACTAGTGACTGATGACGGATGACTGTTCTACAGTCCCAGCTTGTCCAATCGCCGCTGGTCCTCGGCGCTCTCGGAACTTTCCGCCACATCCATTGACCACGAGAGGTCGCTTAACTTGCTCGACACTGTTTTCATGGCGGATCCCTGTTCGTGTTTGGTGAGCGTAAAGTTATTGAGATCAAGCTTGGCTTCCGCGAGCTTCTCCCGCCTCTTCCATAAGTAGAAACGAGTACTGTTCATGTAGTTGAAAGCAGACTCGATCAGGAAGATGAACGGCTTATTGTTGAATTTGTAGAACGCAAGCGCCGCGCCGAATCCGGCGAGCAACATGCCAAGGACAAGGCCGACCCATGGAATAAAGCGGTATGAGAGGTATCCCATACCTATTCCGCCCGCGAGGTAGAGGAATTGCTTGATCGTGAATGGCCCGATGATCTTATCTTCGACGTCAAGAAATTGTGGTACTTGGAATTGCATTTGGTCAGTAGGCAGTAGATACGTAGTCATCCGTCATCAGTCATCAGTAGTGCGGTTACGGTTGCATTTGGATTTACTAGTGACTGATGACTAGTGACTAATTACGCGGGGGCTGTGTCGCCTGCGCCGGCGGTATCTTTATTTCCGTTGGTTTATGCGGGACACGGAGCGCGGGTTTCTTGGAATCCAAGGTGAGACCTTTGGAAGCGGCGGATACAAGGTCCGGCCTTGGGGAAACTGTTTTAAGGCCAGACCTTGTATCCTGTCCTTGGATTCCCTGTGCAGGCGCAACCTCATACTGTACGCTCTCCCCCTTCATTCTAAATGCACCGCCGAGTTTTTGTTCAAAGATACTTCCGACGTGCGTCGCACCGGCAGTATTTCCCTGTGGCGGGAACGGTCTCTTGAGCAGGTCGTCCGGCGCCGCATATTCGCGTTTGTACTCAACTTGCCCGGTTGCCTTGTTGAGTGCCCCGTGCCACCCCCAGTCGCTTCGTATTGGCCCCGCTGGACTTGAAGGAAGCGCCGGTCCAATGGCGGGAAGCGCGGCGGATGGAATGCTTGCGGGTTTTTCTGGTTTCGGCGCTGACGGTTTTACGCCGGCACCGTGTACCTCCTTTAAGAAGTCTTTGACGTCGTTGAAAATATCGCGGTTCAGGTCTTGTGCAATGATAATCGCCTGCTCACGGGTCACATCAATGTCGGCAATGATTTTTTTGACGAATTCGGTTGGCGGAAGCGCGCCGCTTAAAAGTTTTCCTGTGATGCGCATGAGAAATCCGCGCTCTAGTTCGCTTAAGTCGTATTTTTCTCCAATGCTGTCCAAGATGACCGTGGTGTTTTCGGAACTTAAAACATCGCGGATCTTTTGCGGCAGCTTCGCCCACTGCGCTTGTTGAGTGTTGGTTGTTAGCATATTTTAGATGATTTGCATTGGCCCGCCGTCAGTCGTCTGCGGTTTTGTGTCTCCGGGTTTTGGCGTATAAACGTTTTGTTGCGGAGCTTGCGCAAGAGGCGACTGCTTTTGCGACGATTGTTTCCCAAAGCGCTCTTGTAGTACTGGTGTGACCGTATCACTGTAAAGATTATTGTTCAGCCGCTCGCGGATCTTTCCGGCAACCTTCGTATTTGAGGCGTATCCTTCCAGTACCATTTCGTGCGCAATGAGTGCATCGTCGAGTTCGGCGATCTCATTCGTTTCCATCATGCCGAGAAATCTTGACGTCTGTTCTTTCATTTCCCGTGCTCTTTCTTTCCATGCGTTAAGCACGTCGGTGTTTGCCTTGCCATGGTTTGCGTCAAAGGTTTTCTTTTCTTGGTCATACTGCTGTGAAAGTTTTTCCAGCTCTTTCTCCGCGTCAACTTGGAAGTTGCCGCTTCCGAGTCGCGCTTGATTGCGGAGATATTTCTGCGCACTCGGAGTGCCGCTCACGATAACACCTTTCGTAATTGCCTCGACCGTTTCTGGCTCAAGGTCCGTTCTCGCATTCAGCCCCGCAAGGTGCTGGTTGTTCAGTGCGGCAATCACTGGAGAGAGACGTAGTTGCTTGTTGTCGAGGGTATCCGCCGCCTCTTTTCCGCTTAGTTTTGCAAGCGACTGCTTGATCACTTCAGCCGCGGCTTTTCCTATCGCTTGACCTTCCGCAGTGTTTTGGTCAGCATTTTTATAAACCTCGATGTTTTTCTTCAGATCATCTTTTGCCACCACGGTTTCCTTTTCGCGTTCGATGGTTTGCCGCGTTGTCTTGAACTCCGACTCCTTCTCATATCTGCTCTCACCCTTAAACAGACTTGAGATTTTTTCGCCGGCAGATGTTCCCACCAATTTACCAGTCTCCGCGTCTCTTCTCGATCTTGTGCCGAGATTGGCGCGCAGATACGCCTCTTTGCCGGCGGGGTCGTTCTTGTAGCGCTCCTCAGCTATCGCAAGCACTTTTTTCTCCTCTTCTGTGCCGACCGTACCCCATGCGCCGAAGGTTGTCTTTGCGAGCGCGCTTCCCGTTGCCTTGAATCCGCCCTTGCCACCCCCTTCACCGACGTCAATTCTTCCGCCGCCTGAGAGCGCGGTTTTTCCAAGCTTGGTCGCACGCGGATCATATGTGGCCTTTGACATGCCGCCATACATGGCGAGTTTTCCACGAGCGATGCTTCCTCTCCAGCCTTTTTCTGCCGCTTGTTCGTGTAGCGCCTTATTGTCCGCGCCCATTGCGCCGATCTTCCCCATCGACTGCCGCATGGCGAAGGCGCCTGTCCCAACCGCACCGGCCGTAGCCATTCCGCCTGCCCATTTGGATGCCCCCATTGCCCACCCGCGTGCGCGACTGCCCGTTTCGCCCGCGAAGTTGTTTGCGATTATGAGCGAGGCGATCAAGAAGCCGATAAGGATAATGAAATTGAATATAATTGCGTAGCTTGTCGGGTCGGCACCAGAAAGTGCTCCGGTGAAGGTGGCATCTTTTGCACCCGACATTGTAAAGATATCTGTTTTGTCAATGAGTACGGAGTTGATGTAGAGCATAAAGATAAAAAATGGCGCGACAAAGGTTTGCTTAATGAGCTTGTCGAGCCACTTCTGCCCGTATTGCTCAAGCCTTGGAAACCCGAACGCCATAAACGCGAACGGAGAAAAGATCATCAGTAGTATGAGCATGATTGTTCGCGTGACCATCATAAGCGCGGCGGCCAGAAATATATATCCCGCAATAAACATAAACACCGCACCTCCAGCGTAAACTAGTATTTCTTGAGGGGTTTTTAATCCCAATGCCTTCCCTGTATTTTTTTCTTTTGTTGCGAGGATTGTTTGCAGGTCTAGCCCCGAGAGAAATTTTGAGGATGCACTGTTTACCATGTTGCCTTGCCCTGCTTGTACTTTCAATTTGCTCCAAAACGAGACGGCGAGCACATTTCCCGCATCGATGACGACCTTTGTCGCAAAAAGAGAAAAGTTTATGAGTACCGCGGCAATAATCAAATGCGCGATCAGTCGCTTTGTGTTACCACCGGCAAGTCCGAGAATTGTCTGAATGGCGATGTAGAGGAGTGCGAAAATGAAAAACATGTTTGCGAAATCGCGCACCGCCGTCCAACCGATGTCAATGACCTGGAGACTATTCATTAAACCCGAAGAGATGGTGAGTTCTATGGAGACATCCATTATCATGGCCATTGACTGCAGGAAAAACCCGGCGACCTTAAATATAAGCAGGGTTATTCCTTTTACTACGAGCATGAGAGGTTCGCCCAGTGCACTGATGACATCGGAAAATATGCCGTCAGTTACCGATTGCCCACTGACGAGACGCCAGAACGCAGTTCGGATAAAAGCATACGGATTGAGAACGGCATCGAGGTCCAATGGTCCCGCAGAGGCAACGAAGGGATACAATGTTGCGATGGTAGCCCCCAAAGTCGGAGTCATTCGAAGAAAAAGGTATCTATTTTTTTGTGCAACGGTAGTCGTCATGGTCTAGTAGTCAACATACTCGGCTTCAAGGCTATTCTTGTTTGTGGGAACCGCCACTCGCGGTTGGGTGTCGTCGAAAATCATGCCATCGTAAATGGAAAGCAATGCCGCCGCCGCCCACTCCTCCTGGTCCCCATTGAGATCAAAATAAGAGTATAGAATGATGTCATAGAGCTCCTGGATGAGCCGGTTCACCCCTGTTTGTGTTGAGGCAAGTCCTGTCGTGTCGTACCCGTATACGCCTTCAGATTCGGTGTTTGCTTCCGTCGAAAGGTCTTCGGCGGCGTCTGCGGAGGTTGTATCAAGAAAATCCGAATTCGCGATCTGTTCCTTTCCGCTTTCCACTGCGGAAACGACCGTTGCTTGATTTTGCGCGACCGAAGAGACGTTAATCGTGAGTGCGGGGTCGCAATAAGGGTCACTGGACGTGCCGGAGCATTTCTGTGTCGGCTGGAAACCGCTACCCAGAAGTTCGCGTTGGTAGCGTTCCTTATCTTCTTGGAGACGGGCATACGCCTCGTTTTTGACTATCGTAAATGCGGTAAGTGGCATGTCCTGTGGGTTGTTCATTGCGTACCCAAGCATGGCGATAGCCCCTGGACCCTTCGCCGTGTTTGGGTCCTCCATGTAGTCATCAATGTCCTCGACTGACGCGAAAGGCCCCCCGTCACCGGCAGTGAGCGTGCATTTTGTTGCCTCAGTAGTGAAACTTCTCCGGTCGTCGGTTTCTTGTCGCAGGTTTTGTGCGACTTGCGTTGCAATGTCCAACGAGTAGGAGGCGCAGAGTTCAAAGGAGCCCGATGGGTCTCCCGCTTGCGCGGCCGCTTGTCCGACGACAGTTTCGATGTTGCGCGTGTTTCTTGCATACTGCGATTGGTCAGAATTAAGCACATACACTGGCTCGGTGGATTCTACGCCGCCGGAAGACACTTTCTCTCCCTCTCTCGCCCAGCTCAAGTTCGCGGCGTTGATTTTATTCAGTAGTTGGTTGGAAAGCTGCTGTTGTTGCGCATCGGAGATATACTGCTTCAAGAGTGAATGAAACTGCACGTAGAGTGCGGTCTTTTGATATCCGACAAGCGCGGTTAGGATACAGCGAATCGAGCCAGAGTCGTTGCCCGTCCCGGCAGCACCTCCTTCACCTTGACCGATGATTCTGACGTATTCTGTCCACGGCGCTCCGATCGTCCCACCCTCCGGTATGGTTGCGGGCAACTTCCCTGACGAGCTCGCGACCGCTAGCCCCCACGAACTATCTTTCGCCCATGCCCACGCGCTGTCGTTGGCATCGCGCAGATTGCAGTATTCTTTAGCGACTCCCTTCGGATTACCTCCGGCGATAATATTTCTCAACGAATCAGGACCTGTCGCAATGATTTTATCCATATTTGAGGCGTATTTGTTGAAGGCGTTCGAATAGGACTTGAATGCGGGCACCAAGGCGACATCGAAGACGGGAACAAACAGCCCGATCCCGCCAAATCCGGGAATGAGGTTGGCGATGCCTGCGGGGAGCATTCCGGTGACTGCCGAACCGAGGGCTCCGGTAAGCCCTCCGGTAACTGCCGAAAGCGCGCCACTTAACACCGAAGTGTCCATACTCGAGAAAAGCGACGTGGCAAGGTCTCCGCTTAGCGCGGCGATTCCGTCAACACCAAGTGCTTCGAATGTGCCAGCGAGCGTTCCCGCGTCAATGCCCTCAAACAGAGCTCCTCCCAGGCCCTCAATGACATCGGCTGAAAGCAAGTTCCCGCCCAACAGATCGGAGAATGTTTCTGCGGATAAGTTTTCAAAAACATCCGTGAGACCTGCCAGTGCATCAAAGTCCATTCCGCTTAAAATGTCCGCGATTCCTTCGCTAGTGAATGCCGAGAGAAGATCGCCGCCCAGTATGCCAGTGACGCTCGTGGAAAGATCGGAAAGCAGACCGGACATCGTTTCGGTCGGAAGTGCTGAAAAAAATTCTGAAGTAAACAATGACGATATATTTGTAGGGATGTTTTCGAAAATGCTTGTCAGTCCGGAAAGCGAGACGTTTGCAAAAAGAGTACCAGGGAGCAGTGGTATAAGGCTTGGGTCGATCAGCTTGATAGCGTTGGTTAGAATATTCGGGTCCATGGCACCGGTAAGCAAATTGCTACTGAGACTTCCAAGGACACCAGCAAGCGACGGGTCGGCAAGAAAGTTATTGAGAAGGCCTGAAAGTTGTCCAGAGGAAAGTTGCACGAAAAGCTCTGTGGGAAGAGCCGAGCGTATTGCGTCAGTAAGGAGCGGCGACGAGAGTACGGTGGTAAGAGTACCCGGGTTAACTCCCGTGAGCAGGCTTTCACCAAGATTCGTAAGTATGTTCGGGCTAACATTGGCGAGTACGCCGGAAAGCGTTCCTGACGGAACAAGGGAGAATGCCTGTGATTGAAAGCTTTGGAGTATCGGCGCAGTGAGGTTCGTCAGCGTGTTGTTGAGTGTGCCGCCAGAGAGACTGGGGAGGACGTTCGCATCAAGCGTTGGCACGAGCGTGCTGATCGACGGGTTGTTAAATACCGCGCTGAGTACCGTCGAATTCAGATTGGAGAAGGTCTGGAGTGTTGGATTATTCAAGAATGTCGCTCCGTCGACGGGATCAGCTGAAAGGAGTGATGTCTGCATGCTTGGCTGGAGCGCTTTTATCGCGTTGGCAACATCAAGCACGGAAGATGCGAACGCCGATGTCGGCAGAAAAGTGGCAAGCAAAAGAAGCGTGCCGAGGATCATTCGCTTGGCATAATGCGATGCGGGAAATGCGATTTTGCTCCGTGTCATCGTCATGTTCAGTTTAGCATGGTTCTTTCTCTGAAAGTGTTCATAATTGAACAACCTTCATAGTTGAGTCCTTGGCTTTGAAAGGACTCACCTTGAAGGCGTCGCGGGGTTTTTGAGCGGGAAAGTTTCATCGTTGAGATGTGGTATTCCAGTAAAATGGATATCCAGGCTCGTTTGCGGCAAAGGTGATGTGCTCGTTGGCGATGTGCGCGACGATCATTCCGTATCCGCTCACGACATCAATGCGGTATTTGAGATAGGCTTGATATCCTGCGGTGCCGTTCACGGGGTCGTTTTGGACCGTTGCCACAGAGAGGAGGCCGGTCGCCATGCCATCGTACCCGTTCACGACCAACAGGTGCGCTCGCGCAAGGGTTGATGGTACGTCGAGTAGAAGCAGATCCTTGGCAAAGTTGCGGTAGGCGATCGCAAAGAGCTGCAACTCTTCTTGCACCACCTTGTCTTTTTTTGTCAAGGCGGCCTCGATGAGGTCATCCTCGCTCCGCTCCATGCGGTGGTCGAGGTACTTTTTGATGATAACGCCGAATGCGTTGGCATAGGTCTTGACCCCTTCCGCGCTGTTGTCCGATGTGATGTTGAGGCCAAGCAGTTCGTGTCGCGGAGCAAACCTCTTCGCGTCAACGGTTTTCACGAGATCGCGGTATGTCTCTTCGCGTATCTCTCTGCTTCCCTCGGCAAGGTATTTCGCGAAGAACTCCTTCTTGATGCCCAAGAGATCTGTTGATGACGTCGCAATGTTTGGGTCCTCGAGATACACGAGTTTGTCATTCGCCGGCTCGCCCATATTTGCGGTATTAGGAACGGCAGGATTTCTTCCAACGCGCACTTCGTCGCCGTCGTTTGTACCATCGCCGTCGCTGTCGGCGGTCGCATAGTCCGTTCCGTAGAGTTTTTCTTTCCAATCAGGAAGTCCATCTAAGTCTGTGTCGATGTCGGTAACTTCGCTCTCGAAAGAGGGAAGTGTTTGCGTGAGAAGTGCTCTTTCGTTGAAAAATGTTTCATTTCCGCGCGTAAAGAAAAGAACAAGCAGTACGGCGAAAAACGCGATTACCGAAGTCGCAATCAGGTTTTTGTGTGGTAGTCCTCCGGTGCGCATAAAAAGACAAGACGAGACGTCTATACTTTTCATTTTATCAACAGATTATCCACAATGTAATACACATTTTACGGCTAGAGTGGACAACTTTTTGGGACCCGATGCACATGGGAAGTACAAGGTGTAACCTTGTACGATGAGCATTGCCAGTATGCGATTTTTGTAGTCTCGTGATACAAGGTTACACCTTGTATCACGAGTTTGCGAGAGGTGGTGGGGGTTGGTGGGTCGGGCGTTGGTTGCTATACTGGCCTGTAATGGAGATACAATCACGAAATTTAACTAGGTTTTTGGCCATTTTTTTGGTGATTCCCCTGTTTGCTCAGCTTGTCTCTCCGGCAGTACTTTTTGCAGAGGCGTTACCGGATTGCGAGGTATTTATCAGAAATCTCAAGCTTGGCATGTCCGGCGAGGATGTGCGGATGCTTCAGGTTTCACTGAATTCCGACGCAAAAACCGTTGTTTCCTTGACGGGCCCCGGATCAAAAGGGCTTGAAACGGCTTATTTTGGCCCGAAAACGTATGCCGCGGTGGTGAAGTTTCAGGAACTTTACAGAGAGGAAGTCCTCCTCCCCGTAGCGCTCACTTCGGGAACAGGTTTTGTCGGAAGCTACACGCGCGCGAAGTTGGCGAGGCTTTGTGAGGCAATCGGAGTGAAAACTGTTTTCTCAACCCCTGTTTCAACACAGGTAACGACCCCGCCCACGACCACCACAGCGAATCCTGCAACAACAGCGAACATCAGTACGACCGCGATGCCACAGCCAGAGTCAGCAAGTGAGGTGTTTCAATTGAGCTACCCTTCTGACTACGATGTGTCCCACGGAGACAAGCTCACCCTTTATGGAGGGGGATTTACACCGTTGGGCAACACCATTCACATCGGCACGTTCACCATCCCGAATGTTTCCCGCAGCCTCTCGGGCACACTTGAAACGACTATTCCGGAGAACGCCCCGCGCGGAAAGTTTGACCTGTGGGTCTCGAACGCGAACGGCGAAACGAATAAAAAGTTCATCGTTGTTGTCGAGCGCGGGACAGAACCGCCCTCAATAAAAAGTTTTTCCCCGATAAATGGCATCGACGGGACGACGATTTCCGTCACTGGCGAACAGTTCACAAAAGAAAACAACGAGGTCTATTTTGGCAATAAACCGGCGCGAGGGATCTCCTCGTCAGATGGAAAAACATTCACCTTTACGCTTTCCATGGGTCTCGATGGCATGGCGTCGCAGTCAGACAAGACATCGACAACGACGGTGCCAATATGGTTCTATGTGGTGAACACGAACGGCATCTCGAATAACGGTGTCTTTACGCTTCACTTCTAATGGCCTATCATTTATTTGTAGCCGCCACACATGTTTCCCTCCAACAACATACACACATCCGTGATTTTGAGATTTTTTTCCACGTGTCTTATTGTTCTTTTGTTGGTTACGATGGTTTTTATGATGACACCGCAAAAAGCCGAGGCGATAGGAATTCCTTTTGGTGGCATGAGTCTGAGCGTTTTTTGGTGCATCTGCAGTTTTAACCTCTGGATCATCGTCGGTCCTCCCGTAGGTGGGTCGTTCATCTATCAGCCCGGATTGAGCATCCTTTATCTGTTTGGCCAGATCTATCGTCCCGGAGTGTGGCTTCTCGGCCTTGCCGCGCCCGCCGCCGTTCCTTGTCTCGTTCCGTTCTCTGGTGGTTGTTTTCCGATTGGTTTCGGACTGCCGATTGAGATTGTTGGGACATCGATGTGATGAATCCTGAATTTAACGCTGGTCTATTTTTTTGATTTCCTGCGCGAGCGAAATCCATTGTTCCGCCGGTACGTCTTCGCCGCGTATTTTTTCGTCGATATTGAGCTTTGCAAAAGTTGGTGACAGTTTTTCTTTGGGAATTTTCAGCGCATGTGCGAGGTTTCCAAACAGCATTTTACGTTTTGCGCTAAGACCGGCCCTAACGATGCGGAAATAATCTTCATCGCGAAGTTTCCCTAACCGCTTCCGCGAAATATCTGTAACGGCAACGACCGCCGAATCAACTTTCGGAGGAGGCGAGAATGTGTCGCGTTTTACTTTTGCAACATATCGCGGTGACCCGTACGCTTTGACCGCGAGCGATAGGATGCCTTCTTTGTTGTCTCGCCCGACAACCTGTTCAGCAACTTCTTTTTGTACAAGAAAAACAAGAAGTGATGGTTGGCGGAGTGTTTCCAAGAAAAGCCGAAAGAGCATTCCAGTGATGTAGTAGGGAATGTTTGCGATTAATTTGTACTCCGACGGACCAAGAAAATCTTTCCTGAACAGTTCCCGCTGTACTTTTTCGTCGCGAATGTCCCCCGCTATCAACATGAGGTGGTTCACGCGGATCGCTTCCGAGAACCGTTCATTGAGTTTTTGGATACAGCGCGAATCGGCTTCAACTGCCACCACTCGTGTACCTGCAAAGAGGAGGGCATCGGTAAGCGCGCCTTCCCCCGGCCCGATTTCAAGCACGATTTCCCCGTCTTTTAGGTCGGCTGCCTGAATAATCTCCCGCAGAGCCTCCTTCGAGTGCAAAAAATGCTGCCCAAGTGATTTTTTCGGGTGAAATGAATCCATTGACCCAATTTGCCACAAAAAACAAAAAGATGCATCTTATGACAACCTCATTGGCGAACGACAACTAGATTGTCATAGTACCAGATCATGCAAGTCCAAAATGTTTTTTGTGCGTACTTTCGGACGAGATACTCGCCACCTTCATGAATATCGTGTGCGCATTGGCGGTAGCATTTTTGGCAAGTAATTCCGAGAGCAAAGAACAATCATAGGGAAACACCCACACACTTTTTTGAATCCTTAGGAAATGCGATTTGTGGAGTACGTAGCGAAGGGAATTACGAGTAGCACGCTCTTTTTCCGGAAAGTCGTAAGCGATCACGCGCCACACCCCGTCCCATTTTTCTGGATGTTTGACGGCGCGTGCGGAACGTTCGTAGATGTCACGAAGCGCACGCTTTCCTTCTCTGGTGATAAAAAATGCAATTTTTCCGTTACGCGATTGTCTTTGTACGTATCCGCATCCTTCCAAGCGCTCGATTGCGAGCCGGTTCCTGTAGCGCTCTGTTGCACGAGCACGGGCGATCTTGTACATGCTACGGGTGCTTTTTGCAGAAAAGAGAAAACCAACAAAGAGATCTCCCGCAGATATTTCCTCAAGAACGCGGTAATGTCGCGAGCCCCTTTGAAACTGTGGACTACCCAGACGCTTCCCGTTTTTCATATAGCGAGATGATAGCAAACCTTTTGTCGTTCGCCAACAGATTTGTCATAGCTTTATTGGTGTGTAATACCCCGCGACTTTGTCGCGAGGATGCACGAAAATCAGCATCGGCGGCGGCCGATTCCTCCAAAGAAGGCGAGGTCATCCCCGATGCCATGATGACGGTAGTAAAAAACAAAGACATCGTGAAATCCTATCGCGCGATGTTCAACTGCATCTGGGACGCGTCGCCCTCGCTCGGACACGACGAAGTGCCTGTTCACAAATAGACCACCGACTCGTCGTCGAATTCTTCATTCCAGCCGAGGAGGTTTCTTCCCTTTCTGGGATTTTTTGAGTCGGTCTCGCTATCGTGTGATTCGAATGAGATCAGCGCATCGTCGATGTCGTTTAGGAATTCTGACGGGAGATTCACTTGGCGTTGGCCGAAGATCGTGCGAAATGACGCATACGAAAGAAACACTTTTTTTGCCGCTCGGGTGAGCGCGACGTAAAAAAGGCGCCGTTCTTCTTCGCGTTCGGAAAGGTCTTTGCTCTCGTCTTGCGCTCGCCGTGAGGGGAAGAGGTCTTGTTCGAGCCCCGCGATGAATACGTGGTGGAACTCGAGGCCTTTCGCGGCGTGCACCGTCATCAAGCGCACCGCGTCCCACTCGCCCTTCATGGTGTCCTGATCGGATTCGAGCGCGATGTCGGCGAGGAATTGTTCTATGCCCTCTTCACCATCGAATGCGTCGTAGCGGGTCGCGACGGAGACGAGTTCGCGGATATTCGCGAGGCGTTCCGCATCTTCGTCGTCGCCGTCTTTGTACAGCGCCTCTATGCCGGTTTCTTTGATAATGAATGCAATCACACGCGAGGGCTTGAGTTCTTTTGTTGCTTTGCGTATTCGCGCGAGGAGTGCATTAAACGCCCCTACTTTCTGTTGCATCGCAGGTGAAAGTTCGCCCACTCTCCCTGTCAGTATCTTTTCAAGGGTAACCTTGCCGATGCCGCGCACGGGGACATTCACGATGCGCTCAAGGTCGAGTGTCGAGCGCGGATTTTTGGCCGCACGCAGATAGGCGATAACGTCGCGCACCTCTTTACGTTCGTAAAAGCGCACGCCTAAGACCTGATACGGAATCCCTGCATAGAGGAGCGACTCTTCAATCACGCGCGACTGGAAGTTCGTCCGATAGAGCACAGCGATTTCCCTCGGGCGTATTCCCGCCGCAATAAGGCTGCCGATACGCGACGCAATATTGCGCGCTTCGTCGACCTCGTCGTATGCGGCAAAGAGCGCGAGCTTCTCCCCACCCCCGTTTTTCGTGAACAACTTTTTTTTCTTGCGAAGGGTGTTCTTTTCTATCACACTGTTTGCCGCGGAAAGGATGCTTTGAGTCGAGCGGTAGTTCTCTTCGAGGAGAATGACTTTTGCGCCCGGGAAATCCTCCTCAAAACGTAGAATGTTTGCGATGGAAGCTCCGCGCCAGCTGTAAATGTTCTGGTCGCTGTCACCGACGACGCAGATGTTCTTTCGCGCTCCGGCAAGAAGATGTACGAGCCGGTACTGTACCTCATTTGTGTCCTGATATTCGTCGACGTGAATGTAACGCCACGCCTCTTCGTAGTACCGCCTGACATCGTGGTGCCGCTCAAAGAGGACCACGGTCTTTTCTAAGAGATCGTCAAAGTCGAGTGCACCCTTTTCGCGGAGCAACTGTTCGTAGAGTGGAATGATCCGCGTAAGTATGGTCGCAAGGTAGTGGTTTTGCGTTAAGTCGCCGACGGTCTCTTCGGTGCCCATACTTCCTTTGTGCCGTGAGATGAGCGATTGGATGCGCCTCGGCTCGAACTCTTTTGTGTCCACGCCCGCTTTCCGCATGGCCTCCTTCACGACCTTCTGCGCGTCATCTTGGTCGAGGATGGTCGCCCCGCGCAGAATGCCGATGAGCTCGCCTTTTTCCCGGAGGATGAAAGCGCCAAGACCGTGGAATGTGCCGATCCATGGAATCCCTTTTCTTCTTGCCCACGTTTCACCCCCGCTTTTCCCAATGAGCCGAAGCGCTCGCTCGCGCATTTCTCTGGCGGCCTTATTGGTGAAAGTGATGGCAAGTATCGCCTCGCCGGGCACCCCTTTTTCGATCAAATAACCGATCCGGTGAGTCAATGTTTTTGTCTTTCCCGCGCCCGCACCTGCGACAATGAGGAGAGGGCCCTCGGTGGCAAGGACGGCTTCCACTTGTCGCTCGTTCAACCCATGGACGAGGCCTGTTTCTCGCTTTTTTGAATCTTGCATTAGGTCTTATCTTAGCACCCTCTGGCAATATCACCGAAAATTAGTGAAAATGGCTGTATAGAGCCATTTTATTTCATTTTTTGACGACACCGATCGGTCTGATGAGATGGCTCTGTTTGGCTGTATTTTGTTAAACCGAAACTGCTTATGTAAAAATACGTTGTTGATAAGCCATATTTTTGCGCCCCCCATTTTCGGATAAAGTGGAAAACTCATGAAAAAGCCATTGACCATGGGTGGTGAGAGCGTTATGCTTTTTACATACGGTTGTCAAACGGTTGCAGATTGGGCAGGCCATGCAGTAAGTCCGCCAATGGCGGATCTACCACGAGACAGGGTGTGATAGATACAGAAAAAAGGAGTGCCCAACAGAACGATTAATTCGAAATAGGCTTATACAGCTTCAGAATTTCTATTTCCGTGCCATGCGCGCGTTCGGCCGTGTCCGGAATCATACGCGTCTTCCAAAAACCCCTGATGTGTTCAGGGCAAGCTTGCTCTCGTGGAAGAGGCTCGCCTTTCCCGTACTTGTTTTTGTCATTTTTCCCGGAGCCGTTGCTTATGCAGGCTTCTTTTCTTTTTTCAGCGATATTTTCACGAAAGTAAACAAAGAAGAGAAGAGGATCAATTCGCAGAATATCGTCCTTTTGGCTGCGGCCGCGGGGTCTGAATTCTCGCCAAAATTTGCCCCTTCCGATGTTAACACTGTTGCGGGGAGCGCGCTCTTGGCTGATGTCGGACCGATCGGTGGCCCCGCCGACGTAGACAACGAGAACTACAGTAAGGGCGAGATTAGCATTTATGTGGTGCGTGCGGGAGACTCATATTCTGCCATTGCCAATATGTTCGATGTTTCCATCAACACCATCCTTTGGGCGAATAACCTTTCTCGCGGCGCAAATCTCCAAGTCGGCCAGACACTGGTCATTCTCCCCGTATCCGGCGTGGAATATACCGTGAAGAAAGGCGACACACTTGCGGGTATTGTGAAAAAGTTCAAAGGAGACATTGATGAGGTACGCGCGTATAACGGCCTCCTCGAAGGCGACGTGCTTGCTCTTGGAACGGTCGTCATCATCCCAGACGGAGAGATTGCGACTGCTGTTGTTTCAACCGTTCCCGCAAGCTCGAAATTGCGCGGCGTGAGCGGAGTGTCTTATCAGGGATATTATGCTCCGCCACTTCCCGCGGGCTTTAGGAAAACACAGGGACTCCACGGCTATAACGGCGTTGATCTGGCTCTTTACCGCAGTGCGCCTGTCCTCGCTTCGGCGGGCGGTCAGGTAATTGTTGCTCGCGGCTCGGGCTACAACGGCGGTTACGGGAAATATGTCGTGATTGCACATTCGAATGGTACGCAGACGCTTTACAGCCACCTCGATTCTGTCTCGGTCTCGGTCGGCGATGTGATGTACTCAGGACAGCAGATCGGAAGAGTGGGAAGTACCGGCCGATCAACCGGACCGCACCTCCACTTTGAAGTTCGTGGCGCAAGGAATCCTTTCTGAAATACAAGGTGTAACCTTGTACCACAGAAAGACGGTTTTTCTGCATCGTCAATTAGCGTTTGACTATATGGTCAATGCGTGCTTTGCTTAATGTAGTCAAGAGTTGCAGGAGGCGGAGTATATGAACCAGCACAGTGTTGGTTGCCCCACTATTTCTTTTCGTGCAGATTTGTCGGGAGAACCGGAGGAGAGACACGCGGCGTTTGTCGCGGCGGTTGATTTTTACGAAACGCTTTTTCCGAATGACGCGGCCGAGAAAGAGGTGCGCACGGAACTTGCGGCTGTTGACAATGCGCGCCTATTCGATGTCGTACAAGATCCGGCCGACAAGTTATTGGTGCGTGACATTCGCCGAGTCCTTGGACCGCGCCGCCGCCTTCCGTCGCTTTCCTCCGAGGAGCGAGAAGACGCGGTGAAAAAAGATTCTCGGTGTGTGCGCAGTGTGCTCGTCGCCTCATGGCTTGAAATATTACGCATGGCATCTGCGCGAGCGTCTGATTTTGTCCGACTCGACCAGTCGCTCCTTCCACCATACGCACCGGACGACGACGGAACGGGAGAGGGAAGCTGGCGCACGGGTGTTGTGAGCATGCCCACTGTGTATTTCCTGAGAAGAGAAGCATCCGGACGCGTGTTCGATGCGTTCATTTCGCAAGTTCGTGCCGTGCTGGACGAAAAAGGAGAGTTTCCGCTTTTTGCCTGCCCGAAAACAACGATCAAAAAAAGTTCTTCAGGATATCTTGTTTTGTTAGGATAAACATCCGCCCGATATTCACCTCTGGCGGATTTTGATTTCACGAAATCACACCGCGCAACCCTCAATTAAGGCGCGGTGCTGATAAGGGGTTATAATAACGTAATGCGAAAGTTTGATAATAAAGAAGTTGGTTTGTCGAAAAAAGAGCTTGCCATACTCAAGCGACTGAATACCCCGCGGAAGGTACAGGACTATGTCTCGGCTCTGCCACAGAATTTTGAGTTAATGGGTGAAACTTCAATGTCGGTTCGTGAGACGCTCGCGAAACATCGCGCACACTGTATTGAGGGCGCCATCCTCGCCGCGCTCGCATTTTGGGTCAACGGCAAGCGGCCGCTTTTGATGGACTTAAAGACCGAAGGTGACGACGATCACGTTGTTGCGATTTTCAAAGAACATGGTCATTGGGGGGCGATCTCAAAAACGAATCACGCCGTGCTTCGTTATCGGGACCCGATCTATCGCTCGCTCCGTGAGCTCGCAATGTCGTATATTCACGAATACTCGGACAAACGTTGGAAAATATCTTTGCGTTCTTACTCGCGCCTTCTAGATCTTTCGATGTACAGACCGGAAGCGTGGATCACCGGCAAAGAGGCGTGGGTTATCGCCAAAGATATAGATGCGATAAAACACTTTCCGCTTATGACTCGAGCACAAGCAAAAAAACTCCGAAAGCTCGAGGTGGTAGAACAAAAAGCAGGAAGCATTTTGCAATACAAGCGGCGTTAATCGTCCGTCATGCATGCCGTTTGATGTCGAGTTTCGGGTAAAGAAAGAGGAGTAACATCGTTGCCACGGCGTTCAAGAGTCCTGTGGCAACAAACGTTGGACTGAAACCGAAGTGTTCTATGGCTACTCCTCCGATGGCTGCTCCAATCGCGGCGGAGATCGTGAGGCCCCCAACGGAAAAAAGCGACCATTCGAACCCTTCTTTACCGTGATCAGCATGTCGGGCAAAGATCGAGTAATATGCCGCCATCAGACATGCACCGCCGACGCCGCTCAAAGAAGCGAGCCAGTAGAACTGATTGACGTTGGTGATAACGGCGAGACCGAAAGCGTAGGCAACGCCGATGAGCGAACCCGCTACCAATGCGTAAAAGTCGTCGCGCTCCCCGATCCATTTATCTAACTTTTTGGCGATCACAAGCTGAAAGACCGACTTCACAACCGCATATATTGCAACAGCGAATCCGACCGAAGCGAGGGTCGCTCCGGCAAGTTCATTGGTGACGTAGATTGCCAAGAGAGGCGCGAATAGCCCTTCGCTTAAATTGATCACGAAGAGGAACCACAGAAGCGTGAGAATGACACGGTTGACCTTCATGAGTGTTTGCAATTAAGCTAAGGGCTCGTTCACAAATAACTTCTTAGTTATTTGTGATTACGACCCCTTGTGCGACCAATTTTTCTTAGAGGTAATCCTCTTAGAAAAATGGAAGTACTTTTGTGGTGCCACGTTCGTACTTTATAGCGGTTATTTATGAACGGACCCATAGCGTTTTTTCAAGTCAGCGGTTGTATACAGATCGGGTTCATCTTTCAAAAATTTGGACGCATCACTGTTTGCATGGAAATTCAATTCTGCGGAAAGCGCTTTATTGTAGTACTCTGGAAATCTTACCAAAAGAGCGTCCGGCTCCTTGCGCCGCCCGATTGCGATCACGGTGTTATGCAACCGCACCTCGTTCACAAGGCGGGAGAGATGTTTGCGCACATTGATCGTGGTGGCGTATTTCATACTCGAAGTATGGCATGTTGTACAAAATGTACAAGAAAAGAAAAGCGTGGGAAACACATAAAACAAAAAACTCGCCGGGTAGTTAATCCGAGCGAGCGGTTTCCAGATGCTTTATCGTTTGCAGTATTTTTTCATAACCTTCAACTTCTCTGACGAATTCCCAATATGTTGCGCCGTAGCCAAAGAGATAGGTGAATCCTATTGACCAAAATATCGGAGAAAACGAATGACTATATAATGTCAACCCTGTTCCGACCAGCAAAGGAAGAAAGACAACCGCCCGCAGTACCCAAAGGACAGCGAATGTGGCGAAGAGTGAAACAAAGGCGACACCAAGATGGTCAACCATTCTTAGAGAAGAGATTTTCATGCGAACCTCGCCACTATCAATCTTCTCCTACTCTAATGGTGTATACCTTTTTGTCAAGTTTTTTTGCAAACTTTTATGCAAACAATCGTTTCGGGCGATATTGGAGCGCTTCCATGATGTGTGATTCGTTGACGAAGCGCGATTCTTCAAGGTCGGCGATGGTGCGCGCGAGTTTGATGATGCGATGATAGGCGCGCGGCGAAAGATCGAATCGTTTTGCGCTAGCGTTCAGTGAGGCGATGACCGCATCGCTTAATTTGACGAGACGATCGAGGTCATGCACACTCATCCCCGCATTCAATTTTGTTCGCTCGTTTCCGGCAAAACGCTTCGCCTGATGCGCCCGTGCTGAGATGATCTTCGCGGTGAATTCATCGAATTGTTTCTGCGCGTTGTGGTCGCGATGCCCCGGCGCGAGTGTTTCGTGCGGAAGGCGCGGCACTTCGATCCAGAGGTCGATGCGGTCAACGATGGGTCCTGAAATTTTTCGCTGATACCTGCCGATCTCTCCCGGACTGCACGAGCAAGTCTTCTTTGGGTCCCCCCAGTATCCGCAAGGACACGGGTTTAAGGCGGCGATAAGGATAAATCGCGCGGGAAAACGTTCGGAACCTTTTGCGCGCGAGACGTGGACGATGCCCTCTTCAAGCGGTTGGCGCAAAGACTCGATCACGCGTTTGTCGAATTCGGGAAACTCGTCAAGAAAAAGTACCCCGCGATGGGCAAGCGTCGCCTCCCCTGGCTTGGGCACTGTTCCACCGCCGATGACCGAGACATAGGATGCGGTGTGATGCGGCGAGCGGAATGGCGAGAAAGCGATGACTGTCTCTTTGAGCGCGCCCGCCACTGAGTGAATTGCCGTCACTTCAAGCGCTTCAGACTCGGAGAGCGGAGGCAGAAGCTCGGTGAACGCTCTCGCAAGCATCGTTTTTCCCGTCCCCGGCGGACCCCACATGGCGATGTTGTGTCCTCCTGCGGCGGCGATCAGGAGGCCGCGCTTCGCTGTTTCTTGTCCGCGGATGTCGGTGAAGGAATGGTCTTTGCCTTGAACATGATGAGCGCTGAGCTCGGTGTGCGCTTGGGGCGTTATGCGCTTGAGTGCCATGCCAATTCTATCCTCGCTTTCTTCGCGGGCTATCGGTGATGTTTTCGAAAGGTGTTGGATGAGTTCATAAAGCGACGCGACGGGAAAAACGGTGATCCCGGAAACGAGCGCCGCTTCTTCGGCATTTTCCTCCGGCACGTAGAGTTCCTTCACTCCGCGTTTCTTCGCTTCCGTCGCGATGGCAAGCGCGCCGCGAATGCTTCGTACCGCTCCGTCAAGGGCGAGCTCACCGACGAACACTTTGTCGGTTGGATTAAAACCGATGTCTTTCGTTGCAAGGAGGTAACAGAGCGCGATCGGGAGGTCGAACAGCGGGCCGACTTTCTTCAAGTCGGCTGGTGCAAGCGCGATGGTGATCTTTTGGTTGCGCTGTTTTGGGGATTTCCACCCGGAGTTTTTGATCGCCGCAGAGACGCGGTCGCGGGATTCCTCCACCGCTTTGTCTGCGAGACCGACGATGGTGAATGCGTGAAGTCCTTTTGCAAGGTCTGCTTCAACGGTGATCGCCTGCGCGCCAAGAAGCGTGGGCTGGAGAGCAAAAACTTTTGCGAAGGCCATGGAGTTAGTAGGTAGTAATTAGTGGGTAGTAGGCAGTAGGTAGTAAGAATAAGAATTCTTCTTCTCATCACTCACTCGAAAATGAAAAAAGCGGACTTTTTCGTTTTGCTCGTTCGTTTGAGAATAAATAGTAGCCAGTATGCAGAGGATTTAAAGTTCTTTTCTACCTACTACGTACTGCCTACTAATTCATGTGTTCTTTGCAGGTGTCGGCTGAAGAGTTTGCCTCCAAACGTTCTCCCTCGACGGGTTTTTTGCAGACACGGCAGATGCCGTATGTTCCGTTTTCGATCCGCCCGAGTGCGGCATTGACCTGCGCGAGCCGCTCTTCAAGCGAAAATTCGACAGAGCTGCGGTCTTCAAAATCGGTGATCTCTGAGGCGCGCTCTTCTTCTTCCGCTGGGTCAATATTGAGCAGTGCCGCTGTGGGTTCCCAGTCCTTGGGGTTGTCCGGATTAATGCGGCCGACGGTTGCAAGCTCGCTCTCAAGGAGTGTTTTTTCTTCAGTCAGCTTCTTTTTGAAATGTTCGATATTTTGAATCATATCTGGTTATCATACGCAAATAAGGAATGATGACAATCCCTCGCCCACCTTTTTCATCTTTTTGCTTCAGCCCGAAACGCGGCAATCTCGGCCCGTAGTGTTTCCCTGCTTCCCGCAATGATAAGTGTCTGTTTGTCGGGGAATGCGTACGCAAGAAGAACGTTGCCGATCGGGTCGCTTAAGACCCTCGCGTTTAACTCGAGTATTCGCTCGTCCTTAAAAGCTCTGCCGCGAAAGAGGAGGACATCGCTTCGTTTCACATCCGGACGAAGCGCGGGTATCAGACTTTCCCCCATTTTTGATTCCCAGATGAGCATACCGGAGAATGTTTCCGGATAGGATCGCGAGCGAAGCAAGATGACTCCGCTTAATGTCCCCGCCGAACGGACCATGAAACTCGCTTGCATACCGAGAGAGCGCAAAAGGTCTTGCGGCGGTGCGCTCGTTCCCAAGGCAGTGAGGAGCATGCTCGCCGTAGCCTCTTTGCCATTTGCGCCGAAACTGATTATGTGGGTGCTTCCTTCCACGACCGTTGTTTCGCTGAATGCAGTGGAAATGTCAACCAATATCTGCTCGCGTGGAGAGTCGGTTATATCGATCACCACACCTTTATGGGTTTCTTTGGGTGTTTCCTCGGTGGTTTGCGATGTCGACAGAGAAAGCGACGGAATGGGAACCGAGCCGATGAGCGCGTAGATGCCGATACCGATGCCGAACGCCAAGAGGAGGACGAGAATGAAGATCGTCTTTCCCAGATGAGAGCTTCCGCTTGTTTCCTCAAGCGGCGGGTGTTTTTGTCGCTCCAACCTCCGCGCTTTTTCGGCCATCACGATGTCGAGTTTCGTGGTCTTTGACTGTTCAAGGAGGTGGGCGACGTCTGCGTTGAAGGTACGAACTGGCGAAGATGCCACGGTTTCCGCGGGCGTGACACGCTCCGCTTTGTCCACCGCCTGCTCAAGCGACGATATGTCAAACTGTATTTCTTTCATTTTTTCATTATACCGTCACCACTCTGGTCTTTAACAACTGCCGTGCTTTAATGCGGTGGTTTTTCCCTTATACCATCTTTCAAAAACCTCTTCACAATCAGTTTCCGAGGGGAGACCTTTCGCTGCTAATCTCTTTGCAAGGACTCCCATCGAAAACTGGCAGAGTAGGAAAAGGTTTATTAAAGATGGTATTACTGCCCCCGATGGCCTTGGATGAGTTTCGCGTCGCGCTCGTTGGGCTTGATGAAGTCTTTGTCGGCACGTTTGATGGAGAGACTAATGCGGCCTCTTTCGTCGGTCTCTTTGACGACGACGGGAACTTCCATGCCTTCTTTGAGATAGTCCGACACGCGCTCGATGCGGAATGGGGCGATCTCTGAGACATGGACCAAACCCTCGGCGTTGTAGCCAATCTCGACAAATGCGCCGAAATCAACGACACGCACAACGACACCCTTGAACATTTCGCCGGATTTATATTCATGCGTCATGGAGGCAATGATGTCGCGCGCTTTCTCTGCCGATCCGCCTTTTCCGGTGATAAACACCGTTCCGTCGTCTTCAATATCAATTTCCGCCCCGGTCTTTTCGCGGATCTCGTTGACGGTTTTTCCTCCACCGCCGATTACCAAGCCAATCTGGTCGGGTTTGATCTTGATTACAACGATCTTCGGCGCATACGGAGAAATGTCCGGCCGTGGCGCCGCGATCTCTTTCTTCATCACGTCAAGAATTTTTAGGCGCGCCGCACGGGCTTTTTCAAACGCCTCTTTCAAAATGGGAAGCGGGATGCCGTCCACCTTTACATCCATCTGAATCGCCGTCACGCCGTTTTTTGTTCCCGCCACCTTGAAATCCATGTCGCCGTGGTGATCTTCCGGGCCTTGAATATCCGTTAGCACTTTATATCGGGTCTTCCCGCCCTGAGTCTTGTCGAAGGGTTGCTCCATCATCAGTCCTGAGGCAATGCCCGCGACCGGTTCTTTGATCGGCACACCGGCGTCCATCAAAGCCAGCGTCGAGCCGCAAACCGAGGCCATTGATGTAGATCCGTTTGAGGCCATTGATTCTGAAACGATGCGGATGGTATAGGGGAATATTTCTTTTTCGGGCAATACCGGCACCAGTGCTTTTTCCGCGAGCGCGCCGTGACCGATAGCGCGGCGGTTCATCCCGCCCATGCGTCCGGTTTCGCCGTTTGAGAAGGGAGGAAAATTGTAGTGATGCATGTAACGCTTTTTCCCTTGTATTTCCATACCCTCGACAAGCTGGGAGTCCTGCGGGCCACCGAGCGTAAGCGCGGAGAGGATGTGCGTGCCGCCGCGATAGAAGATTCCCGTTCCGTGAAGGACGGGTGACAGGCCTCCCGCCTGCGCGAAGAGCGGACGCACCTCGTCGAAAGAGCGGTTGTCCGGGCGCTTGTTTTCTTCAATGGCTTTTTTGTGCAAGAGGTCATTCACCGCATTGTCGAAGTAGCGTTCGGCAAGGTGTTCGTCCATCCCATCGACTTCTTTGACCGATTCCTTCCATTCCGCCATAAGCGTGTACTCGTCCGCACGCCCCGCGACTCCCGCAAAAATAGTCTTCTCGAATTTTGGTGCGATCTTTTCTGCAAAAAGTTTTTTGATATCATCGCCGACTTCCGCAAGTTCGATCGTGCGCTTCGCCTTCCCGTGTTTTGCGATGATTTCAGACTGAAATTTTTGTAGTTTTTCGATTTCCTTGCTTGCGTAGGCGAGTCCCTCCAGCACCGTGTCTTCGGCGATTTCTTTTCCGCCCATCTCGATCATATTCACGTTGCCGTTTTTTCCACAAACGAAAAGCTCGCAGTCGCCTTCGATGATGTCGAAGCCCTCTTCGACGCGAAATGGCGGGAGTGTTACCCACTTGCCCCCTTGTCGAGCAACGCGTATCGCCGAGACCGGTCCACCGAAAGGAATGTTCGAGGTGATAAGTGCGATGGAGGCGGCGTTCACCGCGAGCACATCCGGCTCATCCTTGTCGATGGAGAGCACCGTGATGACCACCTGCACGTCATTCCTGATGCGCTGATCGAATAATGGGCGGATTGTGCGATCAATGATGCGCCCCGAAAGCACCGCCGCATCTGACGGTCTTCCTTCGCGTCGCATGAAGCGACTACCGAGAATTTGTCCTGCCGCGTAAAAACGCTCTTCGAAATCAACGGTGAGTGGGAAGAAGTCTCCACCCTCGCGTTTCCTGTTTGACATGACCGCAGTTGCAAGAACCGTCGTGTTTCCGTATCGAATAATGACCGAGCCGTGCGCTTGATCGGCGAGGTCGGTGAATTCGGCAATTAACTTTTTACCGCCGATCTCCACCTCGTATGATTCTGTATGCATGATAAATTGTATCCAAGGTTCGACCTCAAGAATTGATTCCCCAAGGTCGAACCTTGGATTCGATAAAAGGTGGTATCCAGATTTTCGCATTGAACGCCGTTACTTTGGGTTCAACCCGATGATCCGGACGCCACGGTTGATAATGGCGCTACTATAGCAAAATGAGGAAAAAAGAAAAGCTACCGGTGTCTCCGGTAGCTTTGCGCTAGGAAAAAAATTCGGGATGACAGTCGTCACATACGGGATCATTGCAACCGCGATGGGCCTGCCCTGTTACCGCCGGGTAATGCTTTGCCCGGACAAACAGGTCCGGACGAGTCCCGTTAAAGCGGAACTGCAACAGAAGTCGCCCATCTTTCGCAGCCGTGGTAAGAGCTGCGGTGACCTCTTTTTTGCTCATCTCAATCTTTCTGCCACTGAGCACTCCAGCAAGATCAGAGAGGAAACGGCCGCCATTTTCGTCAATTGCCGCTAGCACCACTTCGTGTAAACGTTCCTGTTTCAAAAAATACCCGTCTCTTTTTGCCATCAGCTTTCTCCTGTGATTACTTGCGACAGTATACAGCACTCTGTTAACACTGTCAATCGAGCGTCTAGTGACTTCACTCCGAGGATGAGCGGGGTGCAGGTGCTGTTTTTGGTTGTTGTGACTACAGCGTCAAAAAAATAAAAGACCCCACGTGGTTTATGAGTTTTTCCACATAAACGTGTGCATATTGCGAAAAAGGTCTGCAATGCCCTTGTTCTCAATGACGACGGCGGAAAGGTCTTTCAAGCTCATGAGGGCCACCTTGTCGACACAGATGAGCACATCAACGTTTGATTCGAACCAATCGGGCAATTTTTTATCGAGTTTGTTCTCGCCGCCATTTTTGGCACGGATTTCCTTGAGTCTCTTATGGTGGCGGCTTTTTACGAACAAGTCGCGGCCTTTGAATGCATGCTGGCCCACTGTTTTATCGAATTCGTCATAATCTTCTTCGCTGAAGCTTTCAAAAAACGCATCTGGAGGAAAGAGCGAATAGACATCGCCCGTCGTTTTAAACATGTCGTTGTAGATATTTTTTAGTTCACGTTTCCCTTCGAAAAAGGACACTTTTGGTTTGTTGGTTGACTGTTCGAATTGCGCCACCATATTCCCCATTTGCGTCTCGATTTTTACAGTTTGTTTTTTGAGCTCGTTCAGGATATTTTTTGGATGCGATGCGGCATAGTATGTGCGCTTCCCTATCGG
>Ga0155394_153_pt1 | contig 32572 bp, 34 predicted proteins | sample RifCSPhighO2_02_FD_106362 | JGI IMG/M metagenome (GOLD analysis project Ga0155394, IMG submission 106362) | Candidatus Lloydbacteria bacterium RIFCSPHIGHO2_02_FULL_50_13 | reverse complement strand
GATGACCAGATGCTCACCAGAAAGGCGTGAAAAGAGCGCGTGTTCGGCGGTGCGGCCTTGATGGAAGAGGTAAACTTCCCAATCGGGAAGCGCGATGCCGAATGTGTGGGAGAATTGTTCGAGCAATTGAAAATAGCCCCAGTTCGACCCGTACGCTTCATCGCCCAAAATGAGCGCGGATAGTTGCTCCACGGTCATGGCCGTCGTGCCGGAGTCGGAAAGGAGATCGCCGCCCTGAAGCATTTCCGATGGGAATTGGAACACATTCCACCCCGCCTTCTCCGCAGCGCGAAGCCGCTCTTCTGGTGTGAACGGATGGTGGAGCCGCACATAGGTGTTCACATGCGCTCGCGGCTGGTGCTCGGTCGAAAATTTAATATAATCAAGCGAGTTTTTCATCCATTTTGTTATAACATAAAATGATACGCACTGTCCGTTTTTCTGATAAAATTCACACATGAGAAAAACCAGACTTCTGTTCATTTGTAGCAGTGCCGTAGACAGAAGTCCCGCCGCTGTGGATTTGTTTACGCAATCACAAAAATATGTCGCAAAAGCCGCAGGTACACACTCCGATGCGATGCGACAGGTAACTCAACGGCTGTTAAACTGGGCGGACTTCATTTTTGTTATGTCGGAAGGGACAAACCGCCATCGGACGTACCTCAGAAAGAACTTCAGCGTTCATGGGAGAAAAATCTATGATCTGCATGTGCGGGATATTTACTATCGGAACGATCCTCGGTTGTGCAGGGTGTTACGCCAGCGCATCTCAGAAATCATTCGACCATAGTCTCTCTCTCCACTCTCTCCACGCCTTGAAAAATCGGCGGGAGAGGGGTACGATGAGCGCATACTAGGCGTAATTGAGTTTCATGAAATACACATTCACCAACAAGCCATCGAAGAGCAAAGACATCGCAGCAGTATCGTTCACCACGCTTTCAAGCGATGCGGTGGCGAGGACCTCCGATGGCCGCACGGTGATTGAGCTCGGAATAGGGAAGCGCGAGGAGATGACGCGGCGCAAACTCATCACCACTATTCGCAAGATCGTTTCACTCGCAAAATCAGTGAATAAAAAGAAAATGTCACTCAATTTTTTTGATTTTGTTTTCCCGCGCCTCCACATGCTTCCGATGGAGCTTGGTGAGATGCTTTCGACCAACCTCGAAATGGCCAATTTTGAATTTGTCAAATATAAATCCAAGCCGAAAGAGGGCTGGAATACGCTCACCGATGTCGTTGTGGTAGGAAAAGTTGGAGGTAGTGTCGAAAAAGCAATAAAAAAAGGCCGCATAGTAGGGGAGTCAGTGAACAATGTACGTGTCTTGGCGAACACCCCCGGCGGTGAGATGACGCCGTCAATCCTTGCGCGTGAGGCGATCGAAGTTGCAGAAGGGCTCCCGATCACCGTTACCGTACTTGGTGTGCGCGAAATGGAAGAGCTTGGCATGGGCGCGATCTTGGGCGTCGGCCGCGGTTCAGACGAGGAGCCCAAGTTTATCGTCATGGAATACTTTGGTGGTGCGCCCGAAGAATCGCCAGTCGTTCTTGTCGGAAAAGGCGTGACGTTCGATACTGGCGGGCTCAATTTGAAGTCGGACGCGAATATGTACGAAATGCACATGGACATGTCGGGAGGCGCGGCCGTCATTCACTCTGTCGTTCTTGCGGCAAAACTCAAGCTCAAGAAAAATATCGTCGCGCTTGTTCCCGCCGTCGAAAATATGCCGAGCGGTTCGAGCTATCATCCTGGCGATGTGCTCAAAAGCATGTCGGGGAAGACAATCGAGGTTTTGAACACCGATGCCGAGGGGCGAGTGATTCTTGCCGATGCGCTTCACTATGCGAAAAAATACAAACCGCGGTTGGTTGTTGATGTTGCAACGCTGACGGGGGCTATTCATGTTGCGCTTGGTAACCACGCGTCGGGTCTTTTCACACGAGATATTGATCTTGAGAACCAATTTCGCGTGCTTGGTGAAGAAACAGGGGATTATGTTTGGCCGATGCCCCTGTGGGATGAATATGAAAGCGAGATCAAAGGAACATTCGGCGATTGGGCGAATACCGGCAAAGGTCGCCATGGCGGCGCGAGCAATGCCGCGCTCTTTCTCTACCAATTCACGAAAGACGAGAAGGGAAAGGAGGCATATCCGTGGGTGCATCTCGACATCGCCTCGCGCATGACCGCGGCCGATGGAGAATATCTTGCGAAAGGTGCCGCCGGTGCCCCGGTACGGTTGCTCGCGAAACTCTTGGAGCGTTTTTAACGACGCCCAACGTACAAGTTGGAACCTTAAGAATCAATCACCAAGGTTCCACCTTGTACGTTGGGCGCCCGTGATGCTCGCCCTGCCTGGGGCTTGCTTTTTTATTGAGGTTTGCTACTATCATCCCATTGGAATTTCAAGGAATTTTGCCTGCCGACTACAAACTACTTAGGGCTCGTCCACAAATAACGTCCTCGTTATTTGTGGCTATGGCCCTTTGTGCCACGTTCATACTTTAGGGAAGTTATTTATGGACGGGGCCTTACTACCTACTGATTAAAACCATGTCTCAAGATCAACTCATACAATTGAAAGCCAAGGGTTCCCCACAGGTCTATTGGACGCGCAAGAATAAGAAGCTTGTGACGCGCAAGATCGAGCTCCGAAAATACGACCCAAAGACCCGCAAACACGTTGTTTTCAAGGAAGGTAAAAAGTAAAAATAGTACCGCATAAACAAGGTTCGGCCTCGGGGAATGACTCTTAAGGCCGTGCCTTGTATTTTTGTACTCTTGAGAGTTGTCTCTGGACACAAGAAATGCTAGTGTTGAGCAAGCAGAGTTTTTGTAAGGAGGTTTTTGATGCGGCGCGTTCTATTGGAAAGTCCGTACAAGGGAAAAGATTGGAGCGAAACGGAAGAGAATATCCGTTACGCGCGAGCCTGTATGCACGACTGTATTTTGAGAGGTGATGCACCATTCGCCAGCCATCTGCTCTACACCCAAGAAGGGATACTCGATGATAAAGTTCATGGTGAACGTGAGTTGGGGATTGAGGCAGGGCTTCTCTGGGGCGAGGGTGCGGCGGTCACCGTTGTCTACGTTGACCGTGGAATAAGCGATGGAATGAAGAAGGGGATTAAGCGCGCGAAAGAGTTCGGTCGTCCCGTCGAGTATCGTAGTCTCCATGACAAGCTCGCCCAGATTGAGAGCATTGTCACGGACCAAGGCAACGGCGGAAGTTTTTGCGGTGCCTGTGGATTCCACCTTGTTACCGAAAAAATTCACGAATTGGAGCACTGCCCCAAGTGCAAAAGGACATTGGTTGCCGGTGGTCCGACAACCAGCACTCTAAGTGGTTCGGATTTTTGAAGCGCCGCGCTTTAAATAGACGGTTACGCGGCATGATTTCGTGAAATCAAGAAAGGCGCATGTGGGCGCCTTTTCTTTTTCATTGTACGCGTGCTATATTTTCCCAGTAAGGGGCCCATAGTTTAATGGTAGAACGTCGGTCTCCAAAACCGTCGGTCGAGGTTCGATTCCTCGTGGGCCCGCAGCAATAAAACGCGATAGCGTTTTTTGCGTAGGGCTCAAGGAAAGCAACAGTTTGCTTTCCGCCGAGGAATCGAACAGCGGAGTCATGTTTTGTCAGCAGATAAAACAGATGAGCTGGTGCCCAGACCTCGGTGTTGCGACGGCAACACCGAGAGTCGCGGGAGATCTCCTCGTGGGCCCGCCACCAAGAGCGCAGTTATTGCGCTCGAAATGCTTGCGGATTACTAATGGGCCGTATGCACTCAGAGATACTGAATGAGTAACAAATGAAGTCTTCTAAGAATAATTATTTTATGAGAATGCCCGAAGGTGAAAAGTCAAAAGAACCCATTGACGAAGAAACTCGAGCGCGACTAATTGAGGCGGTGAAATTTTCGTTTGATAACTTAGGCCAGTTTCTTAATAGCGACAAGGGGACGGCATTTATTGAAGAGGAATTGAAGATGGGCGACCTTGAGGCACTGAGAAGACTGTCCTATGAAACTCAGGTATTAAAAAATGAGTATGGCACTTTTTCGTGGAAAGGGTACGAGGAAGAAATTCATTCTCCGTATCCCCTAGTTAAGGATCGAAATCTTAATCGAGCAATGTTTCGTTCGCATATCTTTTTAGACTTACACAATCACCCCACAAGCGTTTTTACCAATGACCTCAGTTTTCCTAGTCCTGTTGATATGACCCAATCCCGCACACACGACATTATTGTTGTCGGGGCAAATGGGTTAAGTGTTACTGGTCCAATCCTTCGTGATCCATCAAGAAAGGATCCAAGATTTCTCAATAATCCGGAACTAATGTTCGGGACGTTCTTGAGGGGGGAACCGTCGTACTACAGTAATAAACACTACGACGGAGGTGAGTGGTCCAAGTTCTTAGTGGCGGCTGGTGCACAATCAATGTTCTATCCATGGGGAGATACTAGCGGTATCGAGAGAAACGTTCTGGGGCGCACTTCCCAAGATGCTGGCTATTTAGCTTGGATAGATTCGACTGATCCATATCAGCGATCCATCGCACTGTCAATATTTTCAGGCATGTATTATGATCGGGACTTTGTTGCCAATCCAGATTTGTGGCAAGTATTAGAGAAATTTTTGAGCGATTCTGATCCTTTCGTGCGAGAACGCGCAGAAGAACATCTTAAGCAGATCAAGGCTAATATTGAGTACCGCTTAAAAAATCCAGGCCAATAAAAGTGGTACGGTTTTCCCGTGTCACTATTTAAGAAAAATAGAGCACTCGAGATGCTTCGGTGGAAGTTGCTGGGGAAGTGCACGCCCCATGAGCATGGCGTGTCAGCATTTATGGAGGTGTATGAAATACAGAGCAACGAGACACCAAATTATAACACAAGCGATTTTGTCGGATATGAGTGGCTTTTACCTGAAGAAATTTTGGAAAAAGAAAACGCCGGCGTGTACATGAAAGACGATTTGCCAAGATTGGTGAGAATCTTTTATGCGAAGAAACTCTAAATGACCACCGTGATCCTTTCGAGCATCAAAGCCGAGATATTTCAGTTGGGCAAGCGTGATGCCCGAGAGGCGATTCTCGAACGCCGTAAGGGCATCCGCAACCATCGAGACCAGCTCGGTGACGATCGCTGTTTTCTCGACGACTATCTGGTATGGAAATGGTTGAGTGATGCACCCACTGAGCCTGAAAAGTTCACGTCGGAAGATGGGATGAAGGAGTGCGTGCTTTTTTATGAACATCGGCGCACGGAAACAAGCGATCCAGTCTCTGCCGACGCCATTACCGATCCAGCGCATTGGGATGACGATCTCGAGACGATGAGCTTGAGTGACCTCCACAATGAACTTTCTCGTCTTCAAAAGGCACTACGCACCCATCGTGACATTATCGGGCGCTCCCGGACTGTTGCGGATGATCGAGCCTTATACGCCGTTCTTCCTGAAAAAATTCCCGCTGATTTTCGTTTACCACCAAAGGAGGAGTTCTTGGGAGAAGCACGTGCTCCAAAGGCCGGATGCCCCGCATTTTGGCGGAGTCACGATGGTTGCAAGGGGTGTCACAATTACCATAAATGGGGCCCGTGCAGATAGGGGGCAAAAACATCCGGGTGATTTGACAAAACAGGCCCATCGGATAGTTTAGTATAAGCTTGTTCCTACAATATTTCGGCTCTGCGAAAGGAGGCGAGAGACATGAGAGCTCTGGCGCAACCAGTTCCAGCTTTCCCAATAAATACGTCGCATTTTGACACCATCCCCATCAACAGATTGGAACTCCAATCGACCATTGTTCCGCGTGTGAAGTGGAAAGACATCACCAGTGAGGTTACGCGCGCGGTTTCCCGCTCGAAAGTCAGGGAGGGCTTCGTGATCGTGCAATCTCGTCACACCACAACGGCGCTTATCCTAAACGAAAACGAAGAGGGTCTGGTGACCGTTGACATTCCGCGGCTACTTGAAAGAGTTTGCCCTGACGGGGTGCATGCTCACGACCGCGAAGAGCGCCTCAATGCCATGCTGAACGAACCGGCGAACGGCGTTTCGCATTTGCGAAGCGTCATATTGAGCGGCATCCCCCCTCTCGTCATTAGCAATCACAAGATACAGTTTGGAACATGGCAGTCGGTGATTTTTTACGACTTTGATCCCGAAAACCACCCCTCCCGCACGGTGGTTGTACAGGTGCTCGGCATTCGCTAAGAGCGTTTCATCGCCTCCGCAATGTGGGGGTTTTCTTTTGGGGAGCATCAGGGTGCCGTGTATTCTCACGGCATCCTCAATTTGGCAGCCACGCTTCGCGTTGGCCAAATTGCGACTTGTGCAATCCACCATGAATGGTAGCGTACAAAAAGACAGTCCCATGATAAAAGGAGGAGTAAATGAAGCGCATTTTGGTTTACGCGCTCGCGTTTTACGGCATCCTCATTTTCGGGGGCGTATACGCCGCTAAAACAGCGGTGCCAACAGAAGTTGCCGCACAAACGAAGTGCAAAAATGCAAAAGGTCAAAAGTGCACACCTGCAAAGCCGGGTGTGAAACAGAAGGCCAAGAAAAAGAAAAAATCCAAGCCACTTGCGCCAGTCAAACCGAGTATTCGGAAGGATTACACCCCTCCCGTTGCGAGCCCGAAAATGCTTGCGATCATTGCCGCATATAAGTCGTGCATGTATGAGGGTGAGGAAAACCGTCTGGACCGCGCGCTCATTCGCGCCCTCACGCCTCGCGGTGATAGGCAACTCGGCAGTTCGCCGGAAAAACTCGGTAACGAGATATGTCTGGCGGACGCGCTCGGCCTCAAGCACTATGAAAAGTTCGAGGATATCAGAGAGGCGAGGCGAGCGGGCGAGCTTGTGGAAATCCTAACGCTTCCGGCGCTGGTGATTGCCGACGATATTGTCACCGATGGACGCAGTTATGCTCGGCCGTGGGTGCGCGACTATCTCGTCGAGCTTGCAAGGGATATGGAGAAAGAGTTCGGCGGCAAAGATGCAAAAGGGAGGGAAAGGCGTTTCACCCCCCTGCGCGTCGGGTCGCTTGTCCGCTCCTACGAAAATCAGCGCACCCAATGGAACTCGCCGGCGCGTTGCGAATTTCTTTCCAAGGAAAGAGATGAGCGCGGGCGGCTCGTTGATGTTTGGAAAGAAGAAAAAGCGCTTTGCTCTACGCACACCACCGGCGCGGCGGCCGACATCTCATTGAACAGATGGTTTCTTGGCGGGAAGGAGCGCAAATGGTTGCGCAAACGCCTGATCGAAGACCGAAAATTGGGGAAGATCATCATGATCGAAGAACGATTTCCTCCGCACTTTCACTTCCTCGTGCTTCCTCCGGAGTTTGTGCCGCAACAAGAAGAATGACACCCCCCGCGTACGGGGTGTTTTTGCATAAAAAAATTAAAAACTTGAAAAACTTGGCGCAAATTGCAATTTAGCAAACTCATGCTATCGCATGAGTTTGCTAAATTGCTCCTCCTGTTGCGCTTCAATCTTCATTTTATGAGTATAACAATGTTTTTATAAGTCGTGAGGCTTTGGTCTTTTGTGCTGGTGTTACCCAGTGAATGCGCTTGTCTTTTTTAAACCACGTCATCTGACGTTTCGCGTATTGCCGGATTGCGACCTCAAGATGGGAAAGCATTTCCGCTTTTGAAATTTTTCCTTCAAGGTGTCGGGAGCAAAATCGGTATTCGAGACCAAATTCCTCAAGCTGTTTCCAGCTGACCCCGCGACGACGGAGCCCCTTCACCTCATTGAGCATTCCCGCTTTTATTCGCGCATGCAATCGTCGGTGGATGCGCTTTGCCAACATTTCTGTGGAAAAAGTGATGCCGATAAAGAGCGGATCGTAGTGGGTTTTTGCTTCAAGCGGCGGGACATGTCCCAACGCGCGAGCGATCTCGATCGCACGGACGAGACGACGTGGATTATATCGGTCAATGCGTAATGCGAAGACGGGGTCGAGTCGTTTCAGTTGCTTGAACAATTCATCAACATCTTTCTTCTCAAGACGTTTACGTAACGCCTTGTTTGGAGGAACATCGGGCAATTTGAGCTTGTCCACCAATGCCCTAATATAAAATCCCGTTCCGCCGCAAATGACGGGCAATTTCCCGCGCTGGAAAATTCCTCCGATCACGCGTTCGGCGTCGCGCACATAATTCGAAACAGTATACCGTCTTTTCGGAGACGCCACGTCAAGGAGATGGTGGGGGACTCCCCGCATTTCACGCCTCCCGATTTTTCCCGTGCCGATATCCATTCCTCGATAGACCTGCCGCGAGTCGGCGGAGATGATCTCGCCGTTATATTTTTTTGCGAGTTTCACCGCCAACGCGCTTTTTCCGGACGCGGTCGGTCCGACAATGACAAGTATTTTGGGTTTTTGCTTCACAGTTGAAGTATAACGCCATGTTCCCTATGTGGCCTAAGGTCGCCGACAAACGGAAAAAATACAAGGTCTGGCCTTCCCGAAGTTGCCCCTAAGGCCAGACCTTGTATTTTTTCCGTTTGTCGGCGACCCCTTGAAGAGATTGGCCGTCCTGGGGTATTATCAGTGTATTATTTACCTTACGATTATTTCATCATGAACAACGAAAAAGAAACAGTTCTTACCATCGGCGATACGCTCCCGCCGCTTGAGCTTGCGGCATACGACCCGAAAAAAGACAAAGACGTTATATTAAAGACACAGGATTACAAAGTGAAAAAATGGCTTATCTTTTTCTTTTATCCCGCTGACTTCACTTTTATTTGCCCAACAGAACTTAAGGAGATGGCTGAACATTACCACGAGTTTGAACGTGAGGGCACCGAGGTGCTTTCCGTTTCCGCTGATACTGTTTTTGTGCACAAGGCATGGCACGATCACTCGGACGCGATCAAGAAAGTGCAGTTTCCGATGGTCGCCGACCCGACAGGAAAGTTGGCAAGACTTTTCGGCACTTACATTCCTGAAGGAGGTGATGCGGGTCTGTCGCTACGTGGCTCATTCATCGTTGATCCCGATGGCGCATTAAAGACGATCGAGATCCACGATAACTCTATCGGCCGCAGCGCAAAGGAACTTCTGCGCAAATTGAAAGCGGCGAAATTCGTCCGTGACAACGGTGGAGTACAGGTGTGTCCCGCAAGCTGGGAGCCGGGGGAGGAGACATTGAAACCCGGCATGGACCTTGTGGGAAAAATCTGATATTTGCCTACAAAAAAATTTCCTGTGTATGTGCTCTTATTCTACTCTTTGCACGAACCTTTTTCGAGCGGAAACTGAAGCAAAAGAGCACTTGTTGAAAAATCCGCCTGCTTCTAGGCGATTTTTCTTAAGTGCCGGAGGTGGGACTTGAATCTTACAGATTCAGTACCCCTTTCCAATTTACTCGGAATATGAATTCCTCGCAAATAACGGAGAAGGGCTTCAAGTCCCACACGGAAGCAAGCAGTTGCTTCCTCTCCGGCACTTAAGAAAAATCGCCTTCGCGCAGGCTGATTTTTCAACAAGTGCCGGAGGTGGGACTTGAACCCACAAACCTTGCGGCACACGATTTTGAGTCGTGCATGTTTACCATTTCATCACTCCGGCTATTATTCTATGCTAGCAGAAAAAATGCTCCGAATCAATAACGCGGAGCGAGTGCAAGGTGGAAGACGACCAACTTCTCCAAGGTTGCCGACAAGTACAAGGTGGAACCTTTGTGATTGATTCTTAAGGCTCCACCTTGTACTTGTCGGCAACCTTGGGCCGTCTTCAATCTCGTACTTCAAATCTCGCCTCTATCTCAATGGCCGTGCTATAATGAACACATGGTGCAATTTGAGAATAATGCCATTTTTTGGATCGAGGTTGAAAAAATTAAACCCAATCCTTTTCAGCCGCGCAAAGAATTCGACGAGGGGCACCTGCGCGACCTTGCCGACTCTATTCGTCAGTATGGCGTGCTTCAGCCGCTCGTCGTCACGCGCAAAGAGACCGAACATGCGAGTGGGGGGCTTTCTGTTGAATACGAGCTCATCGCCGGTGAGCGTCGTTTGCGTGCGGCAAAAATAGCCGGGGTTGCAAGAGTGCCGACGATTATTCAATCGGGAACTACCGATCCGCGGCTAAAGCTTGAGCTTGCCATTATCGAGAATCTCCAACGTGAGGACTTGAACCCCGTTGACCGTGCGCTCGCATTTTCCCGCCTTGCGCAGGAATTCGGCTTTCGACATACCGAAATAGCGAAAAAGGTCGGCAAAAGCAGGGAATACGTTTCCAACAGCCTACGACTACTGGTACTTCCGCAAGAGGTACTCAGCTCGCTATCGCAGGGCCAGATCACCGAGGGGCACGCGCGGCCACTCATGATGCTTGCGGACAAAAAAGAGGAACAAGTCACTTTATTTAAGGAGATCGTGGCAAAAAAACTCACGGTGCGGGAGGCGGAAGATGTGGCACGCCACATTGCCAAGGATCGCTTGCGAAAAAAACTCCCGCCAGATCCCGAGATCGAGCGGATCGAAAAAGAACTTTCCGATAGCCTAGGCACTCGTGTTTCCATCGAACGCCGCCAAGTGGGAGGGGGAAAGCTTGTGATAGACTTTTTCTCGAACGAGGACTTGCGCACACTCCTTTCCAAGGTTCACCCCGCGGTATCGCAGGAAACGCAACCCGCAAAAGCGGCGAAAAATATGCATGCAAATTCCACAGAAGAAAACGGAGATGCTCATACCGAGAGTTCTTATGTGTCCCACGCAAAAGAACAACAACAGATCATTCTTGAAGAACCCAAGCTAGAGTCAACCCCGCTTCTTTCTCCCGTTGCCGAACCGCACGAGGAAACAATCCGCGCGATTGATCAGGAAGACCTGCTTCGTGAGAAAAAGAACGACTACTCCGACGGTGCGCTGTACTCAGTGAACAATTTCACGGTGTAGGGAAATACGAGCCAAAAGATACAAGGTGCGGCCCCGCATTTCGAGGCCGTACCTTGTATTTTTTCGTTATACCATCTTTAACAAACCATTTCATAAAAGCAAAATACCAAAGGCGGCCTTTGGGACAGATTCTTAAAGGCCGCCTTTGGTATTTAGTGAACGCATCAAGTACAGAATATGAAACAGTTTTTAAAGATGGTTAGTAGTTTCTTTTGCCGCTTTTTCCTGTTTCTTGCTCAAGAAAAGAACGGATGCGCTTTTTGGCGACTGCGGTACGCGCATAGTCGAGCCAACGTTTTGACGGCTTCGCGCCTTTCTTGGTAATGACCTCGACGATATCGCCGTTTTGTAGTTTTGTATTGAGTGCGACAAATTTACTATTGACCTTAGCTCCTGAGGCATGCTCGCCAACGTCGGTATGGATGGCATAAGCGAAATCAATAGGGCTTGAATCCTGCGGGAGATCAACCACGTCTCCTTTTGGCGTAAAGATGAACACACGGTCGCCGAAAAAGTCCATTTTCAAGCTTTCGAGATATTCGACTGATGCCGTAACATTTTTTTGCAGTTGCGACACCTCCTTCACCCACTCGAGATTGTTGGGGAGCGGCTTCTGTGCGTGATGCGCGAGCTTTTCTTTGTATGCAAAATGCGCCGCAACGCCAAAGGCCGCCTCGCGGTTCATTTCCTCGGTGCGCAACTGTACTTCGGCGATTGCGCCGTCGCCGGTGAAGATTGTCGTGTGAAGGCTTTGATAGCCGTTGGGCTTTGGAAAAGCGATGTAGTCCTTGATGCGCCCGGGCAAAGGCTGCCATGCGCTATGAATGATGCCGAGCGCACGGTAGCAGTCGGCGATGGTGGGGACAATGACGCGCACCGCCGAGATGTCAAAGACCTTTCCAATTTCCCAATCGTGTTTGACGAGTTTTTTATACAAACTGTAGGTACGCTTGATCCGATACTCTCCCCGCACACCGACAATGCCGTTCTTGGCGAGCTCGATCTGTATTGCGCGATAGATTTTCTCCAGTCGTTTTTCACTGTCATGCCGCTCGTCGCGTATCACAGCCTGCGTTTTCTCATATTCCGCCGGACAGGCGAATGGGAAGGCATAATCTTCCAGCTGGCCTTTCAACTTTCCGATGGAGAGGCGATTGGCGATTGGCGCGTAGATCTCGAGGGTCTCAAGCGCAATCCGGCGTTGTTTTTCTTTCGGCACATATTTGAGCGTGCTCACGTTGTGGAGACGGTCGGCGAGTTTGATGATGATGACTCGGATGTCCTTTGCCGTTGAAACAAAAAGTTTGCGCAAGCTTTCCACGTGGCGTTCCACGCCGCGATACTTGAGTTTGCCGAGCTTCGTCACCCCGTCAACAAGTGCGCAGATTTCCTTGCCAAATTCTTTTTCAATATCATCGGCCGAGACGTTTGCGTCCTCTATGGTGTCGTGAAGTAGCCCGGCAACAATCGAGGCGGTGTCCATCCCCATTTCCGCAAGCGTGTAGGCGACTTCCGCAACGTGGAGAAAATACGGATCGCCCGAATAACGTTTTTGTCCATGATGCGCCACTTCCGCAAAATGGTACGCACGCTCGACGAGTGCAAGGTCAGCCGGCTCATGGCTCCGCATGGCCTCCACAATTTCCTCAAGCGTTCGGATTCTGCTCATCATTTCACCATACGAAAAAAAACCGCGCTTGTAAACGCGGTGTTCACACTAATTCTTGACAGACACCCAACCTACTCTTGCACGCAAAGATGCAATCGTGACAACTATTCCGCCGCCGCTCATGAACAAAGCAAACAGGAACAGGAGAATGAAGAAAAATCCTCCGCCAAACTCCATAACGGCTTTACCGTACACCACTGCGAACGGGCTCAACATCCAGGCTCCGATGGCGGTCATCATGAATCCCAGAAAAACTCCTCCAATCTTCTTCAGCATTCCTTTGCGCATTTCCAATCTCCTTTTCGTTCCGTAATATCCCATGTTGATGCTGTCATATAAATCCTTTTTAGTCAATAGCGCTATACGTAACCCCCCACACCCCAAAGACGGCCTAAGGTTTCCTTGGTCCCGCATTGCGGGGGTGAAACCTTGAAGAAGTTGGCCGTCTGGGGGACCACAAGCACACGCATTTCCGAGGAGACTCACCTCGAAAATGCGTGTGTCGTGCGAGGGGTTACCGGTTATACCAGACAAGGGAAGCGGACTACTTCTGAGGCTCAATTTTATGAGGATTGTGATTCGGGCAGGCTCTGTTTGAGCAGCGTTCAGGGATGGTTTTCGTCCCCTCCATCATCAGCGAGTTGCAGAGCGGACAGCGGTTTCCGGTCGGCTTCGCCTTGGTGATATTTTTGCAATTCGGATAGTTGGAACAACTATAAAAGAATCCGAAGCGGCCGCGGCGCGTGACCATCTCTCCATCCGCCTGTGGTGAGGAGTTCGGCTGAGGCTCACTCGAAGTCCCTGCCGAAGCCACGCAGAGGTTGCACTTCACGCCGGTCGAATTCAGTTTTGCAGTTTCCGGATCGTTCTTAATATATTTGCATTTCGGATATTTACCACAGGCAATGAATTTGCCAAAGCGTCCTTCACGCTCAACGAGCTCGCCAGTTTTGCACTCGGGACATTTCTCGCCAGTCGGCCGCGGCCCCGCCAGCTCTTTGCCGTCAAAGGTGCGCGCGCCGTCACACTCTGGAAATCGGGCGCAAGAAAGGAACTTGCCGTTTTTGCTTAATTTGACGACCATAGCCACCCCACACTTTGGACACTTCATTGCTGGATCGGCATCGCCTAAATTTGTTATTTTGTCGATCTTATCTTTTGCCTTTATTTCTTTACTAAATGGACCATATATTTGCTTTAGCGTCGCGGCATATTCGCGGGTTCCAGCCGCAATGTCATCGAGCTTTTCCTCCATCTCTGCGGTAAAGGTATCACTAATATAGGTGGCAAAATGTTTTTCGAGAAACGAGCTCACAACGTCCCCGGTGTCGGTGGGCATGAGTGCTTTTCCTTCACGTGTGACATAGCCGTGCTGATCGAGGAGCGTTCTGATAATGGACGCGTAGGTCGACGGACGGCCAATGCCACGCTTCTCGAGTTCTTTGACAAGGCCCGCTTCAGTATAGCGCGACGGCGGTTCGGTTTGCTTTTCTTCGGAGACAAGGTCGTGAAGCGTAAGCGTTTCTCCCGAAGTGACCTTTGGCAAGATAACTTCCTCCCCTTGCGCATCGGGGTCTGCGGAGAGCCAACCTGGGGAGAGCATGCGCGAGCCGTTCGCGGAAAAGTCTGGTATAGATTCCGCAGCATCCGCGATGTTCGCCGTGATCTTTGTTCTCAACATGACGGCATCGGCCATTTGCGACGCCATGGTTCTCTGCCAGATCATTTGATAGAGACGGATTTGTTCCGGAGTATGCCCCGCAGATTTTTTTGCTGCGTTGGTCGGTCGGATTGCCTCATGCGCCTCCTGGGCGTTTTTACTTTTTGTTTTATAAGTACGTACACGGACAAGTTCCTTGCCATAGGTCTTTTCGATGACATCCGACATCTGCAGAACTGCCTGCGCCGAGAGGTTTGTGCTATCCGTGCGCATGTAGGTAATGAATCCCGCTTCATAGAGTTTCTGCGCGGCACGCATGGTGTTTGATGGACTCATGCCGAAGCGGTTACTCGCCGCCTGTTGAAGCGTTGACGTGGTGAACGGGGGACGGGGAGAACGGGTCGCCTCCGCTTCTTTTACATCACGCACTGCCCACGTGTGCGCCTTTCCCAGTTGAAGGATACGCTCCATTTCTTCTTTTGCGCGTGGTTCTATGGCACAAAGGAGCTCAAATTGCTCTTTTTTTACAGACTCCACCTTGGCACGGATACGCCAGAACGTTTCAGGGACAAACGCCCTGATATCGCGCTCGCGCTCCATAAGAATGCGTAGTGCAGGGGATTGCACGCGGCCGGCCCCGAGTCCATAGCGCACTTTTTTCCAGATAAGACCGGAGAGCGCATAGCCAACCAAACGGTCAAGGACACGCCGCGCCTCCTGCGCTTTTCGCAGGTGTTCGTCGATCGCCCGGGGATTTTTAGCGGCCTCTTGAACTGCCGTCTCGGTGATCTCGTAAAACACGATGCGCTGCGCTTTTTTCAAGCCAAGTGTTTCAACAATATGCCAGGCAATTGCCTCACCCTCGCGGTCGGGGTCGGTTGCGAGAAGGACATTCGCCGACCGCTTGGCCAAGTCGCCCAATTCTTTCACCACCTTGTCTTTGCCGGGGGTGATCTCATAGTGCGGCACAAAACCGCCCTCGATATCGATGGCTTTTTTGTTGGATTTTGGAAGATCGCGAATGTGCCCCACGGAAGCGCGAACGATAAATTCTTTGCCCAAGTACTTCTCTATAGTCTTGGCCTTTGCGGGACTCTCAACGATCACCAATGTTTTTCCTTTTGCGGTTACACCCATAATTTGCCCTGTAAGAAATTTTTTATGCATCGCCCATCAATCTCGAATCACTATCCATAGAAATCTTTTATCGTGAAGATGCCGCAGGAGTGAATTTTCTTTTACGGGGTTTCCTCATGAGTAACACAGGTTGAAAAGTATTGCAAATTTTTCACCCACATGATAGCCTCAAAAACGGAGAGGTGTTTCACAAAAGAGGGGATTACAATGACGACAGAACAGCATGTGTCCGCTTGGGCAAAAGGTATTAAGGACGAGGAGCTCGATACGGAACTCGCGCGGCGGAAAGCGTTTCGCGATGAAGAGTGTGCGAGACGAAAAACTCTTGCGATGGAAGCACAAAGCGCATACTTTGCTGAAGTGTATGCGCACTACACTCGTGACACATGGTTTACAATCGCCAATTTCATCGTTGCTCTTTCTGTCGGAAGTTTTCTGACGTCTGTCATTGTGCGTTGGGCCGAATACACAGGAGTTTTTACGGAACTGGTCGGGCTGCTTTTGCTGGCATGCATATTTGCCCTCCTCTTTTCTCCGGGAATCTATTTTTTACACAAAGAACGGCGAGTTAATGCAGACTTCAAAAAGAAGCATCTGGATCACCCCGAAGCACCGGCGCAGTCGTAGTGACCAGCATCATCGGTGGAATCACCAAGAGCAACCTCACGGTTGCTTTTTTGCTTCATAAAAAAATACAAGGTCGGACCTCGAAGAATCAATTCCTAAGGTCCGACCTTGTCTATTTTGCCCACAGTAATTTAGATTTTCATGCTCTTCGCAATCCTTCCGGGGTTTCGACGATAAGCCCCGCGATCTCCATTTTCATTAAAAGGATATTCGCGTCGCTTGTCGATATTTCAAGTTTGTCAATAATATGATCGCGATTTTGCGGTTCAGTGAGAAACTCCATCACAATGCGTTCCGCTTCAGAGAGCGTTGAGAGGTCAACTTCTTTCGGCACGCTCGCTTCGGGTTCAAAACCAAGCACGCGAAGTACGTCTTCGGAGCAAGTTACGGGCGTTGCCCCAAGCTTTAAAAATTGATGCGTTCCGCGCGATGCTGGCGAAAAGATGCTTCCTGGGACGACAAGAACATCGCGATTGTAGTCGGCGGCCATGCGTGCGGTGATCAAGGTGCCGGAGCGCTCGCCGGCCTCAATCAAAAGGGTTGCTTTTGCCAGCCCCGCCATAATGCGATTGCGTTGTGGAAAACTCCAGTCGGTCGCGCGGAAGTCGGGGGCGAATTCGGAAAGGAGCGCGCCACCTGATTCGAGAATGCGCTGTGCAAGCTGGAGATTGGAGCGCGGATAAATTACTGAAGGATCAAGCCCCGAGCCGGGGACAGCGATTGTTTGAAGTCCCGCCGCCATTGCCGCTTCGTGTGCGATGGTGTCTATGCCGAGCGCAAGGCCGGAGACAATGGCGATATCGTACCCACGCAGTCCGCCGATAATTTCCTCGCACGCCTCTTTGCCGTAACTCGTGTACTTGCGAGACCCCACGACAGTAAGAAGCACCGTCTCGGGTGAGGGAAGCGTGCCGGCGACCCGGAGCTCCTCGGGCGGTTGAGGAATCTCCATGAGTTGAGGGGGAAATTCGCTAGGGTTGAGTTTTTCTACATTCCACATGCCACAATTAGAACGCAGGGCCACACTTTAGAAAACCTTGACTAGTAGCCAAGAGTATGCTTATATGCGTCTAGTGTAGCTTGCCAACCTCAAAGGAGCGAAAAGGCGCGAGTACGTGAGAACACATATCACTTTTTTCTGCCGTGGCGAAAAGGTTGCCATTGCGCTGGTGGAAGGGAGCGTCGCCCAATGCGCAGGTGAACACTTGGTCAATTTCTGGAGCGTCGTCGAGGTCTCCGGGCGCCGAGAATACTGGCGTAATGACCCCGAAGAATCGCAAGCATGGGACATTCACGAGATCGGCGGATACACGGCGTTTCGTTCTGGCTCCGACGAAGAAGAACAGTATTTTGACGACGCACTGCGAAGAGACATCCTCGAGATTGGGGGCCACGCTAGTTCCCGGAAATAAGTCTCATTAAGCATCGAGCTGCCCGCAACAGGGCGGCTTTTTCTTTTTTCCTTACCTTTGCTATGATACTTCTATGCTCGACATCAAGTTCATCCGCGAGAATCCGGACCTTATTAAAGAGGCGGCACACAAGAAACACAGCACATTCAATGTGGATGAACTTTTGGCCGTAGAAGAAAAGCGGCTCGACCTCTTGAATGCGGTCGAAAAGATGCGTGCGGAACAAAACATTACGACCGACAAAATCGCGCGTACGACTGACACCATCATGCGTCAGGCAATGATCGGCGAGATGAAAGAACTCAAAGAGCATCTCGCAAGGAAAGACGGGGAGCTCAAAACGGTGATGGAAGAATGGCGAGTGCTCATGTTTCAGGTGCCGAATATTCCAGACGTGTCGGTGCCGGAGGGGGAGAGCGACAAAGACAATCAGGAAGTGAAAGCGTGGGGGACGAAGCCGGTTTTTTCATTCGCACCGAAAGATCATATCGCAATCATGGAGAAGCTCGGTATGGTCGACTTTGAGCGTGGTGCAAAAGTCCACGGCTTCCGGGGTTATTTTCTTAGGGGAGACGGCGCGCGTTTGTCATTCGCAATCTGGAATTATGCAATGAGTTTTTTTGCGCAGAAGGGATTCGTGCCGATCTTGCCGCCTGTTGTTGTGCGCAAGGCTAATCTTTTTGGCACCGGACACCTGCCGGGCGACATTGAAGACTATTACATGACCCAGGATGGTGACGCACTCGCGGGCACCGCAGAAATTCCCGTCATGGGTCTCCATGCCGATGAAGTGCTGGAGGAAAAAGAACTCCCTTTTAAGTACCTTGGTTTCTCGCCCTGTTTTCGGCGCGAGGCAGGGAGCCATGGCAAGGACATCAAGGGCCTCATTCGCGTTCATGAATTTTATAAACTGGAACAGGTTATTCTCTGTGAGGCGAACCACGAGACTTCGGTCCGTTTCCATGAAGAGATCAATCGCAACACCGAAGAATTCATCGAGTCGCTCGGTATCCCGTATCGCACGGTCATCAACTGCGGCGCGGATCTCGGTATCGGCCAGGTGAAAAAATACGACATTGAGCTTTGGGTGCCGAGAGAAGAGACCTATCGCGAGATCTCTTCCGCTTCCTATTTCCACGACTTCCAAACGCGCCGTTTTAATATTCGCTATCGCGATGGTTCAGGGAAATTGCACTATGCCCACTCACTCAATTCAACCGCGATTCCCACGCCGCGCGTGCTCGTCTCGCTCGTCGAAAACTTCCAAAATGCCGACGGCACGGTGCGCATTCCTGAAGCACTTCAGCCTTTCATGGGAAAGAAGCAGTTCGGCTAGTACCCAATTAACTTAATTCTGTTCACCAAATGCAGTACCAAAGGCGGCCTTTAAGAATCCAAAGGCGGCCTTTAAGAATCTTGCCCCAAAGGCCGCCTTTGGTACTGCATTTGGTGGTGTGTCCATGACAAGATTAAGTTAATTGGGTACCAGCCTCATTTTTTGGTTATGCCGATTCTACGAAACAAGATCCGCCCATCAAGGCGTGAGCGCGTGCGGCGGATCGATCGCGCTTTTGAGCTCTTTGCGCGTACGTTGCTCGTACTGTATTTTTTTTACGTCCTTGCCTCATGGATCTCGCAGCGTGAAACTTTCAAGATCACCGCAGTTGTTGTGGAAGGAACCTTGGCAGTTGACCCGGAGAAGGTAGTGGGCAACATCGAGTCTTTTTTGAGGGAGCCACTCCTTTGGCGAATTGACCGGAACAACTCCGTGCTTTATCCCAAGCGGGCGATCCGAAAGGCGATCCTCGAGCTCAATCCCCGCGTGAAACAGGTTTCCCTTGTTCTTGACGAGGACAAGCGCATGGTGGCATCAGTCGAGGAGTACGTGCCTACGCTTTTGTGGTGTCCGCCGGAACACATCTCTGCGACGACGACCATTATCACCAGCTGTTATTTTTCGGATTCGGTGGGCCACATTTTCGCTCCCGCACCCGATTACTCTGGAAATCCTTTTCTTGTATTTGCCACAACATTTCCGAACACGAGTGAGGGTGTGGCACCATCCGGCCAAAGCATTCTGCCCGCAGATGAATTCGCCAAGGTGAACTCGTTCCTCAGGCAACTTTCAGGTCTCGGGCTTACCTCGCGCGTGGTTCGCGAAGTGGGCGTTCACGATTTTATTGTGCTCACTGATAAACCATGGACGATCCGCTTCCTTTCGACTAACGATCCCGTAGCAGATGGAGCAAATCTCGCGCTTGTTTTGGAAAATTTGACCAAGGATGAAGTCACACTGGATGCCCTTGAAAGCATCGACCTACGTTTCGGGAACAAAGTGTTTTATCGCTGATGCTTCGTTGGCGACAAAACCTTTTCGTTCAGTGTGGTCCGTATATCGAAGCGGATAAGTTCTAAGAATATCCAGACTGATTTTTTTTGGCCAGTTAAATACATGGAGGCAGCATGAATGAGGAACTTTTTGCCATCCTCGTCGCGCGTACATCCCGTGAGCAGCTTCGTCTTCTTCGATGGCGTCGACCAAGACACCGGGTTTTTTTCTTTCTTTCAACCAGGCTTCAACTTGCTCCATAATCTGTGACCCGTAGCCCTTGCTGTGATGTGCCGCGAACACATACAAATCAGAGAGTTGATAGAGGGGGAGCGGCTTCGAGAAGTAGTCAATTTCCGCCGAACCAATCTTTTCCCCGTTCACAAAAAGATCGAGTCGGTGTTGCGGTGACTCATCTTGTTCAAGTGCTTCTTTTGGCGAGATGTATTGGATCTGTTGGGGCTCTTCTGCCGACATAAAGGTCTGCTTAGTATACTCTACCGCCGTGGTTCGTAAAAAAATCTGAATATGTGTTAATATTTTCCAAATGGAGGTGAAAATAATACTCGGTGTCGTCGCCGCGCTTCTTGCGGCGGGAAGTGCGTTCCTTTATATCCGGGATATCTATCGTGGCAATACGAAACCACACGTATACACATGGCTGATATGGGCTATTGTTACCGTCATTGGTTTTTTTGGGTCAATGGGTTTCAGGGGGTGGTGCGGGTTCCTGGGCAACCGGAGTTACTGCCGTGTATACAACAGTCGTTCTTATTTTGTCACTTAGATATGGCACGACCGACATCACCAACTTTGATAAATTTTGTTTAGTGCTATCACTTATTTCAATTGCGCCGTGGCTCTTGGTGCAAAGTCTCCTGTGGTCAGTTGTTCTGGCCACAGTTACCGATGTCGTCGGTTTTTTGCCGACTATACGGAAAACGTGGAACGCTCCGCGCAGTGAATCACTTGGTTCGATGTACTGTGATGCACTTAAACACGGCCTCTCAATTACGTCACTGCAAACGTACTCCCTCACGACATGGCTTTATCCCGCAGGGGTCTTAACCGCAAAGGTTTTGATTATCTGCGAAATTTTGTTTCTTCGCCTCGCTCGAAGAAATGATGGTAAGTTGCCATAGTCCAACTGGCTGGCTGGACATGCTTGGGCTCGTCCGCTAATCTCGTGGTATACTAGGAGTCATGCAGATCGTCACTTTGGCGCGGGATTATCTCTTGTGGCACTACAGTGCCGCCTACGGAGACATTGTCGGGATTACGAGGAACTTTCTCTGGTTCGTCGTTCACGCGTTTTCCGTAACCGACATGCTCCGGAGCCTCTTCGCGCCATTCAGGCGACTCAAGGAAGAACCCGTGAGATTCCTTAAAAGCCCGAACGACTTTCTTGCGAACCTTACGGTGAACGCCATCATGCGGATCGTGGGGGTGTTTATACGGACCGCTTTTATTCTCATTGCGCTCTTTCTTTCCGTCGCTCTTATCTTTTTTTGCGTTCTCCTCATTTTGCTTTGGACTATCTTGCCGGCACTGGTCGCCTATCTCTTTGTGAGCGGTATTCTCTCGCTTGCCTCTTGACCATCTAAGGCGTTGTCATAAAATAACATGGTCATCTCGCTTCCATATTTACCCCATCTTCAGCTTTTCCTCAATCTCGGAATCTTTGCCGTACTTCAAGTACGCCAAAGCTTCCGCTCAATCGGAAAAGCTGAATCTGCGGCAAATCTGAAACCGAATCTGACCATGTTATTTTATGACAACGCCTAAGGCATATGACTTTTCACAACGTAGATTTTTTTCGTGATCCGAACTACCGTTTTCACCGCGGGATCGTCGTTGAACACGCTTTTTCGCGCCACTATCGCGCATGGATAACAGCAACTTCGGGCACGATCGTACTCGTCTATTTGATCGCGATATCCGCCTCGCGTTTTTCCGCGGGCGCGGCGCTTCGGGAATATTTCACTCTTCCGCCAGATATGCCGCTTGCAAACGGCGCTTTTCTGATTGCGCTCGCGATCTTTCTCCTGATGAAAATGCTCAAGTCCTACAGCCGTTCCTACTATTATTACGTCGAAGGGTTGCTTGAGCGCGGTTTAAGCGGCGCGCAGACACCGTATACGACCCCGAACTACGAAGTGTGTAATATTTATTACGAAACAAAAAAAGGTGATTTGCTCGGCGCGTATTGTCGTTCAAAGCAGGGTCGACGGATTCTCCACCGCGCAGGTATCGCCGACGAGACGATCGAGCAGTTTCTTCTCGCGCGGAAGCACGTCGTTGATTTTCGGGAGTTGACCGCCGAACTGGGAAATGTTTTCACTCTTTCCGACCTTGCGCACGAATTGGTCGAGCGCGACCCGGATTTTTACCAATTTCTTTTTGAATTGGGCATTCGCGACCGCGAACTTTCCGGCGCAACGGACTGGGTCGAACGCATGATCAAAAAGAAAAAACAACGTGGACGTTTTTGGGGCAAGATCGCGCTCGGCTCCCTCCCGTCTTTTGGCGCCGACTTCGCCTATGGCGGCGCGTATGCGCTTTCGAAGTATAGCCGCGACATTTCGCGCATGGTGGTGGGCAGCGGCGCGAGTTTTCGATTCGTGAACGGCAGTGCGGAGATCAAACAACTCGAGGTCATTCTTTCGCGCGCCAAGGAGGCAAACGCCATCTTGGTCGGCGAAGAGGGCGCCGGTACGATGGATGTTGTTTTTGACTTTGCACGTGATATCGCAAATGGTTTTACCAATCCCGCCTTGCTCCATAAGCGCGTGATGCTCTTCGACACCGAGGCCTTCGTCGCCGGCATGCATACGAAGCAGGAGATCGAGACATCGCTCATCAAGATCATGAACGGAGCGGTCAAGGCGGGGAACATCATCCTCGTTCTCGACAATTTCACGGGATTTTTGCAAAGCGCGCAAGCGCTCAGTGCGGATGTCATGGCGGTTCTTGATTCTTACTTGGCGGGTGATGCCATTCAAGTGATCGCGCTTGCCGATAACGGGAGATTCCATGATCTGATCGAGCCAAACAGCGCGATCATGCATCGTTTTGAAAAAGTTCTGCTTTCCGAACCGGCGGAAGCGGCGCTTCTGCGCATTCTTGAAGACACCGCCGAGACGATCGAAAAGAAAAATCGTATTTTCTTCACGTACCCCGCCGTCGTCGAGATCTTGCGGAGCGCACAGCTCTATATGAGCGAAGGCGTGATGCCGGACAAAGCGATTGATCTCATGGTCGAGCTTGCTCCCGCCTCGCTTGCGAAAGGGGTGTATTTGGTGAAGAAACTCGATGTGCTTCATTTCGTACGCGAGAAAACAAACATTCCCGTCGGGGAGATTCAAAACGATGAGCGCGACAAGCTTTTGAATCTTGAGAACCTGATGAAAAGCCTCGTCGTGGGCCAGGAGAGAGCGCTCACGGTCATTGCCGACGCGATGCGCCGATCGCGCGCCGGCGTGCGCAATATGAACCGCCCCATCGGCACTTTTCTTTTTCTCGGGCCTACCGGCGTCGGAAAGACAGAGACCGCAAAGGCGTTGGCGACGGTATTTTTTGGGAACGAGAACGCCATGTCGCGCCTCGACATGAGCGAATATCAGGGCGAAGAAGGGCTTGCGCGGCTGATCGGCGGTGCAGATGGTACGACCGGCACTCTCCCAGTTATTCTCAAAGAACATCCGTACGGCGTACTCCTCCTCGACGAGTTCGAGAAGGCGAATGTGAAGGTGCTCGACCTCTTCCTTCAGGTGCTCGATGAAGGTATTTTCCATGACGCAAAGGGGAAGAAAGTGAACGCACGCAATACGATCTTCATCGCCACATCGAATGCCGGAGCAAAAGAGATACGCGAGGCGGTGCGAGATGGTGCGGATCTTGAGGCGGTGAAAAAACCCATCATTGACCAGATAATCGCGGCGGGGAAGTTGAAGCCGGAACTTCTCAATCGCTTTGACGGTCTTATTCTTTTCCACTCGCTTGGAACGGAAGAATACAAACAGATTGCGAGACTCATGCTCAAGAAATTACAACGCCGTCTCGCCGAGCAGAATATCAACTTGGTGCTGAACGACGCCTTGGTGGAAGCGGTGTTAGCAGAGGGCGTTGACCCCGATTTCGGCGCGCGCCCGATGGCGCGTGCGGTGCAAGACATCGTCGAAAAGAAAGTTGCCGAGAAGATCATCGCTGGCGCACTCGGCACCGGCTCCAGGGTCGAATTCTCCGCCGCGGATTTTGCGTAGAAATCAGGTTCGAAAAAAAGTACAAGGTCTGGTCTTGGGGATGACGGCGGTCACACAAAAAGCACCTTGCGGTGCTTTTTCAAAAACCGATACGCTTGCCAAGAAAGGTAACGCTATGGCCGCCAACGATCTTTGGCCATTTATAACCACGAGCAGAACGGCAAGCATCATTTTCTCCGCAACTCTTGAAATTCTCAAGTATCCGAGAATAATGATACTCCCAAGGTTGCCTCTCTGTCAAAACAAACAGTGGGTTTTCAACCTCATTGTTTTTGAAACAACGTCGTGTTAGTGTTTTAAGCATGACAAATCTCAGTGAACACATTCCCAAACTGGTTCCCGCAGACGAAGAAGCCGCCTCCGCGCTCGATCGTTTAAAGAATGGTGACCTGCATCTCGGAGAAATACACACTCTCGTTCCTTTCCAGAAACAGGAGGAGAAAGAGGAGGAGGAGCGATATCAACAATACCTGAAGGACCACCACGAACCGGAGCTTCCCCAAAAAGAAGTGGTGGAGATCGGCCCGAAAATTGCACAATTTGAAAAGTTGCTTGCTTCTTTTGAGTCGACATACTCGCTTGCGGAATTACACGCAATCATTGACCCGATACCCGAATTGCTCGCATTGTTTTTGGGCGATCGAGACATGTCTCCCGAGCAAAAGGCTTCCGAAGTAAACAAGCTTGCATCACAAGACGCAAAAAAATACAGAATAAGAGCGGCGGCAAAAGAAGCGCTGATTCCTATTGTGGAACTGCGAAATCTCTTCAGAGACGACCCGAGGATTTCCTCCGAACAATTTGCGAGGTTGGAAGAAAAATACATGCGTTGCTCAAGAGCTGTCGGAGTCATCAGCAACAACAAAGTCGACCACCAAAGAAAAGGAAGTAGTAAATAGGGGTTCGTGTGATTTACGCGCTCCGCCTAAAAAATGCTAGAATGGTGCGCATGGAGAGCCCCATAGAACGGATGCGCTTTTTCAAAAACGCCTTGCGCGACCACAAGGTGGGCGCGATCACCATGAGCTCCGGCTATGTTGTCGCCGATGTGCTCAGGCGTCTACCCGAAAACCCGCGCCTCATCGTCGAGTACGGCCCAGGAGAGGGTGCCATCACGCGCGCTATCCTTCGCATGCTTCCACCCGACGCGCGTCTTATGGCTGTCGAGCCGAATAAGGAATTTTTCGCCACGCTTCAAAAAATCGCAGACCATCGCCTCACTGTTCTTTCAAAGACGGCTCAAGACCTCTCGCCGAAAGAACTCTTGCTCATGAAAGGCGCCGATGCCGTCGTGGCTTCTTTGCCGTCATTTTATTTGAGCAAAGAAGAACGGCGAAAAGTCGTCGCCGACGCCTACGCCATGCTCGCGCACGGAGGAGTATTTATCTTCTCACATCAATACAGTTGGCTCATGCGGAGACCGATTTTAGAGAGGTTCCCCAAGGTCTCGCTTTCCTTTGAGCCAAGGAATCTCTTTCCCTGTTTCATCTTAACTGCTCAAAAATCATAAGCATGTTCGGTATTATCCTTGTTTCAGTAGGCGCCTTTTTTGACGAAATCTCGACCTTGATCGGCAAGGCCGAGGTCGCGGAGAAAAAAGAGACCATCTACTCGATGGCTTTTTTGAGCCTCATCTGGAGTACGCTCGTGTTCGCCATCATTATTCTCGTGAGAGGGGAGTTCGTTTTTTCTTTTGCATCCATCCCCACACTCCTCCTCCGTACTGTGATCGAAGTGGTGCTCATCTATGTAGGTACTATCGCGGTCGTTCGATCGGATCGCAGCACGTTCGGTTTCTTACGTACTGGAACCATACCGCTCCTTTTGGTTGCGGATCTTTGGCTTGGATACACGCTCACGCCACTCCAGATTGTGGGCATTGCGATATTGGTGCTCGCGCTTCTTGTCGCCTTCTTGAATCATGGTATACGCAAAGAGGGGATCAAGTTCGTCCTCTTGGCTAGCATATTGCCAGTTTTTACTATCTCCATTTTCAAATATAACATCACGCACTATAACTCGGTGGAGGTCGAACAATTGATCACGCACATCATCCTCCTCATTTGCATCTTCGTCATGGCGCTTAAGGTGGGGCACGAAAACCCCCTCAAAATGCTGACCCAGCGTGTGTTCTTTGCGCAGTCATTTTCGGCGTGTATCGGCGGAGTGCTCATCAGTTTCGCTTACCTTTTCGCGCCCGCTTCTACTATTACGGCGGCAAAAAGAGCCGTTTCGGTCCTTTGGGCGATTGTCGCGGGAAATCTCTATTTTCAGGAAAAACACATCGTCCTCAAGATTGCCCTTTTCGTCGTTGTCGCGATCGGCATTGCACTCTTGGCGATGTAGTTCCTTGAGAAAAACGAAAGGGTGGGACAAAAAAGCCGCAGGCACTGACCTACAGCTTAGGCCTCGTCCACCAATAACTTCGTAGTTATTGGTGGACGAGGCCTCGGCATTCTCTTTTGTGATTAAATCGGCCGGCTTACTGCCCTGTGAGAAAATCGTAGAAGCGATAGATGATGCTCACGATACCGAGCAACATGAACAGGACGAGGTGGATAACGAGCCAAAATTTGACACCCACCAAGTCGTCATGCTGATTTAGCCATGCGGGTGTTTCAATGGTTAGCCATGCGAGTCCTCCAATCTCAACAACGCACAAAATAAAAATCACAAGAACGGCCTGACGAGATGATAACTTCACGACGAACTCCTTCTCTTCTGGTGGTGAGCAGGTCTAACTCCTAAAAGAATACACAAGGATATGCTATGTGTCAACTGTATTTTCTTGTCCACAAAACGAGCCCCAAGGGCCCCTAAGTGGAGAGGTTTTTCTCTGTTCGGTACACAAAAAAAATGCTAAATTGGATGCATGGAACCAACAACGATCGGGGAGTACAAAGTGTCCTACCACTTGAAGACCAAGCAGTTTGAGGGACCCTTGGATCTTCTCCTCACGTTAATTGAGAAGCGCAAGTTATTCATCGGCGACTTCGCGCTCGCAAAGGTGGCCGATGAATATATCGCGCACATTCGTAAGTTCGAGGCGTTTCCCATGAACGATGTGGCAAACTTTCTTTTGGTCGCCTCGACACTCGTGCTCATTAAATCGAAAGCCCTTCTACCTGAACTCAATCTTGGCGAAGACGAGGAGAGTGATATTGATGACTTAAAACGTCGGCTCGCCATGTATGAGCTCTATCGCTCTCTTGCCCAACATATACGCATCAACTTCGGCAAAGAAATTATTTTTGAGCGTAGTGGACGACCAGAGATCATGCCGGTCTTCGCGCCGGAGAAACACTGTTCGGCCGCACAGATGGGGGAATCAATCCGCGCCGTACTCCATGCGCTTCCGAAAAAGATCGAGCTTCCGAAAGCAACGGTGCGAAAGATCGTTTCGATCGAAGAGATGATGACGCGGCTCGCAACACGTGTCGGAGAAGCGCTCAAGACCAGTTTTGGCAAATTCTCCAGATACGAAAAAGGGAAAGCGCCACGCAAAGAAGAACGGCTGGAGATCATCGTCTCGTTTCTCGCAATGTTGGAACTGGTGAAGCAGGGCGTCGTACACGTTACACAGCACGAAGATTTCGGCGATATTGATATCGAGGCGCATAAATTTGATACACCGCAGTATGCGTGAATGCAAAACTGGAAAAAAAGAAATCCCCGCACGGAGTGCGGGGTTCTTACCACTCTGTACCGCGTTAGAACTCGAATTGCTGTTGCCCTCGGTCCTCCTCGTCTTGGGAGCGCACGTAGTTCAGTATGACTTTTTCATTCATCCCGACGGTGGACACGCAGTAACCAACTGACCATATATCGGGGCGCCCCCAGACGAGGCGTCGCATGAAAGGGAACTTTTGTTTCAAAATCTTCGCGCTGTGTGTTTTGATATATTGTATAACCGAGGCAACAGCAATTCGAGGCGGTATCACGATAACCATATGGACATGGTCTTGTTGAACGTTCAGTGCAATCACCTCGATATCGCCCTCTAGTCCTTCGGGGTGTTTCAAGATTGTTTCCGCGTATGCCTTCACCCCCGCATCTGCGAACAGTCTGTGGCGATATCGAGGAGTCCACACGACATGGTATTCCGTTTTGTACGTTGTGTGAGCACTTTTACGAAAGTGCATAACGATACCATAGTATCATGTCGTGTGGACTGCGGTTCCAGCCCCGCGCAGGACGCGCGGTTGTATGCCCGCATAATACAAGGTCAGAAATACCAAGGTCTGGCTTTGAAGAAGTTTCCCCTAAGGCCAGACCTTGGTATTTCTGACCTTGTATTTTTCTGCACACAAAAAAGCATGCAATCGAAGCCGCCGCCAAAAGTTATATCAAGGAAATGTTATCGAGTACTTTGGTTACTTCCTCCTTGCTCAAACTGTCCGTTATACCCACAAACCCCTTTTACAATAAGGCATTTTGCGCTAGACTGTTCAAGTAATGGAACTCCCAAAAGCCATATCCGCCATCCTTTTTTATCGGGCCGAACCCATGAGCGTCAAAGAGCTCGCCGGCGCTCTCAAGCGCACGGAAGGGGATGTGCGCGATGCACTGACGGCTCTCGATGGTGCTTTTGAGCAAACGGGCATCACCTTGCTTCGGAAGGGCGATGAGGTAACGCTTGGCACCGTGCCCGAAGTGAGCGAACTCATCGAGCGAATCACCAAAGAAGAACTTTCGCGCGATCTCTCGAAAGCGGCGCTTGAAACACTCTCCATCGTACTCTATAAGGGGCCGATTACGCGGAGTGAAATTGACTACGTCCGTGGGGTAAATTCAACATTCATTCTCCGCAATTTGCTCATCCGCGGACTGATCGAAAAAATTGATAATCCAAAAGACCAACGGAGTTTCCTCTATCAGCCTTCATTTCAACTGCTTGAATATATGGGTGTTCCCAAGATCGAGGATCTTCCCGAATACGACTCGGCAATGGCAACACTTGCGGGATTTGTTGCGGCAAAAGCAAAAGAGGAAGAGGAGGTCTTATCTGCACTAACTGGGAACGGAGAATCTTCGGATGAGCAAGCGCTCACCCAAACAAGTGCCGATGAAGCATCCCCACCGGAAATTGATGAGCGAGTTTTGGCGGACGAGGAAGACGCCGATGTTGCCGAGGAGGATGCGGCATGCACCAATTTTGACGACACACCACTACGTTCACATACAGAAACTGACCGCTCCATAGGAATATGATTTATCCCGTTAGAAATCACGGACAGCAAATAAAATTATGGTAAATAATCAAGAGAGTATTACGAGCGGTAAGCAGTGTGACGTGGATAGATGGCTGTCCGTGTCATATTTCTAATGGGATGCCGGACCGCACAACACAAGTTCAACTTTTTCTTGCTGTGCTTCTGCTCGGCCTGCTTGCAGGCCCCGGGGTAATTGAAGCACTGCAGCGTTTGCCGCTCAAAGGAGCCGAAGGAGTCGCCTCAAGCGCAAAGGCGCTTAAAAGGCAGGGCGGGGAGGCACAAGCTCCGTCGCCCGCTCCCTATGACCCATTTCGTTCTCTCATACTTCAGGCAAAGAGTGCCTACGTTTGGGATGTCAACGCCCATCGCAAACTTTATGCAAAAAATGCCGAGGCTCGTCTTCCGCTAGCATCAGTCACGAAAATCATGACCGCCCTTGTGGCAGCCGAAGCAATGCCAAAGGACACCTTGGTTACCATTGGTAGAGAAGACATCGCACAGGAAGGGGACACGGGTCTTTATGCGGGAGAAGTTTGGACGCTTGAAAAATTGCTTGCGTTTACACTTGTCGCATCATCAAACGACGGCGCAAGCGCTATTGCCGCGGCGGGAAGTATTTCGCTTCAAGGCGGGCCGGGAACGACCACCTTGCCGCACAAGGATATTTTTGTGCTCCACATGAATGAAAAAGCTCGTGCGATCGGTCTCACGCAAACGACATTTCAAAATGAAAGCGGGCTTGATGTCGCGGCCGGCGTGAGCGGAGGATACGGTTCGGCGCGGGACATGGCAATGCTTTTCGAATATGTTTTTCGCAAACATCCGGATATCTTTCTCCCGACAGCACAGTCGCGTCTAACGCTTCGCTCGGAAAGTGGTTTCGTTCACGAGGTCGCAAATACGAATCAAGATGTCGTGGCCATCTCCGGTATTATCGGCTCTAAGACCGGTTACACCGAGCTTGCTGGAGGAAATCTTGTCGTCGTGGTTGATATCGGCATTAGTCATCCTGTTGTTATTGTGGTATTGGGTTCCACGCAGGAAAAACGTTTTGAGGATGTAAAAAAACTGATCGCCGCCACCACCGAAACGATTACCAACCAACCAGAAAGATAAAAGTATCCAGTATCTCGTATCAAGTATCTAGTATAAAGGAATTCATTCTTCAATACTTGATACTTGATACTTGATACGAGATACTGGGCTTACCATGATTACCGATGTCATTAAAATCCTCGCCCCCTCCGCGCTCGCATTCTTTATTGGTATTTTGCTGACCCCAATACTCACGGCATTTCTCTACAAACACAGGATGTGGAAAAAGACCAATGTCGCCCTTGCGCTCGACGGCGGTGCGGCGACCATTTCACAAGGGCTTCATAACGACGAAGAACGCAAAACGCCACGGATGGGGGGCGTCGTCGTGTGGGGGAGCGCGCTTCTCACCACAGCACTCCTCTTTCTCTTGGCGAATATGTTTCCGAACAATGTAACAGAGAAGCTGAATTTTTTCTCGCGCAATCAAACATGGCTTCCGCTTTTTACGCTCATTGCGGGCGCGCTGTGCGGTCTTGTGGACGACTACCTTGTTTGCAGAGATCAGGGTTCGTACAAAGGCGGCGGACTTTCGCTCAAAACACGCCTGGTCTTTGTTTTCCTCCTCGGACTTTTGGGGGCTTGGTGGTTTTACGTCAAACTCGGTATGGATACCCTGCACATTCCATTCTGGGGCGATCTTTATGTGGGAATGCTTTTTGTGCCGCTCTTTATCCTCTTTGTAATAGGCACGTATTCCGGCGGCATCATTGACGGCGTTGACGGACTCTCGGGAGGAGTATTCTCTGCCGCATATTCTGCATATGCCATCATCGCGTTCGCCGGCGGACAGATAGACCTTGCGGCGTATTCATCGGTCGTGGTCGGCGGCCTCCTTGCATTCCTCTGGTTCAACATTCCACCCGCGCGCTTCTTTAACTCTGAAACCGGAACCATGGCGCTCACCACCTCGCTCGTCGTCGTCGCATTTCTCACGAAGGCGGTCGTTCCGCTCCTTATCATTGGTTTTCTTTTGATCGCAACATCCGCGTCGAGCTTGATCCAAATTCTTTCAAAAAAATATCGCGGTGGAAAAAAAATATTCATCGTCGCGCCGCTCCATAATCATCTCCAGGCGATGGGCTGGCCGCCATACAAAGTGACGATGCGATATTGGGTGATCGCCATGGTTCTCGCTGTCTTGGGTGTGATTGTTGCGTTGGTTGGTTGACCAACCCGCAGACTCTGCGCAGAACGAACGCGGAATGACGCAGAAAAAAGAAACCACCGAAACTAGCCGGTGGTCAATGTGGCGATATGTATCTGCTCACAACCCCGAGTGCGACACTTCACGCAAGCACTCTGTCATTGCGAGCGAAGCGAAGGCCGCGTCCATAAATAAGTTCTCCAAAATATGGACGAGCCCTAAGCAATCCAGTAATTTTTTATGCAATTTCTCTGGATTGCCGTAGCCGAAAGGGCCTGGTTGAGCTTATCTGCAGGAGGCATGGAAGGCCTAGAACTTCCAGTTGTAGAGGCCAATGCACGCCCCCATTCCCGCAATGGCCAACCACTGATGGACGGCCAATCCTCCTCCGCTGAAGAGGCCGAATAAAGCGCTCTGCGCGGGGAAAGTCATTCCTGCCACCAAGATGACGAGAGCGAGGCCCTTCGTCCCCGGCGCAAGACTAAGTGCCGTAAGGAAAAAGTAGAACCCCACAGCCGAGCCAATCCCCATGAGCGAGGCCTGAATTCCTGAAGTCAGTGTGACCTTTGAAATATCTGCCAATATTTTCCCGCTTAGGAAAAATGCAACGACTACGAAAGCGAGGGTCTCAAAAAGCATGTTCACTGAAACCCCATGAACTTTTTCAGCAAGATTGCCGGGAATTGCGTATGTGGTCCACAGTACAAAGCAAAGTAGTAGAGCCAAAGTCCAGTTCATTGTGAACTCCTTTTCTTCAAGAGAACAGCACGAGTAAAAGTGCAAAAAACTACAATTTTATTGTATCATACGATTTTATTTCTGTCAATATAAAATCGTGTATGAAACAAAAATACTCTCAACAAGGCCATTTATCAACAGTTTGTTGAAACAAAAGGCGGTATAATGAAGGCATGAAAAAACAAGGGGTTGATGTGCTTTTTTTTGGTATTGTCGTCGCACTTCTTGTCGCCGGATTCTTTATTTTCGTCTCCGCGTCCATGGGCTCGCTCATGCGCGGTGAATCAATGTTCAACAACCTCGTGGTGGGGCAAATCCTTTTCGGTTTTATCGGGGGCGGAGTCTGTATGTT
>Ga0155394_126_pt1 | contig 35537 bp, 31 predicted proteins | sample RifCSPhighO2_02_FD_106362 | JGI IMG/M metagenome (GOLD analysis project Ga0155394, IMG submission 106362) | Candidatus Lloydbacteria bacterium RIFCSPHIGHO2_02_FULL_50_13 | reverse complement strand
CGATACTGTCCCCGAAAAGCTGGACAGTACCGGGGAGCGCCCAGAGGTTGGCAAAGAACGGGTCGGTCGAGGAGCGTCGAAATAAGAGCACCTTACCGTTTCGCGTCAGCGCCGCAATGTCAACCGGGCAAGTGATCGTATTGCGGCATAATGCGTTGAACACATGTTGCGGATAAGGCCGCTCCATTTTCCCCAGCAGTTCGACGAGCCGCAGCGCTTCCTTGTTCGTGAGCATTTCGCACTCCTTCCGCAAATTTTTGGGAACGATCAGTCAAGCTGTGGAGACTTTAACATAAATCATGTAACCTGTCAAATACCCCCATGCAACGCATTGTTGGCAGAATGAGTTAAATTCTGTATAACTTGATAACACATGGCTCAATATAAGAATATTTTAGTTACTGGAGGTTGCGGCTTCATCGGATCGAACTTTATTCGTTACCTCTACCATGCGCACCCGGAGTATCGCATCTTTAATCTTGATGTGCTGACGTATGCGGGGAACATGGAAAATCTTGCCGATGTCGATGCGCTGGAGAGCGCAAGGGACGAAAGTACTCGTCGCTATGTTTTTTTGAAAGGTGATGTCGCGGATCGGGAAATGCTCGAACTTCTCTTCGCTGAACACCGCTTTGAACTTGTATTTCATTTCGCAGCAGAAACGCATGTCGATCGATCGTATTTTAATGTTGCAAACTTTATCCGTACGAATGTTGACGGCACGATGGTGCTGGCGACGATGGTGATGAAACATGGCGGAAGAATGGTCCATATTTCGACCGATGAGGTCTACGGGTCTATTCCCGAGGAAGAGGGATTTGTGATGGAGGATGCGCCGTTTCGACCCTCAAATCCTTACGCAACATCAAAGGCGGCGGCTGATATGCTCCTCCAATCCTTTATGCGTACCTATGGCACTCCCATCGTTATCGTGCGCAGCACGAACAATTATGGACCGTTCCAGTATCCCGAAAAACTCCTGCCGTTAGGCGTGACCAATTTGTTGCAAGGCAAGCGGATCCCTGTTCATGGAGAAGGCCAACATTTGCGCCAGTGGATCCACGTAGAAGATTTTGCGCGTGCGATCGATCTCGTGTCGCTTCGCGCCGAGGACGGCGAAATATATAACGTGGCGGGCGAACATGCGACCAATCTCGATGCGCTCCGGCTCATTGCCACGCACCTCAATAAAGACCTTGATGAATACAAATATCACACACCCGATCGCCCCGGCGCCGACTATCGCTATGCGATCGATGCCACCAAGCTTGAAACCAAGCTTGGATGGACGAGGAAGCATAAGTTTTCCGAAAGCCTTCCCATTGTGGTCGACTGGTATATAGCAAACCAACCTTGGTGGGAAAAACTGCGAAAGAAAAAGGAGTTTCTCGATCATTATGAAAAGCAAGCGCAGGCGAAGTATTACTAGTACCCCATTAACTTAATTCTGTCCACCAAAGGCAGCCTTTGGGGCAAGATTCTTAAAGGCTGCCTTTGGTGTGTCCATATACCTAATATAATGACAACTTTTTTTAAAAAATGCCTTCTTTTTCTTTCAAATATTCACTATATTCTTTTAAGGTTGATGAGAAAATTTGTTTTTTCAGATGAGTTTTTACTAAAATATGGCAAGCATGTTCCATATTATCGTGTGAATACGAATCAATTTCGTCCGGAGCTTATCGTCGATGAATATAATAAGTATTTTGACAAAAATGAAATAAGCTGGAAAGGAAAAAAAATACTGGAAATTGGATGCGGAAAGACAAATAGCACCGGATATGAAATCTCTGCCCGCTCAAATTCCGAGGTATTTCTCGCGGAGCCCTTCGTTGTTTTTGATCAAGTTGCGGACAATATTTTTCTTACTCAAATCTCAAAAAAATATAATTTAACGAAAGAGGCGCTTGCGAAGATGGTCACTAGAGTAAAAAGTTTCAGAGAAATACCTTTCGGCCATATTGATATTGTGGTTTCAAGTTCAGTTCTTGAGCACGTGAGTAACTTGAACAAATTACTCGAAGAGGTAACGAGTGTCTCAAAACCAGAAGTAAAAATGCTGCACATTGTCGATTATCGAGATCACTTTTTTAAATACCCGTATCATTTTTTGCAATTTTCTCATTATGTGTGGAATAACTTCCTGAATCCCGGTGATCTGACAAGAACAAGACAATCGGAACATTTGAGAATTTTTGATCAGTATGGATATAAGACGGAGATACTCTATGAAAAGAAAGATCCGAAAGAGTTTGAAAAAATATACCAGAATATAGATAAGTGTTTTGATAAAAATGACCCGACCCTATCCATCGGGTTGTCCGCTATTCTCGTGAGCAAAAAATGAAAAAAATACTCGTTGTAAATTATGAATTTCCCCCAATTGGAGGAGGAGGAGGAAGAGTTTCTTTTGAAATAGCAAAGAGACTTAAAGATGACGTGAATATCGACGTCCTAACAAGCCACTATAAGCAAAAAAATATCTATCCGGAAAAAATTGATGGAGTAAGGTTTTTCACGGTACCGTCGTATCGCGTATCAATTAATCAGACGGGTTTATGGGGGGTCTTATCCTTCCTTTTTTTTGGGGCATTTCTTTTTAGAAAATTGGTGAAAGACAATACATACGATCTTATTCACTATTATTTTAGTGTTCCTACCGGTGCGCTTTCTTTTTTACAGCCCAAAGATATTCCATACATCGTCTCTTTGAACGGCGGAGATGTCCCCGGATATGCTCCAAGGGAAATGCCGCTACTGGCTCAAATGACCAAGTTCTTAAATAAAAAGATCGTTAAAAATGCTCGATTTGTTACTGCGGTGAGTAGCGATCTCGGTAATTTTGCTCAGAAAGTTCTCGATTTCACTGATTGCAAAATTATACACAACGGAGTTGCTAAAGACCTTTGTATTTCTGAAGAAGAGTTTGAAAAAAATAAAGCTTTAAAATTAAAAAGAAAAACCTTAAGCATCATTTGTGTTTCTCGACTGGCATATTTCAAAAGGATAGATATTCTTATCAGGGCAATGGCCAACATGGATGATATTGAATTAAAAATCGTCGGCGAAGGATCTCAACGGCGAGAGCTTGAAAAATTGGTTAGTGACTTGCGATTGGGCGATAAGATTTCTTTTTTGGGTTTTATTCATAATTCAGAAATTGGCGGCCACTTGATGGGTGCCGATGTCTTTGTTTTGCCATCTATTGCTGATTCTTTTGGCATTGTATTCTTGGAGGCGATGGCCAAGGGTTTACCAGTCATTGGGGCAAGGGCAGGAGGTGTTGTGGACATCATTAAAGATGGCGAGAGCGGTTTTCTTGTGAAACCATTGAGCGTTGGAGAGTTGACGATAGCCATTTCCCGACTTAGAGACGACAGAGATCTTTCTTTGAGATTAGGAAAAACCGGATTGGCAATCGTGAAGAACAATTTTTTGTGGGAATCTAAGGCCAATGAGTATTTGGATCTATATAAAGAAGCAATGGCGCAATAATCTGTAGTGCATATGCATATTTCAAAAAAAATCTTTGAGAAAGTCGTATCAACCCAAGGGGCATTTGTCGAAAAATTATCGAAAATTAGCGCAGAAAAGACCGCTCGAGATTTTTTAAGCTTTGAAAAACCCAAAGAGCAAATCGAAATAATTCGAAAATATTATCCAAATTTAGAGGGGAAAAGATTATTAGAAATCGGTTCCGGACTCGGAGTGTTTAATTTGGTTTCTCGAACAGTGTTTGGAATAGACGCTTGGGGTGTCGAGCCGGGCGGGGAGGGCTACGGAGGGTCTTTGAAAATATCTCACGACATACTTGAGGAAAACAACCTTTCGGCTGATCATATTTTAGATGCAAAAGGGGAGCATTTGCCTTTTGAAAACAGTTCTTTTGATATCGTTTTTTCAACGACTGTTTTGGAGCATGTTGAGAGTCCGGAGACCGTGATAAGCGAAGCGATACGGGTGTGCAAAAAAGGAGGGATAATTCAAATAGCGGTTCCCAGTTACGGGTCTTTTTTTGACGGTCACTATGCCTGTTTCTATTTGCCATATCAGCCGAAATGGCTTTGGAAAATATATCTTAAATATGTTTTACACAGACCTGTCCACTTTGTGAATGAGTTGCGGACCGAAATAAATTATTTTTCCGTGCGAAGGTGGGTGAAGCCCCACGAGGCGAGTGGGACAGTATCCATCCTTAGCATGGGTGATGAGATCTTTAGAGAGCGAATGCGTACGGCCGATTTTTCCGATTGGGCCGGACTTGGTAAGGTGAAAACCGCGGTAAATATATTGAGGGCACTCCGCATCTCATCGTTGGTTGCATGGCTTCTGTCGACATGCAAAGCATTTACTCCCATCATACTTACGATGCGCAAAAATACATAACAACGGTGCCATGAAAACATTTTTTAAAATGATCATTTCCGGGGCGTTGCTGTACATTATTTTCCAGCGAGTGCACTTTGGAGAAGTTGTTCAGGTTATTGCTTCGTTCCCACTCAATGTTTTGGTTTGGGCATTTGCTCTTCACTTTTTTGCGCTTGCGCTTGCCGCTTTCAAATGGAGATCTTTTTTACCGGAAGAGTCGTTCGGAAGACTTTTTCGATTTACGCTTATCGGCCAATTTTATTCGCTGATATTGCCCGGACAGCTGTTGGGCGAGGCCGCGAAAGCATATAGTTTTGGGAGGGGGAAGGAGGGAAAGACACGCATTGCCGCTTCGGTTGCTATGGATAAAATTACCGGCGTTGCCGGCCTATTCCTCGTTTCTATTTTTGGGCTTTTGAGTACGAAGACTGAATTATTAGGAAACTGGAAGATGATAATTGTTACGGGACTTATCATCGTGCTTGTCGGTATTTTTTTGTTTCGTTTCGAATTTGTAAGATCGTTTTTTGCAAAGTATTCATTGGTTATGCGCCCACTTGCAAGGTTTATTGACGCATATCATGAATATGCCAAAGACACCGGGCTTATTCTTCGCACCGTGATTTTGGGCGCGCTCTTTCAGCTTTCCGCGATCGCGATTACGGTCATTCTTGCCAATTCGATTGGCATCGACATTCCGGTACTCGATTGGCTTTGGATCTTCGGCCTCGTATCGGTGGCGGTGCTTGTTCCCATCACCGTTGGAGGACTTGGTGTTCGTGAGGGTGCTTTCGTTTCGCTACTCGGTTTTTTTGCCGTCGTTCCACTCCATGCGCTTGCGCTCTCCTTTTCACTCTTTACCCTTCAAGCCGTCGTTGCTATTGTGGGTGGCATACTCGAATGGCGTGCGGTTTGGCCCATGCAGAAAAATTGAGTTGCCGCAAGTGTGATTTTTTTCATGGACACAGCAAAACGACAATGGAAATGGGCAAAAATAACCACCGTCACGGTCTGCCTTTTCGCTGTTTGGATGGCGGTACACATACCGGCGATCTTTTACAGCACAGAAAATGTCCCGCTCTATAAATCCTATGTTGGCGATGAGCAATCGCCAATGAATGGGGCGTTGCATATTTTGCAAGAAAAAAGTCTGCTTGCGCCCCGTAATTTAGAAACTGTTTATTATGGGCCGGTCTTTTCGCTCATTGCTTTGCCGGCGGTTGTAGCCGATTATGGCAGCAAACTCATCTCCGGAGAAATTAAAACCGCTGACGACTACAAAAATTTTATCATTTGGGACTGGGGGGGAATAATTTGGAAATTGAGGATCATTGCGACCGCCGCGTCATTTTTGGGGCTGTGGGGAATGTACCGGTTGCTGTTGACGCGCACAATAAATCCCGAACAGAATAAACTTTTAGCGTGGGTGGGGACACTTTTTTTGGCGGCAAATTTTTACTATTTTGACAATGCGAGTTTTTTTCGACATTGGGCGTTTGTGGTCCCCCTCCTTTTGGTTCAATGGTATCTCATGATTCGCATTGTCGAGAACGGAGAAAAGAAGATTTTCTGGTTGTGGCAGGCGATTTTTTCGCTGGCAAGTTTTGGGATCAGTTACGTCGGAATTCTTTTTCAGCTTATGTGGCTTCCAGTCTTGGCAGGGTGGTGGGGAGAAAAAAATAGCCAACAATTAAGGCATCGTCCACAAATAAGTTCTCCAAATGTGGACGTGGCACCACAAGAGTACTTCCGTGTTTCTAAGCCGGAATACCGGCAAGAAACATTGGTCGCACAAGGGACCGTAATCCCAAATAGCGAGGAAGTTATTTGGGAACGCCCCCTAAGGCGTTTTGGCGCATACGTCGGCTCTGTTTTGGGCGGCATGGCGCTTATCGTCTGGTGGCAACCACACTCCTTTTTTCGCGTCATCGGATTGACCGGCGGTGACATTATTCACACCAGCGCCCCGTACCTTTCTACTGAAGTACCGTTGGCGGGCAACTCTTTTGTTTACTATGCACAGATAATTTTTCAAAATCATCTGGCCATCCTGCTTTTTGCTCTTGTTGCGGGAGCATATCTGGTTATGCGTGAAAAAATACATCGACAATATTGGTTGTTGGCACCGCTTATTGTCGGCGCAGTGCATTACTTGGTGTTTGGCTTAATGAGCCACCACGAAAATAGGTACGCCTTACCCGCCACGGTTTCTCTCATTGTCTTTTCCGCAATGCTCTTTGTGAGATATTTTTCTCTCCCCGTTAAACCAAGAGTGTTGACATTGACGCTGTGTTTCCTCCTTGGTTTTTACTTCATTTCCAGTGTGTTTTACATTGCAAAGTGGACGGCGAGTATTTCACAAGGAACACCGGAGACGGCCATTATCGCGGAATTGCAGAAATTTCAAAAAGAAAATCCAAATGCAAGGACGCTCCTTGTGGGATACGACCTCCTTGGCGCGGTGCACACCAAAGAAGCATACAAAAATTATATGGAAAATTTTGGCAGAAGCGGCGTTATGCTTTATGAGGAAATGCTGAAGACACCTTACCCCAAAGGGGCCATACCGCTCAACGTTTATTATGCTGATTTTGGACAACACTCGGTCTCCGGGGTGGAAAAAAATAATAATTTTGATCGGGTTATTTATATTTCACAACAGGATGCGGAAAGAATGAGCATTTTCCACCCGCTTAGCATGGATTTAACATGGTGGCGCCTGTTTTAGTTGTAGAGAAACAGGCGCAGGCTAAGTATTACGAGATTGAATAGTATAACAGAAGAAAATTCTGTACTCTCAACGTGATGAACATCACCGCATCCCTCATTAACGTATCAAAGAAGCATCTGCTGGCAATATTTTTCGCCCTCTTTTGCGGCGTACTCGTTCTTGCGCCGCAGGTCATTTTCATCGCAAACGAAGGGGACCATTACAAGGGATATTACATGATGAAAACAGAGGCGGAGTGGTTTTATCTTGCGCGGATGCAGGAATTTTACGATGAAGGGCGTGTCGGCAACCCCTTCCTTTTTGAGCATAAATTTTACGGCCCGCAATTTATGCAGTCCGGCGGGGAAATAATTCTCGCGGCGCCCGGCAAGCTTCTTGGCATTTCTATTCCCACCCTTAACTTGATATATAAGTTTGTTCTTCCTGCGATCACGTTTTTGCTTCTGTACGCGCTCATATTTCGACTGACGAAGTCCGCTCCTTGGTCTATTGCAGGGGGACTGATGTACATTTTGAATCCGACATGGCTTTATATCAATAACGTCTCCCATCTCTTACAGGGCGACGTATCTTTTTTTGCCGACTTTCTTTATAGTCGGCCCGTACATGGTACGCTTGACGGAATCATCCTTTTTCTCTATTTCAACATACTTTTGACTCTTCACACAACTCGAAATGTTCGCTGGTTTGTGGGGTTGGGAGCATTACTTGCGCTCTCATTTTATACCTATTTCTACAGTTTTACCTTTTTTCTTGCGCTCAACTTCGTTGTTGTCCTTTTGTGGTTATGTTGCGGCAAGAAGAGAGAGGCGGGATATCTCACCCTTGCCACGATCGGAGGCATTTTGATCGGGATTCCCAAGCTTTTGGCCATTTATGCGGCCTATCATCATCCTGACTATCCGCTCTTGGCGGTATTGCAGCCCGTTGAGCATGGGCGTACTCCCGTCATAAGCAAGAATGGACTCATGGTTTCTCTTTTTTTTGTTATATATCTTTTTCGCACCAAAGCGCTTCGCATGGTTGGCATCATTCGTGACCATTCCATCTTTTTTCTCGGTCTTTTGATAACAACCTTTGTTGTGGTCAACCAACAAGTGCTTACGGGGATAAGTTTGTTTTCCGGCCACTATCACCACAGTTTTAATATACCTATTTTTGTCATTGCGCTTACGTTTCTTGCGAGCGCTGCTACCGCACATTTTTTGCATTCCGAAGATACGAGGTCCGACGTGGGCGTACAAGGTGGAAATACAAGGTGGAACCTTGGGGAACGATTCTTAAGGTTCCACCTTGTATTTCCACATCTACTCCGCGCTCTTCCGTGGCTCGCAGCGATCATTTTTATCGCGACGGGGGTATTCATGCAATATGCCGCCTACCAAAATTGGGCTCCCCAGACGAGCAATGAACAGCGATACATGCCGGCGCTTTCATGGCTTCGGGAAAACACTCCGAAGAATTCGGTCGTCATGGCGAACGAAGCGCTTTCCGACATCATCCCTGTTTTTACAAGCAATAACGACATGTGGTCCCGCGGCGCTCCACTTTTTCTCGTGCCCCTTGACCGCGCGCGTTTTACTCCGGAAAATCTCTTGCGGTCCGGTGATTTTCTCAAGGACATTAAGCAGTATCGCGTTGATTATATTCTCTGGGATCAAAATATTGATCCTGGATGGAATATCGACCGTTTTCATTTGCCGACCCTCTTTTCTTCCGAAGGTTTGGTCATCTATGAATTACCAAAGTAATACCATCCCTTAAGGCATTGTCATAAAATAACATGATCGTCTCGCTTACATCTTTAACCCCACCTTCAACTTTTCTTCAATCTCGGAATCTTCGTCGTAGTCCGACTACGCCTCAGCTTCCGCTCAATCAGAAAGGCTGAATCTGGGGCAAATCTGAAACCGAATCCGACCACGTTATTTTATAACAATGCCTAAGAAACCTTTTCACAAAAACAAATACCAAAGGCAGTACCAAAGGCGGCCTTTAAGAATCTTGCCCAAAAGGCCGCCTTTGGTACCGCCTTTGGTATTTTGCAGATGTTTCGAGCGGCACTAGAACCAATCTCAACTCTCATTGATTCGAAATTTTCTCAAGGGTTACATATTGTTGAATGATCCCCCCCAGACTTTCTTTGGTGTGTGGCATAGGAAAGCCGAAACGGGTCAGTTTATCCGAACGAAGAATGGTATTAGAGCGCGGGGCCGCCACTCGAAGTTCCGCCACCGGTATGTATTCCTTGTGGAGCGTTCGTCCGGAATATTTTTCGTAAAGTTCCATGATGTCTTTGTGAGTAACGGGTCCGGGATTTACAAAATTAAATGTACCCGTGTGTCCATGTTCGACGAGCCATTTCAAGGACGGAAGCAAGTCCTCGATGATAGTGATGGAATTTGGAACCACGACGATCTTCCTATAGCCAAGGAGCTTGTTCAACAGGTTGCGTGGGTGCGGGACGGCGGTTATCGGCATGCGCGGACGGATGACGAGCACGTTATTGTAATCCTTGAGTAGACGCTCCGCCTCCGCCTTAGTATGCGAGTAAAACGAACTCTCAAAATTCGGAGTATCTTCCTCCGCAAAGCCCTTTCCTCCATTATCACCTTCGTAAATGCAACCGCTTGAGAGGTGTACGAGCTTGACTCGGTGTTTTTTTGCATGATCGGCAAATATTTTTGCAAGTGTGACATTTGCGAAGTAGGTCTCTTCTTTGTGATCCTCGCACCAGTCGACGTTCGGTCGGCCAGTCTTGCCTGCGGCGTTGATGATGATATCGGGCAAAGAGCCGGTACCGTCTTCAAGGTCTTCTCTCTCCGTGATCTTTTTCGTGTTGATCTTTGCGCCGAGATATTCGGCGATGCGGCTTCCAAGAAGTCCTCCTCCATATACGGTGATATTCATATCGTAAAATTATACCAACATACCAATAAACTTGTCCGCCCATCCAATCCCGAGTGTTCGCCGACTGCGTCTGACCAAAGACTGACTTTGTCGAGTCGACGGCCGACGGGGTATTCGCGAGCGACCTGTTTTATTGACTGATGGCGCGCCCTACATTTCTTCCCTGTTTCTTTCAACAATAACGAAAGATTTAGCATTATAAAAATTGAATATCTCTCGGACTATTTTTTCAACGTCTGATTTTTTTAGTTTGTAATACATTGGCAATCGGAGCAACTTGTCGCTTTCTTTTGTCGTCCACATGTCTGTGCCGTCAAAGCGCCCAAATTTCTTTCCGGCTTGAGAACTATGGAGCGGAACGTAATGAAAAACCGCCATGACGCTATTATTTTTTAGGTGCTCAATGAGCATGGTTCTTTCCGTTAAATTTTTTGTTTTCAGGTAAAACATATGGGCATTGTGCTGGCAATTTTTCGGAACTGTAGGGATGGCGATCAGGCCTCGTTCGGCCAACGGCAGAAGTTTTTTGTAATAGCTATTCCAGCTCTTCAATCTGTCCGAATTGATCCGCTCGGCTTCTTCAAGCTGGGCCCACAAAAATGCGGCAGTTATCTCGTTTGGCAGATAAGAAGAACCGATATCCACCCAGCTATATTTTGCTATTTCACCGCGGTAAAATTTCGAACGGTTAGTGCCTTTCTCCCGTACGATTTCAGCACGTTCAATGAGTTTATCGTCATTCAATGCTATCGCCCCGCCTTCGCCCGAGTTGAGATTTTTTGTTTCGTGAAAACTGAAGCAGCCGATGTGGCCGATCGTGCCGAGCGGGCGGTTTTTATATGTCGCCATCACTGCGTGGGCGGCATCTTCAACAACGAGGAGATCATATTTTCTGGCGATATGCATAATTTTACTCATTTCGCAGGCCACGCCGCCATTATGCATTACGACAATAACTTTGGTTTTTTTTGTGATCGCTTTTTCGATCAAGTCCTCGTCAATGTTCATTGTGTCCGGCCTGATATCAACAAAAACCAGCTTTGCTCCTTGAAGAACAAAGGCATTAGCGGTAGAGGAAAAAGTATAAGAAGGCAAGATCACCTCGTCGCCCCCTTTAACACGAGCAAGCAGGGCGGCCATATCAAGGGCATGTGTGCCGGAAGTAGTCAGCAGGACTTTTTTCGCGCCGGTTTTTTTCTCAAGCCATTCCTCGCACTTTTTAGTGAAAAGGCCATCTCCGGAAAACTTTCCCGTTTTTAACACTTGTTTGATGTATTGTTGCTCTTTCCCTGCTAGAGCGGGGACATTGAATTGAATCATACGCATATGTGTTATAACAGCGAAACTGCATGTTAGCAATTTCAGAGCCTATCCCAATAACCATTGCCGAGTGAAATTCGCGAGATCTGTCGCCCGGAATCGCGAAATAAAGGGTAGCATGTCCGCAACGTACCGACCGACGTTTTGCGGCTCCGCGCAGGAGATCGCGGGTTTCGGCGACAAAAGAACATGGTGGCCTCCTTTGTTCCGGTGTTTATTGGGATAGGCCCTGAGTGCGAAATTGTCTCAAGGGGTGAAAATAGGTAATATGAAGATAACAATAAATATTTTTAAGAAGCCGCTGAAAAACATGAAAAGGATTGGCCTGTTTTTGATGACAGAAAAGGGACTGGAGGTGTTGCGCGCTTTCGTGGCTAATGTTGGTCACGAACATGTCGCTTTTGTTGTGAGCGCACAAGACGGCAACGTGAAGAACGATTACTATAAAGAGATTTCCTCGCTTTGCAAGAAGCATAATATAAAATTTTATAATAGAGATCACAAGATATTGCCGGCCAGTGATTACGCTTTTGCCATTTCTTGGAGATGGCTCATTAAAGACAATTCTCGTCTCATAACACTGCACGATTCTTTGTTGCCGAAGTATCGGGGTTTTTCCCCATTGCCGACCGCCTTAATTAACGGGGAAAAGCACGTTGGAGTAACCGCCTTTTTAGTAAATGAAGAATTCGACGCGGGGGAAATCGTCGGCCAAAGAAAACTTAAAATTCATTATCCCGCTAAAATTCAAAAAGTCATTGAATCGATAAGCAAAGAATACGGGAAATTGGTAGTCGAAATCGCTTCAAAAATTATTGCCGGGAAAAAACTTCCCGGACGAAAACAAAATGACAAGGCCGTAACTTACTCGCTTTGGCGGGACGAAGACGATTATCGCATCAATTGGTCCAAAGACGCGCCTTCTATTGAAAGGCTTGTCGATGCTGTGGGTTACCCCTATAAGGGAGCTTCAAGCTTGCTCGACGGTCATATGGTCAGAATAATAGAGGCAACGGCAGAGCCAGATGTGGAGATTGAGGATCGGGCGGTTGGAAAAGTCATTTTTATACGTAACGGTTTTCCTATAATAGTTTGCGGCAGTGGTCTTTTGAAGGTTACTGAATTGACTGACGACACAGGAGAAAACCTATTGCCGTTGAAAAAATTTCGTTCTCGGTTTGTTTGACACCTAAATTTTCTCTTTGACGATATAAATCGGGCGTTTTTTTGTCTCGTCAAAAGTCTTGCCGACATAAAGACTGATAATGCCCAAGATCATTGTCAGCATGCCGAAGATCAGCCAAATCGAAGCGATCAAGCTGGCCCAGCCCAGAACCGGATGTATGCCGTCAAGCGCTCTTAAAACGACAAATACGACATACATTAATGCCAAGAAGGAAATGATTATCCCAAATTTAACGACAAGCCGGAGCGGCTTATCCGAAAAAGCCAAAACGACGTCAATTCCCAAATCCAGCATTTTTTTCAAAGAATAACTCGTTTTACCCGACTTCCTCTTGGCGTGTTCTACGGGGAGTGTGGCTGTTTTAAATCCGACCCAACGCACCATTAAAGGGAAATAACGCGAGCGCTCACCCATATTCAATATGGCGTCAATCGTTTTTCGGCTGTAAATTCCGAAATTGGCAACGGTCGGATCGTGTTTTGTATCAGTCAGATAACTCAAGGTTCCGTAAAAAACAGAGGAGATTACTTTTCTGAAATAGCCGTCCTGTCTTTCAATTCGCGAGGCGACCACGGCATCAAAACCTTCCCGGGCTTTGCGATAGAGCTTTTCAATTTCTTCCGGCTGGTCTTGAAGATCGCAATCCATCACCACCACCCACTCGGCGGTTGAAGCGGAAAGTCCGGCGGAAATTGCCGGATGCTGTCCGAAGTTTCTCGAGAGATTGAGACCCCTAACCCTTTTGTCTTTTGAGGCGAGATCTTTGATCACCGGCCACGCGTTATCCAGACTGCCATCATTCACAAAGATCACTTCAAAATTCGGATTGATCTTTTGAAGGCTCAAAGAGAGTCGGAGGTAAAGCTCCGGCAGGCACAACTCGCATCCATAGACAGGAACGACCGCTCCGATATGGGTTTTTTCATCAGTATTCATGATAGTAAAATGCTAGCATGTTCAGCGTTTTCTTTCTGCCACCCACCCTCTTGGGGGGCGTTGAGTGGTCGGTTGCGGTTTTTTTGTGCAATGACGAAGATGCCCGAAGCCACATCTGAAGAAAAAGGAGACAGCATGAATAACGAGTCGAGTAACTTCAAAGGAGAGAAGAGCACCATAAAAAACTGCACGAGGAAAAAGTACGCCGCTTTTGAGCCGAATGAAAACATGAGCGCAAAAATATGCATGAGGATTCCCTGAAGAGCCCCCATAGGTCCGCCACGCACCCCGGATTCTTTGATGCGAAAATCATTTTCCTTCAATGCGTGTTCTAGGCCATTCTTGGTCCATCGAAAAAAGTCATCCGGCGAAGAGTGGTATGGGTAGAGGAAAGGCGTGTTGAGTATCAGCGTGCCGTCTGGTTTCAAAATTCTGGACATTTCTTTTAAAAGACGAGGCGCCTCCGCGATATGTTCCAACACGTCTTCACACACGATGCCGTCAACCGAGGCGTCTTTTAGGGGCATGTCGCAAATATCCGCCACGAGATCAACTTCCTTAAAAGGAAACAGGTCTACATTAATGATCTCCGGATGAATACGGTATGTACCCGAACCGAGATTGAGGATCACCTTGTCGTCAGAAGCATCGCCGAATAGGTCGTTTATGCGTTTTCGGGGGCAATAACGGCCTCCCGGCGAGTGATTGGGCCCGACGGCGTGTTTGAGAAAGTTGTAAAGCCAAGGCCACTGTTTTACAAAAGTTTTTACGGAGTTCGAAATATCCGCATCGTGAACGGTCTGATTTTTGGCCGCGGGGATTTCTTTGAAAAGTGCTTTGAATCTCGGGTCAGTTGTTTTCATTGTTTTGTTGAGCGAATATCGTCATTGCCACATTCATACCATCTTTCGTTAACTCCTTCATAATTCTGCACCAGAGAAACCCGCAAAATACCAAATGCAGTACCAAAGGCGGCCTTTAAGAATCTTGCCCCAAAGGCCGCCTTTGGTACTGCCTTTGGTATTTTGCTTTCATGAAAAGGTTAATTGGGGATGGTATAAATAATACTCACGGTGGAGGTTTTTGTAAAGATAAAAATCTTTTCCACGTCGTCGCACCACTACGAGTACTTCCATTTTGTAAACAAAATTAGGTCGCTCGGTCGAAGAGCAAATGCGTACACTTGCTCTTCTCCCTCGCTCGATGTAGTAAATAGTCCGAGACTGTATTACAATATTTTGAGCATTACGGGTGAGCACCATTTTCCGCCTTGCCCCAGATGCTTTTAGGTGAGGGTAAGACAAAAGGAATATCGCAGAAAACATAATGTTTGGATATGCACACAGATAAACCAGCGAAAGATATTTCAGCCGTCATATTGTGCTATAAAGCCGGTGAGGACGTCGGTGTTTTTGTCGACGAGGTGAAACAGTCACTCTCCAATCGCGGGCTTTCCTACGAACTAGTGCTCGTTGCCAACTATAACGCAAATGAAAAAAATATCGACGAAACTCCCGCTATCGTCAAGCGGTTGGCGGAGCGTGATCCCGATATCACCGTTGTGTCGAAAGTAAAAGAAGGAATGATGGGCTGGGATCTGCGCTCTGGTCTTGATGTCGCAAGCGGAAAAACGATCGCCTACATTGATGGTGACGGGCAAATGCCCGCTGATGATATCGTGCGCGTGTATGACAGTTTGATGAGCGGGCAATATGATTGCGCGAAAACATATCGTACAAAACGCGATGATGGTCGCAAGAGGGGATTTATCTCACTCATGTACAACACCCTTCTCACATTGCTGTTTCCAAAAGTGAGCGTAAAGGACGCAAACGCCAAACCCAAAATATTCACTCGGCAAGCATTCGAGCGGTTGCGGCTCACTTCCTCCGGATGGTTTATTGATGCCGAAATCATCATTCAGGGCACATATCTGGGCTTTCGTTTTATTGAAGTCCCGACAGTATTTCGGCAAAACAAATTCCGCAGATCATTTGTTCGCCCACGCGCCCTTTTTGAGTTTCTGGGGAATCTCATCCTTTTCCGATTAACGCGTATGCATGAGTTCAAGCGACAAGGCATTATCACAAAATAGCATGGTCATCTCGCTTCCACATTTACTACATCTAGCGAGGAAGGAGAACAAGTGCCTTCATTTGTTCTCCTTCCGAGCGACGATGTGGACAAGCTTTGCTTACCCCATCTTCAACTTTTCCTCAATCGCGGAATCTTCACCGTACTCCAAGTACGCTTCAGATTTCGCTCAATCGAAAAAGCCGAATTTGCGGCAAATCTGAAACCGAATCTGACCATGTTATTTTGTGACAATGCCTAACCATTTTTTCATTACAGGTTCCTCCGGTTTTTTGGGAAAAAAACTGCTAGAGAAATTGCTTATGTGTGATCCGCTCTTGCGTCTCACCCTGCTTGAGCACCAGGCTAAGATTGTTATTGAAGAAGAATATCGCGATCGTGTAACAGTTACAACCGATACATTTGAAAACCTGCGCACGCTTCAGGGCGTCGACGTGTTGATCCATTTGGCGGGGGCGACACACGCAAAGAATGAAAATCTCTATCGTGTCATCAATACGGAGGGGACAGAGAAGTTGCTTCGGCTTGCTAAAGATTCCGGAGTAAAGCACTTTATATGCGTGAGTACCACTGCGCTGGGAGATTCATGCGGCGCGTATGGGGCATCAAAACTTGAGGCAGAGAAGGCGGTGCGGCGAGGTGGGGTGCCGTACACGATCGTGCGATTTGCCGAAGTTTACGGCGCTCTAGGCAATGAGGGCATCGGGCAATTGATCAATATCGTAAAGCGCTTTCCGGTCATACCTTATGTTACAAACACTTTTCTTGCGCCAGTCTATGTTGATGATGCAATAGCGGCATTGCGCGCTGCAATGTATCGCAGTCCGGAAAATAACACATATATTATTGCGGGATCGAAAAAGATTTCTTTTTACGAGGCGGCTCGCGGCATCGCATCGACATTTGGGAAAAAAATTGTCTGTGTCCCGATACCTCAAGTACTCATTCGGGCCGCCAAGCGAGGGCTTTTTTTTCTCTTTGCACACGATCAGGTCGGGAGACTTATTTGTGAAAAGGACTACAATATTGACCTCGCAATACAAGATCTTAATTTTTCACCACGCTCATTTCGCGAAGGACTACAAAAATGCCGCACCGCGCGCAAGTGATGCTCTTGCAAAGCGGCCATGTGGTTGATGTGTGTCATACCACCCGCAAAATACCAAAGGCAGCACCAAAGGCGGCCTTTGGGGCAAGATTCTTAAAGGCCGCCTTTGGTGCTGCCTTTGGTATTTTGCGGGTGTTTAGGTGCAAAATATGAAAAGGTTAACGAGAAATGGCATTAGGTCCGATAGGCTAACATCCGATAGGCGACCATTGCGGTAGTGCCGACGCCTATAGTATAGTGACTACCATGTCGCGTTTGTCGAAAAAGTCACTGCGCATTCCCTATGCGCTTGCCCTCCACGGCGCCACCGAACGAAAGCGTGTTCTTCGTGTTCTGGATGAGCACCGCACGTTGATGGGGCGTGAGACGGCGGAGTTCGAACAGCGCGTCGCTCGCGCCTTCGGGAAGCGCTACGGCGTCATGGTAAACTCCGGCTCTTCGGCGAACCTCCTTGCGTTTGAACTCCTCGATCTCCCTCCCGGCTCGGAGGTGATAACGCCGTTTCTGACGTTCTCGACGACGGTGGCACCGCTTGTACAAAAAGGGCTCGTCCCCTTATTTGTGGACGTGGAGCCGGGGAGTTACTTGATCGACATCGCGCAGATCGAAAAACTCATCACGCGGAAGACCCGCGCGCTCATGATACCTCTCCTCCTTGGGAACGTTCCCGACATGGCGCGTCTTCGCCGAGTTGCAAAGCGCCATCGGCTTTTCTTGATCGAGGATTCCTGCGATACTCTCGGTGCAAGTTGGAACGGTAAACCGACGGGTGCTTACTCGGATATCACGACGACGAGTTTCTACGGCTCGCACATTATCACTGCGGGCGGAGGGGGTGGCATGATCATGGTGAATCGCAAAGAGGAAAGAGACCGTCTGCGTGTGCTTCGGGGATGGGGAAGAAACTCTTCGCTTTTTGCAGACTCCGAGTCCATCAAAAAACGCTTCTCTTCAAAACTTGGCGGCATTCCCTATGATGCAAAGTTTATTTTTGATGAAATCGGTTATAATTTTGCCCCAATGGAAATGGGTTCCGCGTTCGGCAACGCCCAACTCGATAAGTTGCCGCGTTTTCGGAAAACTCGCGAGCAGAATTTTAAACGACTCTGCAAGTTCTTCAAGCGCCACGAGAAGTTTTTCACGCTTCCTCGCGAGGACCGGCGAGTGCGTACCCAGTGGCTCGCTTTTCCGCTCACGACCAAAAAATCGGCACCGTTTTCTCGTCTTGAAATTTGTACATATCTTGAGGAGCACAACGTGCAGACTCGACCGATTTTCACGGGAAATATTCTCAAACAGCCCGGTTTTCGCGCGATCGTCCATCGTACTGTTCGGGGCGGCTGCCCTAGGGCGGAGGAGATCATGAAACGCGGCTTCCTCGTCGGATGTCACCACGGGCTTACACCGCGGCATCTTGAGCAACTCGAGAAACTTTTTACGACCTTTCTCTCTAGGTATGGCACTGACTAATAAAAAAATCTCTGTTGTTGTCACCTGCTACAATGAAGCAGGAAATATTCAAGCGATGTACGACCGTCTTACGGCCGTGCTTTCGAAAGTAACACCGTACTTTGAAATTATTTACACGGATAACGCGAGTACCGATAACTCAGAAGAAATATTCCGGAAGCTTGCCGCAGGGGATCCGCGGGTCAAAGTTATTTTTTTCTCGCGCAACTTCGGCAGTTCGCAGTTCGGGCTCGCCGCAGGAACTAGAGAGGCGAAGGGAGACGCTGTTGTTTGGATAGACGGTGACCAGCAGGATCAGCCGGAGCTTATCCTTGAATTCGCCAAGAAGTGGCTCGACGGGTATCAAGTGGTCTATGGAGTGCGGATCGGGCGCCGAGGCGGAAGTTTCATGCGAAGATTGGCATACAAGGCGTTTTATCGGGTCTTTCGGCACATGGCGTATGTCGAGGTGCCGGTTGATGCCGGAGATTTTTGTCTCATTGACCGGAAAGTGGTGGATGTGCTCAATGCAATGCCGGAACGCGACCGGTATCATCGGGGACTTCGCGCATGGGCCGGCTTCCGTTCGACGGGAGTTCCCTATGTGCGGGATGATCGCTTCGCTGGAGAAAGCTCGGAGAGCTGGACGAAAAATATCTGGTGGGCGAAGAAGGCCGTGTTTTCTTTCTCATATCGGCCACTTGAGTGGCTCTCGTATATCGCACTTTTTGTCATTGGTCTTACGTTTCTTGGCGTTCTCTGGCAACTTTTCGCATTCTTCGTTTTACATGCGACGCCGGGCGGCTTCATCAGCATCATTCTTTTGGTATTTTTTCTCGGCGGCATACAACTTTTCAGTCTCGCCGTCATCGGCGAGTATGTTGGGAGGATATTCGAAGAAGTGAAACAACGCCCGCTGTACATCATCAAAGAATTTCTCAATGAGGAAAAAAAGGGCAACGGCGCGCCGAAGAACCCACACGAACGCTTATCGTTCGCTCAGCAGGGGGAAATGGGGTCAGGCACTGTTGATTGACTGTTCACATGTCATAACATTTTCAAATTTTTTCGTATCTTTCTATACCATTGCGATACAATAAGTCTTGGGTATTAGCGTTGATAATTAAACCACATGATTTATGGAAAAACAGTGCCTTGAAAAAACAGTGCCTGACACCGTTTCTACCGTTTCTCCTGACTGACACCGCTTCTCCACCGTTTCTTCCAGTTTCTGCGAGATCTGTGAACCTGCCTACGAAGGAATGTGGGAATAGGGATCACCGTCTTTCATTTCTGCTCACGGAAAGCAGTGGGGATTCCGTCCTGTGGATAAGGTCGAAATCCGCAAACAAAATAAATTTGATATAATGACCGTATGAATAAAAACCAAAGTATCTGAAATATATGAATAGCATAAATAAATTATTTTTAGAACACACAAAAGCTTTTTTTCTGATAAGTTTTTTTAGCGGTATTGCTGTCGTTTTGATAATAGTAGGAGTTTTTTATTTAAAAGATGCCAACAAGATGGCTCAGCTCGGAGAAGTATATGCCGATTGGCAGGTCGTAACCGGACAAATAAGCGCCTTTACGGCGCGGCTTCCGGGGGAAACGGAATATGCGACCCAAGATTTTCCGCTACAGGATTCTGAACAGGTCATGCGCCAGGAGATGTATGTGGGCAGTGACAGTGTCCTGTCTTATTTTGTGTCTGCCACTTTGTATCCGTCCGAGATTAGCGGCGACGAAGAAGGAAATCTGCGGGAAGCAATTAAGGGTTCGGTTCAGGCCGTTCCCGACGGTTTGGAGGTTTTTGCCAATTACAAGGTTCCGTTTCGCGGCGCGAATTTTTTAGAATATAAAATTTACAGTCCGCCAACCAACACGGCCTATCAGGGGCGGGCGTTTCTGGTAGGCAACACACTGTATCAAATTTACGCCTCATTTGAGGAAGAAGACTACAATGACGATGCCTACACCTACTTCGCGAATTCTTTCTCTTTTTAGTTTAGTAAATTTTGTGATGAAAAGTTGAAAAATTTTCTGAGCAGTCGCATGCGGATTTTTTTTCTATTACTTTATAGATTAGAGTCGTCCCACAATAACTTCATACTTTCTATTTAAGCGCTCAACCGAGCCACAAAAAGCTAGTTTTAAGATTCAGTTTGTAAAAACAAGATTTTATGGCCCCGTTGAGACGTATTTGGAAAAAAAACTGCTTATTGTGGGACGACCCTATTGATTTTCGATAGCCAATTTTTGACTATGATTATAAATTATATGGTATCCGTGACGAGGTTAAAGGGGGTAAAATACGTGAGTTTCGCGATTTTTATACTAGTGATCTTTGGGGTAGTTTTTATTCGCGAATTTACGAACTATTTCGCAAGGCAGAAAGGTGCGATAGAACCCCCCCCTACGGGATATGTTGACCAGAGCAATGCTCTCTACGCCCTCCATATGCCTGAGTACTGGGAAGCACAAGAGAACGAAGCTTTTACGTACATAACCCCCCCCCAAGAAGAAGAATCAAATAATTTGCGAGGACAGGTAGCGATTTATGTAGCCACCGCCAAAGAGCCCAACCAAAACCTTGTTGGCTTCCTTCAAGATTCCCTTGAAGTGCTTATGGCGACAACCCCCGAATTCACCATTGTGAGCCATCGCGAAGATATGCTTGAGAGAACCCCCGCTTATAGAATTGTTTATATAGAAGGTGAGGAAACCTCACGGACAAAATATCTGCAGATTTTTGCTGTCAAGAATAGCAACACATACATTCTCACGTACGCTGCACCCACTGAAATCTTTGACAACTATTTGCCGGAAGTGGAAGCAATAATAGGCTCATATAGGATCAAATGAAAGATAATAGTACACGCACAAGAAGTATTTGGATAAGCGTATGCGCAGCATTGTTTATTCTCGCCGCACCGGCTTTTGTATTTGCCGCTGTTACAGTAACCGTTGAAACACAGGGCGATGGCCATGTTGATTCGTACCCTTCCGGAATTCTCTGTGGCGCAGCTTGCGTTGAGTCCTACGACACCGGTACTCTCATGGCACTGACTGCGCATCCAAACGAGGGTGCAACATTTGTCAAGTGGGGCGGATGCGACGAAATAAGCGGCACAACCTGCACACTCACGCTTGGTTCTGACAGAACTGTGGTTGCAACATTTTCAGGAGAAGTAAAATCAGAATACAACCTACGCGTTTACCGGTCAGGAAACCCGGGAGTTGTGCAATCAGATCCCTTTGCAATTTACTGTGGCTCAATTTGCGTTTATGATGAGGCAAAGTTTGAGGCTAGCTCAATTGTGAAAGTGATTGCCTCTGCAAATCCGGGGTATGCATTCACCGGCTGGAGTGGCGATTGTTCAGGAACTTCGCCGTCCTGCGAGCTCACAATTGATTCTGCAAAAACAGTCACTGCAACTTTCGGGGTTGCAGCAGCCGGAAACGAAACCTCGCCTAGTAGCACTTATCTCCTGACGGCGCAGAAATCAGGAGAAGGAACCGGAAAAATAACCTCTTCTGACAAGAAAATAAACTGCGGCACTGCCTGCACATCAAACTACGATAGAGGAGATTTAGTCACACTTACTGCGACAGCAGATCCCGGCTCAACATTCAGCAGATGGAGCGGTTCTTGCTTGGGGACAAAAAATACATGTACTCTTACATTTGATTCCGTTAAAACAGCAGTTGCCGAATTTTCAAAAACAGCGTATACCTACGGCCTGCAGATAACAACCTCTACTACTCCCAAAGGCGGCGGAAAGGTTGTTTCAGCTGACGGCAAGGTTAACTGTGGAAGCTGTTCTGTCCAAATTCCAGAGGGTTCAACGGTAACGCTTGATGCGGTTCCTTCTTCCAAGTTTGTAATTTTTGACAGCTGGGGCGGCTCTGACTGCGAGAGTGTGAAAGTTTCAACCTGCACAGTAAAAATGGGCGGCGCAACAAAATCCGTGCGAGCAAATTTCAGGGCGCTTTACACACTGGTTGTTGAAAACAAGGGGCCGGGAAAGGGAGTTGTAAAATCGCAGGATGGCTCAATTGACTGCGGAACTGCTTGCTCTACAATCCAGACCGACGGAACTGAAATTATACTTGAGGAAACTCATGAAAGTCGCGCGATTTTCACCGGCTGGGAAGGCCCATGTATATCCGGTGGCGGCAAATCAAAAACCTGTACGGTTGCATTCAAGGCTGACAAAAAAATCATTGCCAACTTCGGCCATTATGTGCTACCTCTCACTGTTGAAAAAACTGGGCCGGGAACAATTATGTCTGAAGACAACAAGATAATCTGTGGACCCGCGTGTACAGTAAAGTACATTCTTGATTCCACAGTCAAGCTCAAGCAGACAACGGATCCCAACTCAAGATTCAAAGGATGGGGCGGAAAATGTTCCGGCATCGCGGAAACCTGCACTGTCACGATTGAAGAGATGAACAACATAGTTTCAGCACGGTTTGTTCCGTTGTATTCACTTGCAGTTGAAAACAAATACGGCGGAATCGCAAAAACCACTTCGGGAATTTCCTGCGGTGACCATGGTTCCAAGTCCAATACCGCAAAATCATGCAACCTTCAGCAGCTTGAGAGAGGGACAAACGCTGAGATCAGGATCGAAGGCGGTGGCAGATTCGCGCAATGGAAGGGGTGCGACAGTAGAATCATAAATATCTGCATTGTCCAGATGAACAGCAACAAAACAGTGGAAATTTCAATGTCACCCGTAGAAGAGGCGGCGCTTGTGGCGCTGGCACTTAAAGAAATATTCAACCAAAACCATGACGTGGTGGCCCATACCAGCAATACAAACAATCCGCCTTTCAAGAAAACACTGGCGGATTTACAGGCTTTGAAAATGGGCCACAACCTTTCTGAAATAAAAAACTGGATAAACGATAACTACCAATGGTATATTAATCAAGGCGGAATTAACGCGGTCATCGCCAGCTGGGAGAAGAAAATTGCAAAACAGGTGTCGCTTGAAGTTTTTGCTCTAGAACTTTCAGAATATCCAACCCTGGCTGCTTTCCTCGTAGATGAGAATCAAAAACCTTTTCAGTCCGCGCTTGCTGACTTGAACTTCGGAAGGGAGGGCGGCGGATATGCAGGATTAAAAAAGTGGATTAGTCAAACAGCGAACAAGCGGTGGTATTATGATGCCACTGGGATTGGCGCGCATATTGCCGATATTGAAAAGGCGAAACTTGAGGCAGAAATTGCCGCCAAGCGGCCTTTCATAGATAGCATTTCGCCTGCGAATAATCAGTTTGGTCAGCCCCAAATCGGCAAACCTGCAATAATCAAAGGCAGGTTCTACGACGTTCAGCTCGTTACCCTCAATGGAAACTCTATTGCCTTTACCCCGGATCTCGGGAATCAGATAATAATACTTCCAAATGTACATTGGGGAGTTGACCAGGAGGGAGTGAACATTGAAATCCCTGGGAATGTAAAAGTCACTACCAAGTGGGGAGAGGCAACTGCAAATCTTATCTCGCCTTCACAGCCGGTTCTCTATAATGCAAATGGAGCCAAGGAATCCTGCTTCCCCGGTGTCGGGAAGGGATGTGAAGGTGCAGGCGGTGATACCCAGAAAGCACTGAGCAGCATCGGAACACAGATCGGCTGTGAGAACCTCCGCTCAGATGGTTCAAGGATTTGCTGGATTTCAACAGGCAGTATTACACACGACAACTGCTGTGTGAGGCACCCTTCAGGAAGGAATTGCGGCGGTCCTGGAACAGATGGTAAACCAGCTGAAGACAACAATCACGATGGCAACTGCGACGCTGAATGGATGAGTGCGGTTTGGGATACATTTTGGCGCAGGGCGTGGAGAACGATTTATTACTCAAACCAGGAGTTTAATCTTACCCCGAGCGGCAAAAGCTTGAATAACAGGTATGGTGGCGGGGAAGCAATTCCCAGCATTAATTACTGCGCTCCAGCCGGGCATGAGATTCGCGAAACATGGCTCGCGCCTTTTTGTTGCTCCGGACAGGCTAATAGAGATAAAAAATGTTTATGACCAATGCCAAATGTCGGCCAGCATTGCCAGTCGTTTTTGGCTACTTATATTAAGAATGTAATTCAACCTACATGCATAATCTTATGAAATTACCGCTGATAACCGCCATAGGTGTTGCCGCCGTTACCGTTGGGGTGGGTACGTATTATTTTACCGCAGAACCCTCACATCCGCCGGTAGCGAAGGAGAAACAGGGTCATGCTCTAGAGGATACTTCCGCGACTGCTAAAGAGCAGGAAACGGCACCCGGCGACTTGGAAAAAATAGAAAAAAAAGAAACAAAGTCAATTCCAAAATTTTCTGACGATACGTCAAAATATGCAGGTTCCTACCGGTGCTGGAGTTATAATGTAAGCGGAGGAGGTGGAGGAAACTGCCGACTTTTTGCTCCGCTTGTTTTAAAATCAAATGGCTTATATTCACTATCTTCAGAAGCAGGAACATTTTCAGTAGAGGGAAACACGATGTATCTTTCAGAATCCAAAATTCGCGGATCCGGAACATTGCTTGAGGGTGGACTGCAGATTCGTTTTGAATACGACTACAATGGCTGGCATCACGTACTTACTTATCTGAAGGAGAGTGCCAACGAAGAAAATGAAAAATCTTCTGCTGCAATTTCAGGAGGAAAGTACGTTGAAGTTACTCTGCACATTGTTTATCCCGCAGGTGACAGTTCTGCAGATAGCGTGAATACCGTAACGATTTATCCCAAGGAGGGCGGGCCACAGGTGGCACAGTCCCTTGCTTATGCCACAGACAGGCAAACCACGGAGGTGTGGTTTAGTAAACGTCCTCCGAAAACAGGACTATTGACCGGAAAGGTATATAAAGTAATGGTTGGGAGTGGCTTTGGGGAGTGGCAAGTTGGAGAACTTGATCTGCTGGGCGTTTTAGACAATGTGGAGCGGACCATTATTGCTACACTTTCCAAGTCCAGTTCAGGCGACTTATAGAAATGGTAGATAGAAATGGGAGAAATGGAGAGAAAAAGTGGTGAAATGTGAAATGGGGATAAGTGAAATGGGGATAAGTCCGTTATTTAAATAAAATACGTGGTATTATATTCCCCATGCCCAGACAAGCCAGAGTCGCCGTGGGGGAGGTGATCTACCACGTTATTAACCGCGCCAACGGTCGCGTGCGCATGTTCCACTCCGACAAAGACTACCAACATTTTGAATCACTGCTTGAGGAAGCAAAAGAACTCACTGGCATGCGTATCCTCGCGTACGCAATCATGCCGAATCATTGGCATCTCGTGCTCTACCCCAAACACGACACCGATCTTTCGGAGTTTATGCGCTGGCTCACCACCACCCATGTCCGCCAGCGTCGGGTGAAAACAAAGAGCGTCGGTCATGGACATCTCTATCAAGGCACCTATAAATCATTTCCAGTAGAAACGAATGAGTATCTCACTGCGCTCATTCTCTACGTCGAACAGAACCCGCTTCGTGCACACATGGTCAAACGTGCAGAAGACTGGCGGTGGTCGAGTCTTTGGCGGCGCGTGAAAGGAACCGCAAAGCAAAAGAAGCTTCTCTCATCGTTACCCGTTGATCTGCCGCACAACTACTTGAGAGTGATAAACGAACGGTATGACACAGGCGCGATTGAAGAGATCCGTCGCACCCTGAAGAAATGTGCTCCCTATGGTTCCGAGAAATGGACTACGAAGATGGTCGAGCGGTACAATATGGAGGGGACTCTCCGTGAACCTGGTCGGCCAAAGAAAATACCATAACATGAAATTATGCAAAATAACGGACGTATCCCCATTTATCCCCCATTTATCCAAAATAACGGACGTATCCCCATTTATCGTATCCCCATTTATCCCCCATTTATCCGTATCCCCATTTATACGAAAGGTGTACCGGAGTATCAACAAATTATATTCATAGATCAGACCCATGCTCGAAAAAATTGTCTTGAGTATTATCGCGTTCGTTCTCTTCCTTGTCGTTCATTGGGTTGTTTTTCATTTTTGGCGGATCACCAATCGCTTTCGCGTCGTCAACCGGATCTTTTTAGTCTTTCTTTTCGGGTACACCGTAGCAGCCGTTCTTATTCCCGACGGCTCGTTCTATGGCGGAGTCGTTACAGAAAGCACCATCGGCGGGCTCCTCACATACGTAAACGGCCTCGCGATCTATGTCTTCCTCTTCTTTAGCTACGCGCAGTTTTACTTCCTCATTGACCGCAGTATTTCGGCGCGTATTTTGACGGAAATCGAAGAAACACCCGCCAAAGAACTTTCCTTCACGGAACTCACATCACGTTATAATCCCGAGAAGTTGCTCGTGCGCCGACTTGAAGATATGCGCTATGGCGGGTATCTCATCGAAGCAAATGGCCGATGGCGGATGACGCCGAAAGGACGCGTCAATGCGGTCGTTTTCCGTTTTTTTAAACACTTCTTACATTTATATCCGGGCGGCTAATACCACTTTAATAAATATTTTCATGATGAAAGCGAAATACCAAAGGCAGCCTTTGGGGCAAGATTCTTAAAGGCCGCCTTTGGTATTTTGCGGACGTTTTGAGCGAAGAATATGAAATAATTTTTTAAAGATGGTCTAACATGACGAAGAACAAAAAAACCGCTTTTGTGACCGGCGCCTCCGGCTTTGTTGGCGCAAATCTTGTACGCGCACTTCTCGAGCGCGGTTTTTCGGTCCACGTGCTTCTCCGTCTGTCATCCCCGACCTGGAGGCTTGAAGAAATTCTGCCGAAACTCACGCGCCATGACGGAGATCTTGCCGACGACGGTTCGACAACGCGCATCGTTGAAAAAATCCAGCCGGATGTTGTCTTCCACCTTGCGACATACGGCGCCTACCCAAAAGACACGGACGCAGAGCGCCTTCTTGACGTGAACGTCGCCGGCACACATCGGCTCCTTCTGGCCTGTCGCGGCGTAAAAAATCTTTCGCGGTTCGTGTACACCGGAAGCTCCTCCGAATACGGGTTACAGAAGGAACCCATGCGGGAGGACATGCTACCCAAACCGCACACGCTTTATGGTGTGACAAAGGCATCGGGAACAATGCTTTGCGAATATTTCCACCGCGTTTATGGTATTCCCACGGTCGTCCTGCGGCCTTTTTCCGTGTATGGTCCGTGGGAAGAATCGGGACGGCTTTTCCCCGACATCATCACCGCACTCCTTAAGAACAAAAGCCCGGCCCTCGCGATTCCCGATGCCGTACGCGATTATGTCTATGTGGAGGATTTCGTAGATGTGCTCATACGCGCCGCGGATGCATCGGAAGCCGTCGGCAAGATCTTTAATGTTGCGGGGGGCAAGGAGATGTCGGTACAAAAGGTTTTCGAAACCATTGCGCGAGTGATCGGATCGGAAGTTCTTCCGCGTTACGGTGCGGCGGCTCCGCGTCATTACGATGCGGTCGCGTGGGTTGGAGACGCGTCGAAAGCGCACAAAGTACTCGGCTGGACTCCGGCCCACTCGCTGGAAGAGGGCGTCACGAAAACTGTTTTATGGTTTCGAGAACATCTCGGAGACTACGATTCCCGTTAATATATTACTTATGGTATATCCCAGCACTTACTTTTGGAAAAAAGTAAGTGCTGGGATATACTGAACGACTTATGGTGGATTATCAAAAACTTGCGACGCGTGCACGGAGAAGGGTGTTGGGCATGATCCATAGCGCACAAACATCACACATTGGGTCCAATCTTTCTTGCATCGATATTCTCGCGGTGCTCTATGGGAAAATAGCAAACGTAGATAGCGAACTTCGTGAGGACCGAGACCGGATTCTATTTTCCAAGGGGTGGGCTGCGGCCGCGGCTTACTTTTTTTTGGCCGAAAAAGGCATTATCCCCGAGAAGTCGCTTGAGACATACTGCAAGCCGGGGAGTGCCCTGATCGGTCTTGTGGAGCGTTCCGTGCGAGGCATCGAGGCGGGAACGGGCTCTATGGGGCATGGTTTACCGCTTGGGGTGGGCATGGCGCTCGGGGCGAAGCGCAGTGGAGAGCTGTGGAAGACGTATGTTCTCCTCTCCGACGGAGAGATGAATTGCGGCACGACATGGGAGTCGGCGCTCATAGCGAGCCACCACAAACTGGATAATCTTTTTGCAATAATCGACTACAATAAATGGCAGGCGATTGGCAGAACAAACGAAGTGCTTAATTTGGAGCCGCTCGGAGACAAGTGGCGAGCGTTCGGATGGGAGGTAAGGGAGATCGACGGGCACGATTTCGTCGCCATTGAAAATGCCCTGTCGATGCCACCATCCTCTGCTGGAGTGCCGGTCGTTGTCATCGCGCATACTATTAAAGGGAAGGGCGTATCGTTCATGGAAGATAAGCTTATTTATCACTATAAAAGCGTTTCCAATGAGGAATACGAACTTGCACTGAAGGAACTATCCTATGCGTAAAGCATTCATCCATACACTCACTCAACTTGCGCGCGCTGACAAGCGGGTCATTCTCATCGTCGGCGATGTCGGGTTTTCGTATATCGAGGACTTTGCGGCCATGTTCCCCGATCAATTCATCAATGCCGGAGTTACGGAGCAGACGTTCATTGGCATGGCGGCCGGACTCGCGCTTTCTGGTTGGAAGCCGTATGTCTATTCAATGGTCCCGTTCGTGACGATGCGAAATTTCGAAGCACTTCGAAATGATGTGTGCCACAATGACGCAAACGTAAAAGTGATTGGCGTACGAGGGCAGACACATTACGGATTTTATGGTTTTTCTCACAACATCAGCGACAACGAAGACGTAAAAATTTTGAGCCATCTTCCCAATCTTACCCTCCATCTACCCGAAACGCCTGAAGGGGTTTCCCGCGTCGTCTCGGAAACATACCAGGTTGCCCATCCGGCGTATATTAGAATTTGAATAGGACTTACGCAAATGGCGAACTTCATTGTTGCGGGACCCCAGCGACTCGGTCAACATATATGAATATGTCTTCCTCGTCGCCTTCCCCGCGCCGCGAATTTCATCCATCTGCGTAAGTCCTATTGAACACAAATTCAAGCAGAGTAATACCCGCCCCCGCAAGAGTTCCTTCCCACTGCGTTTGCACGGGCTCCTACTTGGAAATCGGGGGTTTTTGGGCGATACAGAGAAGCGAGGCGCCAAAAGGAAAGTTTACCCAGCGGAGTAACGTCCCCTCACTCCCAAAGAGCCACGCGAGCGCGCTGTTCAGCATTGTTGGCAGAACAAAAATATCCGACCTGCTCTTCCGTACCTTGAGCGCGTTTTTTATTAGACGAACAAGGACAATCGGTATGAAAAAAAGAGTATTGAAGTAAGTAAGCCGAAGAATGACGAGTCCGGTCGCACCGCCGATTGCGGCCTCCATGGATCCTTTCGTGTAACGCCTCTTGTGCCCGCTGATAACATCATGCTCACTCCAGAGAAACGGAAATGCAGGAACTGTCATCACCACTACTCCTCCCGGCTCTAGCACAGACTCAATTTTTTTTAATGCCGCTCGCTCATCCTCGATGTGTTCGAGGGAATCAAACAACGTAACAAGCGAGAAGGTTTGGTCGACGGTAACATCCGGCCAGAGCCCTTGTATGATGTGTACGTTGGTAATTTTATGCTTGAGCATTTCTATCATTTCATCCGCCATCTCTACGCACCACACAGCGTCGGCAACCGTGGCTACTATTCTGGTACAGAAGCCGGTTCCACAGCCGATATCCAGTGCGCGTTCGTTGTGGCGCGGGACGATTTCCTGCTGAAATAATTGAGAAAGTATTTTTTGTCGGCCGACGTACCACCAATGGATCTCCTCAAGTTGCCGGTAATCTTCGTAGGGCCTTTTTTCCATATGCGTTTTGTTAATTATGGAATCATGTGAGAGGGAAGTCAACACATTTGCAGAAATCCTATAGTATGTTAATTTGAGACATATCAAGCTTCTATGGACACATCATCAAAAAAAGAAATTGAAAAAGCAACAATTCCTGTAGTGATATTTTGCGGTGGGAAGGGGACGCGATTGAAAGAGGAGACAGAGATCATCCCGAAACCGTTGGTGCGGATAGGTGAACGGCCGATCCTCTGGCACATCATGAAGATCTACAATTCCTTTGGCTATTCGCATTTTATTCTCCCCACGGGTTACAAAGGTGAAAAGATTAAAGAATATTTTTTCAATTACCCCATGCATCATGGTGATTTTACGATTGATTTTACTAAAGAAGAACGGGACCTTACGATGCATACTCCGGCTGAAGAAAGGTGGCGTGTAACGATTGCCGGCACCGGCCTTGAGGCTCAAACTGGAGCACGATTGAAGCGCATCGCGCCCTATATCACCAGTGAGATTTTTTTACTGACGTATGGTGATGGTGTTGCAAATGTTAATATTGATGACCTCGTCGCTTTTCACCTTGCTCATGACAAGATGGTGACGGTGACCGGTGTTCGTCCTCCATCTCGATTTGGCCAGATCCGGGTCCATGATTCCGGGATTCATTTTATGGAGAAACCCCAACTGCAGGACACCTACATCAGCGGCGGGTTTTTTGTGTGCAACAGAGCAGTGTTTGATCGTTTGTCCGATAAAGAGGAGTTGAATTTTGAACAGCACCTGCTCCCACAGTTGGCAAAGGAGTCACAACTTGCCGTATATTGCCACGACGGGTATTGGCAGTGCATGGATACACTTCGCGACATGGAGTTTTTGAATGAAGAGTGGAATAGGGGTACTGCGGCATGGAAAAGTTGGTAAAGGACGGGATCTCATCGCTTGCATCGCCCGTCGTTCGAAGGATAGATGCGGAACCCTTTAAGAAATATGTTTTTGTCTTTCAACCCCGCCACAATTGAAACTTATGACCAACGAAGTAACGCCATCTGCTCCCCATAGAGATTTTGAGAGTATTAAAAAACTTGACAAAAACGGAATTGAATACTGGGTAGCCCGTGAGCTGTTGCCTCTTTTGGGATATGAAAATTGGCAAAAGTCAGAAGAGGTCATAGGGAGGGCGGCTCGTGCTTGTATGCATAGTGGTCAGGATGTGGATAACCATTTTAACCAGACGGTTAAAATGGTCAAAATTGGCTCAAATACAATGCGGGAAGTGCGGGACTACAAGTTGGACAGATATGCTTGTTATTTAATAGCACAAAATGGCGACCCGAAGAAACAAGAGATAGCAGTGGCACAAACCTATTTTGCTATTCAAACAAGGCGGCAAGAAGTATTTGAGCAACTCCCAGACACGTCAAAACGGCTATTTATTCGTAATCAAGTTTCAGACCACAACAAAAAACTATTCAAAACCGCAAGAGAAGCGGGTGTTTCAAAATTTGGTTTATTCAATGACGCTGGTTACCAAGGACTTTATGGCGCTTCTCTGTCAGAGGTAGAAACAAAGAAGGGTATTAAAAAAGGAGAGCTGTTAGACAGGGCTGGGTCAACTGAATTAGCCGCAAACCTATTTCGTATTACACAAACTGATGAAAAAATAAAAAAAGACAAAATACATGGAGACCGAGCGGCTTCTCAAACCCATTTTATGGTTGGTGGCAAAGTAAGGCAGACAATTAAAGATATTGGCGGAGTTCTGCCCGAACAGTTGCCCACGGAAAAACACATCAAAGAAGTAAAAAAGGGATTAAAACACCTTGAGAAAACAGAAAAAAAGAAACTCAAAGACAAATAGTGGTCATGTCGTAGGCAATTATATCTTTATCGCTGGTCTCAAATTAGGTGTATAAATATACTCATTTTATTGCCGGATAATTGTTCTCACATTGTCCCACAATGCGGACACGATTTTCATCGCGGTGGTAATTTAAAGAAACATGAAAAAGACCGATTCAACCGATAAGTTTTGGAAAAATAAACGGGTATTGGTAACCGGCGGGGCCGGTTTTGTCGGGTCGTGGATGTGCGCTCAATTGGCGGCGGAGGGGGCACATGTTGTTGCCCTCGATATCAAACCGGCGTTGCCAACCTTGGGAGAACCGCATGACCAGATGCTAGAGAAGTCGGTTTTTGTGAAAGGCGATGTGCGTGACGTCGCGCTTCTGCATACGCTTTTTGTAAAGCACAAATTTGATATCGTATTCCATCTTGCGGCGAAGGCGCTTGTCGGAGACGTACTTCTCGATCCCGCGCTGGCGCTTGATACGAATATCATGGGAACCGTGCGCGTGCTTGAGGAATCGCGAAAGCATCAAGGAGTTCACGTGGTCGTTGCCTCATCCGATAAGGCGTACGGGGTGCACAAAGAGCTTCCCTACAAAGAACATCTTCCTCTCTTGGGAGAAAATCATCCGTATGATTGTTCGAAAAGTTGCACCGATCAGATTGCGCGTATGTACGCGAACGTGTACAAGGTTTCCGTGGCGGTCGTTCGGTGCGGGAACATTTACGGCGGCGGCGACTTTAATTTTTCCAGACTCATTCCGGGGACGATCAGGGAATTGGAAAACGACCGCCCGATCGAGATAAGGAGCAATGGGCTGTATCGGCGCGATTATATCTACATAGAGGATGTTGTGTCGGCGTATCTTAAGTTAGCTGAACAACTGGCCCGCGGAAAATGTGTCGGGGAAGTGTTTAATTTTGGAAATAACACACCATTGCAAGTGCTGGAAGTCGTGGGCATCATCGCCCGCCTTGTCGACAAGACACACCTAAAGCCGGTCATTTTGAATAACGCCCAAAACGAGATACTTCATCAGTACCTTGATTCATCAAAGGCAATGCGTGTCTTGGGGTGGGAGCCCGAACATGACATCGACGAGGGCTTGGTAAAAACAATCGTCTGGTATAGGTGGCATCTTGGAGAACACGGTTCATCGTGAGCGCAACGAACTTGAAACCGCGGGCAAGTTTTTTGCCTGCCCGTCGAAGCTCCGGCGCAGACGGAGAAGCGGAGCGGGCCGCCACCTGCACTGAGCTACTCTGCGTCCATTCACCCCCCCCGCTACTCTGGGGTATTCTGGACGATCCCAATAAATGAACTGAAAAATGAAGTCAAAATAGTGACAAAATGTTGATTTTTGGTGTTTAATCAATACGCATGAACATCCTCGTTGTCGGGCGACGCATGAGAAAATACCCCCGCAACAGGGTGTTTTTGGACATACTCGGGAAAATACACCAGACGAAGGAGCGTGACGTTTTAGCGGGGTCTTTTTGGGAGTGCGTGGGAATTTTATGGGAAGAGCGTTCTTCCCACGACGCCATTCTGCTGATGCAGCCCGTAAAAGAGTTCGTGATCCCAACACTCCTCATGAATCCATTTTTGAAAGGGAAGATTATTGGAGATGCTTTTACCTCGCTCTACGATACATTTGTTGGCGACCGCGCACTTGCGGGGAAGTGGAGCCTGAAGGCGATATACTATTTTTCTGTCGACTGGCTTTTCGTACGCATGTGCGATGTGCTTCTTTTTGACACCGAGGAACACAAAAAATACTTTGAACGCACATTTGGACTTGGTGAACGGCGCTCGATCATTGTTCCGGTCGCGGTCAATACGGACATGGTGGATGCCATAAAGCCAAAAAAACTTCCACATGCGGAAGAGGGCAAATTCCAAGTGTTTTTTTGCGGAACTTATATCCCGCTTCAAGGCGTTGAGTACATTATCCACGCCGCGTACATTCTCCGCGACTATCCGACCGTTCGTTTTACGTTATTGGGTAATGGACAAACGAGAGATCAAATGAAATTGCTTGCCGACCAGTTTAAGCTTACCAACCTTACGTTTATGGACAGGGCGCCATACGATATCCTCTTGGCATACACAAAGGGTGCGGATCTTGCTCTTGGTATCTTCGGCGGCACAGAAAAAGCCGCGCGGGTCATACCCAATAAGCTTCTTGAGGCGATGGCGTGTGGCACGCCGGTCGTGACGGGAAAAAATTCTGCCATGGGACGTTATTTCAAGGACGGAAAAGAGATATATTATTGCGACATGGGAGACGCGCAAAGTCTCGCCAACGCAATTCTTCGCGCGTATGGAGATCGCGGAAATTATGATGCAATACGTACCGCCGCCCGAACGATCATTGAGCAAGAATTCAGTACTCTTGCGCTCAAACAGCATTTACGCGAGATTGAAGAAAGTAAAAAGACCGCGAATGCAAATACTAAAGAGCGCATAGTACTCTATACGGCGATTTTTGGAAAAAAAGACAATCTTATTACACCGAAATATATTCCCGCAAACTGCGATTTCGTCTGTTTCACCGATCAGCCACTCCGTTCGCGAGTCTGGCAAGTTCGCCGCGTTGATTCGACCGAGGCAGATCCCACACGTAGCGCACGCAAATACAAGATACTTGCACACCAATTTCTTCCTGAATACAGGACGAGCATTTGGGTAGATGGAAATGTGCTTGTCGGGGGAGATGTAAACGAACTTGTTCGCGACTATCTTGCTGACGCAAACATGGCGGTGATTGATCATGCAAAGAGCAAGGAAATACCGCTTTGCTCTTTGAAAGAGCACGAGGAGCGACTGCTCTCGATGGAGCGCGTCGGCAAACACCAAGAAGACCCCGAACTCATCAAGCGTCAAGGGGATGCGTATCGCACGCTCGGATATCCCGACAACACCGGCATGGCGTGGACATGTGTTCTTTTGCGTCGCCACAATGAGCCCGGCATCGTTCTTGCGATGGAAGCGTGGTGGGAAGAGTTGGTTCGGTGGTCTAAGCGTGATCAGATGAGCTTCAATTTTATTGCGTGGAAGACAGGGCTTCATTTTAACTACATTCCGCTTGACGGCGCTGACAATTCTTATTTTAAACGCGTGAACCACCGCCTCCCGTGGTACCGCAAGTTGAATAGCTACCGCATTGGCGGACAACGGCGACTAAAAAAGCTCCTGGGTATTTCTTGATCTTTTGTTTTTCTGCTGACTATAAACTATCAACTACTGACTTATTTATGTGTGGAATCAACGGATTTACTCATGGAGAGAAGGCGCGGCCCGGCATCATTCAAAAGATGAACGAGGCGACCAAGCACCGCGGACCTGACGGAGTGAAGTGTTTTCCGACGAACACGTCACCCTTGGGCAAAATCTTCTGGCCATCACCGAGACACCGATATTTGCCAAGCAACCGTATGTATCACCTGACGGCAATTTTGTACTCGTCTACAACGGTGAGATCTACAATTACAAAAATTTACGAAATGAACTCAAAAGTGAGGGGGCGGTCTTTCATACAGAATGGGACACCGAAGTGCTCTTCGAAGGCCTCATGCGCCATGGCGCGAGTTTCATCGAGAAGCTCGACGGCATGTTTGCGCTTGCGTCAGGACTTACGCACCCCCATAATCCCCAGCAATTGAGCCACGCTGGAGTATTCTCAGCGACAAAACTGTACAATTGAGCAATGTCATGTTCTTT
>Ga0155394_132_pt1 | contig 44149 bp, 39 predicted proteins | sample RifCSPhighO2_02_FD_106362 | JGI IMG/M metagenome (GOLD analysis project Ga0155394, IMG submission 106362) | Candidatus Lloydbacteria bacterium RIFCSPHIGHO2_02_FULL_50_13 | reverse complement strand
TGCTCAGTCAGAAGACGGAGTTTTTCGTCATCAGACTGACGAAAGAATGTCTTCGGGTCGACAAACCAGTCCGCCGGAAAATTAAAATCCATGACGCGGGTCGCCGTCGCCGTGTAAATATTTCGTTTGTCTCGCGACGTATATCCCGGAAACACGCCTTGGACCGCATGTTCAAGCGTGGCAAAGAATCGATGCTGTCGATGATGATACTGCTGTTTGACGCGATTGAAGATGGCACGAATGCGCTCTTCTTTCGGTTCAAAGTATTTTTCCGCTAGCTCGGTCAGCCTTGCAAATGAACGCTGATCATCGAGATAGGTATACCCTTCGGGAGGTTCCAGATTGACAAAACGTGGATCAACCTCGGCATACCTCTTGAAATCAAGGTAGTCCTGATCGAAGTGATCGTTGATCGTCTTCGCCCCGTCAATAGGAAAGCGTGTAGTAACCCGCGAGAGGACGGCGGAGTCGATGTCCCCCGGACGATTGGTCATGAGATCGATGAGCGTATTGCCAATGCGAGGAGCAGTGGCACCTTCCGTTGACGGAAGAAATACCTGACTGACGCCACGATCGCCCTCCGAAGCATTTTCGCGGCCTCGATGCCGAAAAATGTTCTCGGCATCATCGATCGGCCCGTAAATGATCTTGGAAGGATCACGAAAGGGTCGCATCCAATCGGTCATTCGTTCTGCCGATCCGCCTTGATAGGTGGAGATGATATTTGTTGGAAACGGATGGAAGAGGAAGGGGATTTCAAGCCACTTGCAAAGTTCATCAAGCATTGTCGCAATGCGACCGATCAGCATGCTTTTCCCCGTACCCGGCTCGCCGTAGCCCAACCGAATGAACGGAAAGGCGCCGAATTTGACGATGGGATTTATTTTTGTAAGCGGGTTAAAGCACAGCATCCAATGAACAATGCGCTGTGCGGCATGCTTCGCTTCACGATTTCCAACAATATCTTTGTCGAGCACCTTGTTGAATTCGACAGAAACCACCGAGCGGTCACTGAAGACTTCGAAGCCATCGACAATGAACTCACAGTCGTCGAGCTTGTACTTGCGGTCAGTGAATGGCTCTTTGCACTTGAGCCCGCCTTCACGCATCTTCACCGCCGCAATCACATGGCGGAAATAAAGCAGCGCGAATTTGATGAACTCAGCGTCGATATCAACTTTCCCTTCCTCTTGCACACCTTTACCAAAGTAAAAGAACGTGGAACGGATCGCCTCTTGCGTACTCGCGAAATTGATACCGCCCGGTTCGTCTACGGTCATAACAACGTTAGAAACATCTTCGGTCCGGTACGCGGCAAGGTCCCAGACGACATATGATGAGAGTGCAAAGATCGTCAATGCCGCCCTCGTCTGTACTTTGGCGGCAAATTCCCCCTGCAGCGTCGTCGGCAACTTGCCTGTCTTGTTCTGCTCAATCAATAGATCGAGACCTGATGCCTTCGTGTAAAGCTCTTCAAGGTGAAGGCCAATTTTTAGGCCTTTCCGGATTGTTTGAATGACGTGGAGAATAGCCTCGGTCAAAAGCAACTGATCATTGCTCTCCTCATGAGCAATGTCGACCAGAGAGATTGCCGTTGACTGTGGAGTAAACCGAGACGTGGTCGGGATAAGTGGCGTTGGTGACATTTTGTCCGTCATCGGTGCCTTCGTCTTGTCTGCCCAGTCCACGCGGGCCATGTACGCGTCTGCCTGTTTGTCCCAGCGTGCTCGGTCACTCTTCGTGATCGGAATGAAACTTCCTGACATATCCATGCTGATTCCCTCTGTTGTTGAGTGAAAGAAAATGGGCGGCCATGAGAGCCGCCCGTAATCAAGCTTCGTTTCGGGTTGGCTTAAGAGCCCGTACCAGTCCCGTCGGAATCACCGGAGGGCTGATGCTCTTCGATCCTTCCGCCCCGGTTCATCGATGCCTCTGATGCCTTCTGGAGGCGAGCTAGGAGCTCGGCCATGCCTTCCTGCTGTGCATCTTGCACGTGCATGAGCTTTTCGAGTCGTTCCGGGTGTTGCTCAATCATCTCTACCGCCTGACGTACCGACGCAATCATTGCCTGGGCCGCCTGTTCAGCACCACGCTGAGCAATCGCTGCACCGACACTGTCGATCTTCCCGCTTGCGTCGATGCTCGACATGCCCTTCATCTGCTCGAGTCGGCTATCGAACGCCGTACGACAAGAATCAGAGTTCGCACGGAGAGAGGCCAGGTTCATGCGATGCACATGGTATTGCGCCAGGATAGTATCCCGATGGGTTTCGAGTTCGGGGGTGGCACGCTCTTTCGCCTGAAAGATGGCCAGTGCCTCGTTGCGTTTCCCCTGCAATTCCTGCACTCGGTTGACCTGTTCCGAAATGGCTTGCTCCAAGGTCGTCCGTTCGGCAGTCCCGGGGGTGAGCGTTGCGCACTGCTCTTTGTCTTGTTCGAGTTTCTGGCTCGCTTCAGAGATCATTCCATCAAGTTTTTCCATCGCCGCTGCCGCACCGGTCTTGTCTTCGTGGGTAATCCGAAGCTGCTCGACAACTTGGTTGTAATTTTCCCAAGCACCATCTCGGCTGGTCTCGAGAACTTTACACGTCGCCTCAATCCGTTTGGTAAACCGATCATAGAGCACCGTGAAGTCCGCATTGAGTAGGCGTTTCTCCTGATCAATCTTCGCTTGGTCGCGCGCTTGCGCCACACCGAGTTTTGCAGAAACCACATTCTTCTCGGTGTTTTCAAGTTCCACTTTGGCGGTCGCCATGCGGGAGTCCTTGAAGAACCATGCGCTTTCGAGACCGGCCAACTTGGTCTTCGCGAGTGTAACGTGCCCCTCGGCTGACGCAACCAATTGGTTGGCGGCGTTGATGAGGCCCTGCTCTTGTGTGTTGAACGTTTGGAATTCACCGATGGCTCCGCCAATATTGGCGAGGTCATCATCGAGACTCTTCAAGAGCTCGGCGAGAACCTTCTGGTCCTCGGGCAAATTTACCCGCATTTCGGTAACAGTCGCACTCAAGATCCTCTGCGCGAGAGCCTGACGCTCTTCAGCGGTAAGCTTGCCTGACTTCGCGAGCGTCGCGGAAAGTTCTGCCGCAAGTTCGACACGAATATCGCTTGGCGCAACCGCGGCAACAGCACGAGCTGTACGAGTCCGGCGCCCTTCACCGGGAATCAGTTCCGCAAGGAGTTCCCTTGTCGACCCACCCGCAACTTCTCCGATTGACATAACAGTCGCTGTGGTTCCCTGCTCCTTGACACTACCAGTAGAGTTCTTGCGTGATGCAACCATCAGGTTTCTCCTTTTGCGTTAGTGAATGAATTCGCAACACATCGCTTGCAAACGAATTTCTTCGTCCACTTCAGTAACGATGTCAACGATCTCTCGTCTGTGGGAAATCCTACACATTTCTGCTTTTTTGTCAATAGGTTTGCCGTCCACAAAAAGCCCTTATTTTAGGCCCTATTTTCCTGCACATTTTGAGTTTCTTCATATATATCGAAACTCTCTGAAGGCGCCACGAAGCATCGTTGACTCACCTACCCACTACTGGGGGAAGGGGGAGGTTGACGAATGGGGGGGAAGTTTGCTAGTTTAAAAGAAGTTATGCACCTCTCGCGTTGCGTGGACAGGCCAGTGTCTGATCCGCTCCACAATCGAGAGTATTATACCCCCGTAGCGTCTGCCCGATGAAACCGGAAAATAGCGCACTGGCGGCTTTGCTTCCGGCGTAGATCGGTCTCCAGCCCTACGTTTTGTACTCAGGCCCGGGCGTACTTGGTCGCCCCCTACTACCCAAGCCCTTCGCGTGAAGGGCTTTTTTGTTGCCTCCTGCGTACAAGGTGGAACCTTGGGAATCAATTCTGAAAGGTTCCACCTTGTACGCACACCTTGTACTCCTCAACTATCTCGTAGCCCGATATATCCGATCATCAAATGCGGCACCTCGGGTTTGTCACGGCGATAGGAAAAATATTTCTCTTCTTCGCAATGCGTGCAGATGCCGCTATCTTCAATGTGCGCGCGAAGAACACCAGCATTGCGCAATTGCTCGATGATGATACCCGAGAGATTCACGAAAGCTTTCCCATTCTTTTCCGAAACATGCTCCGAATACCGGTGGAAGAGATTTTTGTCGTGAGTGCTGATCTCAAAGTGGCACTCGCGAATGCCGGGTGCCATGCCCACCAGAAGATCTTTCGGTGCAACGCCAAAATCTCTCTCGAACGCCCCTACGGTGTTCTCGACGATGCCGACGAGGATGCCCCGCCAGCCGCCATGCGCGATCCCTACGGCTCCTTTTATCGGATCATAAAAATACAAGAGGAAGCAATCGGCAGCTGTCGCAGAAAGATAAAGGTCGGGAGTGTTGGTAATAAGCGCGTCAACATCCGTCATTGCTGCCTCAGCTTCTCCATCCGCGACCTTCGCCACCGCCCCACCGTGCACCAAGCCCGCGGCGACAACGCGACGCGGATCTATCCCCATTTTCTGAAAAAACCGCTTCCGGTTTTCTTCTTGCGATCGCCGATGCATCGACCCTTCCCCACGATCGGAAAAACCGTATACAAGATCCGGATATCCTGCAAAGTGTGAAAAGGTTACTGGCATAAGAGTCCATCCTAACAATCATTGCCGAGTGTGCGGAGAAAATTCCAGAGAAACTCCCCACTGTGCTTTTGCCCAACGCAGTAATTCTTCGAGCCTTTTTTCGGTCACGCCGATACCGTCCTCGTAGAAACGTCCCTGCTGATGCACCAGTTCCAAGCCCAAACGGAATTGGGCGGACTCCTCCGGCGACATGACCAAAAGCTCTTCGTCCGAAACACGCTCGCCGTCTTTCATCGGCTTTCGGCTTATGGAAATATCTTTCATGGCCTGATGTGCCAGATCAACGTCATATTTCCACAACCCCGCCGGATCTAATACGGAGTGAGTGAGTCGTTGCGGCAGATCTCTTTCCGCAAGAAACCGCTTTTGCTTTGCGAGCGTCGCAATGTCCTGTGAAGACGGGATCAGCGGAAAACTGCTTTTCTTTGTTTTCCTCATTTCCCTTATCACGTCAGGAGGAAGCAATTTGTCTGCTTCCAAAATCGCAACGGGGTGCGTGTGCAAAAAATGCATCTCCTCAATGCCGGCATCCTCAAGTATCGGAAGCAAGTCGATGCTCTTTCCCATGTCGAGCGACATGGTGTCTTCAATGTTCAACCATCCGGTAATTTGCCCCTTTTTCACATACACAAAGAAGCGTTCGTTATCTCTCTCGTACACATCGCGGCGAAGCCGTGAAATGCCCTCTTCGAGGCTTTCGTCCAGAAACTCCCGACCGCTCAAGATTTGTTCGAGCGCCGCCTCTGTATCACGCGCAAGAGAAAGCCCCGCAAGAAACGCCGCCCCGCTAACCATTGTCCTTAAAAACTCTCTTCGTGAATTTCGTGAATATTGTTCCATGATTTCATTTATTCCAATGGCATTTCTTATATTTCTTCCCGCTTCCACACCAACACGGATCGTTGCGGCCCGGCTCTTTGTTCGTATTTTTCTGATGACTCGAGACTCCCGACTGATGACTCGTATTCGCTCCTCCTCCCGCGAGCGTCATCTGGGACTCCACCCTCTTCATTTCCGCCTCCGCCGCCAAGACTGCGGAGACTTGAATACGGGGAATAATATTCAATATTTGCATGGCAATCGTTTCCTCCATCTCCCGATATAAACGAAGGGCCTCGCGTTTGTATTCAACCAAGGGGTCGCGCTGGCCGTAGGCGCGCAAATTGACTGACGAGCGGGCGTAATCCATGAGCTCGAGGTGGTCTACCCAGAACATGTCGTTCGTCTGAAGCGCGAGTCGGCGAATGACGTCATAAAACGCTTTTTTCCCTATTGCGGCGACCTTCTCGTCGGCGTGCTTTTGCGCCGCTTCGCCAAACTCTCCCGCCTCGGCGACCAAGCCGGCAAGATATTCCTCAACTTCCGCCTCGGTGCCTAGCAAGAGTTTCCTACGGCGGGCGTACATCGTCTGGCGATGGAGATTGATGATGTTGTCGTACTGGAGCACGTGTTTGCGGGCGTCAAAATTGAAACCCTCGATCTTCGTCTGTGCATTTTCGAGCGCCTTGGTGATCATCTTGTTCTCGATCGGCTGATCCGGCGGGATGCCGAATCTCCCCATCAAATTCTTTATCGTATCACTCGCGAAGATGCGCATAAGTGAATCCTCGAGTGAAACATAGAATTGCGTTTCACCGGAGTCTCCCTGACGACCCGAGCGCCCGCGGAGCTGGTTATCAATACGCCGCGCATCATGCCGCTCTGTGCCCATAACGAAAAGCCCCCCTGCTTGTTTCACGGCATCGTAATCCTCTTTTGTTCCCGGATTTCCGCCGAGTTTGATGTCCACGCCACGGCCGGCCATGTTGGTGGCGATCACCACCGAACCCCTGCGTCCCGCTTGCGCGATGATCTCTCCTTCACGTTCATGATTCTTCGCGTTCAGTACCTCATGCGGGACGCCATCACGCGAAAGAAAGGCGGAGAGGAGCTCGTTCTTTTCGATAGAAACGGTACCGATAAGCACCGGCTGATTTTTGTCATGCACTTCTTTGACCTTCCGCGCAATGGCGGTGAACTTCCCTTCCTCGGTTTGGAAAATAAGGTCATCGCGATCGAGACGCGCGGAGGGGCGATTGGGCGGGATCGAGATCACCTCCAAGCCGTAGATCTTGAAAAATTCTTCCGACGACGTGAGCGCGGTGCCGGTCATACCGGAAAGTTTTTTGTACAGCTTGAAATAATTCTGGAACGTAATCGACGCCATCGTGCGGGATTCGGCTTCGACGCGGGCGCCCTCTTTTGCTTCGATGGCCTGATGGAGCCCCTCCGACCACCTACGGCCCGGCTGGAGACGCCCAGTGAACTCATCAACAATGACCACGCCGCCGTCTTTGACCACATACTCCCTGTCTTTGATAAAGAGCGCCTTGGCGCGCACGGCGGTCTCAAGGTGGTGGACGTATTTTGTGCCTTTCTCCGTATAGATATTCTCGATTCCGAGCAGTTTCTCGGCTTTGGTGATGCCTTGATCGGTGATCTGGATCGCCCTTAGCTTTTCATCGATCGTATAATCCTCGGTTAGATCCATTTTTCGCGCAATTTGCGCAAAAGTGCCGTAGAGACTTTCCGAGTCCTGCGCAGGCGCCGAAATAATGAGCGGTGTGCGTGCCTCGTCGATCAAAATAGAGTCCACTTCGTCAACAATAGCGAAATGGTGGCCGCTCTCCCTTTGGCGAAGATCTTTCGCTTCGTAAGAAATATTATCGCGCAGATAATCGAAGCCAAATTCATTGTTCGTGCCATAGGTGATGTCCGCGGCATAAGCCTCGCGACGCGTACAAGGCCGCAGGAACTCGTAGAAGACGCGGAAAGAACCCATGACGTCGCGCTCTTTATCAGAAGTTGTCTGCGTCGGATCATAGAGGTATGACGCATCATGATTGATCACGCCGACCGAAAGCCCGAGGAAAGCATAGATCTCCCCCATCCATGCCGCGTCGCGACGCGAGAGGTAATCGTTCACCGTGACCACATGCACGCCGCCGCCTTCGAGCGCGTTCAAATAGACAGGGAGTGTCGCGACGAGCGTCTTCCCTTCTCCGGTGCGCATCTCCGCAATCCCGCCACGGTGAAGGATGATGCCGCCCAAAAGCTGAACATCGTAGTGACGCTGGCCGAGCGTGCGCCGCGATGCCTCGCGCACCAAGGCGAAGGCTTCGTGAAGTATGTCGTCGAGTGTTTTGCCTTGAGCAAGTCGTTCCTTGAGCTCCGCAGTCTTCCCCCTGAGTGCATCGTCAGAAAGCCGGGAAAGCTCCGGTTCAAGAAGATTAATAGCCGTGATATCGGGTGCAAGCTTTTTCAAGGCCTTTTCTCCCGTATCACCAAAAAGGTTTTTTAGAAATTGCATAAAAGCGAGACATTAGAGCGTAGTCCGTAGGTCATAGACCGTAGAAAAAGGCCACGAATGTTCAGCGTAGTCAATCCGCACTAGCACCCAATTAACTTAATTTTGTCATGGACACACCAAAGGCAGCCTTTAAGAATCTTGCCCCAAAGGCTGCCTTTGGTGGACAGAATTAAGTTAGTGGGGTACTAGCTACAATGTGGAACCTCGAGCATCAATTCTCCACCTTGTATCTGGGCGAATCCCACTATAACGCAAGAGGGAGAAAATGGGAATCATCACAAGGTGCATCTTCGGAACGCCCACAAAACAAAAACCCGCCTCAGCGGGTTTTTGTTTTGTGGGAAGAAAAGGAATTTATGCCTTCTTCTTCTTTGCAGCCTTCTTCTTTTTTGCCATGGTAGTGAGAAGTTAAGAGCTGGTAATTATGCTTCGACCCCAGAGCATCAGGCGATGCGAGTGTTCGATGAAATTTTTTCATTGGAAGCAATGAACACTGCTATTATCATTATGAAACAAGAAATAAATTTTCTCAATGGGTTTTGAAAGAAAACTGTGGATAACTTTCACTCGGCATTGCTTTTGAAGTGCACGCATAAAAATCTGCTGATTTTTTGCTCGGACTTGCGCCGCCGCGCTCCGTAGTCACTTCAAAAGCAATGCCTCGTTTTAAAGGAGAAAATACAGTTGATACTGCGGTTATATTGCATTCGCAATGTTTGCAAAAGGTAAGTATCTGCCTCGCTGTGGGAGAAAAAATTCTGCGCTCCGCCTGCCCCGTAGTAGCGTCTCGCTTATTTCAACAAGCGAGGATCGGGTGAATGTGTCTTCACGTTCACATCGTCCGAGCGATGTTGAAAAAAGAGGTCTACCGACTACTACCGGGGTAGCCACTCAAAAAGTAGTACTTCCCTCCAAGAAAAGATGGTGATGGCAAAAATAATTCCGCGCTCCGCAATGTTTTCAAAAGGTGAGTATCGCTTCGCTTGCGAAGTGTAGGTGGCGGTAATAAAATAAATTCTTCTTGCTGCGTATTTTATTGGTGTGCAATACCCCGTGGCTTTGTCGCGGGGTATTGCACAATATCTGCATCTGCTGTGGCCGATTCCGCTTCCAAAAAACTTGCCAGTGGTTCCGCCAGCCAAATACCCCGTCGGCTTGCAGCGGGGATTGGACGGGCGGACAAGTTTATTCTCCGCCGAATCTCATTCAACGAATACCACTTCCGGTTCAAGGTGAATATTCGTATTGATCGCCGCGGCATACTGTATCTCGCGCGCGAACGCCCGTACTTCTTTCTCGGTGGCGCCGCCGTAATTAAGAAGGACAAGCGCTTGTTTCTCCGAGACTCCGACATTCCCCTTGCGCATTCCTTTCATTTGAAGCACATGCTCGATGATCCATCCGGCCGAAAGTTTCATGCAACCCTTTTGGCCCGTATCGAAATGAGGGGCATCGGGGTACTTCTTGAGAAAAGCCTCGCCTTCCACATTCGTCACAATGGGATGCTTGAAGAAAGAGCCTGCGGTTCCCTCCGCCACAAGATCAGGAAGTTTTCCCTTGCGTATGGAAAGCACCGCCTCGCGCACTTCCTTGAGCGCGGGCGCATCTTTCCTTTTGACGCCGAAAGAGGCACCAAGATCTTTGTATGCAATATTTGGCGTTCCATTCTTTTTCAATCGAAAACAAATGCGGGTGACGATCAATCCCTTGCCGCCCTCATGTTTCCAGATGCTGTCACGATACGCGAAGCCGCAGTCGGCGTCGGGAATCTGCCGCACCATTCCTTCTTTCGTGCTGTATGCCTCTACACGCTCTACTGCACTAGAAACCTCCACCCCGTATGCGCCGATATTCTGTATCACCGACGCCCCGACAGAACCGGGAATTCCGGAGAGATTTTCAATTCCCCAATATCCTCTCGCGACCGATTGCGCGACGAACTCATCCCAGACGACCCCCGCGCCCGCCGTCGCGAAGATATGATTGCCACGACTCTCCCACTCAATGCCGGGAATGGCAATACGAAGCACAACACCGGGAAATCCTGCATCCGAAATTAGCACATTGGATCCTCCTCCCAAGATGAAGGTGGGTAAATGTTTCTCGCGCGCAAAATGGAGCGCCTCTTTCAAATCGGCAAGCGACGAAACATCACAAAAATACCGCGCCAACCCGCCGATCTTAAATGTCGTGTGCGGAGCGAGGAGAATAAATTCTTTGACTTCCATTTCGCCATTATAACCTAACAAAAATCGGCTACTTCCCGCCCACGAGCTGTTTCAGCATCTCTTCGCCCTGCGCCTTGAGGCTCGCATCAACCTCCATCGCTTTTTGAATCGCTTCGGCCGCCTTTACATTATCCCCCAGTCCTGAATAAGCACCAGCGAGCAAAAAATAATCCTGTCCATCTGCAAATCCGCGCGCGATCTTCTCGTTCACGAGCGCGACGACCTTGTCATACCGCTGGTTATTGCCGTACGCGCGTATTACACGCCCGTCATACCCAGTCGGCGAATCCGAAAATCCGGAAAGTATTTTTTCGGCCTCGTCGAATTTCTTTTGATAAATAAGCATGACCGCGTAGGTCATCGCAGCGTCGGGATAAGCAGGCTCAAGTTCATGGGCAGTGTGGGCCGCCGTTTCTGCTTCGGCAAAATTACCCATCACGCCCAAGAGCTGGGCGAGATCGAGGTAAGCAACTTGGCGATTCGGCGAAAGCTCGATCGACTTTTGATAGTATGCGAGCGCTTTATCGTAAAGCCCGAATCGCGAATAGATCGTTGCCATAAAAGAGATAGTGCGCACGTTCGTCGGATCGTTCGCGATGTCCTCTTCGAATTCCGACACAGTCAGCTCCAAAAATCGCCGACGGACTTCTTCGGGGACACGCGAATCGGCGGTCTGAAGCGTGAGCTGTGCAAGCTGTTCGCGCGCCTCGCCTGTGCCGAACAAGCGCAGTTTGAGCACGTTCTCAAGCGCAATCTCTTTTTGGCCGTTTACGCCGTCAACAAGAATACTTTCGGGGCGGATCGCGTCAATGAGCGCAATGTTGGCTTTGATATTTCGGACATTGAGCAAGTACACAGCTCCTGCGGTGAGCGCAACAACGATAAACACGGCGACAGCGAGATCTCCCATTCCCAACTCTTCTTCCTGCCGACCCTTCTTCTTGTGCGAATGCGTGGGCGACGCGGCAGGCGCTGTTTCAGAATGAAGCGTATGGAGGTAGCCGAGAAACGCAAAAAAGAGAAGGTAGCTCGTAATATTGTCAAACACAAAGATGTTGTGCACGAAGTATCCCGCAAGCATGCCAGTCAATATGCCGGACTCAATGACGGTAAAATGACGTGGGCGTTTGAACCACAAATAATAGAGTGCCGCGCCAAAAAGCGAGAGGTAGGCGAGGAGGCCCAGCGCGCCGCCGGCGATCAGCCAGTCAAAGAACACGTCGTGCGAACGGTCGAACCACGGCTCTTGTTGCCACATCTTGGGGTTGTAATATTTCGCAAAGACGTAGAGAAAATTGTCCTGGCCCCAGCCCAAGATCGGGTGTTCCTTGAAACCTTCCCACGACATATTCCAGATCATGAAACGTGATTGCGTCGTTTGATCGGAAAGCGAAATGTCGGCGATGCGCCCAAGCGTGCGGTTGCTCTGTATCCACGCCGCGTCTTTCCACACGAAAAATGCCACGATGAGAAGACCAGCGCCGAGGACACCGCCAATAGCATACTTTCTACGCTCAGGATGTTCACGGTCAAAAAGCGCCGCCAAGAGAAGCGCGAGGAATATGCCGCCCACGAGTCCCAAGAAGGCGCCACGGGTCTGGGTAAAGTAGAGAACAGCGACGTTCACGAGCGCAATCGCGGGATAAACAAAAGCGGCGCGGGGATGTTTTTCCTTATCGCGGAAGAAAAGAAACATTGCGAGAAAAGCATGAAAGAGCGCGTAGACGGCGAGATACGTCGAATTGCCCAGCGTCGCATCGAGGCGATTGGAGCTTTGATGCACCGCCCCCCATCCCACAAGCTGGCCGTACGCGTTCGTCGCAATGAGGAGCGAGACGACAAGCGAAGTGCGCCAGAACCATTTCCACATTTGCTCCGTTGCCATTGCGCTTCCGGCAATCATGAAGAAGAGAAACAGGTGAATGTGCGCGACCAATCCCTCCATGCGCTCGTAGTTCGACCAGAAACTACGATAGGGGTTGACCCCCATGAAATCCGCGAGCGCGATCACCGCGAGAAATAACCCCGCCGCGGCAAGTATCCACGAGAAGCGCGGGCGGTACTTCGCGTCAATGAACATGAGCAAAATCCATGCGCCGAGGGCGATCTCAACCAAAATGCGGAATGTAAAATTTTTCCCGGTAATAAACGGAAAGAACATGGAAGACGGCACGACAAGCGCAATGAATGGCGTCGCAAACAACGCGGCGAGAACGATAAAACGTAAAAAGTCGCGAAATGACATGTTGAATACTATAGCGGTTTCTTAAAGAGTGTGCAACGCGACGGAGATGGCTTGCGACGTAGATGGCGAAGCGAAACAAAGTTGAGAAAAATACAAGTTCGAGGAAGGGGTCAGAGAGACGTTTGAGTACTACAAAACTCGTCCGGGGTGATTATAAACAGGCAGTCATCAATTTTTAAACACTGCGCCAAAGTCTCAAAAAGTCAGATAGCGACGATGGCTAAGCCAATAATCTTTTTGAAATCTCGGACGTTTCTTGTCACGAGCGGCGAATGCACAGCCAGAGCAGTAGCTGCAATTGCCGCATCCGGGAATTTGATATTTACATTGCGCCTTATATCAGCAGAAACCCGAGCCATAGTTTTATCAAAAGCTACAAAATTCAAACTATCCAAAAACTCTTCCGTACACCTCCTTTCTTCTGTGGTCATATTTGGAAAAGAAAGAACTTCCGATTCGACAATCGCTGGCAAGAATAAAATTTTGCCGCCCTCTTTCCAGCGCAACAAAGTTTCTACAACAGCTTTATCGCCGGCAAGATAAGCGATGACTATATTTGAATCCAGGGTCATTTTTTAGAGTTGCGGCCCCATTCCAATCGAACTTTAGAGATATGACGCAAAAGCTGTTTTTTTTTGTTCTTTAAAAGGCCCGCCGCCAAAAGCCAGCTTTTTGGAACCGAGTATTTTAAACCATATATCTGTTCGGGTGTGATGGTTTTGGTTTGTTGTACTGTTGGCATATATTTATATATAGCATATTTACTTCCATAAGTAAATAAAGTAAAACGTAACTGCTCACAACTCTGAGCGGCGGCCGAGGTCGTTCCTCAGCTTTGGGAGGTGCGACCTCAAGGAATTTGGCCGTCTTTTGAACAACGGCAGCCAACTTCTCCGAGGTCCGACAGTGGCGAAGCCAAGATCGGACCTCAGGCTGCCTTGTGGTTGAGCGGTCACTCGGTTTCGTGAGTAGATACAGTAAAACAGCCCGCGCGTCCGAACCCCGCAACAAGCCCCGTAGAGAGCGAAGCGCTCATTTACGGGGCAAGCTGTGCCCTCGCAAAGCAAGGGCGGGGTATTCGGCGTGCGGTCTGTTTTATTGGTGTGTAATACCCCGCGACTTTGTCGCGGGGATGCACGAAAATCAGCATCGGCGGCGGCCGATACCTCTTCCAAAAAAACACCCATGGTACCGCGTGCCGAATACCCCGTCGGCTTGCCGCGGGGTAAGGACACGCGGTGTGTTTTATTATCCTGCTGCTTTCTGGCGAAGATACTTGTGTACAATTGAAGTAAAAAAGGTCTGATATGGGATGCCTTCTTCCATGGCCATTGCTTTGAGCTTCAGAAGATCACCTTCGGACAGTCGAACATTGATGCTTCTCGTTTTCTTCAGGGCGTTCTCTGCGTAGCTATGAAATGCAGACTTTTCATTTGCGAAATTCTTGATGCGTCGAAAGTTCCCCTTTTCAATGGTGGCGACAATCTCGGTCTCTGTCTTGTCAAGTTCAAAATATTTCATATCTTTTTATTCTGCTTAGTAATAATATAAGCTTTTGTTGCCTTTCTGCTGGGTATAATCGTTTTTAAAAATATCTCTTCTTCGTTTTCTATAAATGGCACGAGGTACGCATAGTGATGAATATTCACAACAAGAATCTTCTGGTGAGCAAATTTTTGTTTATTTTTATGTTCGAGGATATCCAAAATATTTCCCTCATGGACGGCAACGATGACTTCTTCAAAGGATATCTCTCGCTCTTGCCGCAACAGATCATTCTTTTTGCTATCCCACGATATTCCTTTCATATGTGAATCATATACAAAACGTATACAATGTCAACTCTCTCATTGGTAACCTCACACCACCAAGACGGCCTAAGGGAGGAAGTGGATAATGGGGACACTGTCCCCATTATTCCGCTTTCCTATTTCCAATGCCATAGACGCAACCATTTGTCTCTTTCGGCGGTTTTCTTTATAGTATAGGCATAGTCATCATAAATCCATCGTGAAAGGAGTCATTCTCGCGGGAGGGGGCGGCACGCGCCTCCATCCGCTCACAAAGATCACGAATAAGCATCTGCTACCGCTCTATAACAGACCGGTCATCTTTCACGCCGTCGAAAAACTGGTGGAAGCAGGAATCGACAAAATCATGATCGTCGCCTCCCCCGGCTATCTTGATGACTTTGTGAGCGTCCTCGGCTCCGGAAAGGAACTCACATCAAAACGAACGGGAAAGCAGGTACAAATCGTATATGGAATTCAGAATGAGCCGCGTGGTATCGCAGAAGGCCTTTGGATCGCCAAAGATTTCATTGGGGGTGACAGTGTCATTCTCCACCTCGGCGACAACATCATTGAAGATGATATTGCGGAACATGTTGCAAACTTTAAAAGTGGCGCAAAGATCTTTCTAAAATCTGTTCCTGATGCACACCGCTTTGGGGTTGCAACACTTGATGGACAAAATCGCGTTATTGAAATCATTGAAAAACCAAAAGAACCAAAAACCGATCTAGCTGTTGTCGGGCTTTATATCTATGACAATAGCGTCTTCGAAAAAATGGACGGCATGCCTCTTTCAGGGCGTGGAGAGTACGAAATCACGTGGGTGAACAACAAGTATGTTGAGCATGGGACGCTTGAGGCTGGACGTATTAACGGTGCGTGGTTTGACGTGGGAACATTTGACAGTCTTCTCGCGGCCTCGCTTTATATGAAAAAGAAGTACGATTCTCAACAAGTGGGGCAATAAGCCATGGAGCATACCTACCAAAAAACCATCCTCGTCACCGGCGGGGCAGGATTCATCGGGAGCAACTACTTGAACTGGGCGGTTGCCAAATACCCGCAATACTTCTTCATTAACCTTGATGCGCTCACTTATGCGGCTGATCTCAAAAACATCGCGGTGGCGGATGCGCCAAACTATGTCTTCGTAAAAGCAGACATCCGCAACACGAAAGCGCTTCTAGATATCTGGAAAAAACATTCCCCCACCGATGTTGTTCATTTCGCGGCGGAAAGCCACGTGGACAATTCAATCGCGTGGCCTCGCATCTTCGTGGAAACGAATGTACTCGGCACGCAGAATCTCCTTGAGCTTGCACGCTCGAATGGTGTAAAACGTTTCCATCACATCTCAACCGACGAAGTGTACGGCTCGCTTGACTTTGATGCACCGCCAACCGACGAGAATGCGCCACTTCTTCCCAACAGTCCATATAGCGCGTCCAAGGCCGCCGCAGAACATTTAGTGCGTTCTTATAACAAAACCTTTGGACTTGATACGGTGGTCACGCGTTCATCGAATAACTACGGACCGCACCAACATCCGGAAAAACTCATTCCGCTCTTTATCAGTAATCTACTTTCCGGAAAGAAAGTCCCGCTCTATGGCACGGGCAAGAACATCCGCGATTGGATCTTTGTTGACGACCATGTCTTGGGCATTGATGCGGCCTTTCATAAGGGGAAAGGCGGCGAGATATACAACCTTGGGGGCGGAAATGAGCTGGAGAATATCGACATCACCAAGAAACTCCTCACATTGACCGGACGAGATGAAAGTGCGATCGAATATGTTACCGACCGGCTTGGCCATGATCTGCGCTACGCACTTGATTGCAGAAAAGCAAAGCGTGAACTCGATTGGACACCGCATAAATCTCTTGAAGAAGGACTAAGAGAAACGGTTGCCTTCTATCGGGGTCATACTTGATGGTTGGGCTAAATTTCGAGCTTTTTTATTTCAGCAGAAAAAAAGGCTATGATTTCCGTCATGCGCACCCCTTTTCCAAGAAAAACGATCGGTGTTTCTTCAAGGTCATCAAAATATGCGAGCTGTTCAAGAAATAACCGTGCATTAAATGCACTTCCGTATTTTTTCTCCGCATGAGCGATAAGTTCAACAAGTGTTGCGTGTCCTCCGTGGAGTACGGCGTAGACATCAACATAATTCTTAAACATTCCTCGGCGCCCGATGGTATACGCTTTCGTTGCTCCGATTTCTGAAACAGCGAGCGCGGCAACCTTGTCAATATCAGTTTTCGGAAGAATGACGGGAAACGGGTAGGAGAGAAAAGTTATCTTCACTTCGTCAGCAAGGATCGTCAACTCGTTCGCGTTGTTCACGAGTACGCGACGCTCGTAGTCATCGAAAATTTTTTCAACACTCGGGAGAAGCGTGCGTTTGATTTTTTCATCATGAAAAAAATCGAAATCAACGGACACGCGATGGCCGATCTGTAGTGAGAGTGCTGTTCCTCCTGCGAGGTAAAAATCGGAAAAATATGAAAGGCGTGGAAAGATCTCTCTGCCTTTATCCGTCAACGCCTCAAGGTGAACCATGTCATTATTGTATATCAAAGATAAGCGACGCAAGAGTAAGGGCACCGGGGCGTATCGCTGTTTTCGGGGTTTGGGATAATGTGTCCCTGACCATCTTCTTGCCATACGTACGCGCCAGCCACTGCCACTGCGCCCATGTCCCGTAGTTGATGGTCTGTTCAGTGATTACGCGACGGTCTTTCTCAATATCAAGATCATCTGTCCGATACGACCAGAAAAGCGGCGCCAATTCTTTTGGGATCTTTCGGGAAGGTGTTGCTTTGAGGTGTTTACTCATGGCCATGACACCATTATACCATAACTTTTGATAAAGTCCCACGCGCCCTCAAATTTATAGTATCGACTGGGTCACGACCTACACTACGCGCTCGATTGCAGGAAGACAGAGCGTGAGCTTAGTGGCCGTTCACAAATAATACCATCCCTAATTAACCTCTTCCAAATCTTTCAGTTTTCGAGGTGAATCCTTGGCTTTAAAAGGTCTCTCCTCGGAAATTGATTGAGAAGAGGTTTGTTGGGGATTGTATAACTTCTTCAGTATTTGTGCTTACGGCCCCTTGTGTAACGGCCATATTTTATTGAGTTGCCGTACTTTCTAAGTATTTCTTGCTCTTGCGAATAAGTTCCGGTAAATCTTCTTGCACCGTCACCCACACTTGTCCAAGGTCCAAATTGAAATATTCATGCACGGCCATATTGCGAAACCCCATGATCATGCGCCACGGCAGGTCGATGCTGTCCGTGATCTCGTGTGGTAATTTACGCGCTTCCTCTCCGATCACAATCAATTTCATGACCACCGCGCTCTGGATCATGTTGTTTTGCAAAAAATCGGGAAGTGTCACGCCTGCACAAAATGAAAGTGCTTCGCCAGCCTTATCGATGATGTTTCGAAGATAAAGTGTGTTATCCTTTTTCATACACGGTGACAAGATCCTCTTTGATATACGGCTCAAGATATTTGTTCACCGCATTCTTTGAGACCAGATCAACATCTCGCCCAACCGCACTTTGAAGTCGTCCTTGCAGTTCCATGAACCGATAAATACCCATGGGTTTCTCGATAGAGACCATGATATCAATGTCACTATCGGGGAGATCTTCCCCGCGTGCAACCGAGCCGAAAATGCCGGCGTAGCCGACTCCGTATTCTTCTAAAACAGGTTTTATTTTCAGTGTAATTTCTGCGATAGACATTGGGTAATTGTAGCAGAAAAAGACAGAGTCGGCAATAAATGAAAACTGGCCTTTAGAGTCTATCTAGTCCCTAGTACTCTAGTGTCTAATTGGTCGACGAGTCTATTTAACTGACTGAGAATCAGAGGCCGGTGACAAAGGAAAATGCGGTTGGTGGTGAAACTGGGGTGAACGTGGCGTTGTGGTACGCGTCTGTAAAGGTGCGGGGAACAGAGGGGGGCTTTGCGGTATTCCACTTAAATTCATACGCCAAAATCCGCCCTTCCCGCTCTTCAACATAGTCAATCTCTAGCTGTGTAAATGTCCTCCAGAAATATCGTGCAATAGGCGCCCGCCCGTTGTGGGCAATGTGTTTCGTGCGCTCAACGATCATGCAACTCTCAAAAAGCCCGCCAACATCGTTGCGTAGCAATGGATCAATGGGCGCAAATGCGTCAATAAGCGCATTGCGAATGCCCAGATCGACAAAATATATTTTTTTGGAACGCGTTACCTCATTACGCAAATTTTTTGCAAACGGGGGAAGACGAACAATAACGAAGTTTTTTTCAAGAAGATCGACGTATCGCTCAACTGTTTGCTGACTTGTTTTGAGCTGTGCTGCCAACTCTCGATAGGATACCTCATTACCCATTTGAAACGCCAATAACTTCAGCAACTGGATGATCAACTCCGGCTTCTTTATGCCTCCAACAGCAAGGACGTTTTTATATAAATACTGTGAGACGAGTGTTTTGAGCCGCAATATTTTTTCCTCTTCACTTAAGCCGGTAAGCCCGGGGTAACCACCAAACCGCATGAGCTCCGCGATCTTCTCTTCTGCATCAAATGCATTACTTGCAAGTTCATTTAGGGAAAGCGGGTAAAGAGTGAATTCTAGTGATCGTCCGGTCAGCGGCTCGGACACTGCGTTGGCAAGATCAAACGACGAAGAGCCGGTGGCAATACACTGTACTTCAGGATGATGGTCGTAGAGCGTTTTTAACACCGAGCCAATGTTGGGAATGACTTGCGCTTCGTCGAAAACAACCATATTGAATCCTTGGACAAGCGAGAACAATTCGCTCCCCTTTCGATTGGTGAGTAACTCCCTGTTTTCCAACAACTCACAATCAATAAAGCGCACTTTTGTACCAAATTCTGAAACGACATGTTTAACGAGGGTGGTTTTTCCCGATTGCCTCGGACCATACAAAATAATGACTTTTCCCCCAAAAAGTCGATTTTTGAGGACTTTTTCAAGATTTCTTTCTATATACATGCAACCATGTTAACAGATTCAGGCAAATATGTAAAGTTCGTGCGTACATATTCGTGCGTACATATCCCAGAAAGTGGTGTTTCGCGGACCAATCGGCGCGACTTCCGCTACGCACTCGATTGCAGAAAAGCAAAACGTGAATTTAATTGTGCTCCGCTCAAATCTCTTGAGGAAGGACTCACAGAAACGGTTGCATACTATGGTACCCACCTGAGACGCTAGAATTAAAAAAACAAGTGTCGCCTACTCCATGTCACCGTTTTTTGCGGTCTTTGATGCTTGTACGAAAAGATGCGCGGTGGTGTAAAATCTCACCACATCCTGAATTTTCATAAATCCCTCAAAGCGAACAACGTCGAGAATATCGAGTTCTTTCGTAAGTGCTTTGAGTTCATTTTCCAGCATTCCCCCGCCGATAATATGGAGCATGAACGGTCGCGGAGCTTTTTTTTTCAATATTGCCGTCGCGCGAAGGAGATCGTCAAACCCCTTTTTTTCCACAAAGCGCCCGACAGAAATGATACGCATCGTTTCGCCGTTCACAATCTTACGTTCGCGGTATGGGAAGCCGAGAACATCGACGGAAACGGGGAGTACTTCGACTTTATCTTTTGGAAAACCCATCGCGACCATGCGCTCTTTCATATTGTTTGACATAGTAAAAAAATATGCAGATTCCTTTATCAATCTTGCATAATACCGTGGCCCTTTTTGTTTTACGATCTGGCTTACATCAAAACCATACAATGTCGTGACAAAAGGCTGCGCGAGTAAGAGCACATCGCGGACCATGAGGTAGCGCACCCCCATCGGACCAAAGTGGCAATGCACAATGTCTGCGTCAAGGCCAATGAACGGCTCTGTCCAAAAAAGATTTTTGAGTGAATAAGTGTTGGCACCATATTTTGCAACATTGAATACCCGAGGAAGGGCAGATGGCCTCAACCGTAGTACGTGGAGAAATTTTGGTATCGCATGCACAAAACGTAAAAACCAATTGTTGGGCATCTCGAGCACCGTGGTGCGTTTCGCCATTTCATATGAGTGATACCGGTCAGAAACATTCGCGATGTCACCTCTGCGAAACGTGAAAATATGCACATCAAGTCCTCGGTCGATGAGATCGGCAACTTGATTGATAATAAACGTCTCGGAGACAACGGGGAAACGGCCGACAATGAACGCGACCTTTTTTGCTCCGGGAGCCAGTCGTTTGTAGTGTTCGAGTTGATGTCCGATAAGTGCTTCGCGATCGTAATTGGCAAGCGCATGTGCACGTGCTGCTTTTGACATATCACCCCAACGCTCAGGATGCTCCATGTATTCGAGCATTTTTGACGCAAGATCCTCGGGGTCGGCTTCATTGGCAAGATATCCATTCACTTCATCTTTCACCTGGTCAGGAAAACCACTGTGGCGTGTCGCCACAACTGGGAGTCCAGTCGCCAATGCTTCGGAGATGGTGGTGTTCATGCATATAGAGTTTACCATCGCGAGATTTCGAACTGATATTGACAAAGTATATATATATGATACCATGGACACAGTCCCGTCTTCAGCAATCCCTTTCGGAAAAAAGAGGTGCTTGTGGAAACACCAAAAACGCTTCTTATCAACATATTGCTTGCCGAAATGCCACTCAATGAACTCAACGAGATGTTCCTTGCTCTTGCCAAGCGCTTGTATGCTTATCGCAAAGCAAATAACGGTTTCGTACCGAAAGAAATCTTCGAAGCATGTGTTGGTATGAGCGGAATGTCGGTTTCAGTGCAAATCGTGAATGAGGTAGTTGATGCAAAGGGCATGCACATCGGCTATGCCATGAAGCAACGCGACTCGAGCGAACTCGGAGATGCATGGGCGTGCCTCTACCACAGCACCTGCACCACCGCGCGTCTGCAAGATACGCCGGCAACCATGCTTGGGCGTGATACCAAAGAAACATTCGGGGTCACAAAACCAGAGGAAAGGCTCGAGTATCTCGGCGTCACAATCCATGATGAACCTGAACGCTGGTCATCATGTCTGACCGTTATGCACCGGCGCATGGTTGCTACGGAAGAAGTCTCGCAATTCACTGGCACGTGGAAAATTTTCTCTGATAACGACATTCGTTATCACAACAAGGAGATCATCGACCACAACTGGTATCTTCTCGAGTGGGTACTCGACCCAGATCGTCCACTGTTCGCAGATGTCCGTGGTGGCTGGTGGCATGGAAAAGACCGTGGGGAACCGCGTCCCGAGTAAAACTGAACGAAGGAACCGCAGAGTAGGGCAATCGCCCTACTTTTTTTATTGGAAGCGTCCAGAATACCCCGCAGCTCTACTGTGTGGATGAATGGACGCACGTTATCACAGAGCGGGCGTCCCACCACTAGCGGGGTTCCAAAAAAACTTGCCCGTGGTTCCGCCCGCCAAATACACCGTCGACGAGCCCTCGGGATTGGACGGGCGGACAAGTTTATTTATCGATTCCGAAAAACTTTTTGATAGTAAGAATGACGTAATCTTGCTCTTTTGCTGTCAGCTCCGGATAAATTGGGAGTGAAAGAATTTCTCCGACAACTTTTTCCGTTATCGGCAGATATCCCTTTTTATGGCCAAGAAACCGATATGCCTCCTGTAAGTGGATCGGGGTTGGATAGTGGATACCGGTCGCAATGCCTTTTGCGGCAAGATATTTTTTTAGCGCATAGCGTTTTTTAGTACGTATCACATAAAGATGCCAAGCATGTGTAGTCTTCGTATTTCCGGCTTGCGGCAGCACCAGAGGAAGTCCTCCGAGCCCTTTTGTATATCGTGCGGCAATTTGGATACGTTTTTTGTTCCACCCCCCAAGCTTCGATAGTCCCCAATTAAGTATCGCCGCCTGTAATTCCTCAAGTCGGCTGTTCACGCCCTCCACTTTATTCTTATAGCGCTCTGTCTCGCCGTACTGGCGAATCCATCGTACGTACTCGGCAATCTTGAGGTCATTCGTAGCAATAGCACCACCATCACCAAAAGTGCCAAGGTTTTTTGTGGGATAAAAACTGAAGGCATTGATATGTCCTATGGTGCCAACTTTTTTCCTGCCATAAATCGCCCCCGTCGCTTGTGCGGCATCTTCAAGAACGAATAACTTGTGCGCTTTCGCAACACGCATGATGGCATCCATGTCCGCCGGATAGCCGTAGAGATGAACGGGGAGGATCACTTTCGTTTTTTTGGTGATCTTCCGCTCAACCTGTCTGACATTCATGTTGAAGGTCTGCTCATCAATATCCACAAATACCGGCGTTGCGCCCGAAAGCCTGATGGCGGAAACAGTTGGCGTCGCCGTGTGCGCAACCGTAATCACTTCGTCCCCCACACCCACGCCAAGTGCGTGAAGAGCAAGATAGAGCGCATCAGTGCCCGAATGAACACCGACAACGTGTTTGACGCCAAGATATCTTGCAAAGGCGGTCTCGAACTTTGCAAGTTCCGGCCCCATGACAAACCACCCGCGATTAAGCACCCGAGAAATCGCTGCGTCAATCGCACGCTTGTTGTCGCGGTGGCGTCTTTTAAAATTGTTCGTTGGTACTTTCATGTGCTGGGCAACTTTAAGCGGAGTGTTGTTTAAGATATTCAAGGAATTGCTCGTGGTCGCGAATGTAGTCTGACTCGTCGTGATAACCGCTTGCAACTACAAGAATGACGCAATCTTTCGAAAATTCCCGCATACTATGCCAAAGATTGGGCCCAAGACGAATACCAAAACCTGATGCAGTGAGACGAATTTTTTGGTATGTCGTACCGTCATCAATGCGCAGCTGAAACGAACCATTGATACAGAAAATGACTTGGTCGAGCGTCTTATGCGCATGACCACCACGCACCGCGTAAAAATCAGGAATATCCTTAATAAAATAGACACGTTTGATTTCAAACGGGATACTCTTTGTGCCTTCCCCCATCATGAGCGTGCCGAGCGCATTATCTTCAACAGACGGCATTTGCACGATGCCGGAATATTTCACCCGAAGCGCAAATTTCTTTCCCACTGCAAACACTTCAAAGCCAAAGAGGCGGGATACGGCGCGTCCGCCTATCAAATCAAAAAATTTTGTCACCCGGTTGATGGCGCGGCCGACCAGTTTAAAAATAGGATGGTGTATTTTCCAGCGAAAGACGCCGTACGCGAAATAAAATCCGTCGGTTGCAATAACTTTCATGTGGTAGCGCTGAAGTAGTGTACGCAACTCACCCGCGGAAAATGTTTTTTCGTGTCCGTATGAATACTTTTTTCCAAGAAGTGCTAATCCTTGCTTATAAAGTGCATGCGGAAGATTCCACGAATTTACCGAGGAGAGAATCAGTGTTCCGCCGGGCTTGAGTACGCGAATCATTTCTTTCACGGCGTTTTGATACTGCGGAATATGTTGGATCACTACATCACAAAAAACGACATCAAATGTTCCCTCCGCAAATGATAGGTGAAATACGTCCTCTTTCGCGACCGTAACATTCTTTGTGTTTAGATCCTTCACAAAACCCGAGATGAGTGCGACGGACTCGTCAAGAATATCAGTGATCGTTACGTGTGCATCAGGAAAATCTTGCGCAAACTTTAATCCATAACGCCCCGTACCAGCACCGACATCAAGCAACTGTTTTGTATCTTTCGGAATATATTTTTTGAATACCGGATACCCTTCGACAAATAGCCGCTGGGTGAATATCTCTTTTGTGGTAACGTCTTCTTTGTTCCACTCGGCTGACCATACGTCATTCACTTCATCTTGTGTTAGTTTTACCTTGTTGTTCATATTTTAAAGATATTTTTTCGGCCACACACGTGCACGTACCCATTGAAAATGTGTGAAAATTTGTCCTTTGCCCAGTGTGTCAGCACACCAAAGCACAAGAAAGTACACGAGCCCACCGAATCCAACATAACATAAAAGCGCGAAAATATTTTGTATGGGAACAAATGTCTTCGCGGCGCCGATCACAATAATCATTATAAGGCCGGAGAAAAGCGGCGCAGTGATCAGCTGGAAAATTCCGCCCATGTCGAGCAGTTTCTCGCGATAAAGAGCAACAATATAGACCAACGCTGAGACACATCCGCTCCCGAGCATCGCCCATGCCGCACCGACAGTCGAGAACTTGGTGAGGAGAAGCGGGAGGAGAATTGCCATCGAGAGGCACTGGAGAAAGAGGGCGATCGTGGCCACCTTGGGCTTGCCAATACCCATAAAGAAGGGCGATCCAATGGCCTCAAATGACCGGAGAAGTGCGTAGAATGCAAGCACTGACACAATTGGCGCCATCGGCAACCATCGTGCGCCATAGAGCATGTGAACAATGTCCGGAGCAAGCGCGTAGATGCCCAAGGACGCAGGAATGGTGAGCGCAAAAATAATCTGTGAAATGCGTGTAAACGCTTCCTTGTGACGGCCCGCCTCGAGTTTTGCAAACGCGGGAAAAAGCGCGTTTCCCAGTACGCGACCAAACTCCGCGGCGGGAAGAAGCGCCAAGGCAAATGCCGCCTGATAATATCCGAGGCCTTCAGGGCCGATCAACTTCCCGACGCTGAAATTATCTCCCTGCGTAACGAAGTAACCGACGATTGCGCCGAGCGATACCCATTTGCCGTAACGCAAGAGGTGCCGAAAATGTGCAAGTTTCGGCGCAAACTTCGGGCGATAGGGATGAAATGCGTAGGAAAGTAATACGTTGCCAATGCGATATGCAACTGCGCCAATGACGAGCGCCCACACACTACGCAAAACAAAACCTGCAATGATCACGGTGACGACTTCAAAGAGCACCATAGACATGTTGAAAAAAAATTGCCGATTGAACTGCATGTTCTTTTGAAAGAACATGACGCCAACATTTTCAAATCCGGCGATCACAAGAGAAAGCGCGAGCACACGGGTAAGCGGCACAATTTCCGGATGAGCGAAAAAATTGCCGAGAAGCGGCGCCACAAAAAAAACGAGGGCGCCGATAAATGTATTACGCATGATCTGTCCCGACCATACCGTATCGAGATACTGATGGGGGTCCCCGCGCTCATGAATAAGTGCGGCATAGAATCCCGGCTGAAGAAAAAGATCCATGACTCCGAGCGAAAGTGCGGCGAGACCGAAGAGGCCGAAATCTTCGGGAAAGAGGAGGTGTGCGAGCACGATCGTGCGCACAAACTGCACCGCTTTTATCGCAAGACGCCCAACGACTAACACAAAAGAGCCGCGCACCAGTTGCTCGCCCGCCATGGGAGAGTCCTGCCACATGAGGCGAAACGTTCGGATGAGTTTATGCACCACAAACATGGTAACATGTCTTGCCTTCATAAAGTCACCCAATGAGCATCAAAGTTCAAGGTCATACCCCTCGCAAATCTTCGGGGTCCTCAATTTTACAGCCCCGCAATGCGGGGGTAAAATTGGGAAATTTCAAAAAATATGCTATAATAACGCCATGAATGCAAAGAAAAAGAATGGCAAAAGCAACAAAAAGAAGATTGCGCCAATCAAATTTCGCCGGTCGCTTTTTTGGGACGTTGATCCCAAAACGATCGACCCCAAGAAGCACGCGGCATATCTTGTTGAACGCGTTGTTGAGCTTGGCAACGACCGCGAGGCGCGCTGGCTTTATCACCACTACCCACGCCCACTGTTGCGTAGCGTTATAAAACATTCCCGCGTATTGCACCCCTCAAGCCGCGTACTATGGAACGAACTGCTCAAGAAATAGACTGGCACCTTGCGGCGCTTCCTCGCGCAACACAACGCGCACTCCGCGTGCTTGCGGGGGCAAAGTGGCTTTCCCGATCTTCTTGGTATCTCGCATGCGGCACCGCGCTTGCACTTCAGGCGGGGCATCGCAAGTCGCTTGACTTGGATTTCTTTACACAGGAAAAGGACTTCGTGCTCAATGACCTCATAAAAAGAGTTTCAAAAGAAAACTGGGCGACCGACATCGCAAGAGAGGGTACAGTTTATGGCCGGCTTGAGGGAGCAAAAGTAAGTTTTATTGCGTATCCTTTTTTTGTTCCTCAAGACAAGCCGCTGTGGTATGAGAATGTGCGCGTACTCACTATCCGCGATATCGCGGTCATGAAAATTGTTGCAATAAGCCAGCGCGGGAGAAAGCGCGATTTCATTGACCTATATTGGTACGCAACGCATGAGGAACCGCTCCTCGATGTCATAAGACGGCTACCCAAACAATATCCGACGGTTGCACACAACTATCATCATATCCTCAAAAGTCTCGTGTATTTCGACGACGCGGAGAATGACCCCTGGCCGGAAATTTATTTCAAGACCGACTGGAAAACGGTCAAGCAATATTTCCGCCGCGAGATACCGAGGATTACGAAAGAACTCTTACGGCTTTAGGCCCCGCATAAATAAACTTGTCAGCCCCCGCTAGCGGGGGCGGACAAGTTTATTTCACGGCGTAGTTCCTTGCCGCAAAATCATATTGTTCGATAAATATCTTTTTGAAGGAGACGATCGAATTCAACTCATAAAAAACGAGTGTCGCCTCTCTATATGCGTTCTCGTCAACGCTACGATAGGAGAGTGGCGCGCAACTGTATGCCATAAGGAGCGCATTCGCCATAAGCCGCGAGGTGCGCTTGTTGCCGTCCTCAAAGGGCTGAATGTAACTTATCCCCAGCAACGACACAAGCGCTTTGGCATACGGTGTCTCCATGAGCGATACAACCCGCGAGAGGTCGCTGATCGCATCGGTGATCTGGTGAATATTGTCGAGTGGGCGATAGGTTGAGCCCAGTACTCCCACGGGCGTTTTTCTTAAACCCAAACCGACATTCATGTCTTTGACCAATAGCGCGTGTAACTGCTCCAGATTCGCTCGCGTTAACGACTTAAACGCCTCCGCATGTTCATGAATGAAAGTAAATGCATCTTTATGATTCAGGATCATTCGCGCCTCATTTTTGCTGTGTCCGTGTGCTTCCTTGTGTTCGAGGATCAATTTTTCCGTGTCCAAGAGCGTGTAAGTATTACCTTCGATCTTCGAAGATTTCCACGAAAGTTCTATCACCAATCGCTCCAATTCCTTTTTTTGAACAATCTCCGAAAGGTCCGTTGTGCGTTTTTTGTATTCATTGGTCGCCTCGTCAAGCGTCAATCTCTCGCTTGCTAAAAAAATGTCGGTGGGAAATTTCGGAAAGAGGCTGAAGTTAAAGCATGATGACCCATAGCGCTTGTCCGGCTCAACGGCGCAGTATGCTTCTGCGTCAACGTCCGCATATATTCGACCGGACACACTGATCTCGTAAGATGTCGCTCTCCCGACTCCTTTGACGAAAAGCAGGTTGAGTTGAGAAAGATCGGCTAAGGCACGCTTGACGGTAACGAGGGAAACTCCTTCTTCCGCTTTTCGCAATTCTGCATAAACCGCAGAGGATGACCAACTCTCCCCGCGAAAGAGTAGCCCTAGTATGCGTTGTTGTCTCGGTGTTAATTTCTTCATACATTAGTCCAGTTTATCGTATCATTTTGGCACGTTTATCGTATCATTTTGATACGATAAACACAAGTGTGTTGCCCCGAGAACGCTACAGATAAACTTGTCCACCCCCGCTAGCGGGGGTGGAACCATGGGCTTGCCTGCGGCAGGCAGGCGGCTTCGCCTATCTCACAAGGTGGCCGTTTTTAGTCGCGCAGAAGATAAAGGTTTACGCGCTCCATGCCATATTCGAATTCTTTGATGAGCGTGAATTCTTGCGTGGCGGATTTTTCCTTTGCATCAACAAATCGCTGTACCACGTCTCCCAACTCCCGTGTGTCGAGAGCGAGGTAGCCGGTGTGCTTTTCCTTCATTATTTTCAGTATTTGTTCCGGAGTCTCCCTGCCGGTAATCTCTACCCAATCCGCTCCGGCATAAAAGGCGATCTCCGGCTTGCGCGAGGCAATTGATTGTTGCTCCGGACGCTCCACCGTATCCTTAAAATATTGCCCAAGCAGTTGATACTCAACCGGCTTTGTGGTATCAGCGGGTCTAAAGAAGAAATTTTGGAAAATTGGGAAGGCAAAGTATGCCGCGCTGACCGCAACAATTCCGATGGCGACGAGCCGATGCCCCCAAGAGACAAGCGGTATGGACTCTGCAAGGGTGGAAATAAATTCATAGCATCCGATACCGATAAAAGCAACGAAGATAAACACATAGGGCTCAAGGTAGCCAAAATCTCCATCGGAGCCCACCGCTAAAGCAAAGAGCATAAAAGTGGGGACGGCGAGTACCCCGAGCAAATTCCAGCGTTTCTCCTTGATCGTTTTCCACAGGCCAATCCCAAAAAAAGAGAAGCCGATGATCCCGAATATCCGCAGGAGGAACCACTCGATATCGAAGAGATTGGAAAAATAAACCTTGAGGAATTTAGGGGCAAAAATGTGTCCCAAATAAGATGTGACCGAATTATTAGCGGTCGGAGAAATGAGGAGCTGTGCTCCCTCTCCTGTTGTTGATAATCCCTGAACAACCAGCATTTCCTGCTGTAGTCGGCCGGCAAATGTCCACTGTCCGGTATGAGCGTGGAGATACACGATGTAGGGGGTCGCGCAAAGTACAAAACCGAGTACAGCCGCAAAAATAATGGCGATATTCCTTTTGAGCGTCACGGCCTTCCGGTTGATGGAGAAGAGGAAAGCTGTCAACGGAAAAATAAGTAGGATATATTCCGGCCGCGTGAGATAGAGGGCTCCCGCAATAAGTCCAAGCAGAAAAGAAAATGCAAAAACTTTTTGCCGCTGTTTATCGAGTTCAACATACTTTGTCAAAAGAAAAAACAACACGACCGACAAAAACGCCGCCAAAGGTTGTGCTATCGGCCGCATATTCCTCCATATCACCGTCGCGTTCACTGCAAGGAAAAGTGTGGCAATCGCGGCAACGTAGCGTTCAACAAAGAAACGCATCCCGTAGTAGAAGAACGGGAGCGTAAGGAGGCCGAGCACGATCATGCTCACATGCGCCGCGAGGTCAATATTCCCGATCAACCAGTAAAACGGGACTATCGCAAAAGAAAACCCCGGAGAGTAGAATGTGTGCGGTTGATGAAAAACGGTAAGCCCGCTTCCTTCCGCCAAACTCTTCGCCATGAGCGCGTACGAAACACCGTCGGTGCCGATATAGGCGAATTTGGGGTACAAAAGCAACGTAAGCAGCACGTTGAGCAGTGCGCAGCCAAAAAGAATCAGCGCGTCTTTTGCTCTCTCTCCACTCCAAAATGGTCCAAGCATATCTGATGATAATGACACAAATAGAGATTATTTTCCAACAGAGGGAGGCATACAAGGTAAAAAAGTATAAGGTAAAACTTTGAAGAGTCAATTCCTAAGGTTCGACCTTGTACTTTTTTACCTTGTGATTTGCGTGACGTCGTAGATTGCGTAGTAAGGATCGCTATACCACGGTGTTTCTCCACGCAAAAGCTCCGGAGTGGGGAGGCGCCGATCAATTACCAACTGACTCACGTTGAACCTGAGCAAATACTTAACGACATTCGGTCTCACAATGTTCTGGTAATAAACAAACAATGCGGGGTGATCGATCTCTTCGTCGCCAGAGTAAGGCCATGCAACAACAAGTGTACTGCACGAGGGTGAACGAGACACCATCGCGCACAATTTACGTACCAACTCGTTGCGTCCCGCTATGAGACTATTCGGAACTTCTTCCACGTGGCTGTATGCTTCCGCCACCTCCTCTCGCGTAAGCGGTTGCCCCAGTTTCGACGTAAATAAGCGATCTGCGATCTCAACGATGTCTGGCGCACCGTATATCCCGCCGTCAGTGTAACTAAACAAAACATACTGCCCGGTATAAAGCGGAATATACGCGTTCAAGGGTTCCGGCGCGGCAATGACCTGTGTGCCGCTCAATGATCGTAGCGCTTGAAGAGCCGGCATAATGTACTGGGGGTTGCCTGCCGGTCTTAGTACATATTGCGGACCCGCGCTGTCGGAACGATAGAAAGAGGGGTTCAAGTAGGGATGCGGAAATTGCGGAGGGATGGTACTCCAGATCTCTCTTGCCACAACCAAAAGAAAAAGGAGGAGGAGCGCTTTTTGTGCGTAAAAACCCTTCTCGAATAACGCACGGACCGACCTCCCTATGAACAACACGAGACCGAGGAGTAAGAGGGGGAGGACAAAGAAATTGATATGGCCGACAGTATGAATATCGATACCCGTAATAACCATTTGCATCATCACGCCAAACGCGCCCAAGGAAAGCATGGAAATTGTGAAGACTGCGTCTTCTAACGACGGTTCCGCGGCTTCCTCTTTGCCCACGTCGGCTTTTTTTCTCGCTACGCGTACTTCTCGGAGCCACAGTGGGAATGACCACAGAACAAGGAGAAGGAGAACCAGCCAACTGGCGTACCCCGGATCGAAAATATCGAATCCGGTAATAATGCTCTCCAGTGTCACGCCAAACGCGACCAAGGAAAGAACGGAAATTGTGAAAACCCTATCTTTCAACGACGGTTCCGCGGCTTCCTCTTTGCCCGCGTCGGCTTTTTTTCTCTCTACGCGTGCTTCTCGGAGCCATAAGGCGAGAGACCATGCGACGAGGAGAAGAAGCCACCGACCGAAAAAATATATCTGGGGCGGCGGAACATGCGACCGTACTCCATCCATCAGATTCATCGCTTCACCAAACCCCGGGAAGTTCATGATGCCCACTAGATAAAAGAGGTTGGGAGTCGCAATGGCAATCATTACTCCGATTGAAAGAGCGAATGAGCGCATCAATTGCCTGCGGCGCAATAGAAACGCAAGAGCAACACCGACTGCAAGTGACACGGCGACACTCTGAAAAAGAAAAGTGTATAAATACGGCGTCAGACCCGCACAGAGACCAAGGAGAAGCGCGTCATGCTTCCCCGTTGTTTTCACCCTATCCTTGCGCCATGCCTCCAAAAGCAAGATGAAAAATACCAGAAAATAAGGAAACATTATCTGCGTGTGTCCTACTCGGAGCATGTACCTAAACATGCTGGTGGCAATGATGAACCACGCGAGGATGATCATGCTTCGAGAAAAACCGAGCCGGAGCAAGAGGATGCCGAGTAGCAGCGCGAAAATGGCATTCCACAGGAAAGTATCGAGTGCAGCCGCCCAAAACGGAGGAAGAAAAGCGTAAGGAATGCCTTCGATGCTGTCAACCAACGTCAAAGAGGGTGAGGGGTTCTTGTATGGTGTCAAATAGTGGGGGTTCCCCATGATATCCCCGTGTATCGCCCTGTACGCACGAGTCATATAAAACAAACTGTCGCCGGTAAGTTCAGGGGCTACTCCTTGCCAACTTGATCCGGCTATGACACGCGCGGCAATATGTGGAAATGCGCCATAGAGGCCGCCCAAGATGGCGAGGACAACAAGAAACTTCCAAGACTTTTTCATTTCTGCCATTGTTGTTGAAGAGCGTCGCGGTGAGACCCCGTTAATAAATAAGGATAAGGATTCTTGTCCACGTCATAGCTCGGTCGAAGAGCAAATGCGGACACCCGCTCTCTCCCTTGCTCGACGTAGTAAGTTCTCTAAAATATGAACGTGGCACAAGTGGCCGTAAGCACAAACAGCAAGGAAGTTATTTGTGAACGGCCGCTAAGCTCTTTAAAAAAGCGTGTAAATAAAAGGTGCCACTGCACTCCCCTCTGTTGCGACAAGCAATATGCCGAGAAGTACGAGTACGAGCACAATGGGAATCAGCCAGAACTTTTTTCTCTCCATAAGAAATTTAAGAAATGCGCAGAGGATGTTGAGTTTCTCCATATGTAGCAATACTAACACGAGAACATCTGCACTAAAAAGGGCGTTCCAGTGACTCCTTTTTAAATGTCGCAGCATGAATCCAATAACTTTCCCATTTATCCGCCGGAGTGTGACGGAAGAGGCGTTTCAGGAGTCCTATGGGTGTCATCACAACAAAGTAAAAAAGCACGAGGAGCATGTTCCCGACGACCATACCGAGAGTGATCGCAAGCCCCATCCATAGACGATACAAGGGCGTAAGAATACTCGGGCGAATAACTCCGATGAGCGCAAGTATTCCGCCAACTCCAACCAGCCACTCACCTTGCCCATGGTGACCACGATAGAAAGCAAAGAGTCCAAGTGCGACCAATACGCCTCCGACAAGAAAGGCAAATGATCGAATCTTTGATGCGCTTATTTCAATACGGGAAACTTCCTTTTTGAATTGTGCGATTATTGAAGAGAGTGTGGACATTAACTTTGAGATTATTTGATGATACCAAGTTTTACTAGCGCGTTCTTCGCAACTTCCGCATATGCGCCGTAACCCGATGGAAGTGGGTGCTCGTCCCAGCTCTCCGAATACATTTTCTTCCCTTTCTCAAGTTCTGCTTGGAAGGCGGGGAGTGCGTCAACGCAAACGATCTTATGCTCGTTACACACCGTCAAAATTTCCCCCTTCAGCTCGCCTTCGTCCTCTACGATCTTTGTGAACGCGTGATTTGATAAATTTGCCTCACGAACAAGCTCGTTATACGCCGACATCTTTGAGGGATAAATGACCACGACAAGTTGTGCTCCGCCACTACTCGCACGAGTGTTCATTTCAACAAGAAACTCCTTTGTGAGCCGAAGACCCTCAAGCACATTCGGATCATTGATATCAACGCCCGCCACACGGTGACCGGTCCAAAAAAGTGTACGTAATTCGAGCATGGCGTCATAAATTAAGCTTGCATCCGGATTCGTTGTTGACCAATCTTCTGTACCAACCGTGCGAGGTGATGCAAAACCCATTTCTTCTCGCCAGATGCGAGTGCGGTCGCCCAGCGTCTTATACAGAACACTCCGATCTCGAATCCATTGACGCACATCGCGGAGCGGGGTGTGGAGCTGTTTTGAATCCTCAGCCGTTTGAGGCACGCTATTCGCGAAATTCGGATTTCGTAACTTCGTCCACGCATCGTAGTGGTACACGAGATCATACGCATCAAAAATATCGTTCCCTGACCACAGCCCCACCACCACGGCTTTTGGGTGAAGGAGGAGCGCCTGATCGAGAAGCGCCGAATATTGTCCCGGGCCATACCCCCATACGCCCATGTTGTACACGCTTGTGCTCGCGACACGGCCCAATTTTGCCGGCCACGAGTTATCCACGCCATCAGGGCCGATTGAGCCATAGGTATGCGAATCGCCCAGAGTAACAATCTCGGCATGTTCAAGTGCAATGCGATTTTTAAACCCCCGCGCATCGTTCACTCCCCCGTCGCTCCCTGGGACAATGATGTGGTCTAAAACGGGATCTGGACGAAGTATGGGGTCGGTATCGGCCACGGTGACTGCTTGCGGTTCAATGTAGGGAAGTGCGATGCGCAACACAATTTCACTCAACACTATTGCAAAAAATAGTCCGACAAAAACAAGGATAGTGTTTATTAAAATATTTTTTATTCGCGGGAGCATAACAGCAAAATTAAAGATACAATTAATCCAATTCGTAAGTTGATTTCCAGTCCTCGCGATCGTCAAATTTGGGTTGAGCGGTTTTTTTAATAACATAGTTCCCAAGCACAAGCATGTCCATGTCGGTTCTCATAAAACAACGGTATGCATCCTCCGGGGTACACACAATCGGCTCGCCACGCACATTAAATGACGTATTCACAATTGTCGCACATCCCGTCGCTTGCTCAAATGCCTCAATAAGCGCGTGGTATCGCGGCGCAACCTCCTTCGCGACCGTCTGTACGCGCGCGGAGTAATCAACATGAGTTATCGCTGGAATATCCGAGCGCGTTACGTTGAGCTTTTGAATACCCCAGAGATGCTGTTCCTCTTTTGTCATCTCTCGCCGACGTGATTTCTTCACAAAGGCCGTGAGAAGCATGTACGGGGAGGCATGTCCGTCCAGTTCAAAATACTCATCCGCTTTCTCGGCCAATACCGCGGGCGCGAATGGACGAAAACTCTCGCGATACTTGATCTTGAGATTCATCTTGGATTGCATCTCCTTGTTTCGCGCATCGCCCAATATTGAACGCCCACCCAAAGCGCGCGGACCAAACTCCATTCTTCCCTGAAACCACCCCGCAATTGCGCCCTCCTTGAGAATGTTCGCAACTTCGCCAAAAAGCTTGTCGTCGGGGAAAAATGTAGAGGGAATATTTTTTGTTTCCAAGAACCCTTTAATTTCCTCATTGCGAAACTCCGGACCAAGATAGGCACCCCGCATCGCGTCACTGCCACCGGTTGCTGGTCGAGAATTACCGAGATATTCGTACCATGCACAAAGCGCCGCCCCAAGCGCGCCGCCAGCATCACCCGCGGCGGGCTGAATCCAAATTTCCTCAAATGGTCCCTCACGAAGTATGCGTCCGTTTGCAACGCAATTCAGTGCAACACCTCCGGCGAGACAGAGATATTGCATTCCCGTCTTCGCGTGGACATGCCTTGCGAGCGCAAGCATGACCTCTTCGGTAATGACCTGGAGCGACGCGGCAATATCCATTTCTTTTTGTGAAAGCGGAGACTCGGGTGAGCGCGGTGGGCCGCCAAAAAGGTCGTGAAACTTCTCGGTGGTCATCGTGAGCCCTGCAGGATAGTTGAAATGTGACATATCGAGACGAAACGATCCGTCTTTTTTGATATCTATCAACTTGCGCATGGCATCAACATATTTGGGCTCGCCATAGGGAGCAAGGCCCATGACTTTGTATTCTCCCGAATTCACCTTAAAACCGGTGTAATAAGTGAACGCCGAGTAGAAAAGTCCGAGCGAGTGCGGAAAATGGATCTCCTCGCCAAACGTCATTGTGTTTCCACTTCCCACTCCCCACGATGTCGTCGTCCACTCGCCGACACCGTCCACCGTAAGGATCGCCGCCTCGTCGAACGGAGATGCGAAGAAGGCGCTCGCCGCATGCGAGCGATGATGTTCCGTAAAAAGAATTTTCCCTTTATAGCCGAGTTCCTTCTTGATGACTTCCGGTATCCAGAGTTTCGCTTTCAACCACACCGACATAGCCCTCAAGAATGACGAGAGACCGCTGGGGGCGTAATCGAGATAGGTTTCAAGCAAACGCTCAAATTTCAAAAACGGCTTATCATAAAAGGTGACAATTTCTACATCATCGATAGTGACACCTCCTTCTTTCAAGCAATACTCCACGGCGTTTTTTGGAAAACACTCATCATGTTTTTTTCGTGTGAATCGTTCTTCCTGCATCGCAGCCACAATAACCCCGTCTTTGACGAGACATGCCGCGCTATCGTGATAAAACGCTGAAATGCCGAGGATATACATATTCGGTGTCCCCAATGTTAGTACACGAGGAAGAACAGCGCAACACTCCCTATGTTTTGCGGCCACCGCCTTCGGTGAGAAGCGCGTGGAAAAGATAACGAGGATTCCCGCTTAAACGGAAGGCCTTCCAGAAATATTCTTTCGCTTTTTTGGTCTGCCCGAAATCGCGACACCAGATCGCGAGCCAGAAGTATTGTTTCGCAAGCGCCTTTTTGTGCTTTGCGTAAATGTCGACGTGTTTCGCAAGCAAAAGCTCTCTACCGAGAATGCGTCGCGCCAGATCTCCGCCGATGTGATCATGGTGCGTCATGTTCATGCGCACAAGAGGGAGATCAATGCCTACGCCTTTATAAAACCGCGTTATGCGAATTAAGAGATCAACCTCCTGGTGTGACGGGAGCGATTCATCAAAAAACCCAACATCGTCAAACACCTTTCGGCGAATAAGCAGGGAAGAAGTAATAAAGCCCTTGAACCGCAAAAGTACGATCTCTGAAAAATCATAAATGCCATTTTGAATCTTATTTTGGGTACTGCCATGTTCGGTGACGTTCTCTACGCCCGTCGCAGAAAAGCCGACCTCCTCGCCTGCGTGAGACAAAGCCTCGACCTGCAGTGCGAGCTTCTCCGGTAGCCACTCATCGTCATCGTCAAGAAACGCAATGTACTCCCCGCGCGACTCTTTTATGCCGGTATTTCTGGTCACGGACCCGCCCCGATTCGCGGGCTCATGGGCAATGTAGCGAAAACGCACGTCGGCAAAACCATCCACAACATTCTTTGCGTGCGGCTTGTCGCCGTCGTCAACAACGATGACCTCAAAATCCCGATACGTCTGCGCAAGAACGGACAGGATCGCCCGTTTCAAAAGTTCCGGGCGGTTATGGGTGGGAATGACGATAGAAACTTTTGACATAAGAGGTTATCCTACGATAACGGAAGAAAACTAAAGATAGTGGTAGCGGTCGACAAGGAAATCCCACCAACCTTGATCTTAGAGGCCTGCGAGAAACATCTCCGCTTTTCGTATTTCAAGAAGTGGGCCATCCGAACGTTCCATGCGCAGATTTTTGACCACTTGCACGCCGGGAATGTTGTACTTTTCCGAAAAATATCGCAATGCCGGATTGATTGCCCCATCTCCTGTTTTTGTTTCAATGATCCGCTCGAGCTCATTTTTTTCGTTCACAACGGCAAAATCCACCTCCTTTCCTTCTTTTGTTTTGAGGAAAGCAAGGCGTCCTCGCGAGCCCGTCCTATCATCTCGTCGCAAGATGTGTGCGAACAGAGCAACGGCCACCATGTTTTCAAACTGCGCTCCCTGATTATCTTCCACAAGGGCGTGGTCGTAAAAATATATCTTTGGCTCTTTCAGTATGGATCGGGAAATTTTATGCGTGTACGGGCGAACACTAAATACCATGTAGAGTGCTTCAAAAATTGAAATGTAACGTCTCACCGTTATCGGTGATACGCCAACATCGCGTGCAAGCGCGCTTGCAGAAACGGGCGACCCCACACGATGGCGGAGTAATTGAAAAACCTGCCGCATCGCAAGCACGTTCTCAACACTTGTGAAATCAAGTACATCGTCGCGCAAGAGTGTGTCGCCATAAAGATTCCTCCACCTTAGCGCGTCTGGCACATGATCCCCGAGAAACGGTTCGGGAAACCCTCCTCGCTCTAATATACGCTCAAGGTCGCCGGCATATTCCGTTCCCTCCAGTTCAGCGAGCGTAAACGGCATGAGATGATGTGTAAAATAACGCCCCGCAAGCGAATCTCCCGTGCAACGGTGTGCATCAAGTCGTACACTACCCGTCACCAATATGTGCATATCATCCGGCTTTGTATCAAACACCCCCTTGAGATAATTTTTCCACCCGCGCATTTTGTGAATTTCGTCGAAAATGAGCAGTGGCGTATTGGGACGCCACGATTCATCATGAATGACCTCGCGATGTTTAGCGTCGTCGTAATTTAAGTACAGTGCTCCGGAATAATCACGGGCGATCTCTTTCGCGAGCCACGTCTTTCCCACCTGACGCGGCCCTACAATAAAGACCATTTTCTGTTTAAGGTCGCGCCACACCTGTCGAGTGATGATTCTTCGCATATGACTATAGTACACCTTACTATCATTTAGTCAAGACTAAATGATAGTGTGCTATATTGTGGCCATGTAACGCTATGGTCCTTCAATAATTCCTTTAAACGTTGGCACATATGTTTCTAAAGATTACCCTAAACAGCAATCTTTAGAAACTCGGTTTACCAATTCGCGCGAATTAGACAATAAGGACATTGTTGGTGTGGTGGGGTGGCCATTATTACGACACTAACAAAAAGAGTTACGAGGTGAGTCAAACAAATACGCACCTATGCTAGTTCTCGTCTCGCTGTCTCGAGTAGGCCTCGACGATATACTTCGGAAAAATTGTGGTCGCCGTCAATGGAGATGATCCGCACCTTCGGATCAATGCCGAAAAATTCATTGCTTGAAAATACGTCGTCTTGGTTTCCCGTGATAAAAACGAGTTCGGTGTGCTTTGCAAACTGATTGTAATGCGCGATAGGATCGGTATTACGCAAACTCTCCCAATACGATGCCGGTACCAGTGATATGGTTCCGTCTTTTCTTGGGACTCGCGATTCACCTTTCATGTCAACAACAGCTCCCGTCCTGTCGCGAAACGCATCAATAAATCGTTCAACTTCAAAACTCGGAGGTGGAGCAATGCAGAGTGTTTTTCGAATTATGGTCGGGCAAACCATGGCCGCAACCACAGCACCTTGAGAATGAGTGATAAAATCAATCGTCCGTTCCGCCGTATCAATCCCCGCAACAACTTTCCTCAACGTTTCAGCCTGTCCAAAAAGCGAGGGTACCCGAAGTGTCGTCGCGTCGATGATCTCATTGTAGTCAAACAGGATATGTTCCCGATCGGGAAACAGGGCGGCAATGTCGATGAACATGCCACGCGCATCTTTTCGCGTGCCGAAACCATGGGAGTAGAGTATCGCGCGTGAGTTTTTCATATGTCTTACTTTAACACAGAATGGCGTGGATCTTTACAAAAAATTTGACAAGCAAAAAAACTCGACGGAAGTGTGCGTCGAGTTACTTCTGTTAGTTTAGTTTCTTGGGGTCCACTGCTGCCTCTTCACACAATGGAACCGGAACGACCATGTGGCTCTTATATTGCACCCGCGCCTGCGTACGCACCTTGCGTACGCCAACTTCACACGCGGGAGTAAAAAAAATCTCCGTTGCGTCCCACAGATCAAACGAAGAGGTTATCTCGTTCAGGAGCAATTGTTCAAGGACACACCCTTTGTTGAGGAGAAGCATCAAGTTCTTATGCGCCGCTTCGTGCTCATCTCTTGGGAGCCGCGCGAAGGCATCTTGTTGCTTTTTGAACATGTTCTGATAACGGCGCGCAAGTCCGAACAGTTTTTGCTGATCGGCCGTGAGCGTGCCGCGCACAACATCGGTTGGATGGCGCTGTCAGGATGCTCCCCTTCCTGTGCTATATAAGTTTCAAGCTCTTCTTTGATTTCATCGATCCACTTGAGCATGGATGCCTCCTTGATAATTTTCTCTTTCTAGAATAACCCAATCATATAACTTCTTTGTGTCAAGCAACCGCATTACGTAATTTACAATACTCGCATTTCTCCTCCACACACCGCTTGTCCCAAAACGCGAACGAGAGGATTTCTTCCGTAACACGCTCCACTTCAGCCGCCAGCGCGTCGGCCTCCGCCTTCGTTACCGGAAATTGTTCTTTATGATACTTCCCTTTCTTGTCCGGCTCGATGAAATCTATCTCGCCGGTTTCCATCACGAATTTCGGTTCCCCCGAGCTTGTCGAAGGGTCATCGTAGCGGTCGAGCAATAATTTATAGAACACGAGCTGGCGCTTGTAATTGCCGTCGGAATCCTTGGTGTTGCCTTCGATGACATTTCGTGATTTTGGCTTCGCGGTCTTATAGTCAACGACATTCACCTTGTTTCCCCCGAGAAATTCCACTTTATCAAGCATGCCGCGCAAGATGATCCGATGGGTGTTGTTTTCAAGATCCGGAAGTACGAGGTCCGACCTTAAAGCAGTTTCCTCAAGGTCTGACCTCGTACTTCGCGTGGTGTTGGACATTGAAATCTCCAGCTCAACTCCTTTTATGGGAAATTCGCACTGAATGTTGGTGTTCCATTCTTTGTGATATTGCGCGTAATACCCCGGTAGGGCTTTCTCTCCTTTTGCGCGCATCTCCTCGTATTCTCTCGCGGCAATGGGTACGCGCTCCAAATAGAACTGGAAACGTTCCATGAGGAATTCCGCTCCGGGATCTTTGCCCTCTTCTTTCCACTTGCGAAAGAATTGCTCAAGCGCATGGTGGACAACCGTCCCATACAGGGCGAATTTGTCGGGATTCTCCGGAAGGCGAACGAGATTCCGGAAAAAGTACTTCCACGGACAATCCAAATAGTTATTGAGCGCCGAGACGGAAAACCCGCTCTCCAAAAACCGCTTACGCAAATATTCCCGCTCGGAAAGTTCGGGGCCGAAGTTCTTGGGAAGCGCGTGCCGCCTACCTGCATCTTCCAGAAAACCCTTTTCCCAGTCGCGCACGTCAAGCTCCTTTATGTGCGCCGGATCTATCTCACTAATGAATTGCGACGGGTGGAATTCCTTGCCTTCGTCGCCATGTAAAGGATATGTGATGAACGCGCTCTTCTTCGCGCGAGTAAGTGCAACGTAAAAGAGGCGTCGCTCGTCGTCATCAGAGCCTTTTTCTCCCGAAAGCGGCGAATCAATAAGCGGCGTGACAAATGACAAGCGCGCGCGGCGGCCTCCCCAATGGCCGTCGTACGCGCCGGTGATGAACACGTGCTCAAACTCAAGACCTTTGGACTTGTGGGCCGTCATGAGGCGTACGCCATGCTCCGGCATACGTCCACCGCCCTTCACGATCCCGTGCGTCTCAATGACCTCAAGATGTTTTAGGAAATCCGCAAGTTGGGCGCGGTGTTTGCTTTCAGTTAAACGCCGCGCAATAAATAGAAAGTGCTCGAGGCGGTCAACGCGGTCGAGTGAGCCTTTTTCTTTGAGCAGGTATTCGATAAATCCGGATTCAGCAATCACGATGTCGAGCGTTTCGAGCAAGCTCTTATTCTTCGCCACCCTCCCCCACTGATGAAGCTTCCCCGAAAGCGCGCGGATCGCGTCGGGGTCTTCAAGTCCTGCATCGCCGAGAGAAACGCCGTCGAGCATACCAGAAAGTGGAATGCGGTGTTCCGCGGCATAGGCAGACAGCCGGAATGCATCGAGGGTTTTCACGGCAAGAGCGGGGACAAAAAGTGCACGGCCAACCGCTTCGTTATCGGAAGGATCGGAAACCGCGCGAAGGAGCGCGGTGAGCGCGACGACATCTTCGTCGTCGAGAATGTGCTGTTCGGACACGAGCGTGAAGGGCGTCTCGGTCTTTCCAAGCGCGCGCAGAAAAGGCGCGGCATCGTTGTTGTTCCGATAAAAAACGGCGATCTCGTCGGGTGAGATTCCCTCTAGAACAAGCGTATTGACGCGCGCGGTAATATATGCCGCCTCGCTTTCGTTGTCAGAGCATCTCGCAAACAAGATATGTTCTCCTTCTCCCGACTGCGAGCGCAGTTGTTTGCGAAGCGCTTGGTCGCCCGCCGCATGACCGATCAGTGTGTGCGCGCTGTCTAAGATGCGCTGTGTGGAGCGATAGTTCTCCTCAAGGGAAATAAGAGTCACATCCGGAAATTTGCCGCGAAAATAGTTGAAATTTTCCAACGAAGCGCCCTGAAAACGAAAAATCGCCTGCTTTTCGTCGCCGACGATAAAGAGATTGGGGCTCGGGTGGAATGACGCAAGCAGTTCAAGAATACGATTCTGCGCATTGTTCGTATCCTGATGTTCATCGGCGAGAATATATTGATATTCTTCCTGCAGTTGAAGGAGAAAGTCGGCGTCCTTCTCGAGCGCGGTAACAGTTTCCACGATCATGTCGTCATAATCGTAATGATGATCCGCAAAGAGGCGTTCCTGGTACGCGCGATAAGCCTGCGAAAGTTCGGCGTTCTTCGCGATCTTGCCCTCGATATCTTTATATGCGCCTTTCATCTTATTTTTGTGCGCGCCCTTCTCGTGATAGCGGTCGGGTATCTTTGCGAAGCGTTGTTCTTCTTCGGTGACGATCTCCGCAAAACGCGCGTCGGAAACCGCATCGCGTTTCAGCGCTTGAATCGCACTTAATATTTTTTTGACGTAATAGGACGGATCACCGTACGGACGCAAAAGCGTATACGTACCCGTCCCGAGAATCTCTTCGATAAGGAGAAGCTGGTCTGCGTCAGTGATCGGCGTGCCTCCGACGACTCTCGGAAAACGCTCCGGAAAACGCGTGATGAGCTCGTTGCAAAAACCATGAAATGTATGGATGTTGAGCTTGTACGCCCGTGCACCCATCAGTTCCGCGAGGCGCTTCCGCATGGCATATGCCCCGCCTTCGGTAAATGTGAGCGCGAGGATGTTCTCCGGCCTCGTGTCGGTTTTAAGGAGGATGTTCGCGATGCGAAGCGTGAGGATCTCCGTTTTTCCCGTCCCCGGCCCCGCAATGACCATGACCGGACCGTCGATTGTGTCTACCGCCTTCTTTTGTGCGGGATTGAGCATGCGGTAGCGTTTTTCAAATGTCGGAGAAGTGGGCATGTAATTGAGTATAGCATCGCCCTTGTTGAATAAGAAAAAACCGCCATGAGGCGGTGTGTACTAGAGTTCGTCAGAAAAAAGGAATGCAAGGGCTTGATCGTACTCCATTCCTTGCTCAAGGGCACCTGCGACGAGTCTCAGAGTCCAATAGATATCGATCATAGCCGGGTCGCCCAAAAATTTTTCTTCGGACAAGCGAGCCTCTTGGAGAAACTTCCGCGGACCCGAAAGTTCGTCCCCAGCTATCGCAAAAAGATCGCGGTGTTTGATCAGCGCACTGCAGGTGCGCAGCTCCGCCTTGGGAAACCATTCGGGATGTGAGCGGATCCGTGCACGCACGAGAGCCAGTGAAAGTAAGAACCACTGCTCCTTGATTGCCGCATGCACTCTCCCGCCAGAAAACATGGTACCCGCGAGAATCATTTCTACCCATCGTGATGTTGGCTCCGTCCAGATAATATACGTATCGAGTGCTGTTCGGGGCGCATTTGCCAACCCAGCTAACGACCGAACCTTGAACACCCAAACTGAAAGATAAGATACGCAATCGCCAATATGAATAGGCGCTCTTGGCGCGCCACACTCGTCTCCCCGCCGCAAAATACGAAGCACCATTGGCGATGAATATCGTCGAGCCGCGAATATAGACTTATCGATGTCACGGATCTTCGCATCAAGGTCGTCAACGAGTATCTCCGTCGTGATGAGTTCGTCACACTTATCATCACTCATGAATTGTTCCTTGAAATGAGCTTCTTCAGCTATAATTCGCCCTACAAGTGAAGTTGTCAACCCCACAGCGACACCCCACAGCGAACAGCGGGGTGGCACTACTATATCGAGAGATCATTCTCGATGCCGAGCTCCTTCACCGCCTCGCGATAGCGGCAGTAGTCACAATCTTCGGAGGGGAGCGGGGGCGCGCCGTCGAGCGTTTTCTTTATTTCACGCAAGGTCGGCTCCATCCACTCATCACTTCCCTTGTAAGGAATAATGGTGATGTCAAATTCGAGTTTTCCATCAAACGCCTTCTTGTCTTTTTTGCCGTTTGCGTAGACAAAATATCCGGTATCGGAAACAACAAATCCGTTATGGCGCAGGAGCCATTGATAAACCTCCATCTGTCGCTTGTATCCCTCATGCCATGATTCTTCAAGCGTGGTGATCGCTTCGTCCTTGCTCGTTGATTTGTAATCAACAACGATGATTTCCTTCGCGGGGTTCACCCACACATCATCCACCGCACCTGAGACGGTAAAGCCGGTCAGTTCGTGGTGATATTCGAGCCCTTTAAAATTCTCGCGCCAAACATCAATATCTTTGTGCGAAAATGGTACGGCATCAATACCATATTTTTTCATGAGCGGATGTGCGGTTTTTCCGGCGCGATGGATGTCGAATTCTTTTTTGAGGAGATGGTCCACGGCGCTGTTCAAGTTGAAGGGATATCCGGGTGGCCGCGCTACACCAAGTTTATTGTCAACATAAAAACAGCGCGGACACTGCCGGAATAAGTCGACCTTCGAGCGGCTCAAACGAAAGCGCTTGCCGCCATAGTTCCAATCGCTCTTTCGGTTGGGTTTGTAATAGTCGGACATATGCACACAGTGTACTAAAGAGCGGGCGCGCAGACAATGAAAAAAGCGGGCACTTGGCCCGCCTTGCCCATGAGTGGCAAAAGACTTAGGACTCGTTCAAAGAACGGAGCCTTACTGCTCAGGAAATGCACTCGATGCGCTTGAAACGTTTTCTTCTTGACGTCGCGCCGCGGCCGATTGACGCGCCGCGCCGCATGCCGGCATGACCGAGGCGACCTCGTCATTTAAGCACAATAGCGCCACCGCCGCTTCGGCATGACCCATGTTG